>Ga0180436_10002613_pt1 | contig 16969 bp, 13 predicted proteins | sample SS_ome_2_FD_132434 | JGI IMG/M metagenome (GOLD analysis project Ga0180436, IMG submission 132434) | Hypersaline lake sediment archaeal communities from the Salton Sea, California, USA - SS_3_S_2 metaG | ecosystem: Environmental > Aquatic > Non-marine Saline and Alkaline > Hypersaline >...
GGCAACTTCAGCGGCGATGACGTGCGCGAGGGGTTGACGGCTGTCGTGAGCATCAAGCACCCCGATCCGCAGTTCGAGAGCCAGACGAAAGTCAAGCTTATGAACGCTGAAGTGAAGGCGCTGGTCGAGTCGGTGTTGGTTGATGCGCTGTCCGAGTTCCTGGAGCGCGACTCGCGGGCGGGGCGCAAGATCATCGAGAAGTGCCTGACATCATCGCGCGCCCGTGCGGCCGCACGGCAGGCCCGCGATCTCGTGATCCGGAAGAGCGCGCTCGAAAGCCTGACCTTGCCCGGCAAGCTGGCCGACTGCTCGAACCGCGATCCGGAGAGCTCCGAGATATTCATCGTCGAGGGCGACAGCGCCGGCGGCAGCGCCAAGCAGGGGCGCGACCGGCACTTCCAGGCGATCCTCCCGCTGCGGGGCAAGATCCTCAATACCGAGCGGGCCCGTCTGAACCGCATTCTGGACAACAAAGAGGTCCAGGCGCTGATCTCGGCGTTGGGCACCGGGATCGGGGATCAGTTCGATATCGAGAACCTGCGCTACAGCCGTGTCGTCATCATGACCGATGCGGATGTGGACGGCGCGCACATCGCCACGCTGCTGCTCACCTTCTTCTTCCGCTACATGCAGCCGCTGATCGAAGCCGGGCATCTGTTCCTGGCCGTGCCGCCGCTATACCTGGTCAAATCGGGCAAGAAGGCCGAGTACGTCTACACAGAGGCCGAGAAGGACACGCTGCTGGCCAAGCTACGCGGCCAAAAGGTCACGCTGCAGCGCTACAAGGGCCTGGGTGAGATGAATGCGGACCAGCTCTGGGAGACGACGATGAACCCCGAGAACCGCACGTTTCTCCAGATCATGATCGAGGATGCGGCCATGGCCGACCAGACCTTCGATATGCTCATGGGGGCCAGCGTCCCCCCGCGTAAGCGCTTCATCCAGCGGCACGCCAAGGAAGTTCGGAACCTCGACGTGTAAGGGGTCGAACGAGGGCGCGTGTGGGCTATTCCGAGAATAGCAACGCGCCACGCCTTGGTTTCGATACAGCTGTGCGGATGTATGATTTCGGACCTGGTCAGTCGACGGGAGGTATTGTAGAGGCAGGTTTCAAACCTGCCTCTACCTTTTAAACCCGCCCGTACCGGCGCGCGGGGCGGCCCCAATGGTGGGTGTCGATGCGCAGGCCGGGAGACCCGGCCCCTACAATGCCTGCGCGGCCAGCGTCATTCCCGCATCCTGCCGTCTGCGGCAGGCGGGGATACACTCTTTCGTACACCATGGTGTACCCAAGGACGCACGGGGCCTTCTATCCGCCATCCCGAAAGGCGAAGCTTTCCAGGAACATGCGGTAGAGTTCCCAGTCCTCGCGCCCGCCGGTGTGCAGCATGCCGAGCGAGAACAGTTGCCCATCCCGCACAAACAGGTATTGATCCGAGCTGTGCGCCTGTCCGCTGCCCTCGTGCCGCGCGTGTGCCATCTCGATCCCCGCGATCTCCACGACCTCATCGTAAGGATGGTTCATCGCTTTGAGCCACTCTTCAATGCCCGTGCCGGCCGGTGGGTTGTAGAATTCGCTGTTGGTGTGTGATACGGCGAGCACCGGCCAGTATTCGCCAGCGACCAGCGGCCCCTGGAACGTCAGCGACCGGTCGAGGTCGCTGCCCATGACGATACAGTCGTCGGGGTACCAGACCTCATAGCCCACGGCGGCGTTCAAGTAGGGCGTCCATCCCTCGTAGCCCGCCCTGGGCGAGGCCGTCATGACAATCTCAACCCGATTCACGAGCAGCTGTGCGCCATAGAAGTCGACGGCCGGGCAGGTGACAGCGCCCCAGACGCGGACGATTGAGCCCGTATCGCGCAGCTCCGCCAGCTGGGCCCGCAGCGCCGCGTCGTTGCCCTCGATCCCGTAGCGAAAGGGGATGCTGCCCGACATGACGAAAGCGTCGTCGAACTGGGCCATCTCAGGCGTGCCCACAATGGCGCCCAACCAGCCTGCGACGGGCGTTGGATCGACGAACGGTTCATCCGGCTCATCGGGCCGCAGGCGCGTCACCACCAGCCGGCCGCCATCCCAGCCGGGCATCTCGCGATCCAGGTAGCCCCAGACGTGCGCATAGGTCCCGCTATCGCGCAGGGCCTCGATCTGGGCCTCAAGCGCGTCACTGGCCCCGACCACGTCGAGCGCGCGACGGACCTCCTCGGGCGGTAGGATCAGGTAGTCGTCGATGGCCGAATCGGCCGGCGCGCTCTCGATCCTGCCATAGAGGCAGGCGACCGACTCCGCGCTCGATGGGGCAATCTGCCGCGTTACCTGGCCGGTGGCGTTCACGGTCGCCGTCCAGCGCTGGCGCAGCGCCGGCGCCGTCAGCACGACCTCATAGATGATGGCCTGGGGAGCCACGACGGGGTAGGAGACACGCGCCGTCCATTCCCCATCCTCCGACAGGTATTCCACCGTCTGTGAGCCAACGAGCCCGTCAGCCGGGATGATCGTCTCCTGCCAGGCCATATCGGCCGCAGGCGCATCCGCGCCGTGCAACTCAGCGAAATAAGAGAGCGCCAGGTCGAGCGCCGCGCGGGGCTCCAGGAGATCGGCCCCAGGCTCCTCGTCGACGGCGGTGGGGGTCTCTGTCGCCTGCCCGGCGGGGGGCGCTTCTGAGGTTGGCTGCCTCGTGGCCAGATCCTCGGGCTGCTGTGTTGAGTCCGCAGCGGCCGGTATGCAGCCGCTCACGACGAAGATCATCGAAACAATTACAATTCCTAGATTCAGCAGTTTACCTTTCATCTCAAGCCCTCCGACTCTGTGATCTTGCTCATACTGTAGCATGGGGCGTGCGCCGGCGCATCGGTGTGGCGGGGGGTTCTGTGACTGTGCTGTTGTCGGATTTCGGACCTGGTCAGTCGGATGGGGGGTGGGCGGCGGCCACACGGGCATAGCGTCTGTCGCGAAAATGGCGACGCGCCGTCCGCGGCGCGCGGCCGTCCGCGGTGCGCATACCTGACAAAACCGTCAGACGCAGATTGGCGATCGAATGACAACTGTAGGGGCACGGCGGGTCACACCGATACCATGACTGTTGACAGATCCGCCGTGCCTCTACGGAACCAACCGCCGCGCGGCGGGGCTTGATCTCAGTTCAGGAGCGTGCGGACTTTCTGGATCGTCAGAGGCGCGGAGCCCTCGTAGTGGTTGTTGATGTTGAGGTAGACGTCGATGCCCAATCCGTTCAGCTCCTTGATCAGGCCGGCGATCCCTTCGAGCTCGCGATCCCTGGGAGCCACGATCTGATCCCAGCGCTTGCCTGTGGCTTTCTCGATGCCTTTGCGGTCGGGCCCCAGCAGGCGGATGACGAGCGTCTGGTGAGCGGTGATGATCGACCGCCAGCGGTCATAGACGTCAACCAGCGGCGGCATCCAGTAGCCCTGGAGGAGTACCGGGCTGGCCTGGACCTCGCGGCACATGGTGAAGAAGGGCTCGTTGAGGTAGTTCGGGTTGCGCACCTCAATGGCATAGGTGTGCGCCCGTGGAATCTGTCCCATGAATGCCGCCAGGTCGCGGAGGAAATCCGCCTGTGAGGGCATCTTGTGCTTGTTCAGGTACTCAAACTGGAACATGACCGGTCCCAGAGTAGCGCCGAGCGGGTCGAGTGTGGAGAGAAAGGTGGAGCAGAGGCCGGGCGAGAGGAAGTGCGGGTTGGCCACGAGCGGGTCGCTCTTCTTCTTGGTGTAGAGGTGCGTCAGGGTAATGCTGTTGGGCGCCTTGACGCTGAAACGAAAGTCAGCGCCGACCGACTGACGATAGTGTATCACGTCGAAGGGGCTGGGGAGTTTGACGCTATCCGTCCCAAACAGTGACCAGAACCATTGATCGACTTCGACGGTATCATACCGGGCAGCGTATTCCTCGAGATAGTTGATGCCCTGCGGGGCCGAGTAGACCAGGCCCTCCCACGACGGGTACTTCCAGCTGCATGTGCCGATCCTAATCTGTGCCATAATGTAGATCGTCCGCTAGAATCGTTACACTCCACGGTTCAAAGCGCTCCGCATTCCGCTTCACCCAGCGTTTGATGGCTTGTTGTTCGCAGTCTTGTTTCTCGTGGCCGTCTTGCGGGGTGATGAACTCAGGGTCCAGACAGACCACGCGCGCCTGTTCAGGTGCACACACCACGGCCATCATCACCATGTGCGAGTAGTAGATCTCCTCATCTCGAACCGACACGTGACAATTTGAACAATGTATCTCCTGCGACGAGAAATACTGCGAGCCGTCCAACGAGATTAAGCGTGTCCCATCCACCCCGCAGTACTTGTCCAGATGCCCGCCTGCCTCCAGCAGCTCATATATCTTCCAGAATGGTTCACGCAGTTGCCCAGGATCGACTGGATCGAGCAGGTTCCGCATCTGGCCATCACTTGGTATCTGCTGTGCCCCAAACAGGCCTTGCGCATTGTTCTGCCCCTTGTTCCGCTGCATGTCTCGCTGATGCGCTAGAAACGATGTGCAAAACACAGCAAATGCCCCCAACCCCGCATCGGCGATCTCGTATCGCGTATTCTGCCCTGTCCGATGCTCGGGCACTCCCTCCAGACTCTCACGCAATCCGTCCAGCATCTCGCGAAACTTGAGGCGCTTCATTGTTTGGCTTCTCTCCACTGTCCAAGCTTCCACTAACGCAGGCTTCTACAGCCTCTATTTTACACCTTCTCGCCATATTGAGAATCGCTGGAACACCCAAGGTTTGACAAACACCTCCGCGATGCTATCATATGCGTGTCCGGCCTGCCGCTGGTACCGTTCAGCGCAAGCCTCATACCAACATCAGCATCTACAGCAATCGGCCGGCTGGGAAAGTGGGGGCAGTCTTGGATCCGAGAGAGCGTACATACCGAGCCATCGAACGGCGTGCGCCGGATCGCGTGCCGGCATTCTTCTCCACTCTTCCGGGCGCACAGCGTGATCTGGGCAGTGCACTGGGTTGCATCTGGCAAGAATACCCGCAGGACATCAAAACCTTCGGCTACCCATCCACCGAGGAGTTTTCGGGGAAAGCTGGGGTTCCTGCGATCGATCGCTGGGGCGCCGCCTGGAACAGCGCCAGCGACGACGTAAAGGGACAGGTGGTCGAGCATCCGTTGGCAGATTGGGGAAACCTGAGCACCTTCAGCTGGCCAGAACCACTCGGATGGATCGAGTTTGAATCCGCGCGGAGCTATCTTCACAGCGATCGTGGCCAGCACTACGTACTGGCCGATGGTGACACATTGTTCCAGAGGATGATGTATCTCCGTGGTATTGAGGCGCTATTTGTCGACCTGATCACTGGAACCGACGAAGTCACCGAACTGCGCGACCGGATTCGAGATTATATGATCGCCCGGATCAGACGCTGGAACGGGATTGGCGTCGACGGGATCTACTTCCGCGACGACTGGGGCTCACAGGAGTCGCTCCTGATCAACCCCAAGCTATGGCGTGGTTTCTTCAAGCCAACCTACGCAGAGCTATTCGCAGCTGTCCACGCCGGTGACGCACACGTCTTCTTTCACAGCGATGGAATGATCGCAGCGATCATCCCCGACCTGATCGAGATTGGCGTCGATGTGATCCATCCTCAGATGCAGGTTCTCGGCGCGGGGACCCTCGCACGCCAGTATGGAGAGCAGCTCAGTTTCATGTGTGATCCGGATCGCCAGCATATCCTACCCTATGGAACTCCGCACGACGTCGAGCAGCACATTCACCAGACGCTCGCCACGCTGTCGCATGCTCAGGGCGGCGTGATTGGCTGGGGCGAGATTGGGCCGGACGTTCCGTTGGAAAACACACGGGCTATGGTGCGAGCATTCGCCGAGTGGCGCTATCGATAACCATCCAGCCCGTCATACGGCTGAACGTCGTATGCGGGGCGCGGACCAGCAGATTGGAGGCAGTGAGAATGACACAAATCACAACGAGCCTGGGCAACAGTCGGCAGGCAGTAGATCGTGCCCTGGCCGATATGGCGCAGACCCATATACTCCGCCGCATCTGGGACAAAGATCATACGGTATGGAAGCCGGCGTCCACAGAGATCACCAACCGTCTGGGATGGCTGGACATCGCCGCGAAAATGGAGAGACAACTTCCCGCACTGAAGCGGCTGGCGGAAAAGGCCTTGGGTGATGGATTTGAGGATGTCGTGCTGCTTGGAATGGGCGGGTCGAGCCTTGCGCCGCATGTGTTCAGCCGCACATTCCCCACTTCCGGTCTGAAGCTCGCGGTGCTCGACAGCACCAGCCCCGAAGCCGTGCTGGCGTGTGCGCGATCCCACGATCTGGCCCACACGCTCTTCATCGTCGCGACCAAATCAGGCAGCACGGCCGAGACGCTCTCGTTTTTCAAGTTCTTCTACAATCACGTTTTAGAGATAACCGGCGCTGAGAGGGCCGGAGAGCATTTCATCGCCATCACCGACCCTGGCAGCAAGTTGGCCGCCCTCGCCGTGCGGCTGGGTTTCCGTGACACGCTGCTGAACGATCCCGATATCGGCGGGCGCTATTCCGTACTCTCCTACTTCGGCCTGGTTCCAGCAGCGCTGATGGGCATAGATGTTGCCCTCCTGGTCGATCGGGCGCTTGATATGGTGGATGCCTGCGGCCCGGACATAGCGACCATCGGGAATCCAGCCGCTCAACTTGGCGCTGCGATGGGGGAACTCGCACTGAACGGGCGCGACAAGATCACGTTCGCGCTCTCGCCCGGGATCGCGAGCTTTGGCGACTGGGTAGAACAGTTGATCGCTGAGAGCCTGGGCAAGGACAATAAAGGTATCCTGCCGGTGGTCGGTGAGGACATCGGGCCACCCGAGGTCTACGGCGCTGATCGCTTCTTTGCCTATCTCAGACTCGAAGGCGACACGACTTACGACGGGCGGATACAGACCCTCGAATCCGCCGGACACCCGGTGATCCGTCTGTCACTGCGGGATACCTACGATCTGGGCCAGCAGTTCTTCCTCTGGGAACTAGCCACGGCGGTGGCAGCGGAGCGGCTCGCTGTGAATCCCTTCGATCAGCCGAACGTCGAAGCTGCAAAGGTGCTGGCCCGCAAGATGATTGGCGAGTATACGGACACCGGCGAACTTCCCGCCAGCCCCGCCCTGCCCCCCAGCCCTGAGCGTCTGCATAACTTCCTCGCAGCGGCAAGACCAGGCGACTACATCGCGATCCAGGTTTATCTGCCGCCGGGCCTAGAGACGGACAGCGCACTCAAGACACTCCGGCTCCAGCTGCGCGACCGGTATCGCCTGGCGACCACGGTGGGCTACGGACCACGATTCCTGCACTCAACCGGCCAGCTCCATAAGGGCGATGCGGGCAACGGGCTGTTTATCCAGCTTATCGTAGACACCGGCGCGGATGTTCCCATCCCTGATGAAGCGGGCGCGGATGAGTCGGCCATTTCGTTTGGTGTTCTGATCAAGGCACAGGCACTGGGAGACTGGCAGGCGCTGCGCGACGCCGGCAGACGGGTCGTTCGATTTGACCTCGGGACAGACGTGGCGGACGGGTTGGCGGCGCTGCTGTGACCTTACATAGAACCGCGGTGGCGCCGGTGCCACCGCCACGTGTCTGGGAAAACACATGGCCAGCCAGGTAGCACAACTGAAGGAACAAGCGGCCATCAAAGCCGTCGAGTTCATCGAATCTGGCATGGTTGTGGGGTTGGGCGAGGGCAGTACGGCCCGGTTTGCCCTGCAGCACATTGCTCGGCGACTTGCCGAGGGCAGGCTGTACGACATTGCGGGGGTGCCTTGCTCCAGGTGGGTGGAGCAGGAGGCCCTGCGGCTGGGCATTCCGCTCATCACCCTTGCCGCCCACACTGTAATAGACATAACTATCGATGGTGCGGACGAGGTCGATCCGGAGCTCAACCTGATCAAAGGCGGCGGCGGGGCGCTTCTGCGCGAGAAGATCGTCGCCCAGGCAACGCGGCGAGAGATCATCATCGTCGATGATTCAAAGCTGTCCCCGGCGCTGGGCACGCGCTGGGCCGTACCGGTGGCTGTCACGCCCTTTGGCTGGCAGTCTCAAGCGCGCTATCTTGAGGAGCTGGGTGCCCGCGTTAATCTTCGGACGGGCGCGGACGATACGCCATTTGTAACCGACGATGGCCACCTGATCCTCGACTGCAATTTTGGCGCGATCGTCCGGCCTGCTGAGCTGGCTCAGCGGATCAAGGAACGCGCCGGCATCGTCGAACATGGCCTTTTTGTGGGTCTAACCACGGATCTGATTGTGGCGTCTGCACGTGGAATCAAACATACCGGCACGTAAGGCTCTCCGCTGCGGGCGTTCAAGCGAGTCTCGACACTCGCGGATCGATACGAAACCCGACCGTGGACTAAAGGAAGGATACAATGGCAGGTTTGGCGTGTGCCACCCCAGCGACAATCGTGATCTTTGGCGCCTCAGGCGACCTGACGCAGCGCAAGCTTGGCCCTGCCTTGCACAGTCTGGCATGTGGCGAGCTGGTCCCAACACAGAGCCGCGTGGTCGGTGTAGCACGCAGCCCACTAACAGATCAGGAATTCCGCGATCGCATCTATGAAGGCATCGTCGACTACGCGCGGATCAAGCCGGGCAATTGTGATCAATGGTCAGAATCTGCCGAACGCTACACGTACATTTCCGGGGACTACGACGACCCAGAGACCTACCGCCGTCTGACCGCTTACCTCAAGGAAATCGACAGCGCTCCGGGAAGCCTGGGGAATCGTTTATTCTACCTGGCGACCCCCCCTATGCTCTATCCTGTGATTATCGATCAGCTGGGAAAGGCCGGACTCAGTCAGAATCATCCCGGGTGGAGCCGCATTATCGTTGAAAAACCCTTCGGCCACGATCTTCCCAGCGCCCAGAAGCTGAACCGGCAGATCCACGCAATATTCGCCGAGGACCAGATCTACCGGATTGATCACTATCTGGGCAAGGAAACGGTTCAGAACATCTTGGCCTTCCGATTTGCGAACGCCATATTCGAACCCGTCTGGAATCGTAACTACATCGACCACGTCCAGCTCACGGTGGCGGAAACCGTCGGCGTGGGGCATAGAGCCGGCTACTATGACAGAGCCGGTGTCGTGCGCGACATGTTTCAGAACCACCTGCTCCAGCTCCTTACGCTCACCGCCATGGAGCCACCCGCCGTCTTTGAGGCCAATGCGCTTCGCGACGAGAAAGTGAAGGTCCTGCGTGCCATCCGGCCAATCACAGCCGGGGTTCGCGCACAATATGCCGGGTACTGCGAGGAGCCTGGTGTAGCTGATGGCTCACAGACGCCCACCTACGCCGCCCTCGAGCTGATGGTCGACAACTGGCGATGGCGGGACGTCCCATTCTACCTGCGGTCCGGCAAACAGCTGGCAGCAAAGACGACCGAGATTTCGATCCAGTTTCGACACGTGCCGCACCTGATGTTTCCGACACCCAAAGACCGGCCGATTGAGCCCAACATCCTGTCCCTGTGCCTGCAGCCGGATGAGGGCATCCACCTACGCTTCGAGGCCAAGGAGCCGGGCGCCAGTATGCATACGGAGCCAGTCAACATGGGATTCCACTACGAGACACACTTCGGGGCAAGCAGTCTGCCCGATGCGTATGAACGGCTGCTCCTGGACGCGTTGCAGGGCGATGCAGCGCTCTTTGCCCGCTCCGACGAAGTCGAACTGGCATGGGGCCTCATAGATCCAATTGTAGCAAAATGGGAAAGTGCGGACGCCCCGCCCATGGCAGCGTACGAGGGGGGCACCTGGGGACCACGCGAATCCGACCGATTTCTCGCCGAGTCCAGTCGCGCATGGCATCATGCGTGTGGCAACCATTCTAACGAGTAGAGGCTCAATCATGGTCGACCAACACCGTGTCGCCGAAGCTACGCGAAAATTCGTCGCAGAGTATCGTCAGCGACCCAAGATATGGGTCCGTGCGCCCGGCCGGATAGAGCTGATGGGCAGCTATTCGGGCGCCAATGATGGTCTCTCCCTGATGCTGCCCATCGACCGGGACATCTGGATCGCGGCTTGCCCACGGCCAGACGGTGTCATCCGGGTCTATTCAGACCAGCTCCAGACCGGCAGTACATTCGCATTGAACAAGATCTCTCACGATGACCAGGTACCATGGACCAACACGATCCGCGGGGTCGCTGCTGCTTTCCGCCACGCTGGGTATCCGCTCAAGGGCTTCGATGGCCTGATCACCAGCGATCTTCCGTTGGACAGCGGGCTGGGCTCATCGGCAGCCTTGGAAGCTGCCACCGGCAAACTGTTCCAGGCGCTCACCGGGTCGCGCATTCGCCCCCTGGAGCTGGCACGGCTGTGTCACGATGCCGAGATCAACTTCGTCGGCGCAGCGTGCGATCTGCGCGACCAGTTTACAGTGCTGATGGGCAAAGCCGGTGCGGCTCTGCTTCTGGATTCGAGAAAACTTTCGAGCAAGCCTGTCAAGATCCATCCGCGCATCGCGATTGTAGTTTGCGACACCCGCCTGCAGCGCGAGGACGTGACGGACGTACAGCAGGAGCGAACGGCCGAATGCCACGAGGGCGCTCGTATCCTGGCCAGCTACTATCCTCGGGTGACATCACTGCGCGACGTAAGCCTCGATATGCTTCTGACATACCGAGCTGAACTGGTCCCGGTGGTCGCACAGCGCTGCCGGTTCATCGTGGAGGAGAACGCGCGCGTGCCAGAACTTGCACAGGGACTGACATATGGCGATCGTGTGGCAATTCAAGATGTGACCGAGCGCTCCTTTGTTGGTGCACAGGAGCAGTTTGGCATCGTCTCGGAAGAGATGGGATGGATGATGAGCGCGATCCTCGGCGCTCCCGGAGCCATCGGCGGCCGGCAGACAGGATTCGGACTGGGTGGGTCGCTGGTCGCCTTCGTCGACGCAGATCAGGCGGAGTTGTTCGCCACCCACGTCCAGCGTCAGTATTGGGCATACGCACACGTAAGGGCTGCCGTCTACGTTGTGGGGGAGGGAGATCCGGCCGGCCCGTTTAAGCCCGCGAAGTTCGCGTAGTCGCCGCGAGCTGAACGTCAGGAGAGTATACTGCGAGCTTGAAACAAGCTGTGAGGTAGGCTACAGCATGACATGTGTTGAGTCAGTCGCCGTCCTTGGCGCGGGCGCCATGGGGGCGGTATATGCAAGCAAGTTCTTCGATGTGGACAGCTCGTGCGTCTATCTGGTGGCGTCGGGGGAGCGGTACGACCGTCTGCGTAGAGACGGATTGGTCGTGAATGGCGCCCACTACGCCATTCCTGTGCGGGCGCCGGATGAGGCTTCAGCACCCGCAGACCTGATCATCGTCGCACTGAAACATCACCATCTTTTGGGGGCCGTTCATGATCTGAGAAACAGCGTTGGCGAACAGACAGCTATCCTATCTGTGATGAATGGGCTCGACAGCGAGGCAATCATCGGCTCAGTCTACGGAATGGACAAGATGCTGTATTGCATCGCCATCGCCATCGATGCCCAGCGCAGCGGAAACGTGATCGGCTACAGCACGGTGGGGACACTACATTTTGGCGAAGCGGACAATACCCACCTCAGCGAGCGCGTCCTGCGCATCCAGACCCTATTTGATCGCGCCGGGATTGCCTACACGACACCCCAGGATATGATCCGTTCGATATGGTGGAAGTTCATGATCAACGTCGGAATCAACCAGGCCTCAGCCGTGTTACGCGCTCCGTATGGTGTGTTTCAGACGTCGCCCGACGCCCAGATGATTATGGAATCGGCCATGTGGGAGGTCATCGCCATCGCTGAGGCAGCCAGGGTCAACCTGGTTGAGAAAGACATCGCGGACTGGTACACGTTTCTGAACACGCTCCACCCCGAGGGCAGAACGTCGATGCTTCAGGACATCGAAGCCGGCAGGAGGACTGAGGTTGATGCCTTCGGCGCCAAGGTTGTCGAGCTGGGCCGGATCTATGGTGTTCCCACGCCGGTCAATGAGACACTGCTGCATGCCATTAGATACCTGAGCGCAGATGCAGCTCACCGGCCTCCGGCTACCGTTCTTGACTGACCACTTCACGTGCACGATGCATCCTCCGGGTCAATAACAGCACAAGGGTGGGACTGATCAGTAGCCACCCCTTTCTCCCGCGCTGCTGGACTTCCTCAACCTCAGAGACAGCAGGAAGGCCAGTCCCATGAGCACCGCCGTAGTGGCGAACAGACTCAGGTAGGATGTCCGCTCGAGCAGCCAGCCGCCGGCTATGGGCGCCAGCGTGGTGATACCAATGATGGTGTTGCCGGCGCCGATATATACCGGACGCAGATTCTCGGGCGCGATCTCCAGGAGATAGTTGAAGAATCCCAGGCTCCAGATGCTGTACCAGACGCCGAGGGCAATGAAGATGCCATAGTACAGCAGCACTGATCCGCCCGTGAGGTCGGAGAACACACCAAACATCGGCGCCAGCGCGGAGAGCCCCGTTCCAATCCTGATCACCGCCCGCGGCCCAAAACGCTCACTGACCCAACCCAGGACCAGGCTGGCCACCAGGCCGCCCAGCGTCTGAGCGATCACAAACTGCCCCAGCACCGATTCCGGAAGGTGAGCCACGTCGGCGGCATGTACGACGAAGAAGGAGCTGCATAGCAGCAGCGTGGATACCAGGATGCGGCAGCTGATCAGACGGCGGAAGGTGCGGTCCGCGCGCAGTGCGCCAAGCCAGCCCAGTGCCCCCTCAACCGGTTCCTGGTCCGCAGGTGCGCTAGACGGCGGTTCGCGCAGAACCAGCAGGGCGATCGCCGATGGCGCCAGTCCGATCATAGCGAGCACATAGAGCACCCCGTAGTTCGATGGAAACGCCAGCGCAGGGTTGCCCAACACACGTGCGACAATCACACCCGCGCCCATACCCAACAGGCGTCCCACCGCCTGCCCAATGCCAAAGAGCCGCCCACGGCGCTGCACAGCGATCACGCGCGCCAGTATATCGAACCAGGCAACCGCGATAACCCCATCGCTGATCGCGAACAAGCTCAAAGAAACGTAGACGATGGCCAGAAGCAGCCCCGGGCGGCTCGCCGCACCACCAAACAATGCAGCGATCATCATACCCAATGCAGCGATCCTGCCGATGATGCCCGGGAGGAGATAGGGTTTCTTGCGAGGCTTGTCCTTGATAGCCTGTGCGATGGCCAGCTGCGGGATCAGCCAGGCGCCGCGGAAGATCGTGCCCACCAGGCCAATAAGTAGGGCCGACGATGTCACCTGGCTGACCAGCGCCGGGGCGATCGTATCCACGCTGATGAAGGACAGGGCGAAACTGAAACTGACGATATCCACTATATACGCGAGGAAGTTCCAGCGGAAGTTGGGGGGAGCCGTTCTTTCGGACCAGTTCAACTGCGAAACCTCCAGGGTCCACCCCAGAGCCGCGTTGTCGCGATTGGAAGCGGCGCAGGGTTCTCGCGCGCTCTGTGCGGGCGTCCCACAGCAGTCCTGCCGGGTGTAGCCAGCGATGCACCACGGCCTCAGGACGCGAGTGATTGTACACCAGAGTGGGGGGCGTGCAACAGGTCGGAAGCACTTCTACTGAGAAGGCCACCGATACCGGAAACAGAAACCCGACCTCTGTAAGAAGCCGGGTCTCGTGGCCTGATCTAACTCAATCAACTTGCACTGATGGACTCTCCGCGACACACCCGTGCACGAAGCTGGGCCACCTGCACGTCTTTCTCAACACAGGCTTCCTCAAGCCTGGCAATGGTTGGAGTCGAGTCTCTTGCCACATCAAGCACGATATTCTCGGCAGCAATGAATTCATCGCTGATGTCGACCATCTCTGCCACGATATCCTTTGGTATCGTCGTGACGCCGTTGAGATCACCATGCACCAAGTCATCGGCATGAATAACCAACCCGCCGACGTGAACGGGTACGTGGCATTGCAGGACGTGGCAATACGCATGGGCGCAAAGCGTCGATCCGGTAAACACCGGGAAACCGATAATGCGCACTTGCTCCAGGTCGCGGCCTGCCCCGCTAGTGATCAGTCCCACGGCGCCAAAGGCCTGATAGGTTGTGCACATCACCTCGCCAAACGTTGCGCCTATGACCGGGTCGTCGAGGTCTTGGAACACTACTATTGGTGGCCCAGAGAGTTCGTCGAATCGTTCCACCTGTTTGGCCAGAGCCGTGTAGGCATCACCCTCAGAGGGTGCCCCCGATGAGCGGAATGTCGCTGTCGCAGCATAACCCACAAAAGGCGGCATCTCGGGGAAACACGCTTTGATCCGCGCATCCATGTAACCCGTATTGCGTGGCCGCACATCGAAAAGCTCGATCAGATTACAGACGGTTGGTGTGTCCAGCCCTCGCAGTTTCTCCAGAACACTCGGTGATATCTCTGACATCTATCCTATCCTATCCTTTCCATCTGCTGGTCACGAACAAAAAGGCATTCAGTGTGCTCACACGGTGTCACGTTAGGAATAGTACCTGACGGTTGATCGCAGCGCCTCGACCTGGCCCTCCACCTTCGCCAATGTCTGCATCCCCGTTTTGAACAGGCAGAGTCTGTCCCGGAAATCCTCCACGTTAGGGCAATCACCCACATTGTAACTCTTAATCTGCCCCTTGTAGCGAGAATCAAAGTTGGGCGCACGGTCTCGAGAGCCGTAAAATGCCATGGTCTGGAAGATCGGTTCCAGATGTACAGGAGTCCACACACCATATAGGCCGTCCCCGCCCTTTTGAACAAAGGTTTCGCGGAACTCACGCCAGGTTACTCCCAGCAAGTCTTCGTCAAGCTTGCACGGGTAGCACCAATATGAATGGGTGTAACCATCAGGCACGACGGGTTGAGTGAGCCATTCACATTTTTCCTCGCGGAGGACAGCTTCATACTGAGCAGCTATGTATCTCCGCGCGGCTACGAGGTAGTCCAGACGTTCAAGTTGAGCCAACCCCAGAGCGGCCTGTGGCGCTGACATGCGGAAGTTGTAGCCAAGCTTATCATGTCGTTCAAAGCTCCAATCTTGACGAACATCCCGCGGAATCATCGTGGACCCCGGTCGGGCGTCGAGTGTCCGATACCCCTGTACCGCAGCTTTCCTGATGTTACGGGCATACTCCTCGTCACTCGTGATGACCATGCCGCCATCCCCGCCACTCGTCATATGTTTTGACGCTTGGAAACTGAAACTGGCGGCGTGTCCGATCGTGCCAACGAGCCTTCCCTTGTACGTCGCCAGGAAGCACTCAGCATCGTCCTCCACAACCACGAGGTTATGGGTTTCTGCAATCCCCATAATCTCATCATAATCGGGCGCAAGCCCAAACACACTGACTGGAATCACAGCTCTGGTGAATTCAGTGGTCTTCTGTTCTATGTCACCGGGATCAATCGTGAACGTAGTTGAGTCACTATCTGCGAATACAGGGACGGCGCCGCACTGGATTACGACAAATGCAGTTGCTGCCATCGTGCATGTCGGCACTATGACCTCGTCACCTGGCCCCACGCCCGCTGCCAACAGGCAGGATAGCATCGTTCCTGAACCAGAGTTATGCGAAATGGCATACTCGGCGCTGAACTTCTCCGCAAAAGCCGTCTCAAAACGTGCGAGCATATCCGCGGACTCTTTCTTGTTACTGAATCCGTCTGCAAGTACTTCATCCATGTAGCGGCGATCAATGTCGCCACAGCGATTCGCAGGTAAATAGCTGAAGACTTCATCAGGATTTAATTCGTCAGCAGGCATCGTCACAATAGGGTTAATCATCGTTGACCTCCGAAATTCATTTGTTTCTACCAAGCCATCATCCCGCCATCTACAGCCAAGTTCACGCCTGTGACATAGGACGATGCTTCTGACGCCAGAAAAACAACCGGCCCTTTGAGTTCCTTGCCATCCTGCCCCATACGTCCCATCGGCACCAAGTAGCTATACTGCCGGGTAAACGTATCACTGTGTCCCCGCCAGAAACCGCCCGGACTGATACAATTCACCCGAATATTGTACTGAGCCAGCCAACATGCCATCTCTCGGGTCAAGTTGATGACCCCTCCCTTGGCTGCTGCATAGTCGGGCGTAACTCCTCCCATATCGGTGCCACGATACACACGATGGTCTTTGCCTCCCATACCAGCAACTGACCCGATGTTGATAATGACTCCGGAACGCGCGGGTTTCATAGCCTCAGCCACGACGTGTTTTGAACAGAGAAACGTTCCCTTCATATTGACGTCGATGGTGAACTCCCACTCCTCGACAGGACGCACTTCCAGAGGCTTGTTCTCCGGAGTACTGACTACGTTGCCTGCATTGTTGACCAAAATATCAATAGTGCTGAACTCGGTCAGCGCTGCATCCACCGCTTTCTCCACTTGATCTTCAAAGCGCACATCACAGGCGATCCCAATCACTTTACGTCCGGTCTCTTCAGTAATGTGATCGGCTGCAGATTGGGCGTTGTCCAGGCTGCGGCTGGTGATGGCAACGTCTGCACCGGCCTCGGCAAGCGCAAGCGCCATGTCATGACCCAGATTGCGTGCGCCGCCTGTCACCAGCGCTACCTTGCCCTTCAGGTCGAATAGCTGCTGGATCGTTAAATCAGTCATAGTCATTGTCCCTTTAAAGTTAGCGTCTTCCGATTTTTATCCTCATATGCCAGAACCTTTTGTTACTGTGCAGCGGTAGCGGTGACTACGCGAGCTCATAGAGCACCCCCGTGACGTACTGCACGAAAGGCTCCTCCTGCGTCCACTGATGGAAAACGGTGAAGATCGTCCCGTCCTCTAGTTGGATTGACGTCGGATATCCAATGTGCCAATACCAGTCCACGGCCTCCGGCGGTGCAATACCACCTTCCGAAATCACAAATTCGTTGGCTACATCCCAGTGTATCCCATCGTCCGAAATGCACGCTCGTACCCCCCACGGATCA
>Ga0180436_10002614_pt1 | contig 16965 bp, 11 predicted proteins | sample SS_ome_2_FD_132434 | JGI IMG/M metagenome (GOLD analysis project Ga0180436, IMG submission 132434) | Hypersaline lake sediment archaeal communities from the Salton Sea, California, USA - SS_3_S_2 metaG | ecosystem: Environmental > Aquatic > Non-marine Saline and Alkaline > Hypersaline >...
GTTCAGGCTGAGGGTATCGCCTTCTTCTGCTTTCAGGTCTTCAGCCATCCATTGGTTGATGATTATCTCATGGGGCTTCAACCAATCGTCGGGAAGGGTGGATACAAAGGAGTAGGGTGTAGATGCACCGGCGTAGGAAACCTGGTTCACGAAGTAGGTCAGAATACCTTCACTCCGCGCAGCTGCCTCTGTGAGTATATCAGAAAGCACATCATCAATAAATACCCGGTCGCTGGTGAGCTGGAGCATTTGAAGATCCTCCAGAAGCTCCAGCTTCAATCCGGCATCGGCTGCCGCAAATTGATCCTGCACTGCCTTCCATATGTCCTGCGTATTCACCTGGTCCTCAGTTGCCAGAAGCATTACGTTGATACGGCCGCTGAAGTCCATCAATTCCTGCAGTACTGACAGGGAGATAAACACGTTAAAGGGGGCTGTCTGTGAGACTTTCAGATTAAATCGTCCCAGTGTCTCATCCTCAGCCACAGCTTTTACAGCGGCGCGCAGACTTACCACGTTTTCGGCATCGGAAACAAAGGGGGCATTCAGGGGAATCAGGCTTGCCTTTTCTATCCTCAGGAGCACATCGTCGCCCACATCCAGGCTTAAGCGGTTGGCCAGGTTCCGGCTGATGATCACCGAATCGCCTGAAAGTTTGCTGTAGTAATCCCGGGTTCCGGCAAGCTTTTCAAAATCCTTATCCACTCCCAGTACCTGGATGTTATTTACCCGCCTTTGTCCGCCATCGGCAGAGGCGCTCCCCTCCTGCAGCAGCATCGAAGACACGGGAATCTGTATTTGCTCTTTCACCCTCTCACTCAGATCACTGGTGAAATAGCGGTCACCTGCCTGCAGCACGTGGCTGATCTCTCCCAGGCGATGTTCCACTATACGGTTCAGGCTGTACTTGACCGAATCGCCCACAACCAAAGCTCCCGTTAATACTGCACCACTTATGGCTATGCCAAGGGCCAGCAGCAGGTTCTTCCTGGCATAGTGGATCAGATTGCTTTTTATAAATCCGGATACGGTCATTTTGCTAAAAGATCAATGGGATGGTTTAGATTTGCTCCAAGGTACCATTCTTAAATTCCAGGGTCTTTCCCATCCGTTTTGCCAGATCCAGCGAATGGGTCACCATCATCAGGGTAAGCCCGTCCTTCTGATTCAGTTCAAGCAGGAGATCTGCCATCTTTTCCACATTCTCCCGGTCCAGGGCACCGGTGGGTTCATCAGCCAGCAGAATGGACGGTCCGTTGATCATGGCTCGTACGACTGCTGCCCGCTGACATTCTCCTCCCGAAAGTTTTCCGGGAAGTTTGTTCCGGTAATCCCAGATACCCACCCTCTTCATTAAGGTTTCGGCCCTTTCCAGTTTTGCACCTCGTTCCGTCTTATCGGTGTTGACCAGGGTAGGAATTAGCACGTTTTCCAGAAGAGTGCACTGAGGAAGCAGGTGATGGAACTGGAATACAAAGCCAATCTCCTGGTTTCGATAGCGATCCATCTCTGTTTGTGAGAGTCCGGTAATCTCATTTCCGCGAAACTCCACCTGACCCTGATCGGGATAATCGAGTCCGCCAATCAGGTTCAAGAGGGTGGTTTTACCCGATCCGGAGGGTCCCAGGATGGCAATACACTCACCCTCTTCCACCTCCAGGTTTAAATCCTTGAGCACAGGTCTGTAGGTAGAATCGGCCTTGCTGCCGAAACCCTTGGTGATTCCCTTAAGTGATAGTATCATTATGAGTGCATTTATTTTACAGCAGGCTCGGGCTTCAGATTTGCCACAGCCTCCTGGTAGATCTTAACCATGCGTTCGGCTTGCATATCGATGTGAAAGTGCTCTTCCACACCTACTTTTCCCTGCCTGCTCAGCTGATCCAGTTTTTCCGGATCCTTAAGAAGCTGCTCGAGGGATGATGCCAGGGCTTCCGGGTTATTCTCCTTGTATATCAGACCACCGCCGGTGAGCTCTACGATCTCGGGGAAGGCTCCCAGCTCGGGTTGAACCACTGGTACACCCGAAGCCATACATTCCAGCAGGTAGATACCGAAGGCCTCTCCATTCCGAACCGGTACGCTTACCATGGAAACTTTCTGAAAATACTCCCTGAGACCCACCTCTTCAAAATCGTCGTGTATCTCCACCTGATCCTGAAGTCCGTGTTCCCTGAGCTTATGTTTTATATCGCTAATATATTTCCTGTCGTCTCCGGTGGAACCACCCGTAAGTACCAGACCCACATCCTGATACTCTTCCTTCTGCTTCAGCAGGATGAAGGCATCGATGAGGATGTCCAGTCCGTTTTCATGACACATTCGTGAGATATATCCAATGTTGCGTTTTTTCTCTGAAACCGGCTGGAAGGTATAATCTGCGGGATCTACTCCAATGTGTACAGTGGCCAGTTTCTCCCCGGGTATGTCCATCTGCTCCTTCATTACCCGTGCGTAGTAATCACTGACCGAGATAAAGGAACTCACGTGCTCGCCCTTTTTCGACATCAGTTTCCAAACGCTGTCCCTGGCGGAAGGTTTCATTACATCGACCCATACGTCTTCGTCCTGCAGGCTGCAGATCACCGGAACCCCAAGCCTTTCACCCAGTTGCTGGGCCAGACCCAGCAGGAGGGCATTGGATAAATGGACCACATCGGGAGCGCAGTTCTCCACGATCCAATCCACCATACGCTCCAATTCATCCTTTTGCTGTCCTTCCTCGCCCAGCAGCATGCTCACGGTCATTTCTTCCAGGCCCTTGGCCCTTGTCGACCCTGCAAATTTGGAGGCAAGCTTTAACATGGGCTTGGAATTCAACATATTGTCGAACCATGAAGGTGCCTTTCTGAAGATGGGATACAGCTGTTTGAGGTAGATGCTGATGGCACCGTAAAAGACCGGGATTTCCCGGCTTAAATCGTGTTCATCGGCAAACAGTGGAAGGTACATGGGTAATTTGACCACCCGGTGGTCAGATTTTCTCATCGCTTCCACGTATTTGGAATCCCGCAGGCAATTGCCGCAGTAAAAACTTCCTCCCGATCCCGGGATTATGTGCATGATATTCATCTCAATCCTTTCTTATTTCTTTCCAAAACAATACAATCGGCCGTCATCGCCACCCACATAGAACCGTTGGTTTACCACGGCCGGATTGGAATACACGGCCGTTCCAAGTTCGTAGGTCCACTCAAGTTTACCGTTTTGCCGGTCCAGCAGGAACAAATCGCCACGCATACTGGCCGCCAGGACCTTTTTTCCTGCGACCACAGGTGAAGCATCCACTGGTCCGCCCGTGTTATACTTCCAGACCAGTTTTCCGGACTTTTTGTTCAGACAGTACACGAATTTATCCTGGTTTCCTATGTACACATTATCCCCATATATAGAAGGGGAGCCGATAAAGGGCAGGTTGGACTGGGGATTCTCAAATACCCAGCTCACTTCCTGGTCCAGCAGGTCAACCGCCGAAAAGCGGCCGTCGTAGTCGCCCACATAGGCTACATCACCATCCACTCCTGCCGAACTGGCCACATAGGTAGAAATGGACATGCTGCTGCGCACCTTGCCGGTGAGGACATCCACCATATGAATGAAGCCATCGCAGCCTCCGAATACGGCCATACCGCTGTAAAGGGCACAGGCTCCGTTGATGAAGTTGTCAGTCTCGTACTTCCACTTTCCCGCGCCGGTGGATGGGTCCACCCCATGCAGGTAATAATCGTAACTCCCCACAAGTACCACCTCCTGCCTTCCTTTCTTGTAATAGGCCGGTGATCCCATGATCTGATTCTCGGTCTGATAGGTCCATCGAATGGCTCCCGATTGCAAATCAATGGCAAACAGGGTTCCGTCCAGGTTTCCCACATACACCGTTCCATCGACGATGAGTGCCGGTGCTTCAATGCTGTTTTCGGTATTGATTTTCCATTTGAGGCTTCCTTCGGTGGTAATTCCAAAAAGATAGCCCCTCATGGTACCCACCACCACGATGCCATCGCACACCACAGGAGCTGCTTTGATGCCATCCTGGGTATGGAAATTCCATAACATGGCAGGATTATCGGGGAGTGAAGCCTTACTTACACCCGTCAGCTGTGCATCTCCACGGAAATTGGTCCAGCAGGAAGATCCCTGGGCTTCCAGGCGGGGCATGGTGGTGGCCATTAGTAAGGCCATCAAAATATAGCTAAATACTTGCTGCCTTGAATTTTTCATAACCTTCCTTGTTATATTTCAACTATTCAATATTAATCCTTCTATTTCCGGCTTAAGGCCCCAGTGGGACAGGCATCTGCCACTTCCAGGGCTGCTGTCTTCAGTCCTTTTGCCGTGGATTCCCCAAAGGGGACCCCCACCACTACTTCAAATCCCCTGCCAATAAAGGTGAGGCCAAATTCATCCTTGTACTTTTCCGTGATCCTTACACAGATGCCGCATTTGATGCATTTACTGGCTTCGTATACAATCTGATCGTGCTGGTATTGTTTGGTGCAGGTCAGACGCTCTTCCGATTTGAATCGTTTCTGATCGGCTGCATAAGCATCCGAGTAGATGCGCAGCTTGCAGGTTTCCAGGTCGCGACAGTCGCAATGCAGGCAGCGGGCCGCCTCCTCCATCACCTGCTCTTTTGAGAGTCCCTCTTCCTTCACCGCAGGTTCCAGACGCTTGCCTTCCACCGATTCTTTCAGGTACTCGGCATATTCGGCCGGGATAAGCTTGCCAAAGCGGGAGTTAAATATTTTCGGTTCGCCCAGCACTTTTTCCTGCCTGAGAAACTGATCCACACTGAAGCTTAGCTCCTTGCCCTGGCCCAGAACCCTTATGGCCATCTTGGCCGGACGAAGTGCACTTCCTGCCACAAATACTTTGCTGTCTCCCACCTGGTAGGTATTCCCGGTGGCTTCGATTCCGCGTGCATGCATGGGCAGATCCCAGGAAGCGACTCCGCTTTCCCCCTTGCCCACAGCCACCACCACTGCATCCAAAGCTCTGACCAGTTGTTGAAAGGTCTGGGCATCCACTTCTTTGTTCAACTCAAATTCCACTCCGGCGGCACCAATCAGGTCAATCTCTTTCTCAAGCACTTCCGGCGGAAGCTCTAAGGCATCCACTTCCTTGCAAAGGCTTCCTCCTGCCTTTGGGTTCCGGTCGATGATCCTGCATTGATGCCCTTTCAGGCTCAGGTAATAGGCCGCAGCCAGACCGGCCGGACCGGCCCCGATGATGGCCACCTTCTTGCCACTGGGCGAGGCCTGGGGAGCCTGCCAGGATTTTTCACTTTTAAGGTCCTCATCGCCGGCAAAGCGCTTTAGCAGGCAGATGGAAACTGCTTCATCGATGGAACGGCGGCGACAGGCTCCCTCGCAGGGAGCTGAGCAGATCCTGCCCAGAACCGAGGGAAGGGCAATGTCTTTTTTGACCACCTGAAGAGCTTCGTCAAATTGTCCCCGGGCCAGCAAACGGTTCATCAGGGGAATATCCATATGGGCCGGGCAGCTGATCTGGCAGGGTGCTTCGCAGTCGCCCACATGCTCGCTGAGCAGGAGTTCCAGGGCGGTTTTACGTGCTTCCCGAACTTCCTCATCCTCCGATACGATATCCATTCCCTCTTCTGCATTCAGAGAACAGGAAGGTATGATCTTTCCGCTGGGCCGGTCCTTTACCACGCAAACCATGCAGGAGGTAAAATGTTCCTCATCCTTCAGGTAACACATGGAAGGTACTTCGGTGCCCGTATCGCGGATCACTTCCATCAGCACTTTCCCCTCGGGTGCTTCCACCTCCTTGTTATCGATCTTAAGCTTCACCATTTCCTTTTTGTGCTTCTATCGGGTAATCACTGCGTTTTCGGGACAAACCTGTTTGCATCCGTCGCATTTGATGCAAAGTTCATTGTCCACTTCGTGTTTCTCGTGGGGCTTAAATGCAATGGCATCCACCGGACAGTCCTGGGCACATAGTGTGCAACCAATACAGTCGTCCGTAATCTCGTAGCGGATCAGTTCGGTACATTTACCTGCAGGACACTCACCCCGGATATGGGCCTCGTATTCCTCCCTGAAATATTCCAGGGTCGAAAGAATGGGGTTGGGTGCCGTACCGCAAAGGGCACAGAGACTACCCTTCTTTGTCCAGGCTGCCAGACTCTCCAGGTTTTCCAGGTCCTGTTCCGTTCCTTTCCCCGAGGTGATCTTCTCAAGGATCTCAAGCATGCGTTTGGTGCCAATGCGCCCAAAGCTGCATTTTCCACAGGCCTCGTTCTGGGTAAACGTAAGGAAATAACGGGCTATATCCACCATGCAGTCGCTATCGTCCAGGACCACCAGTCCGCCCGATCCCATCATAGCTCCCACCTCTTTGAGAGATTCAAAATCGATGGGTGTATCTGCTTTCCATGAGGGAACACAACCTCCTGAAGGGCCGCCAATCTGCACCGCCTTAAAGGACCTGCCACCGGCCACACCTCCGCCGATCTCTTCCACGACCTCACGAATGCTCATGCCCATTGGGACTTCGATGAGTCCACCCCTGGCCACCTTTCCGGCCAGCGCAAACACTTTGGTCCCCCGCGAAGTCTCCGTACCCACCTTATTAAAGGATGCAGCCCCGTTTTTGAAAATATAAGAGATCTGGGCAAAGGTTTCCGTATTGTTGACCAGGGTGGGTCGGCCCCACAGGCCCTTCACGGCCGGGAAGGGTGGTCTGATCCTGGGAAAACCCCGTTTCCCTTCGATGGATTCCATGAGTGCGGTTTCCTCACCGCAGACAAAGGCTCCGGCTCCCTGGTACACTGTAAGCTCAAAATCGAAGCCCGATCCCAGGATGTTTTTACCCAGAAATCCTCTTTCCCGGCAAATTTCCAGGGCCTGCTGTACCCGGGTGACAGCCAGGGGATATTCAGCCCGGATATAGAGGATGCCCTCGTCGGCCCCTACGGCATAACCTGCTGCCACCATGCCCTCAATGATCCTGTAGGGATAGGATTCCAGTAACATGCGATCCATAAAGGCTCCAGGGTCGCCCTCATCGCCATTACAAATGATGTATTTTTTGTCGCTCTGCTGATCAGCAACCATCTGCCATTTTGTTCCCGAAGGAAAGCCTCCACCTCCGCGGCCGCGCATCCCGCTATCCTTGATCTCCTGGATCACCTGCTCAGGGCTCATCTCTTTCAGGACCCTTTTTAGTCCCATGAATCCCTTACGACTCAGGTACTCTTCCACGTCGATGGGATTGATGATTCCCCGGAACTCGGTGGCCATGGGTATTTGCTTGTCGAGGAATAGGGAGACATGTTTTTCCCTCACATTGAGTGAGTAGCGATCCACTCCCATCCAACGGCTGTCGTCACGTATGGTATCGGCAGCCTGAAGCAGTTTATTGGTCATCCGCTTCATAAATCCCGCAGGCTGAAAATGCTCCTGAACGATCTGGTCCACATCTTCAGCCTTTACCTTGGAGTAGAGGGTTGGTTCTCCCTGGTTGGGAACAATTTCCACCAGGGGTACCTGGTGGCACATCCCCACACAACCTACGTGTTTTAACTTCACATTCAGGCCCTTCCGGTCGATGGTATCTTTGACGGCATCCCTGATTTCATCACTGCCGCTGGCCACGCAGCAGGAACCCAGGCCAATGCGGATCTCTCCCTTCACTTCACTGCCATCGGCCATTTTGTACTTCTTCTTGTCCGATTCGCCCTTCTGGTTTTCAAAATCCCTTACTATGGATCCAACCTGGGCAGTACTGACATGTCCATAGGTGACCTCATCAATCTGAACCACCGGGGCCAGGGTGCAGCATCCCAGACAGTTAACCTTTTCTATGGTATAGGAACCCGATGCGGTGGTATCCTCATCTTCCTTGAGTCCCAGCTCCCGTTTCATGGCATCGTAAACCTGCACGGCACCCTTCACGTGACAGGCGGTACCCACACATACCTTGATCATGTGTTCGCCCGCCGGCGTAAAGCGGAACTGGGAGTAGAAGCTGGCCACACCCACGATTTGTGCCGGTGTTATCTCGGTCAGTTCACACACCCTGCGCAAAGCCTCCTCGGGCAGGTAGTTGTATTGGTCCTGAATGGCCTGTAATATGGGTATTACGGCACTCTGACCCCGTCCCAGCCCTTCAACCAGGGCATCTATATCTCGAATCTCTATATCCACTACTCTCCTATACAATATAAATGTTCCTCTCCCCTCAGATAGATGACTCCGTCGGCAAATGCGGGCAGGGCAAATCCCCCTTCACCCAGCTCCGGTTCGCCCACCAGGGTTCCTGTCCGATCGGCGGTGACAATATGCATCACTCCCCCAAGGTCGATGATAAATAACTTTCCGTCAGCCACCATGGGAGAAGAATAAAAGCCGTCTCCGTATTCCTTTTCCCACTGTTTTTCACCCGTCTTGGCATCGTAGCATACGAGTACACCATAGGAGGTGGCCTCGAAGAGCAAGCCATTGTAGACAACCGGACTGGCTGCCTCGCTCAGGTATTCATCGTCCTCCCATACAAATTCAGCACCCGGTTTGGGCTCAACGGCCACCAGGCGGGCATATTCGTTGGTGGCATAGACCAACCCATCCCCATAGGCAGCAGAGGGTCCAACCTCACCCATCAATGCTTCCACCTTCCAGACTTCCGCTCCCGTATTCAGGTCATGACCGCTTACGTAGGGATCTGCTGTGGTAACTACCTGTATCTTTCCATCCACTTCAATCAGTATGGGAGAAGCCCAGGAAATATGCACGGGCCGTTCCACATCCCAGAGGGTCTCACCACTGCTAGTATTCAAAGCAAGCATCCTGCCACCGGAATTGGTATCGAACTGCACCACCACTTTGTTTTCCCAGACCATGAGCGAGGAAGAATGCCCGTAATGATTGTTGGGTACTCCCAGGTTACGTCCCCATACCATCGTGCCGTTCAGATCGAAGGCCACGATATCGCCAGTGGCAAAAATGGCATAGATACGGTTGCCATCCACTGCCATGGTAGGAGCAGCCAGACCTGTATCATCGGTAACCCTGGGCATGGTCGTTGGTGATCCCTGGATACCGGTCACTTCCGATTCCCATAATAGCTGACCATTGTTCCGGTTGTAGCAGGCCACAATCCTGGCCGCTTCATCACCTCCTGAGATAAAAAGCTTATCACCCCATATTACCGGAGTGCTGTAGCCGGGTTTGGAAAAGGCCACCTTCCATTTAACGTTTTCGCCGGTCGATCCGTTCCACTTCACCGGGATGTTCTTATGATAGGAAACTCCATGGCCCATATAGCCCCTGAAGTTTGCCTGGTTAAGCTTGAAATCTTCCCTGTTGAAGGGTGTCGAGGCGACTGCAGCCTGGCTGGTGGCCGACTGGTTTGCCGCTTCTGTCTGTGTTTCGGAATCTGCCGTGGCGATACCTGCAGGGCTTTCCTGGGCAGCAGGCGAATCGCCTGCCGTGGAATCCACCGCCTGTGCCGTGGGGAAGACCTCAATGACCTCGACTCCATCCTGAGGCTGAGCTGTATCTTCCACCACCCCCATGGCCTGGTATTCCTTCAGGAAGTCGTTGCTGAGGATGCCCGATACCAGAGAGAGTCCCAGAATGAGTCCTCCTGCCACCATCAGCCAGTACTGGGAATTGGCCCGGGCACGAAGCAATTCTTCGGTCACTTTTTCGGGTTCTTCGATCCTGGCCCGGAGGTCGGTATAAACCTTCAGCGAAGCAGCCAGAAGGATGCCTCCGAACAGCAGCAGCCAGGTACCGGTTTTCACCTGCCAGCGGCTGGTGAAGTAGGCCTTGCGGGCCAGAAGATCAAAGCTGCGGATCTCTTCCTTGAGCTCCTCATTGTTGGGCTCGGTTTTCAGGCGTTCCACCAGAACTTCAATGGTCTTGCTTTCAAGGGGCTCGTGCTGCTTCATGTGCCAGAAGTTTAACAGCAGAAGCAGAGCTACCACACCGCAGAAGATCCCGGAAATAAGCGTCACCCTGTAGGCCAGCTTTATTTTTTGTTCCTGATCCAGTTTGTTTTTCATTCTATCAACTTTACAACTTTTACATTCAGATATTTCAGATCTCAGGTCTTCTCCACCGGGCAGTAGTCCATGCACCTGCCACACGAAAAGCAATCTCCCTTATGGGGTTCGTAATCCTCCCGCCGGCGGAACACCACCTGGTTCATTAAGGTGATCCCCAGAGCCAATCCGATAAAGCCACCCATGACCATGCCTCCTTTACGGAATTTCTCCCGGATCACTGTGGCCTCATCGACCAGTTGTGCGAAAGTATCACCCGATTCCAGGAAGGCCTGGATATCCAGGTTCTCTTCATCTTCCCTGAGCTCGGGCTGAGAAATCATAAGTTCAGCCAGATAAACGTCGGGATGTACACGGCTCATGAACACATGCGATTTTGTACCAATCCATCCACCCAGTACAGTAAGTACAGGAATCACAGCGATGTAGAGAATAAACTTTCTCAGGTTCCTGCGGCTGGCTTCCGGACTGCGATAGGCTTTACCCACCGGTATTTCAATGGCATCAAAGGGGCAGGAGTCTTCACACAATTTGCATTTGATGCACTCCGAGGGAGTGATGGTAAGATGCCATTTTGAAAATTTGGACATCCAGCCCATCAGCACACCATAGGGACAGAATACCCTGCAGTAGGGCCTGGCGTAGAACATGCCCAGTAAAAGGAAGGTGACTCCGAGGAAAATCATCAGGAAAGGTCCATCCATTCGAAAGATCCCTACGAAGGGATCGTAGCGGCAGATAATAAAATCGCTCCCTGTAGCCGCAAATAACACGGCCAGCGCCAGGTAAATCACCGGGACGAAGCCGAGGGTTTTGCGGATCCAGCTGGGGATCGAAACGGGATTTATCACAATCAGGTCCTGTATGACTCCAAGCGGACAGGCTGCAGCACAGAAGGTTCGCCCAAAAAATAGCGCAAACAGGAGAGGCAGGACAAAAAAGAGCAGGGCTGTAATGGAGATAGCATAGCCCGGATCGAATATGGAAAGAGCCACGTTCTGTATGGCCCCAATGGAACAAATGCACCCGTCGCGGTAAAAACCAAAATATATGAGAGAGAAGACCGATAGCCAGAGCAGTCCGCGTCTGGACCTTTTCCTTACCGCCAGCCAGGAGGCCAGGGAAAGGACGGCCAGAAGCACCAGCACATCGAAATACTCCAGGGCCATGGCTCTGGGTTCGGGAGTGGTGGGATCGGGCTGAACGTAGCCGGAGTCGAACTCGGGTTTTGGAAAGCGCTGCTGAGCCTGAAGCAAACTCCCGGTTAACAGGGTCAAAAGAATTACAATAAGGGCAAGGTTGGGGATTTTCTTCAGCATATCAACTCTCCTCCTCCTTGATAAAGTCCCCTTTAATCTTGTACGGTTCATCGGGTGAAACCCGGCTGATGGCATCGGAGGGACAATTGGTGGCAATGGAACACTGATTGCAGTTGACACAGAGATCGTGCCTGATCTGCAGGTGGAGGGATCCGTTCCCGAAGGCCGAACAGCCTTTTACACACTTGGCACAGCCAATGCAAAGCTCCTCATCGATGATGTATTCAAAATAAGGCTCCTCGATGAATTTTCGCTGGATGGCTGCGGTGGGACAGAGTTGATTCTCAGCTCCCGTTTCCTTTTTGGCACCCGGCTTTAAGTAACCTCCGCACAGATCGCAGTATCCGCAAAGGGCGTAGGCGTGTACACATTTTACAGCCGATTCGGCCTTCACGCATTCCGTGGCACAGCGTCCGCACTGGGTGCATTTGAAAGGATCGATCTGCCACACATAGTCTTTTCCGGCAAGAGAGCGTTTCATGGAAAAAGCAGCGGTGCCCACCACCGACACGCCCAGGGCAAGCCTGACCCCCTTATTGATAAATGTCCGCCTGCTATGGCCCTTATCCTTCTTATCCATGCTTACGTGTTGTTATAGCTTCAGGTAACTGACAATCGGACAGGCTGCGACACTCCCTGCAGCTAAAGCCATCGATGCACTCCTGGTCGGGCTGCACCTGTTTTCGAGCCACAAGGATCCCGGCTACGGCAGCCAACGCTGCCAGCATGCTTCCTCTTCCCACTTTCTGAATAAAGCCTCTTCTGTCCATATTTCTCAGTTTATTCTGTTTCAATGGGTTCAAAAACCCTGATCATATCCGTTTCAAAATCCAATGCATAAATCACATCATTCTCATCGGCACATATGGCTGGTGCCGGTGTTTCATCGTCGGCACTCCTCCCGTTGTCAAAGGCAGAAGGTGGGGCAACCACGCTGATCAGTTTTCCACTTTGGTCGTGAATCTTGATTCGTACCAGTCCCTTTTCGCTGGTCACAAAAGACCCGTTGCTCAGTGTGGTAATCCTTGCCGGGTTGCAACACCCCAGGAAGCCGTCAATTTCCATGGACGAATTCTCCCAAAAGCCTCTCAGGCGCCCATCATCGCTGTAATTCTCAAGAGCATGTTTGGCGGGATTTACGACCCATAATTCACCGAAGCTGTTTACGACCAGGTCGAAATTGGCACTGGGTATAATAAAACCATGTCCGGCCTCTGTCTCCGCTTTGCCTTCAAACTGTCCGGTGATCTCGCCTTCCCTGTTGTAAATAACAATCCGGCGGTTGCCTGCGTCGGCAGCATAGACATGATCGTTTTTGAGTGCAAGGTTGGTAATTACCGTACGTTCGTCCAGAGCTGCCCACTCCTGCAACAGTTCTCCTGCATGATCATATTTGGCCACCTGGTTTCGGGATCCTATAAAAATATGCTGCTCATCCACCGCAAGGCAGGTGGCATTGGGTATGATCTCCAGCATATCGGCGGGTGACCCGTCCAGGGGCAGAACAACCATGCTGGAGTTGCCGGAAACATATAGCTTTTGATCGAAGTAGGTGATATCGGTGGCAATGAGCAAACCCAGGTCAAATTTCCTCGACTCCTTGTAGGCTATTAGTCCGGGATCCACCTCCTTGTACTGGTCCACCTCCAGAGCGTAGGGATTTGCTCCCCTGCGATCGGGCCTGTTGTTCAGAAAGTCTACCACAATCACAGTGACAATCACAGTCAGGATCACAAGAATTACAATGGTTAAACCTCTCTTTTTCATCCTCCGTTCTTTTTTGTTATCACTGTCGAGACACGGCTAAATCCAGACATACCATGGTCTTGGAATCACGCATCACCAGGTATCCGTCGGCTATGGCCAGCGGACCCCAGGCATCATGTCCCTCCAGAATCCTGTATGAATCCAATTCCAGGTATTCCTGGGTGCTGGGCCGGGCAATGGTAAGGGTGGCGTCGTCGTCAAGAATAAAAAGCTTGTTGTCGGCGATCATATAGGGACCCAGCCCAAAACGTTTATCCTGACCGCTGGACCACACCACCTGCTGAAAGTTATCGGGATGCACACAGACCAGCTGGTTTCTCATTGGACCAGCATCTTTGGGCAGAATGCCCAGATAATGGCCATTAAATTCCACCGGAGTTTGCTGCTCACAGGCAAGCCCTTCCTTGGGCAGGTATTCGTTGATCACTTCCACGTTAAATCCTGCGCCGGCCGGGGTAAGTTGCAATACCATGCTCCCTGCTCCGTATCCTGCCGTGAGAAATACCTTTCCGTCGGGCATACATACCGGTGAAGGGGCAACCACTTCGTGGTTCCATGCTGTGGTCTCCCAGAGGATATTTCCGGCATCGGGACCGTCGGCAGCTACTCCGAATACGGCACCGAATGCAGAGTATACATACATCTTCTTTCCTCCGTATTCGTAAGGCATGACCGAAGAGTGGGACATGAGCCATCCCTTTTCGTTTGGGGTTTCCCAGAGAATTTCCCCGCTTTCCATATCCAGTGCCACCATCAGGGAGCTTCCTCCTGTGGCGATAATGGCCTTGCCTTCATGAATAAGCGGACACTGTCCGGTATACCAGAGCGGGATCTGAGCGCCGTAATCCTTCTCCACATTCAATCCCCACAGGAATTCACCATCCTCCCGCCGCACACACATCACATGACTGCGCGGACCAATGCTTAGAATGTAATCTTCGGTTACAGCAGGCACGGTACGGGACATCCCGTGGTTCCTTTTCAGGTTGATCTTATAACCCCTTACCCAGAGCTCTTCGCCCGTCTCCAGGGCATAGGCCCTGAGCAGATCGGCACGCTCTTCCTCGTCGTAGTCCATGACATAAACTGCACCCTTGTAGATGGCTGCTCCGGCATGTCCCTCTCCCAATGAAACTTCCCATTTCCGCACGGGCCCGTTTTCCGGAAATTTGTCGATCAATTTGACCTGCGAGCGACTGATGTTGTCAAAATGTTCGCCCCGGAACCTGGGCCAGCTTTCCTGCAGATCCGATTCCAGACTGGCCATGGACTCATAATAGGCACCAATATCTATATCTGCCACAACGCCGCCTTCTTCACGATTGTCCAGTCCGGGCTGGGTAGTCACAAAATCACTCACCGGGTCCCTGGCAAGCCACCATCCCAGGGAGGCTAAACCGGCCAGGACCAGAAGTCCTGTGACAATATTTGTGCTTGAGAATTTCAAAACTATTCAGCTATATCGTATACAAATAGTGCTGGTCCGTGCCGCATAAAAAGCTTCTGATCGTAGATGGTCATATGGGCCCACCAGGGTCCACTGCCACCTTCGGGCTGGAAGGAGCTGATCAGCTTAAATTCCTCGGGAGTGGGTTCGAGCAGGCCAATATTGCCTGTTTTCTCTTCCATAATATACAGCAGGCCTTCGGCGTAGATCATTGAGCCTTTATTTAGCCAGTGCTCTTCGTACATCGCCTTCCCGCTTTCCCATTCAATGCAGGCCCAGTTGCCGTTGCCGTTGTTGAGCCAGTTGGATCCATAGATGTAGCCATCCAGGAGTACAACTCCACCGTGATGGGTATCCATCACATCGTTGGTCCATTTGACCTTTGCATCTTTCCCGTCTTCCGACAAAGAGATCATGACCGAAGGGGCATCGTAACCGCTGGTGGTAAAGATCTCTCCGTTGTAGTAGAGGGGGGTATTGGTATTATTTCTTCTGCCTTCCCTGTAACCGTAATCGGTAACCAGATCCAGGCTCCAGAATACCTCTCCATTTTCGGGATCCACGGCCATGATATCTTCGCTGGAGGTGATCAACACCATGCGTGTTCCATTGTGTTCAATAAGCATGGGAGACACATAGGATCTCACACCACCCTGGGGCTCGGATTTCCAGATCAATGAACCGTCTGTTTTATCGAGGGCCACCACGGCGGTTTGCTCTCCTGTGGGTGAGGAGATCACTGCCTTATCGGTAAGCAGCAGCGATTCGGTCATTCCCCAGCGATGGAATTCCCCTCCATGCTCCTCATGCGTATTCACCTGCCAGAGAATCTCACCCTTTTCCGTATCCATACAAACCACAGTCCCCAGGCCACCCATGATGTAGATGCGGTCTTTTTCAATGGTGGGAGTGCTCCGGGTTTCCGGGAAACTCTGATTCCAGGCCTTTCCGTACACTGTCTCCCAGAGTATGTTCCCCTGCATATCCAGTTTGGTAAGGACATCTTCGTCCTGCCTCTTTCCGCTGATGAAGATATTTCCTTCGTATAGGATGGGGGAAGAATAGCCATTGGGCAGATCCTCCTTTTTCAATATAAGCTCGGGACCGCCCTCGGGCCAGCTTTTCAGCAAACCTGTATCTTCGTACTTGCCATCCCTGTTGGGCCCTCTCCACTGGGTATCCTGTGCCACGACCTCTGTAAGCATTAACATTGCCAGCAAGGCTGCGCTAAGGATCTTACACTTGTTCAAAGTCAATCTTTTCATTCTATTACTTCTCCTTTATATCGTAGGCTGTCAGGGTTTCCCCGTGCCTGACAAACAATACCTGGTTAAAAATTGTCGGGCGGGCCCAGTGGGCACCGGCTCCCTTTTGATGTCTGAAAGAACTCGTGAGCTCAAACTTCTTGGGATCTGCTTTCACCAGCCCCAGATGGCCCCGCTTCTCTTCGTAGAGATATAGCATCTCATCGGCATAAATTATGGGACCCTTGTTGTGAAAGTCTTCTATCCAGACTATTTCGCCGGTGTCCCAGTTCATGCATACCCACTTCCCGCTGTTTCTTCCGGTGAAATTCGAACCGTATAAAAATCCGTCCACCAGTACCACTCCATGGTTCTGATTGTCGAAGGTCTGATCCCTGAATTTTTCGCTGACCGACTTACCGTCGGGGGCTATCTCCAGCATGATGCTGGGTACTTCCCAACCGTTGGATATCCATAAACAGGAATCCTTGTATATGGGAGTATTTGCCAGAATGGTAGTATTCTCATGGGCCGAACTCAGGAAATTGTAATGATAGTCCCACAGGATTTCCCCATTATCCGGATCCACTCCCAATACATCGGTCTGTGTGGAGGTGATGAAATACTCTTTCCCGCAATGCTCAATGAGTATGGGAGACATATTGCCCCGGCTGGCATTCAGTGTTTTAGATTTCCATAAAAGTTCCCCGGTCATTTTATCCAGGGCTATGGCTGTAGTCTGATCACCACAGGGAGTGGTAAGCAGCATGTTGCCCCTGAGCAGCACCGATTCGCTTACCCCGAACATATCCCAGCGCGAACCATAAGCCTCATGGAGATCCACGCTCCAAATGACTTCTCCATTGTCAGCCTTGAAACAGGCCAGCTTGTCCATGCCGGTAAGCACATATACCCTGTCGTCCTCCACCGTCGGTGTGCCGCGGGTCTCAGGAAAAGACTGGTTAAAGCAGCGACCGATGGGCTTCCTCCATAGCTGTTTCCCTTTCATATCCAGAGATATCAGGAATTCCGTGCTGTCTTCGATCCCCGATACAAATATCCTGTCGCCGGTGGCCACTGCCGATGAAAAGCCCCTTCCCAGATCTTCTGCTACAAAAAGTATCTCGGGTCCTTCTTCCGGCCACTCTTTCAATA
>Ga0180436_10002616_pt1 | contig 16962 bp, 15 predicted proteins | sample SS_ome_2_FD_132434 | JGI IMG/M metagenome (GOLD analysis project Ga0180436, IMG submission 132434) | Hypersaline lake sediment archaeal communities from the Salton Sea, California, USA - SS_3_S_2 metaG | ecosystem: Environmental > Aquatic > Non-marine Saline and Alkaline > Hypersaline >...
CCTTCTTTCGTTTCCAATTCGATTCGTCTTTTAAATTTGCCTGATGCCTTAAAAGATGGTTTGCTTTCCAATTTGATCACTGAAGGACACGCTAGAGCTTTAGCTGGAATCGAAGATTCAAAACTAATGGTTGAAGCTTACAAAATGGTTTTAAGGGAGTCAGGATCAGTAAGAAGAGCTGAAGAGATCTCAAGAAGGATGAAGAAAAAAGCTGGTCAAGAAAGTACCGCTAAAGCTACCCCTCCTCATATTATCTCTGATGAGACTGATCAGGTTAGAGATGAAATTCACCAGGCATTAGGTGGAGACAATAAAACTACCGTAAGATTAACACGCTCAAGAATGGAAACGAGAATGGTAATTGTTTTAAAAGGTAATCCTGAAGAAACGGAACCAAAGCTTCAAAAAATCCGTAAGGGTATAGCCAAAAACTAATTTACCCCTTCAATTCTTGAAACCAAACCCATTTGTGAACCAGGCCAATATCTAAACCAAGCTTTACCGATAATATTTTCCCTTGGAACAAAACCCCAATCTCTTGAATCTGAACTGTGCATGCGATTATCGCCTAAAACGAAATATTGATTTTCAGGGACAATAGTTTCCTGATTCATTTCTAAGAAGGCCCCACCAAAAGTTTTGACGTCACTGGGGATATAAATTTCATTTAAATGTTGACTATCAATATAAACACCATCTTCGAGTATTTCGATTTTTTCTCCAGGTAAACCGATAACTCTTTTAATATAATCATATTCTTCGTTTTTAGGAGCCATAAAGATAATAACATCATTTCTTTTTGGATCATTTAAGTGGTAGGAAATTTTGTCAGTTAAGAGATAATCACTGTCATGAAAATTGGGATACATTGAATTTCCTCTAACTTGATGAGGTTGAAATAAAAATAGATAGATAATGACAAAGATCGCAAGAGCGATGACAACGGTTTCGATAATATCAAGAAAGACGGAACCAACTTTTTTGAACAGGCTCATGAATTTATTATGATTTAATTAATATTAGCTTGCAATAGGTAAATTTGGTAAAATAACAGTGTTTTGGTCGCTTAGCTCAGTTGGTTAGAGCGTTGCATTCACATTGCAAAGGCCAGAGGTTCGAATCCTCTAGCGACCACATTTATAGAAAAAGTTATTTTTGCAAATTAAAATTCCTTCATTTGCGATATTTATTGAACTTATAGTTTTGATATTTTTTTCTGATAGGCTTGAGGTATTATTTGCTTCATTTATTTTTTTACTTGAAAGATAAAATAAATTTACGGCTTCTCTTGCTGCATCTTTATTATCATATAAACATTTCTCAAGCTTCTCTGCGGTATTCAAGGAAATTTTCTTATACAACCAAGAATTATTATAATTTTTTTTATTATTCGTATTAATATATAAATTTTCTAAATTATCTGCTATTTCCTGTAGTCTGTTTTGGTTTTCTTGAATTCCAAAACTATTATTTTTTTGAATATTCAAATAGTAGGTTAGTAAAATTTTTGTTTTATAAACTGATTTTAAACTTTCTTTAAACATATTTTTATTTAATAATTTTTTTGCAATTCTTAAGTTTAAAATGATCTTATTTTTAAATATAAAATTAATTTGACTGTTTTTAAGGCTTTTATCTACTTCTAAGAATTTGCTTAAAACACTGTTTTTTAGAATATTATTATTTTCATCTTTTATTAGATTTTTGCTAGGCAAATTTTCAAATTCTAAGTAATAAATAATTTCTTGGTTGTTATTTATTTGTCCGCTTATTTTTTCCCATAAATTTTCTTTTTGTGTAATTTGTCCTAAAAATAAATTATAGTTACCTGATCCTGTCCCAACAATTTTTAATCTATAATTAGTGTTTTTTGGGTTTGCTACAATGATGGTTTTATCATCACCAAAACCGACAGTTTCATTTTCTTGATTTAATAAATATATTTTAGCCGGTGAAGCAATTTGTATTATTAAAAAATTGTTTGTTATTACATCTTCATTTGTTTCCATGATATCAATATACCTTAAATCTAAAATTTCCATAATTTTTTTTATAGATTTTTCTCCAAAAACTAACTTTGTATGATCATAGCCATCAATTATTATCTCCCTATTGCTGGGGATTTTCCCGCTTTCTACTAAAATGGTATCGTCACCATTAGAATATTCTTCATTTATTGGTTTGCCATCTTTCCATAATCCAAGCTTCTTTTCTAAGAATGTGTTATCGCTTACATTAATCCATCTAATAGTACTATTTTCTATATTACCTAATATATTATTTCCTTTTTCCATGAGTGGTTCTATTGATAAATCGTTTAATTGTTCCAGCCAATAATTCTTTTCTACCATTTCGTCTATTCTTTTTTCAATGAAATTCTGTTTTATATAATTAAATGTTGGTAAAAGATCTTTTATGCTTGGAATAGAAGACTGTATTACATCGATATTGCTCTTGTAAAGAGAACCTCTTAAATAAAGAATGAAGCTTATTCCAATTCTTTGCCAAGCAGAAAAGCTTTTGCTTAAATCAGCACCTTCCCAGGCATAATATGCTAAGGTACTGCCATTATTTGGAGATCCAATTATCAGTAAGTTATTAATCTTTTCTTCTTTGTGTTTTTGTAAATAACCTCTTGCAATTAAACCACCAAAGCTATGTCCGACAATATCTATTTTTTGTGTTTTTGAAATATTAATATCATTGTCAATAAAATTTTTAAGTTCCTCTATTAAGTAATCTGAATTTTTAGTCCAATCATAATTAAAAATAAATAAATTTTTATTTTCTCCATCCTTTTTATAGCCATTTAATTCTAATAGATTTATTAAATTATCATAAATTTTTATTCCTGGTGTCATAACCCAATCTTTTGTTGGCATATCTTTATTCAATAAAATTGACTCAGCATTCCAGCTAGCACCAATTCCAGGTATTAATATCAAAGCTTTTTTTTCTTTTTCAATTTCTCTTACAACGATGTTATCGAATCTTTTGATTACAGTATCTGAAGGATATAATTGCAAATATTGTCCGCTCCAAGACTGTAGGGCAATTTTGCCTTTTTTTAAATCACTATCTTCATAATCAAATGACAGGAAAGGCATATTCTTTTCTTTATCTTGAAATTCTATGTGAAAATGTTCGTTTTCAACAATAATTTTAAAATTATACCAAGTGTGGTTTATCACTTCGTAATCAATATCTGTTGTTAGCAATGTCTGGTTGCCATTAACCCATTTAAATAATAAAATATTTCCTAGTTGTTCAGTACCCTGATCATCCCAGTTTGCTCTAATATCTAAGCCATAAAAATTATTTTTATCCTTCATTCTAAATAATATTGATTGATCTACCCCTTTTTCGCTAAAGATATCACCTGTTATTTCGTAATTATCCCAATCCGTTTTACCTGCTGAAATAACGTTAGCTTTAAAGGGTCTATTTATTGAACTTTTTAAATTTTCGTTTTCTATCTCCCAATTACCTTCTAAATTCCCCCATGCACCCCATATCCCATCTTCTATCTCCCATTGCGTAAAAGTCGTTGTAGTATTAGAAAAATTATCTTCTAAGAGAATTGATTGAGCTTCAACATTAAATTTTAAATTGAAGAAAATAATAGAAAAAATAATTAAAATCTTAATAATCTTTATCATGCATCAAAAAAACAAGCCACTTCCAGCTTGTTACCATAATTTAAACAATTTAATATAATCTATGTCAATAGTTAATTAATAATCTGCTAAAATAAGATAGTTTATGTTAATAACAATTGATGCAGGATCATTAGCGGTTAAAAATAGGTTACTTAGGGGAGGTGTTTTTTATCTTAACTATAATTTGTTAAAAAGCCTTTCTTTAGAAGATAACAAAAATCATTATCATCTTCTTTCTTTTTCTAATATCCCAGGTGAGATCCTCTATAGCCTCGGGACACATATGCAAAATAAAGTTTTAAAACCAAGTAAATATTGGCTAGCATTGCGTTTATCTTGGGAATTTTTTTTAAAAAAACCTGACATATTTTTAGGGCTTGGCCAATCTTTACCTTTATATCACCCAGCCAAAAACATTATTTTTGTTTATGACCTTGCTTTTGAAAGATATCCTGAATGTTATCCAAAAGCCTACCATAAGCTTAGCCGTAATAGTCGTTATGCTACTCATAGAGCTGATAAAATTATTGCGATTTCCAAATCAACGAAAAGGGACTTAATCGATCTTTATAAGGTTAAAAAAGAAAAAATAGAGGTTGTTTATCCTGGGGTTGATGAAATCTTTTCCCCACAAAAAGAGGAAGAAATTTTAAAAATTAGAAAAAAGTATTCTTTAAAAAAAACTTATTTTCTTTTTATTGGCTCCTTAAAACCAATTAAGAATTTACCTAGAATAATTGAAGCTTTTGCGATTTTTTCCAAAGAGAACAAAGGTTTTCAATTAGTTCTAAGTGGCAGTAATTTTTGGTTTGATAAAAAGATTGAAAAAACAATTAAAAAATTTAAGCTAGAAAGAAAAATAAAAAATTTAGGCTATGTCAAAAGAAAAGATTTACCGAGTCTTTATTGTGGAGCTCAGGCATTTGTTTCGCCATCTTTATATGAGGGTTTTGGTATGCCGATTTTAGAAGCCATGGCTTGTGGAACACCAGTGATAACTTCCAATGTTAGTTCGATGCCTGAAGTGGTTGGTGAAGCAGCTATTAAGGTTGATCCACTTAAAACAATGGAAATAGCCAACGCCTTAAAAAAAATAGTTAAAAGGAAGAAATTCTTTTCTAAACAAGGTTTAATCCAAGCCAAAAAATTTTCTTGGAAGAAATTTGCTAGGAATGTTTTAAAAATAATGAATAATTTATGAAAGAAATAGCTATCATTATTGTTAATTTTAATAATCAGGAAACTATTATTGATTGTCTTGCTAATCTTAAATATGAAAGAACCCAGATTATCGTTGTCGACAATAAATCATCCGATAATTCTTTAAATCTTATAAAAAGTAAATTCCCTCAGGTAAAAATTATTGAAAATAAAAGTAACTTAGGTTTTGCTGTTGCTTGTAATATTGGCATTAAATATGCCTTACGTAAAAAAACAGAAAGGATTTTACTCCTAAATCCTGATACACTGCCTGAAAGAGAATTCTTATCAAAATTAACAAAAAAACAATCAGTTATTGTTTCCCCTGTTTTGAAATTCAAAAGGGGAGGGAAATGGGTTTATGATTTTGGAGGTAAGATTAATTGGTTGATCGGTCGCCCTTACCACTATGAATTTTCTAATCTTAATATTAAAAAACCAAAAGAGATTGATTATGTATCTGGTTGTTGTATGTTAATTAAAAAAGAAGCTTTTGATAAAATCGGTTTTTTAGACGAGAATTATTTTCTTTTTTTTGAGGATGTTGATTTCTGTTTAAGAGCTAAAAAAGCCAGTTTAAAAATAGATATTAACGAAAAGGTTGCTGTTCACCATAACTTATCAGAAGGTAAAAAGAAAAGCTGTTTTTATTATCGGCAAATGATTAAGAGTAATTTTGTTTTTGTTAACAAATGGATGCCTATTCATAAAAAACCCTTAGCTTATGGTTATCTTTTAATTTTAAGTCTAAAAATTATTATCAATAAATTATTTTAATTAAGGTAAAATAAAAAAATGATTACAATTGTAATTTTAGCTAAAGACGAAGAAAAAAACATTAAAGAATGCATTAAAACTATTGATTGGGCTGACCAGATTATTTTGATTGACGACAGCTCGACTGACAGGACCAAGGAAATTGCCGAAAAGCTAAAAGCTGAAGTTTTTACTCATAGTTTGAATAATGATTTTGCTGCTCAGCATAATTTTGGCCTTGAAAAGGCTAAAAATGAATGGGTTTTGTTCATTGATGCTGATGAGAGGGTTTCCAAAGAACTAAAGGAAGAAATATTAAGTGCCGTTAATAAAAAAAATAATTATGATGGTTTTTATTTAAGAAGAGATGATTTCTTCTTAGGTAGATGGTTAAAGCATGGTGAAACATCAAGATTTAATGCTTTAAGATTGGGTAAAAAAAACAAGGGTAAATGGCAGCGTCAGGTCCACGAGACTTGGCAAATAGAAGGCCAGTTAGGCCAATTAAAGAATCATTTAAAACATTATTCGCATCAAACTTTAAGTGATTTTGTTAAAACAATTAATTTTTATTCGACTTTGCATGCCCGAGCTTTAGCAAAAGAAGGAGTTAGATTTAATCTTTGGCGTTTAATTATTTATCCAAAGGGAAAATTTGTTGATAATTATTTTCTTAAAGGTGGTTTTATGGACGGTATTCAGGGTTTAATAATGTCTTTAATGATGAGCCTCCATTCGTTTCTTTCTAGAGCCAAGCTTTATAAAATTAGTAGTTTATAATAGAGTTGATGCTAAAAATAATTACTGGGTTGTTTTTTCTTCTTTTGATTGTTTTTCCTTTTGGTCAGTTAACTAAAATTCCTTTATCTTTTTTAGGGGTTCCTGAAATTCATCTTTATCTGATGGATATTATCTTGTTTTTGTTGTTAGTTTCTTGGTTTTTTTGGCGTTTTGTTATCGATAGGAAAAACTATAAATTACCCGTTCTTTCAAAACCAATCTTTATCTTTGTTCTAGTTTCTTTTTTATCTTTGCTTTTTAGTCTTTTTAAATTTCCTGTCTTGCAGGTTTTAGTTGGTCTTTTATATTGGCTACGCTGGTTGTTCTATGTTGGTCTTTATTTTGTGGTTGCTGATTTAGCCAAAAAAGTGAGTTGGGTTAAAAAGGATTTATTTTGCTTTTTAACAATTATTGGTAGCATGGTAAGCGTTTTTGCTTTGGTACAGTATTTAATCTGGCCAAATCTTAAAGCTCTGGAAGTTTTACAATATGATCCCCATTTTTACAGAGCGGTAGGAACTTTTTTAGACCCTAGTTTCACTGGAATTATCTTAGTTTTGACCATAATCATCGTTACCTTTCAAATTAGGGTAAATAAGGGCAAAAAAGCCGGTTGGATAGCTCTTTGGGGCCTTCTTTATGTGGTTTTAGCTTTAACCTATTCTAGAGCTTCCTGGTTAGCATTTTTTAGCTTTGGAGCGATATTTGCTTTTTATAAAAAATCAATAAAATTTTTTCTTTTGGTTATCGGTATTTTATTCTTAACTTGGCTTTTTATTCCTCAGCCAAGTGGTGAAGGAGGCAACTTACAACGGACTTATTCGATCACTTCACGCTTTGAATCTTATAAACAGTCTTTTAAAATTTTTTCCAATAATCCAATTCTAGGAGTTGGTTTTAATAATTACCGTTATGCTCAAAATAAGGCTGGCTTCTTTCAAGACATTGATTATGATTGGCAAAAAAGCCAATCAGGCGCGGGAGTTGATAGCAGTCTGTTTTTTGTTTTAGCTACGACCGGAATTTTAGGTTTGGCCTCTTATCTTTGGCTTTTTTTAAAAGGTTTGCTTGAATTTAGAAAGAATGAAATTGTTTTTATAAGTCTGTTGGTTATCTTAATCCATAGCCTTTTTTCAAACTCTTTGTTCTATCCATGGGTGATGGTTTGGATTTGGCTTCTTTTAGCTAAGGGGAATAATTAACCTTAATTGTTTTTTCTGTTTTATTACCAGCTTGATCAATAGCCGTAAAGGTAAATTCGTTACTGCCTTCATTCAAAGTTGTTTTGTAAGTGAAATGACCTTCTTTATCGACGATTAAAAGCGTTTCGCCTTTTGAAACAGTTGATTCAGGGTCAGTGGTGCCTTTAATTTCAATTTGGAGATTATCCTGCCAGAAAGTAGCTCCGTCTTCTGGTTCGTTAATTTCTAAATTTGGTGGCTCGTTATCATATAAAACAATTAAATCTTCGGAGCTATTGCTTTCGTTGCCTTCACTGTCAGTCGCAACAGCATAAAATTTATTTTTACCTAAACCAAGCTTTACAGGGAATGAGAATTCTCCTTGAGCATCAGCAATTGATTCTTTCTTTTCATCGTTTGTAGAAAAAAGCTGAACATTAGCACCGTTTTCAGCAAATCCAGAGATAGTTAATTGACTACTATTAGTGGCTTCAATCACATAATTAAAGATCGGCGGAGTTGGGGGAATTTTATCGGTTTGCTCAATCGGTTTTGAAGCTGAATTGAAGTTACCCAAAAAAACGGCTAATTTGATTAAAGCCGGTATTCCTAAAAAATAAATGGCAACACCTAAGGTGATTGTCAAAAAACTATAAATCAAAGCCTTTTTGAGACTTCTTTTTGATTCTTTTTTGGTTAAAAGCGATCGGTTTCTTTTCATTGTCATAAACGAGAGCCGATGGTCGGAATCGAACCGACGACCTATGCTTTACGAAAGCAACGCTCTGCCAACTGAGCTACATCGGCTTAGAGCCCAGAGCGGGATAGGGGAGTCGAACCCCTCTTTCCACCTTGGGAAGGTGGTGTTGAACCGCTCAACTAATCCCGCGCTAAAATCATCTTGGCAATGTTAAAATATTTCCAGGATGGATTAAATCAGGATTATCAAGACTATTTTCACCGGCAATTTTCACCCATTGATAACCATCTCCGTAGGCTCGCAAAGCAATTTCCCAAAGACTATCACCTTCGACAACAGTATATTGTTCTGAGGTAATAACGGGTTCGGATTGCTGAGCGACAGTTACAATTGGTTTTATAACTTCAGCTTTAGGGATAGTTAAATCTTTACCGACGAAAAGCAAATCAGCGTTGGTTAGGTTATTAGCGTTGGCAATATCTACCCAGTTATAGCCTGAGGTGTAGAATTTTTCGGCAATTTTCCATAAATTATCACCCTCGGCAACTTTATAAGTGGTTGGTAACCCTTGTGGAACAATTTTACCTTCCTCTTCAACTAAGATAACTTCATTATCTTGTTTTTGAGAAATTTCTTCAGTTTCTTTTTTGCCAATTCCTTTAAAGTAGTTAAAGATCAAAACCCCAACCACAATAATTACCAAAGCTCCTAGAACCATGCTGATGGTTGATTCGTTAAGTTTTATTTTTTTAAGAAAATTCTTAAGTTTTCCGTTAGTCATTAAATTAGGAGTTTTACCTCCTTCCTAGGCAGTTTTAGGCGGGATCGACGGGATTCGAACCCGCAACCTTCTGCGTGACAGGCAGACGCTCTAACCGTTGAGCTACGACCCCTTACGGGAACCTATAGGTTTGAGTTAGGATAGCAAATTATTGAGGCCAAGTCAACGCTTGTGGTATCATAAAATCAATGAAAATTCATCGCCAGATGAACAATAAACAAATAGCTGATTTGCTTGATGCGATGGCGGCGGCTTATGAAATTAAAGGCAATAACCAATTTAAAATAGCGGCTTATCAAAAAGCAGCTTTGGCTATCAGGCGCTTAGTTATTGAAGTCAGAGATTATTGGGAAGATGGAAAACTTGAGGAAATTCCCGGTGTTGGTTCTTCAATTGCTGGATATCTAGCTGATATTTTTGATAAAGGTAAAGTTCCTCATTTTAATAAAGTTCTTAAGGTTTTACCCCCATCTGTTTTTGTTTTTATTAAAATTCCAGGAGTTGGAATTAAAACTGCCTATAAATTGGCCAACGGATTATCTATTAAAGATTCCTCAGGAGCTTTGGTGAAACTTAAAAAAGCGGCTAGAAATGAGCGAATAGCGGCTTTGGATGGTTTTGCTAAACAATCTGAAAAAGAAATTTTGGAAGGTATTAAAAAGTTAAAGAGAGACAAAAAAAGAATGACTTTGCCTTTTGCTTGGGAATTAGCCCAAAAAGTTATTAAGTATCTTAGTGAAAATGGTGAAAACAAAAAGATAATCCGAATTGATTTTTTGGGTAGTTTAAGAAGGATGGCAGCTACTGTTGGTGATGTTGATTTGGCGGTAGCCACTAATTTCCCAAAAGAGATTATAAACCGTTTTATTCACTTTCCTGAAGCTAAAAAAGTGATAGTTGCTGGTGACAATATTGCCAGAATCATCCACCGTAGTGGCGAACAGATTGATTTAAAAACCGGTAAACCTGAAGCTTACGGAGCTTTATTACAACATTTTACCGGTTCAAAAGATCATAATGTTCATTTAAGAGAAGTTGCCCAAAAGAAAAATTTAAGCCTTTCTGAATATGGGATTAAAGTTAAAAGAGACGGTGTTTTAAAGCTAAGAGAATACAGTGAAGAAAAAGATTTTTACCATGAATTGGGGTTGGCATGGATTCCACCCGAGTTAAGAGAAGATAATGGTGAAATAGAAGCGTCTTTAAAAAATGAATTACCTTCTTTAATCGATAAAAAGGATATCAAAGGAGATTTGCATATTCATTCTAGTTTTCCGACTAAAAGTAACCATGATGATGGTTTATCTTCAGCGCAAGATTTAGCGGCTAAAGCCCAAAGTTTAGGTTATCAGTATTTAGGTCTTACCGAACATAACCCAGCTTATTCTTATTATAATAAAAAACAAGTTATTCAAATATTAAAGAGGAAAAAAGAAGTTTATGATAAAATAAATTACTCTAGAACAAATAAATTATCCCTTTATGTTTTAAATGGTCTTGAAATAGATATAAAAGTTAATGGAGAACTGGCTATACCCGAGCAGGCATTTGAATTTTTGGATTATGCGATTGCTTCTATTCATTCCAGTTTTAAACTTAGTAAGAGACAAATGACCAAAAGGGTTTTAAATGGCCTAAGCCATCCTAAAATTAAGATTCTAGGTCACCCTACCGGCAGAAAAATAGGGGAAAGACCCGGCTATGATTTAGATTGGGATGAAATTTTTGCCTTTTGTAAGAAAAATAATAAATATTTGGAGATTAATTCATGGTTTGACCGGCTAGATCTGCCTGATCTTTTAATCCGTGATGCTGTGAAAAATGGCGTGAAAATGGTAATCAATACAGATGCTCATGCAGCTGAACATATGGAGAACATTCATTATGGATTATCACAAGCCAGACGTGGTTGGGCTAAACCAGCTGACATTATTAACACCTTAAGCTATAATAAATTAATTGATTTATTTGGTTTAAAGAAAGGAGGTGAAAGATAATGCCAGTTTTAATTGTTATTGCCGTTGTTGTTTTATTGGTTATTTTATATATTTGGTCGCTATATAACCAATTTGTTACTACTAAGACTAGAATCAAGGCTTCGATTCAGGAGATTGGAAACCAACTTAAAAGACAAGCCGATTTAATTCCTAATTTAACAGCTTCCGTTAAAGGTTACATGAAGCATGAGAAAGATATTTTTAAGGAATTAACAGATGCTAGAAAAGCAGTTATGAAAGTTTCTGGAGGAACCGATTCGCAAAAAATGCTTGATTTAAGCAATCGAATGCAATCAGCTTTAGCTCCTATTAGAGCCGTTTTGGAATCGACACCACAGCTTCAAGCTGCCGGACCAACCAGTAACCTTATGAATGAGTTGCGAGATACAGCTGATAAAGTTATGTATTCTAGGCGCACTTTGATTGATTTGACGGCTGATTATAATATTAAGATCGTAACCTTCCCCTCAAAAATTGTGGCTAGTATTTTTGGTTTTAAACAGGAAGCAGGGCTTACAGTTTCTGAGAAAGGTGATTTTATTAAGGTTAGTGATTCTGAAACAAAGACACCTAAAGTTGATTTATGATTAACGTTTATGAATTAGTTGATAGCAATAAACGCCGCAGTTGGGCAATTATGGTTTTTTTCGTTATTTTTGTAGTTTTGGTTGTTTGGTTGTTGTCTTTTGCCTTGGATTATGGACCCAGCTTTATAGGGATAGCTTTGATCTTTTCTGGGTTTTTAAGTTTCGCCAGCTATTGGTGGTCGGATAAGATAATCTTATCTTTATCAGGAGCTAGACCGGCCGATCGGCAGAAAGATTTTCTTTTTTATACGGTGGCCGAAAATATTGCTTTAGCTAATCGCTTACCTAAACCTAAGTTATATGTTATTGACCAGGAAGCTCCCAACGCTTTCGCTACCGGTCGTGACCCTCAACACGCCGTAATTTGTGTTACTCAAGGATTGGTAAATAAACTGAATAGAACTGAATTGGAAGCAGTCGTAGCTCACGAATTTTCTCATATTAAAAATTATGACACTCGTTTAATGAGCATCGTAGCGATTTTGGTAGGAATGATTGTTTTGTTAGGCGATTTTTTCGTTAGAAGAACTTATTGGTCCGGTCGATCTAGAAGCAAGCAGGATGGTGCAGCTGGAGCTTTGATGTTAGGGATTGCTCTGCTTGTTGCTCTACTCTCGCCGTTGATTGCCAAAATCATCCAATTAGCCATTTCCCGACGACGTGAGTTTTTGGCCGATGCTTCAGCGGTGATGACAACCAGGTTTCCTGACGGTTTGATTAAGGCTTTAGAAAAAATAAATAGCGATAATCATGCTCTCCAAAATGCAAGTAAGGCTACAGCTCATTTATATATTGTTAACCCTTTTAAAGGCAGTCAAGCTAAAAACTGGATGAACAATCTTTTTAGTACCCATCCACCGATTGAAGAAAGAATTAAGGCCTTGAAAGGCATGTCATAATATTTAAAGTGAAAATTTAAATTTAAAATGAAAAAAAATAAACTCTTAGAAAAACAAATTAAACATTTAGCCAAATTGGCTGGCTTATCTCTAACTTCCCAAGAACTTAATGAATTGCCTAATCAGCTTTCAGAGATTATTGATTATTTTGAAATTTTAAAAGAGTTGGATACTAAAGGAATTGAATCTACCAGTCAGGTAACCGGTTTAGAAAATATTTTTGATAATGATAAGCCTATCGATTCACTTTCGGTCGAATCGGCTTTGAAAAATACCGAGAGCAAACATGATAACTTTTTTAAAGTGAAGGCTGTTTTAAAACGATGAAAAAAGAAAATCTAACAATTAAAGATATTATCAAAGGTTTAAAAGATGAAGATTTTACTTCCTTAGAAATCACCAAGTTTTACTTGGATCAAATAGCTAAAAAGAACCCTGAGATTAATGCTTTGATTACTGTTTGCGGAAAAGAGGCTTTATCACAAGCACAAAAGGCAGATGAGCTTCTTGGCAAGGGCATTGGAAAACCTTTATTAGGAGTTCCCTTAGTTATTAAGGATAATTTCTTAACCAAGGGGATTAAGACAACGGCTGGCAGCAAAGTTTTAGGTGATTTTATTCCTGTTTATGATGCGACCGTTGTTGATAAACTTAAACAGGCTGGAGCAGTTATTTTAGGAAAGGCCAATATGGATGCTTGGGCTCATGGTTCCTCAGGAGAAAATTCTGATTTTGGCCTGACTAAAAACCCTTGGGGTAAGGATTATGTCCCTGGTGGTTCTAGTAGCGGTTCAGCGGCTAGTGTTGCAGCTGATTTAACACCGGCAGCTACGGGAAGTGATACTGGTGGTTCGATTAGGTTACCAGCTTCTTTCTGTAATTTAGTCGGTTTAAAGCCAACTTATGGAAGAGTTTCCAGATATGGGATTGTGGCGATGTCTTCATCGTTAGATGCCATTGGTCATTTAACTAAAACTGTTTATGATTCAGCTCTACTTCTAAACGTTACCGCCGTTAGGGATCAAAATGATGCCACGACGCCTGATATAAAAGTCCCTGATTATACAAAAGATTTAAACAAATCAATTAAAGGGGTAAAAATCGGTTTATCAAAACGATATTTTCGACAAGGTTTAGATAAGGAAGTTTTAGATAAAACAAAAAAAGCGATTAAAGTTTTTGAAAATTTAGGAGCTGATTTTATTGAAATTGATTTGCCTCATACCGAATATGCTTTAGCTGCTTATTACATTATCCAAACAGCCGAAGTTTCTTCAAATTTAGCTCGTTATGATGGCATCAGATATGGAAATGACAGGAGTTATTTTAGTAGCGAAGCTAAAAGAAGGATTATGCTGGGAACTTTTAGTTTATCTTCCGGTTATTGGGATGCTTATTATCTTAAAGCAATGAAAGTAAGGACTTTAATTAAAAATGATTTTCAGAATGTTTTTAAAAAAGTTGATTTAATCCTTACTCCAACTTCACCAACACCACCCTTTAAAATTGGTGAAAAAACCAAGGATCCTTTAGAGATGTATCTTTCTGATATTTTTACGGTAACAGCTAACTTGGCTGGTATTCCTGGTTTGAGTTTACCGGCTGGTTTTATTAATGGTTTGCCGGTTGGTGTTCAACTTTTAGGTTCGCAATTTAGCGAGTCTTTGCTTTTCCAAGCCGGAAACCAATATGAACAATTGACAAAATTTTATAAACAAGCAATCAAATGACAAGTTCTTTTAGGTCTTTATTAAAACAAACTAATTTTTTAAAACTCTGGGGATCACAATTGCTTTCCCAGATTACGGTCAATCTTTTGAATTTTGTTTTAATTTTAAAGATTTTTGAAATGACCGGTTCAACGGTGGCAATTTCTCTTTTCTGGTTTTTCTGGGCTATCCCAGCTATTTTTCTAGGTCCCTTCTCAGGAACCTTAATTGATTTTTGGGGAACCAGAAATATTTTAATTTTAGCTAACCTTTTCCAAGCTTTAGTGGTTTTATTCTATTTGCCAGCCAAAGATTTTATCTGGCCGATTTATTCCATTCTTTTTCTTTATTCGCTTTTAAACCAGTTTTATTTACCAGCCGAAGCAGCCACGATGCCAGGAGTAGTGCCTAAAAAATTATTGCCAACCGCTAACAGTCTTTTCTTATTTACTGTTTACTTCTCTTTGGTTTTAGGTTTTGGTTTGGCTGGTCCAATAGTTAGGTTGTTTGGCTACAGAATGCCTTTTATTATCGGGAGTATTCTTTTGATTCTAGCAGCGATATCTGTTTGGTCATTGCCGATAGAAGCCTTTTTTAAAGCAAAAATAAGAAATAAGAATTTAGTTTTTTCCGAATTTATAAAAAAAATGACTGAAGGTTACAATTTTATTAAGAGTCAGCCAACCGTTTTGTTTCCTTTATTGCTTTTAGTTTTCTCCCAAATAATTATCAGCATGCTGGCAGTTTTATCTCCAGCCTTAGTGGTTAAGATTTTAGAGATGTCTTTAATTAGGGCTAGTGAAATTTTAATTTTACCGGCTGGTTTAGGGGCAATGGTTGGGATGTTTTTAACAGTTCGGCTTTTGAAAAAAATCCGTAAGCGTTATTTAATTAACGCCGGTTTGTTTTTATCAAGTATTGTTCTTTTTATTTTAGTTCTAGCTGTTCCTCAATTGACCGGTTTGGCCAAAATAATTAGTCAGTTGGTTGTCGGCTTTTTAGCAGGTTTAGGATTAAGTATCTTTATTATCCCAACTCAAACCCTCTTACAGGAAAAAACCCCGATCGGCCTAAGAGGAAGAGTTTTTGGTGTCTTAGGGTTTATGATTACTTTATCGGCGGTAGTCCCAGTATTGTTTGCCGCTACAGTTGGTGAGATTCTAGGAGAACTTTGGATGGTTTTAATTTTAGCTATCATCATTTTTATTTTAGGAATAATTTCCTTGAAAGGAGAAAATGTCGTTTACCGTTTTTATCGGTCTTGAGATTCATATTGAGTTAAAAACCAAATCGAAAATGTTTTGCCGTTGTCTGGCTGATCATTTTGGTAAAAAACCAAACAGTCAAACTTGTCCGGTTTGTCTAGGATTACCAGGAGCTTTACCGGTTGCTAACCGCAAAGCGATTGAAAGCATAATTATGGCTGGTATGAGTTTAAATTGTAAAATTAATTCTTTCTCTAAATTCGACCGTAAAAATTACACCTATCCTGATTTGCCTAAGGGCTATCAAATCAGCCAATATGATTTACCTTTATGCGGTCAAGGTAAGTTTGATGGTGTTGCTATAAGAAGAATTCATCTTGAGGAAGATACTGGTAAGATGGTTCACAAAATTGTTGCCGGAGTTAATGTTAGCTTGATTGATTTTAACCGCTCAGGGGTTCCTTTAATGGAAATTGTCACCGAGCCTGATATTATAAGTTCGAAACAAGCTGGTGATTTTTTGAAGAAATTACGTCAGGTAGTGCGTGATTTAGGAATTTCTGATGCTGACATGGAAAAGGGCCAAATGCGCTGCGAACCAACGGTCAACTTAGAGATTAAACAGGATGGCAAAACTTATCATACTCCTTTAGCGGAGATTAAAAATATTAATTCATTTAGGTTTGTCCAAAAAGCGATTGAATTTGAAATCGAAAGACAAAAAAAAGAATTTGATAAGACCGGAATCGAGAAACAAGATGGTAACAAAACCACTAGAGGTTGGGATGAAAAATTACAAAAAACAGTTTTACAAAGAGAGAAAGAAGAAGCAGCTGACTACCGTTATTTTCCTGAACCAGATTTGCCACCCATTAGATTAACCAGCCAAGAAATTGAAAAAATCAAAAAGTCTCTCCCTGAAATGGCTAAAGATAGAAAGCAAAGGATTGTCAAAGACTATGATTTGAAAGACTATCCTGCAAAAAGCATTGATATCTTAATTTCACAGGATAAAATGTTTGACTTGTTTGAGAAAACAGCTGCTTTAGCCCTAAAGGAAGAAGTTGCTATTAAGGATATTTTTAATGCAATCGTTAATAAAAAAATTAATATTGATAAAAATAACCCCGAAGAATTAATTAAATTTTTAAAAGAAAAATCAAAACCAAGTCGAATTAACCAGTATGAACTTGGAAAAATTATTGAACAGATTGTTAGTAAAAACTCAAAAATGGTTGAAGAGTTTAGGAATGGTAAAGAGGCAGTAGTCGAGTTTTTGGTTGGCCAAGTTATGAGTGAAACCAAGGGCCAAGCTGATCCTAATCAAGCCCGTCAGATGCTTCGTGAAAAAATGAAATCCGCTTGAAAGATTATCCCTTTTTGTTTATATTAGAAGTTGATGGAAATTAAGCCGGAATTAACCGGAAATAATAAAGAAAAACTCTCTTTAGAAGAAAAATTAACCAACCAAATACTTCGGGAAATCGATGCAGCTAAAGACGATGAAG
>Ga0180436_10002618_pt1 | contig 16953 bp, 12 predicted proteins | sample SS_ome_2_FD_132434 | JGI IMG/M metagenome (GOLD analysis project Ga0180436, IMG submission 132434) | Hypersaline lake sediment archaeal communities from the Salton Sea, California, USA - SS_3_S_2 metaG | ecosystem: Environmental > Aquatic > Non-marine Saline and Alkaline > Hypersaline >...
CACTTCAATTGCAATTTTTGATAATTGGGCGATTTCTATCAGGGTCTCAAGCAGGCCACCACGGGTCACATCGTGCATGGCCGTTGCCCCGCGCTGTGCCAGTGCCAAGGCCTCCGATATTACGCTTACCTGTGACATCAAGCGTCTTGCCTCCTCCAAATCCTGCGCGTTCAAACTTAGATTTTGTGCCACGTCAGCGAAGTCCTGGGATAAGATAGCCGTCCCCTCCAGGGCAATACCCTTTGTCACCAGCACATGATCCCCCACACGTGCGCCACCCGTCTGTACTGGTCTGCGTCCTGATGCGGTTCCCAAGGCCGTGACAGCGACTAAGGGTCTAGACAGGTTAGCCGAATAGCCGGTGTGTCCACCGATTATGGAAACGCCGATTTCCTCAGCCACCCGGTTGATATCACGCATGATTTGCTCAAGCATCTCAACGTCATCCGGTTGCGGCACAAGGACCAGCACCAAAATCCATCGGGGCGGTACGCCGCTCACAGCGATGTCGTTACACGCCACGTGAACAGCAAGCGAACCGATATTCCCTATGGCCCCGACGATAGGATCCACATGTGAGGCCAAAATATCATTGCCCACACGGGTTAGGGCCACGTCTTCGCCAAAAGAGGCTCCGAGAATAATATCGGGATCATCGGTTTTAACAAATGGGAATACGCACTTTTTTAAGACATCCAGTGAAAACTTTGACATGATGAATTTATTTCCCCTTGTTTGAGTTGATGCTTTCGAACCATTTTGTTCATCAACACCCTGGACATTCCCATAGGGGTGAAGCCCCTAAGTCCTATATCGTATTTCTTTATCCGAAGCTGTCTCGAGTTTTTGCAGCAGGCCAAGTGTCCCTAGATTGGGGTATAATTGGCCTCGCAGGGCAAATGATATCCAGCCCTTCTCTTCAGAGACCACAATGACAAGGGCGTCACTTACCAGGCTGAGACCAAGGGCTGCGCTATGTCGAGCCCCCAGGCGAAGGGCCTTTAATCCAGAATCTTGAGGGGCCAGAGGGAGCAAGGCGCAGGCTTTTATGATATGCTTGTTTCGTATGATAACCGCCCCATCATGGAGCGGCCCCCCTGGATAAAAGATATTTTCCAACATCGGGGCATTCACAACGGCTTCAATGATGATTCCGCCTTTAAGGTGTTCATCGATAGTATTCTCCTGCTCAATCACAATAATGGCACCATGATGTTTAGAACTCAACTTGGAGATGGCAAGGACAACCTCCTCTGGTACCTTTATCATGGGGGAGATACAACATTTAAGATGGTTCTGTATCAGCCCTTGTTCAAACTGATTGATTTCTTCCCTTATTTCGTATAATTTCTGCAGAAGATTACCCAAATAAGAACATTGCGTAAGGCAGGGGAGTTCTTCGTGAAGATAAATAAGCTGGCGTCTCAGAGATTCAAGCCTTTCCTTAATCTTTTCTTCTTCACTTAATATGTTCGCATGATTGATTGGGTCCATTGGTCTCTTTTTTACACCAATTGAGCGAAAACGCTCAATTGAAGCCCTCGGCATTCAGCTATCGGCAATCAGCTTAAGGCCTTTTAATTAGACAAGTATATACTTGATATAGAAGAGATCTAAATCTGTTTTCAAAACTCCCAGGCTGAAGGCTGACCGCTGATCGCTGAAGGCTGCCTAATTGAGTTTTGACTCAATTAGGGTTTTATTATATATCTTCGTCGTGCGTCAAGAAAGTCTTCTTTTCTTTAGCCGTTTAGCCATTTAATAATAATGGTGCAAGAGACCCCCACAGCCCCCTAATATTTTACAGCGAGCTCATACCCTGCATGTATGGCACTATAGATATCCTTGACCGCCTTGGCATCACCGATGATCTCCATGTTCGATACCGCTTTACTTATCTCTTCATCGGGGCATGCTTCAGAAAGCATCCCTGAAGCCAGGATGACGGTCTGAAAGGGCGCCATAAATACCCCCTCCCCATCTTTTTCCATCTCTACGCCGTCAGCCCTAAACGCCTTAACGGCCGTGTGGGGCATGAGGGTTACTCTGGGCATCTCCCCAATCCGCTTCAGGGCAAGCGTTTTCGTAATCATTTCCATCATGCTTCCTATGGGATCGGTCCGTTTTGTGGCGACCACTTCGTAGCCATCGCGTCCAAGTCTTTCAACAATTTCAACACCGACCCTTCCAGCGCCAATGACCAATACTCTGGGACCTCGGATCTCTTTTTTGTCCTGGAAATATTCTAGAGATGTCATGGTATACTGGCTATCAAGCCCCTGAATTTCAGGGATATTCTGTACCGCTCCTGTTGCCCATACGACAAGATCCGGTTTAATTTCCTTGACAAGGTCTGCATCAACAGTCCTGTTCAGCAGAATGGATATGTTATCCGCTCTGATATAGTGCTCAATGGTGTCCAGACCGTCTTTCATCTTTTCCTTTCCTGGCGCTTGCCAGGCGAGGGAGAATTGGCCTCCCAGACGGTCCGACTTCTCAACAAGGGTGACTTGGTGACCCCGTCTTGTTAGATACAGGGATGCGCTCATGCCTGCGGGACCTCCTCCGGCAATTAATACCTTGATCGGGCTGGTCGACCGTTTCAGTTCTGGCTGCCCCATCTCCGGATTCAGATTACATCCCAGAGGCTCGCCGCTTTTCAGACGATGAAGGCATCCCTGGAGACAGTACCCGCAAAAGAGAATCTCTTCATCCATTCCCGTCTGCAATTTTTCAATGAATTCGGGGTCGGCAATGAGGGGTCTTCCGAGGGCCACCAGATCAGCACCGTTTTGGTTCAAGACATCAAGAATTTTTTTTCTTCTTCCCATCCTTCCTGCAATAATAAGGGGGAGTTTGGTCTGTTTTCGGACCCAGGATAGGGTATCCATCTGGGGGGGTTCGGGTAGACTGGCATGGTGGAAATACCAGGGGGGACTGAAACAGGAACTCCCCATACCCACGTGAACGGCCGCTATTCCCGATTCCTGAGCCAATATAAGGAGCGGCACCAGGTCCTCCCGGCTAATACCGTACTCGGGGGACATTTCATTTCCTGAAATACGAAGTATGCAGGGGGTCTCAGGCGCGCCTTGGTTGATTGCTGAAAGGACCTCTCTTGCAAAGAGCACCCTGTCTTGCCCGAACCGATCTGCCCTCTTGTTGATTTTTGCATTCAGGAACTGGCTGATGAGATAGCCGTGACCCCCCTGGATTTCTATAAGATCGAACCCGGCCGTGACGGCCTTTTCGGCTGCTGATTTATAGGCACCGAAGATCGTCTCAATCTCTTCTTCTGTCAGTACATCAGATTCCTGCCCGGTGGAAGCACACGTTACTACCGATGGCGCCTTGGGTTTGGTTTTGGTGGCCATTGGGTTGGCGGCCGCGCCAGCATGATTGACATGAAGACATGCAAGGCGGTTTTCCGCATGGATCACCCGGACAATTTTACTGAGTTCAGCGGCGCTCTCCGGCAGGTGTACACAGAGCTGTTTGGGATGTTCTTTGCCCTCAGGTGTTACCGAAACGGGCTCTAAGATAACCATTGCCGGCCCGTTTTTGGCGATTTGTTTGTAAAACATCAGCTGTCGGTCTGTCACGGTGCCCTGAGGCGTGCCATAGGCTGTCTTAATAGGTGGAAACACAAACCGATTGGTAAGCTCTAAACCATTTAGTGTGAATTTTTTAAACATTCTTTCCATATTCAACCTCCCATTCGAAATATGCGAATCTCCGCTGGAGCGGAATTCAGGTTTTTGGTGAACTCGTTAATACCCTAATCGAGTCAAACCCCGATCAGGAGTTATCGGTTGTCCGGTGTCAGTTTTGGGTTGAGCGATGGAGAGCTGCCGAATTATATCTCACGCATGGTGAGGATATTGACATCGGGTTTTCGCCCATCCTGTCTTCTGTCTACTGAATTCTGTATTCTTCCAATTGAGCTTTTTCACTCAATTGGAGTGTTACAATATTTCCATGTGTTAAATTGCTGTACCTGTTTGTTAAGAGATGGTTTCGGTAAGAAGGTTTCACGCGCGGAAAGTCAAGTTTCCCTTTTCCTACTGGCCCCTCATGCCTTCAATCCAATGTCCACATATTGACATCTCCCCTGGCAGAACTTAAATTTATCCTATATTTACTTAACTGCTAAATATTCAACAATAAAATAACAATTCTTACTGGAGGAAAATAAAAATATGCGGTTCGATAAATTTACCTTAAAGGCACAGGAAGTCATACAGACATCCCAACAACTCGCCGAAAAATTTAACCATCAACAGATTGAACCCGAGCATCTTGTCAGAGCCATCCTGGAACAATCCGATGGGGTAATCCCGCCCCTATTGGGTAAAATCGGGATTGACCAGAGACAGCTTGTGGAATCCTTTGAAGCGGCCTTGGAAAAAACCCCCCGGGTATCCGGATCCGGTGCGGGTCAGGCCTACATCTCACCCCGTTCCAAGGCGGTCCTGGACAAGGCCTTTGCTGAAGCTGAACAGATGAAGGATGAATTCGTGAGTCTTGAGCATATCCTTCTGGCTGTGACCGGGGAAAAAGAAGGAGAGGCGGCGCGACTCCTTGCGGTTGCCGGGATAACCAGAGACTCGATCCTGAAGGCCCTGGTTGACATCCGGGGAGGGCAGCGGATTACGGATCAGAACCCTGAAGACAAGTACCAGGCCCTTGAGCGTTTCAGCCAGGATCTGACAGCGATTGCGTCAAAGGGGGATCTGGATCCGGTGATTGGTCGGGACGATGAAATTCGGCGGATTGTCCAGGTCCTGTCGAGGAGGACCAAAAACAACCCGGTCCTCATTGGCGAGCCGGGGTTGGCAAAACCGCCATTGTGGAGGGCTTGGCCCAGAGAATCGTCCAGGGTGATATACCTGAGACGTTGAAGGATAAAAGGGTCGTCGCACTGGATATGGGGGCCCTTGTGGCTGGGGCGAAATACCGGGGAGAATTTGAGGATCGGCTCAAGGCCGTCCTTAAAGAGGTGGTCGATGCGCATGGACAAATCATCCTTTTTATAGACGAGATCCATACGATGGTCGGAGCCGGCGCTGCCGAAGGGGCAGTGGATGCCTCCAATATGCTAAAACCGGCCCTGGCGCGGGGTGAATTAAGGTGTGTGGGTGCCACAACCATAAAAGAATACCGGAAACACATTGAAAAGGATGCTGCCCTGGAGAGACGGTTTCAACCGGTGATGGTGGAAGAACCCAGCGTTGAAGACACGATTTCAATCCTGCGCGGGCTAAAAGAAAAATATGAGGTCCATCATGGTGTGCGTATCAAGGATTCGGCCCTTGTCGCTGCGGCTACATTATCCCATCGATATATTACGGATCGGTTTTTGCCGGATAAGGCCATCGATCTCGTGGACGAGGCCACATCGAGGTTGAGGATTGAAATTGATAGTATGCCGGCAGAGATCGATGATATTCAGAGAAAAATCACGCAGCTCGAAATAGAAAAAGAGGCCCTGAAGAAAGAAAAAGATTCGGCATCCAAAGATCGACTCAAAAAAATTGAAAAAGATTTGAGCCAATTAAGGGGACAGACCGATGAGATGACCTTGCACTGGAAAAGGGAAAAGGAAACCATCTCCAACATCAGAGATATCAAGGAAAAACTCGAATCCACGCGATCTGATGCCCAGGTTGCTGAACGACAAGGGGATCTGACCCGGGCAGCGGAACTCAAGTATGGAACGCTTATCGAGCTTGAGAAACGCCTAAGTGAGGAAAATAAGAAACTTGAGGAACTTCAATCCGATCAAAAGATGCTCAAGGAAGAGGTGGACAGTGAGGATATTGCAGAAGTGATTGCCAAATGGACGGGGATTCCTGTCTCAAGGATGATGGAAGGTGAAAAAGAGAAGCTCTTGAAAATGGAGGATCGGTTAGGCTTGCGGGTGATTGGCCAGGAAAAAGGAATTATCGCGGTGGCCAATGCCGTTCGCCGGGCGCGGTCCGGATTGCAGGATCCCAATCGACCGATAGGGTCCTTTATATTTTTGGGACCCACCGGTGTGGGCAAGACAGAGCTTGCTAGGACACTGGCGGAATTTCTTTTTGACGATGAGCAGTACATGGTGCGTGTTGACATGTCAGAATACATGGAAAAACACTCCGTTGCCAGGCTCATAGGCGCTCCTCCGGGGTATGTGGGATATGATGAGGGGGGCTATTTGACAGAGGCCGTGAGAAGACATCCGTACTCTGTGGTCCTGTTCGATGAGATTGAGAAGGCTCATCCGGATGTGTTTAATGTCCTGCTCCAGATCCTGGACGATGGCAGGATGACAGATGGGAAAGGCCGGACGGTTGATTTTAAAAATACGGTCCTGATTATGACCTCCAATATAGGCACGCAGTGGATACAGGAATTGGGGGACAAAACAAACCCTGAAATGGAAAAACGCGTGATGGATGCCCTACGGGCCACATTTAAGCCTGAATTCCTCAACCGGATCGATGAAATTGTCATTTTTAATTCACTGGGTCCCGAGGAAATCAAAAAGATCGTGGAAATTCAAATAGGGCTTTTGGCCAAACGTCTCGAGGCCAGTAAGATCACCCTGGACCTTTCAGATGAGGCAAAAGCGTTTCTTGCCAGTTCCGGATTTGACCCGGTGTATGGTGCACGGCCTCTCAAGCGGACGATCCAACATCTTGTTCAAGACCCTTTGGCCATGAAAATTTTAGACGGATCTGTTAAAGAGGGGGATCATTTGAAGGTGGATGTAAGGAACGGTGATTTGGTCTTTGAATAAGCGTTTATGGAAGTTAACCGGTTAAATGGCTGACCGGTTAACTTCTGAATGTTTCGTTTTGATATTCGTCCTGAGTGTTCATCTTTTTTCTTAATTTTGGCGACGTTTGGAAAGTGACGATCCTTCTTGATCTCAAAATAATCATTTCTCCGGTTTGGGGATTTCTCCCTTTTCTGGCCCACTTGAATTTTACCTGAAATTTGCCAAAACCGGCGATGACGATATCTTCTCCACCGGCCAGGGTCTTTTTGATAATCTCAAACAGACTTTCAACAATTTCTTCAGCACGTCTCCGACTCAGGGAGATACAGTCCATCTCAGGAAACAAGAATTTTTGCGGGCTCTTGCGCCGGTTCTTAAGACGGACCTCATGCATCACACGATTTACAATATCTCTCTTGGTCAGCGCCATTTGTGACCCTTCTGAAAGAAATGCCCCCAGCCCTTGTGACAGGACTTTCAAATCTCCATTACAGAAACAGATGTCAACAGACAGGGACTTGGCAAACAATGGCACATTTGTTACGCTTTGTCAAACAGTTGACGTCATTTCAAAATGTTGGAGATATGCTGATGAGACCCTCCTTTCATCCCAGACTGGTCAACGACCCTTTTTCAGATCCGGGGCTATTCATCCCTTTTCTCTTTGAAAAAAGGGCACTGATGTTTGATCTCGGGGAGTTGACAGTATTGTCATCTAAGGATCTCCTGAAAGTGTCCCATGTTTTTGTCACCCATACCCATATGGACCATTTCATCGGTTTTGATACCCTTTTGAGGATTTTATTAGGCAGAGATAAAACCCTGCATCTCTTTGGGCCACCCGGTTTTTTCCGACATGTGGAAGGTAAATTAGCCGGATATGCCTGGAACCTGGTCAGTGAATATGAGAATGATTTTGTACTGAAAGTTAACGAGGTTCATCAGGATAAGATTCGTACAAAAGAATATATCTGCCAGGATCGATTCCAGCCGAAAAAGGCGTCTTCCTCAAGGCCTTTTTCCGGTACCCTCTTAGAAGAGCCATCTTTTTCAGTTCATGGGGTCCTGCTTGATCATCGAATCCCCTGTCTCGGTTTTGCCCTTAATGAAAATTTCTATGTGAACATTATTAAGGAAGGACTCAGGGAACTGGGACTTCCTGTGGGGGCCTGGCTCAATCGGTTTAAGGCGGCAATCTACCAGGAAGAAAGTCCACACAGTGATTTTGTGGTTTCATGGGAGGAGAAGGGAAAGACTACACGCGAGGAGAGATTTGTGCTGGGTGAATTGGCGCAGAGGATAGCCAGGATTTCGCCGGGTCAAAAAATAGCCTATATCACAGACGTGGTAGCAACCCCTGAAAATTTCAGGAAAATCATTGCGCTTGCAAAAGAAGCGAATCCTCTTTTTATAGAAGCGGCATTTCTGGAGAGTGATAAAGACATGGCGTTAAAAAAATATCATCTCACGGCAAGGGAAGCAGGGGTGATCGCAGGAAAGGCAGGGGTGAAGTCATTTAAGCTGTTCCACTTCTCACCCCGTTACAAACACCGCGCCGATGACCTGGAGAGGGAGGCGAAGGAGGCTTATGAAAAAATGCTAATGGGCTCCGATGAGTCTTGAAATAACGATGCGTTGCACTTCTGAGGTCCCTTCCCCGATGTCCAGGAGCTTTTGATCTCTATAAAACCGCTCGATGTCGTACTCTTTCATAAGCCCGTAGCCCCCGTGGAGTTGGACAGCATGATTTGCGCATCTGTACATGACCTCAGAGCAATAAAGTTTGGCCATGGCCGCTTCCTTGGAAAATGGTTTTTCATTGTCCCGCAACCAGCAGGCCTTGTAAAGAATGAGACGGGCACACTCAATCTCAAGGGCCATGTCCGCCAGCTTAAAGGCGTTGACCTGAAAGCTGGATATGGGTTTACCAAACTGAATGCGCTCATTACTGTAACTACGGGCGAGATCAAAACAGCCTTGAGCTCCTCCCAGGCCCATGGCCCCAATGGACAGCCGTCCGCCATCCAGGGTCTCCAGCATCTGATGAAACCCATTTCCCCGAGCCCCTAACTGGTTTTCCGTGGAGACCCGGCAATCGTCAAAATAGAGTTCACTCGTATTGGAAGCCCGCCACATCATCTTTCCATGCATTTCTCTGGCTTCATACCCCGGGGTATCCTGCTCAACAAGGATACATGAGAGTTCGGGTCTGCCGTCGTCTCTCGTTCCTGTACGGCAAAGGGATGTAACCCCCGATGTGATTTTGGTTGACGCATTTGTGATAAATATCTTGCTGCCGTTAATCACCCACTGGTCGCCCTCCAGGACCGCAGTCGTCTTGGAATTTCCAGCGTCTGAACCGGCATTGGGTTCGGTTAGGCCAAAGCCCCAGAGGGCTTCACCGGTGCAAAGTTTTGGAAGGTACTTTTGTTTCTGTTCCTCATTTCCAAAATAATAGAGAGGTCCGATTCCCAGGGAATTACCTGCAGCCACGGTTGCCGCATGAGACCCGTCCACCCTGGCGATCTCCTCTGTTGCGATGATATAGGACACGTAATCCATGCCCTGACCCCCGTACTTCTCAGAGACAAACATTCCGAAAAGACCGAGCTCTCCCATCTTGCGCATGGTGTCATAGGAAAATTCCTCTTTTTCATCCAGCTCTCTGGCAACCGGTTTAATCTCCTTTAGCGCAAAATCACGGACCGAACTCCGCAGGATCTCCTGTTCCATGGAAAGGCTAAAATCCATAATCCACCTTCTTTCTTTTTGACCATCCCCTTTCCCCAGCAAAAGAAAAGGAGAAAACATGAATTGTAAATCTTTATGTGAAAACGGAACGCATGTTGTTTATTCTTAATCATGGATCTTATAGGCAGAAGGGCCAGTAATGTCAATCGGAAAGTCGTTCCATTTGCCTGCAATTCAACGCAAGGACTTGGCCCCAATTGGAAAAGTGGAATGATGGAAGACGGCCATAATGGATTTTGGGGGAGTTAAGGGAAAGGGGGGTTGGAAAAATCCACTTCTGTTTGAGTTGACACCCGGGGTGGCAAATGATATCTTCCATTTCATTTTTAAATGGGATGGATAGATCTTGCACTGGAAATCCGCGTTGACGGGTGACGCGAGCAAACCTGAGATAAAGGGAAAAAGGAGGATCGATAATGGCAGTCAAAAAATTACAGAATTTTATTAACGGGGAGTGGGTTGATGCCTCAACAGATACGTTTGTAAAGATAATAAACCCCGCACGCGGTAATCTCCTCTGCGAGGCACCCATGTCAACAAAGGCAGATGTGGATGCTGCGGTCAAGGCTGCACAGGATGCCTATCCCGACTGGAGAAACACCCCGCCTGTTGCCAGAGCCAGGTATCTCCACCGACTGATAGAACTTATGGAGGATAATTTTAACGAACTCAGCATCGTTCAGACCACCGAACACGGAAAAACCATTGATGAATCCCGTGGAGAGACAAGACGCGGGATCGAGATGATGGAAGTTGCCTCGGGTATCCCCTCACTGATGCAGGGTTACAATCTGGAAGATATTGCCCATGGGATTGATGAATATGCCATCAACCAGCCGCTTGGGGTGTTCTGCTGTATTGCCCCTTTTAACTTCCCGTTTATGGTCCCTTTGTGGTTTTTACCCTTTGCCATTGCATGTGGGAACACCTTTGTGGTCAAATCATCTCCCCGTACCCCCATGAGTCAGGTGGAACTGTTTAAATTGCTGGAAGAGGTTGACCTTCCCCCCGGCGTGGTTAATTTGGTGAATGGCGCCAACGAGTCAGCCGAGGCCCTGATGGACCACCCGCAGGTGAAGGGAGTGACGTTTGTGGGGTCAACACCGGTGGGGCGGTATATTTACAAAAAATGCGGCGAGACCGGCAAACGGGTGATTGTGCAGGCAGGGGCCAAAAACTATGTTGTTATGATGCCGGATGCCGTGCTTGAAGAAGCGACCATGGTGAGCTTATTGGCTTCCTTTTTTGGCAATGCGGGCCAGCGGTGTCTTTCAGGGGCCAATCTGCTTGTAGTTGGCGATGATGCGGCTTATAAGCGATTCATGGACCGATTTGTGGAAGGGGCCTCAAAAATAAGAGTAGGGGATGGCCTGGATGAATCCGTGCAGATGGGGCCGGTGCAGAATGCGGAATCAAAACAAAGGATTATCGGGGTCATAGAAAAAGGAATTGCAGAAGGCGCAAAATTGACCCTGGACGGCAGAAAGCTTAACCTCGTTGGAGATGTCCCGGACACCTGTTTCCTCAATCCGTCTGTTTTTGAAAATGTGACCCCTGAAATGAGTCTTGCCCGCGAGGAAATCTTTGGTCCTGTTGCCAGCGTGGTCAGGGCCAAGGACCTGGATGAGGCCATAGGTATCATCCATGAAAACCCCTATGGGAATGCCTCCTCCATCTTTACGAATAACGGCAAATGGTCAAGGCAGTTTCAGCATGATGTGAACGCCGGGAATATCGGGATCAATGTGGGTATTGTTGCCCCCATGTCTTTTTTTCCTTTTGGAGGCAGAAAAGATTCCTTTTTTGGCACATTGCACGGCCAGGGACGGGACGTCGTTCGATTTTTTACTGACCCTAAAATAGTGATTACCAGGTGGTTCTGATGAAACTAAACACAATGGCAGGTGTAATGAGTTTTGTGTCTAAGATAGAAAACGATTCTGCATCTTTTTATAAGACCTATGCGAAAAAGTATCCTGAATTAGAAAGCATCTTCCTGTCGTGGAATAAGGAAAACAATAAATTTGAAAAAAATGTAAAGCGAACGTATTTTGGCGTAATCACGGACACGCTTGAGTCCAATTATGCTTTTCAGGGACTGGATACTGACGACTGTGACGTGGACATGCAACTCCCGGTGGATGTTGAAACCTCCGAAGCGGTAAAAAAGGCTCGTGAAATAGAAGAGACCCTAAAGAATTTTTATCTCAAGGCAGCGAAATTGTCAGAGGGTCACTTGGCCGACATTCCGAGACTCTTCAGAAAAATCGCTAAGAAAAGGGAAGAGCGATGTCAGTCCCTGGGGGCATTATGAAACCATAATTTGAGGCTGTTTACTGATTTGTGAAAACAGTTGACAACTAGTTGGCAGTATCATTCCGGTTTCTCCTGACAAGTGTGGCTTCAACCGCATGAATCCACTGGGGAGGGTAAGGGACCTTGAATGCGGCGGTGTCTTCCTGACCCTGATTGTTCAGGAAATCCACTTTCATGAGTGACTGGTGAAGATCGATTCCCTTGTGGTGGCTGTCATGGTAGACGCGGGTGAGTTTGTGCCCGGGAATCTCGAGTTCCAGTTTAGTCAGCCGGCTCCTGTAGAAGAGCTTATCAGGGAACATGAGTAGAAAGCCGCTACTCTTACGGGGTGCCCCTGGCTCGGTGGTCCTGCCAAAATAGTTGACCCCGAAACTCATAGCGATGGCCCGTTCTTCGCCAAATCGCTTTTCGATCCATTTACGCTCCCGCCACCGCAACCAAGAAATGTAAAAAATGATCCCGAAAAACACAATGGCGATGAATATCCATTGCTGATTAGCGAATAGGGTCATCTTCCGTCTCCCGGGAAAAACTAAGTAAACTCAGATAGATAGACAATCAATTTTTTCCGTGCCATATTGTGTCTGTATCCCCTGTGGCTTCCCATGGCCGCAAGGATTGAAAGGGCTATTTCCTCCTCGCTTTTTCCTTTTTTTCGCAACTCCCGTATTTTGGTCGCATTCAGCTCAATAAGCTGTTGAAAGCCCTCCCTGTCTCTGGAAAAAAAGACAAAAAACCCCAGGATGAAGACAAGAATTGACGACACCGACGCAATAACCACATCATCCTTGGGGTCGGGGAAAAAATGGCGGAGCAGGCTCTGTGGATTCCCCGCATTGAGCAGGGAATACATGGCTATCAGACCGATCAGAAACATAAGACCGTATATGATATATAGGGATAGTTTTGACAAAGGCCTTGTCTCTTCAAAATTTCGTAAACCTTCATGGGTTCAGTGTTTCGGTGGACCCTGAACCCATGAAGGGATGGAAAAAGTCTATAGGGAATCAACTGTGGCGTGGAATGGCGGAGGGCTTTTCAGGTTCTCCGCCATAAGGGCCTATTCCGCGGTCACCGGCCGCATTTCACCTTCTTTCATTGCGGACCACTGCGCTTCTGCTTTGTCCCACGCCTCCTCAGAGGCTTCCGTCTCCCAGACTGCCAATCCCCGCTCTGCCCGGGTAGCGCCAGGGAGGGTATTGTCCAGGATTATCCCCACAATGGCAGTTACCGCCATGCCGGTGGTCAGAATGGCCTGCAGGATATTTCCAAGAACCCTAAAGAACGGGCCCGCTGCACTCCAGTCAATGGGTGTGGCGCCTGCAGCGAGGAGCGTGTTGAATTGGTATGGGACACTCAGACCGGCAAAGAAAGAGAGTCCGATGATAAACAGGTTTCGGGAATTGTTTAAGTTAACGATTTGCAGATTTGAAAGACCCACGGATGCAATCATACCAAAAAGACCCACAAACATAGCCCCCACCACAGGTTGGGGTAGGGTCGCGAGTATTGCCCCGAATTTGCCCACAATGGGAATGACCAGCATGACCGCTGCACCGCATCGGACCACCCGTCTGCTGGCAACTTTCGTGAGACCAATGGAACCGATATTTTCCGAATATGTGGTGGTTCCATTGCACGTCTGGAGGATTCCCGCAATGAGGCAACCAAGCCCTTCGGCCCCAAGGCCTCTTGAGATCATCCGCTCAGTGGGAACCGGCGCTTCAGAGATCCGTGCGCAGGCATAATAGTCTCCGATAGACTCGATCATAGAGGCAAGATATCCGGCCAGCATCCCAAATACACCGGCCCACAGGGTGGCGCTCCCAAGATCAGGGAATCCCCACTTGAAGGGGACCATGGGCATAAAACTGAACCAGGGCGCGGCACCGATCAACCCGGGTTTGAGGTATGCCGCATTTTCAGGGGATATCAGGCCGGTCACGGTACCAATTAAGGCACAAAGCCATCCGGTGATAATGGCAAGTAATACCGGGAACAGGAGAAACGCCCTGGACTTATGGGAAAAGATCTGAGAGTAAATAATCAGGGCCAATAGCGTAATCAAGGAAATGATCCAGTTTTTTGCCATCCATGGAGCCCCGATATTAAACAGCGCCAGCCCGATCATAGCGATGGTCGGTCCGATAACAATCGGACTGATGGCCCTTTTCAAATATCCCATGACACCCGTGTAGCCCAGAACGATTTCCACGACCGAGGCGATCATGATAGCCCCTGCCACCTCCTGAATCTGAATTTGCCACAAGGGATCTGTGCCTGTCAGTTTTTTGGCCGCAACCATCCCGACGATAGCAAAGGTAGGTCCGAGAAAAGAGAAGGTACCGCCCTGTATAACGGGCAGGCGGTTTCCCAAGGGGGATTGCTGGATGAGAGTGCATATTCCTGATGCAAAGAAGATGGTTGAGATCATTAATGCCAGTTGTTCCGGGGGCAATTTCATTGCCCCGCCAACGATAAAGGGGATCAACACCGTGGCTCCAAACATGGTCAAATACTGCTGTATCCCTAATAGCACGGCCAGAGGCCACCTGGGCTTGCTACCGATAGGATAGACGATCCAGTGTTTGGTTTCCTTACTAGGCTGTTCGTTCATAGGTTCATGCCCTCCTTCCTGTTTTGTCCGCATGCAGCGGGTTTAAGTTGGGTTATAAGCCAACACTGTGCCTCCTTCCCAAACCACCAAAACGGTTCCAGAAATCCCTCCTTTCTTTTTTAAGATTTTTAACAAAAGAAACAGAAAAACGATTAAACAAACCTATGGATACAAAAACAGAGTCTTCCAGGCTTAATTTTTAAAAGCATATATCAGTTAAAGATTAGGCCGTCAAGCGAAAAGGCTTGCGTTTGAGAAAACATCCCATCCCGGGTTGTCCCATAAATTTACCGTCCCGGATAATGACCTTGCCGTTTGACAGGACAACTCTTGGGACACCCTTCCCCTTGAAACCTTCATAGGGGGTATAATCCACATTCTGATGATGCGTCTTGGCGCTTATCTCAAAAGGCGCTCTTGGGTCGAAAATGACAAGATCCGCATCGCTTCCCACGGCCACCGCACCCTTTTTAGGGAAAAGACCAAAGAGCTTTGCCGGGGCTGTGGAGACCAGCTCCACAAACCGATTGAGACCCAGTCGTTTCTTTTTTACGGCCTCATTAAAAAGTAATATGAGGCGGTGCTCGATACCCGGTGCCCCATTGGGGATGGCGGCAAAGCTGTCCTTCCCCATATCCTTCTGCCCTTTGAAGTTAAAGGGGCAATGGTCTGTGGAGACCACCTGGAGATCTCCGGTTGCCAGGCCTTTCCACAAAACGTCCCAGTTGGATTTATCTCTGAGAGGCGGAGACATGACATATTTGGCCCCCTCAAAACCCGGTTCCAGATAATTCTGATATGATTTAAGGAGATATTGAGGGCAGGTCTCGGCCAGGACGGGAAAACCGGCATCTCTGGCTTCTTTTACCTTATCCAGCGCTTCTTTACATGTCAGATGTACAATATAGATGGGGGCATCGGCCATCCGGGCTAAGGCGATCCCTCGGCCCGTTGCCTCACCTTCCGCCTCGGGGGGCCGGCTAAGGGCATGATATTTGGGATCGGTTTTTCCCTGGGACAGGAAGTCATTGATCAGGACGTCCAGGACATCACCGTTTTCTGCGTGGATCATCACCAGAGCGCCGGCCTGTTTGCACTTCCGGAGGACCTCGTAGAGCGCACCATCGTCGATCATGAGGGCGCCTTTGTAAGCCAGAAAGCACTTGAAGCTGGGGACACCCAGGGCCACCAACTCCGGAATTTCGTCCAGGACCTTTTTTGTCAGATCGGTGATGGCCACGTGAAACCCATAGTCTATAACGGCCTTTCCCTCAGCCTTCTTCATCCAGGTTTTAAGTGCTCCTTTTAAGCTCATTCTTTTCCCTTGAATGGCGAAATCTACAAGCGTGGTCGTTCCGCCAAATGCAGCGGCGATCGTGCCGGTTTCAAAGTCATCAGAAGACACCGTCCCTCCAAAGGGCATGTCAAGATGTGTGTGGATGTCAACACCCCCGGGGAACACATAATACCCCCGGGCATCAATGACCTCCCCGGCAGGTTCTTTCATCTTCTTTGCTATTTGGGCGATCTTTCCCTTATTAATCCCTACGTCGGCACGGTACATATCCGTGGCCGTTACAATGGTACCATTGACAATTTTGCAGTCCATAGCATCCTCCTGTTTAGTGCTTGATCGAAACCCTTATTTTTTTGGTCAAAAATCCAAAATCCGAAACAATGACAAAAATAGAAATGCGCCAACGAGCAAAAAATCTTATTCTCAAAAGGTCATTTGGCCTCCAAAGGGGTCATGGTGATACAATCCCAAACCGGACAGACGTGCATGCACAGGGAACAGCCGGTGCACTTTTCCCGGTCCACAACAGGCGTCCGGTCGTCTTTGAGTGAGATGGCCTGGTATCCGGCATCCCGGCAGCTCACATAGCACAGGTCACATTTGACGCAGGTCTCTTCATTGATGGAGGAGGCGACCCGCGCTTCTCGGCTTAAGTCTGTCTGCCCCACGAGTTTCTCGAGAGAGACACCGACCATATCCTGGACAGAATCAAACGCCTTGTCCTCCATGAAGTTCTGGAGTCCATCCAAGAGGTCCTCGATGATACCGTAGCCCTGGGCCATGACCGCGCTGCACACCTGCAACGTGGAAGCACCCAACAGAAGGAATTCAGCAGCATCTTCCCAGGTTCCGATTCCACCGATACCGGAGATGGGCGTTTTTACGGCCTGGGCGATGGTAGCGACTGCCTTTAAAGCGATAGGCTTTACCGCCGCACCGGAGAGACCGCCATGTGCTGAATACCCGGCCACGGCCGGCTTAGGCACCAGGGTATCAAGATCCACTGCCATGATAGCGCCAACCGTGTTGATGGCAGAGATCGCGTGGGCTCCGGCCTGGTTACAGGCCTTTGCCACCAGCCCGATATCCGTCACATTGGGGGTCATCTTGGCCATGACAGGGATATCCACGGCCTCAACGGTCCAGCGGGTGACCTTTTCGGCCAACTCAACACTCTGGCCTATGGCCGAACCCATTCCCATTTCCGGC
>Ga0180436_10002622_pt1 | contig 16942 bp, 10 predicted proteins | sample SS_ome_2_FD_132434 | JGI IMG/M metagenome (GOLD analysis project Ga0180436, IMG submission 132434) | Hypersaline lake sediment archaeal communities from the Salton Sea, California, USA - SS_3_S_2 metaG | ecosystem: Environmental > Aquatic > Non-marine Saline and Alkaline > Hypersaline >...
AGCTCGCGCCAGGCGGCGTCCGCGTCGTCCACCTGGACCGCCGCGCCGGCCTCGAGCAGGAGCGCGACCTCCTGGCGGAAGTTGACCGTGTGCGGGCCCGTGACGACCGGGATGCCCTGGGCCGCCGGCTCGAGCACGTTGTGCCCGCCGTGCTCGACGAGCGACCCGCCGACGAACACGGCGCGCGCGAGGCCGAAGATCGCCTCCAGCTCGCCGATCGTGTCGACGACGAGCGGGCGCCCGGGGTCGAGCGCCTCCCCCGCGCGCACACCGGTCAACAGCTGCGGCGGCGCGCCGGCGGCAGCGAAGGCCTCGACGATCTGCGGCGTGCGGTCGGGGTGGCGCGGCACGACGACGAGCTGGGCGCTCGGAGCGTGCGCGCGCCAGCCCTCGAGGCACAGGCGCTCCTCGGGATCGTGGGTCGAACCGGCCACGACCATGGGTCGACCGTCGGGCGCACGCAGGAGGCGCTCCAGCTCCTCGCCCGGGTTCGGTGGCCCCACCGGCAGCCCGTCGATCTTGACGTTGCCGGTCACCACGACGCGGCCGGGATCCACGTCGAGTTCGGCGAAGCGCTGCGCGTAGACCTCGTTCTGCACGCAGTACAGCGACACGCGGTCGAACTGCGGGAAGAGGCGACGGAACAGCCTGTAGCGGCCGAAGCTGCGCTCGGTGATCCGACCGTTGACGACGGCGATCGGCACGCCGCGCCGATTGGCCTCGCGTTGGAAGTTGGGCCAGACCTCGAGCTCGACGAGCACGATCGCGACGGGGCGCAGCGTGTCGAAGAAGCGGCGCACGACCGACGAGAGGTCCGCGGGGAAGCGCACGACGCGGCGTCCGGGGAAGGTCGTGCGCGCGACCGCCGCGCCCGTCGAGGTGGTCGTCGACAGCACGACCTCGAGGTCGGGTCGCTCGCGCTCGATGCGGTCCACCAGGCTGCGCACGCCCTTGACCTCCCCCACGCTCACCGCGTGGACGAGCACGACGCGGCGTCCGTCACCGTCCGCGATCGCGCTGCGCACGAGGCGCTCGCGTACGAACGCACGAACGGCCGGATCGCGGCGCGCGCGCCACCACAACAGCGGTCCGACGGCGCCGATCGCCACGAGCCACGCCAGGTCGTAGACGGCGTGGAGCAGGCGACTGCCGAGCCCCGGGCTGGGGTCGCGGCGGATCGGTTCGGCGAGGGCCACGGCCTGGTCGGGCGCGACGGAGCGCGGCTCGCTCCTCAGCCCTGGCCGTGGCACTTCTTGAACTTCTTCCCGCTGCCGCAGGGGCAGGGGTCGTTGCGGCCCACGTCGGCGAAGCGCGGGTCCGCGGCCGGGCTCGGCTTCGCGGGCGCGACCTCACCGCTGCGACGCGCGCGATCGAACGCCGCCCGCGCGGGAACGGCGGGCTTGGCCGGACGCGCCGGCGGCGCCTTGGTCGCGGTCGCCGCGCCACCGCCGCTCGCCGGCGCCGCGCCCGCGGCCGCCTGCTGCTGCGCGGCCGGGGCCGAGCCTGCGTTCGCGGCCGCGCCGTAGACCGAATCCTCGCGCTCTTCCTCGTCGCCCTCGGAGAAGCGGACGCGCAGCACCAGGCTCGCGACCTCTTCCTCGATCGACTCGAAGAGGCGCTCGAAGAGCTCGAAGGCCTCGGCCTTGTACTCGTTCTTCGGGTCCTTCTGGGCGTAGCCGCGCAGGCCGATGCCAGCCTTGAGCGCGTCGATCGCGTGCAGGTGGTCCTTCCACTTGCCGTCGATCGTGTTGAGCAGCACGTACTGCTCGATCTCCGCCATCTCCTCGTCGCCGAGCTCGGCCTTGCGCGCGGCGTGCACGCCGGCAGCGGCTTCGATCGCGGGCGTCGGGTCCGCGTCCTTCTCCGTGACGGCGGACGCGATCGCGGCGTCCACGTCGGCACCGAAGGTCTTCTTGAACCAGTCGGCGAAGCCCTCGGCGTCCTCCTCGTAGGTCCGCGCCGCGCGCTCGACGACGCGCTCGATCATCTCGAGCACGCGATCGGTGAGACCGACACCTTCGAGCACGTCCTGGCGCGCGTCGTAGATGCGCTTGCGCTGCTCGTCCATCACCTCGTCGTACTCGATGAGGTTCTTGCGGATCTCGAAGTAGTACTCCTCGACCTTCTTCTGCGCGCGCTGGATGGCGCGGGAGACCATGCCGGACTCGATCGGCACGCCCTCCTTCATGCCGAGCTTCTCCATGAAGTTCGTCACCCAGTCCTTGTAGAACCGCTTCATCAGCGGGTCCTGGAGCGACAGGAAGAAGCGCGTCTCGCCGGCGTTGCCCTGACGGCCGGAGCGACCGCGGAGCTGGTTGTCGATGCGGCGCGACTCGTGGCGTTCGGTGCCGAGCACGTAGAGGCCGCCCAGTTCGAGCACCTCCTGTTCGTCGGCGTCGCACTTCGCCCGCACCTCGTCGCGGATGCGGTCGATCTCCTCGAGGTGGTCGGGGTCGCCGAGCGACAGGCCGGCTTCCTCGAGCGCCTGCCCGAGGCGATGCTCGAAGTTGCCGCCCAGCTTGATGTCCGTACCGCGGCCGGCCATGTTCGTCGACACGGTGACCGCGCCCTTCTGGCCGGCCATCGCGACGAACTCCGCCTCGCGCTCGTGCTGCTTCGCGTTGAGCACGTGGTGCGGCACGCCGGCCTCGGTCAGGAGGCCCGACACCTTCTCCGAGTTCTCGACCGAGGTCGTGCCGACGAGCACCGGCTGACCCTTCTCGTGCAGGCGCTCGATCTCCTCGACGATCGCCTTCCACTTCTCGGGCTCGGTCCGATAGACCACGTCCTGCTGGTCCTCGCGCGCGATCGGCTTGTTCGTCGGGACCTGGATGACCTCGAGGCCGTAGATCTTGTGGAACTCCTCCGCCTCGGTGATGGCGGTGCCCGTCATGCCGGCGAGCTTGCCGTAGAGGCGGAAGTAGTTCTGGAAGGTGATCGTCGCCATGGTCTGGTTCTCCTGGCGGATCTTCAGACCTTCCTTCGCCTCGACGGCCTGGTGCAGACCGTCGGACCAGCGGCGCCCGGCCATCTTGCGGCCCGTGAACTCGTCGACGATGACGATCTGGCCCTCTTCGATGACGTACTCGTCGTCCTTCTTGTAGAGGTGCCGCGCGCGCAGCGCGTTCTCGAGGTAGTGCGGCCAGTCCATGTGGCCGGTCTCGTAGAAGGACTCGACGCCGAGGAGTTCCTGGGCCTTGACGATGCCCTCCTCCTTGAGCGTGGCGCTGCGCTCCTTCTCCTTGACCTCGAAGTCCTCGTCGCGCACGAGCTGGGCGGCGACCTCGTCGGCCTGGCGGTACTTGTCGGGCGTCATCTCGGCCGGGCCCGAGATGATGAGCGGCGTGCGCGCCTCGTCGATGAGGATCGAGTCGACCTCGTCGATGATCGCGTAGGCCAGATCGCGCTGCACCTGCTCCGACAGGCGCGTCTTCATGTTGTCGCGCAGGTAGTCGAAGCCGAACTCGTTGTTCGTGCCGTAGACGATGTCGCAGGCGTAGACCGGCAGGCGTTCGGCCGAGGACATGTGCGACTGGATCGCGCCGACGGTGACGCCGAGGTACTCGTAGACCGGCGCCATCCAGCTGCCGTCGCGACGGGCCAGGTAGTCGTTGACCGTGACGAGGTAGACCGGCTTGCCCGTCAAGCAGTTGAGGTAGAGCGCGAGCGTCGCCATGAGCGTCTTGCCCTCGCCCGTGGCCATCTCGGCGACCTTGCCGTCGTGCAGGGCGATGCCGCCCACGAGCTGCACGTCGTAGTGGCGCATGCCGAGCGTGCGGACCGACGCCTCGCGCACGAGCGCGAAGGCCTCGGCCTGGATGTCGTCGAGCGTGATCTCGCCCGCGGCCACGGCCTTCTTCCAGGCCGCGGTCTGCTCCTTGAACTGCTCGGCGGAGAGGCTCTGGGCCCACTCCTCCAGCTCGGCGACGCGGCGCACGAGCGGCTCGAGCTTGCGCACCTCGCGCTGGGTCTTGGAGCCGAAGACCCCGAGGAGGCCCTTGCCGATCCCCTCGCTGAAGGAGCCGAGCTTGTCGCGCAGGTTGTCGAAGTCCATCGGTCTGTTGTCCGGCCTCTGCCGGGCGCCCCCCGGCGGCGTCGCGTCTCCCGGGGCCCTGAATCGGCCTCCGGGTGCCCCCGGAGCCCGGTCGGCCCGCGAGAACGGCCGACCATGATGCACCCCGCGCGTCCCCGGATCGACCCCCGCGGTGGTCGTTGTTTCGTGGCGGGGTCGGGGGTGGGGCGGTGGGTCGTGGCTACTTGGGGGCTTCCGGAGGATCGCAGAGGGCGCGCTGCGGAAAGGGGGCGCGACCCAGCGCCCCCCCCCAACGCCCCGACCTCGACCTCAGCCCCGCGGACCTTCCACCAATCGATCGATCATCTCGAACAGCACCTGCCGCGGATACGGCTTGCGCAACAACCCCGCCACGTCCGGCACCTGATCCAACCGGATCGCCGACGCAGTCGCCATCAAGACCGGCACCTCGGTCAGGTCCTCGCTCCGACGCATCCAGTCCAGGACCTCCTGCCCGGTCACGGTCGGCATCTCGTAGTCGAGCAGCACGAGGTCCGGACAGGGCGCCTCGGTCAGCCGCTCGAGCGCCTCGGCCCCGTCACCCACCGTCTCCACCGTGTAGCCGCGCGCACGCAGCATCACGGCCAGACCGCTCGACACGTCCTCGTCGTCGTCGACCAACAGCAGCAGGCCGCGATGGGCCGCGTCCTGTTCGCGCTGCGCGATCTCGTTGCACAGGGCGGCGAGGTCGGCGCTCGTCGGCAGGCAGGCGTGCGCCCAGGCGTGCTCGATGTCGAGTTTGAGCTGCCGATTGAAGTGCCGCAGCTGGAGCCACTGCGAGTAGTCGGGCGACGACGGCGACACGTCGAGTTTGTCGTGCGTGTCCACCTCGAAGTAGAACTCGCCCGCCACGAGGTGCTCCTGGAGCACGAACTTCATGAACGGGTAGCGGTGGTTCCCCAGCCGCAGCGAGTAGCGCCGCGAGGACGGGTCGTCGCCGGGATCGCCGCGCTCGAAGTGGCTCAACGCCTCGTCGAGGTCCTCGGCGGCCAGGATCGGCGCGAGATCCACGCGCGGCGCGCCCTCGCAGCCCGGCGGCCACGCCAGCTCGCAGTACCGCCGCAGCGCACTGCACACGTGGCCCGCGGTGAGGTCGGCGAGCTTCACCGCCGGACCTCCAGGCTGCCGACGAGCGCGTTCACGTCGTCGACGCCGGCTTCGACGAGGAGCCGCTCGAGCTCCTCGGCCAGGTCGCCCAGGTGCGCGGGGTTCCAGAAGGACGAGGTCCCCACCTGCACGGCGCGACAGCCGACGACCAGGTACTCGAGCACGTCGTCCGCGGTCTGGATCCCGCCGCAGCCGATGACGGGGATCGACACCGAGCGCGCGCACTCCCACGCACAGCGCAGCGCCACCGGCTTGATGCCCGGACCGGAGTAGCCGCCCTGCACGGTGTGCACGCCGGGCTTCTTCGTGCGCCAGTCCACGGCCATGCCGAGCAGCGTGTTCACCGCGGTGATCCCGTCCGCGCCGCCGGCCTCCACGGCCTTCGCCATGTCGCCGATGCGCGTGACGTTGGGCGAGAGCTTCGCGAACAGCGGCTTGGTCGTGCGCTCGCGCGCGCCGCGCACCACCGCCTCGGCCCGGGCGGGGTCCGTCGCCAGCGGCAGCTTGCCGTCGTCCACGTTCGGGCACGAGAGGTTGAGCTCGAGCGCGTCGACCTCGTCGCGCTCGTCGAACATCGCCGCCAGCTCGGCGAACTCGTGGTCGTGGTGACCGCCGATGTTCGTGACGATCGCGCAGTCCGCGTGCGCGACCTGTGGCAGCACCTCCTCGGCGTACTGCACCGCGCCCTTGTTCTCGAGTCCGATCGAGTTGATGAGCCCGGCCTCCGTCTCGGCCAAACGCGGCGCGGGGTTGCCCGGACGCGGCTCGAGGGTCACGGTCTTGCTGACCAGCCCGCCCACGCGCGACGGGGGGCAGAAGCCGCCCATCTCGAGCCCGTGCCCGTACGTGCCCGAGGCGGACAGGAGCGGGTTGCGCAGCGTCAGGGATCCGAGACGAACCGCGAGGGTCGGCATGGCGCCAGACTCTACCCCCGGGGGGCGCGCGGTCGACGGGAAGAGCCCCGATCAGGCCCGTTCGGAGCCGTCCGCTCCCGGCAGCGAGTCCGATCCGGTCGCGGTCGGCCCGGTCGCGGTCGACGCCTCGGACCCGGTTCCGTGCGCCGGCTCGCGTGCCGGCTCCTGCTCCGCCTCGGTGCTCGGCGCGAGGAAGCTCGAGAGCACGAGCAGGACCGCGCCCACGAGGATGCAGCTGTCCGCCACGTTGAACGTGGGGTAGTGGTAGTCCCAGCGCGCGAAGTAGACGTGGATGAAGTCGCGCACGGCCCCGAACGGATGCCCCTCGGGCGGCGTCCGCGTGAGGTTGTCGTAGAGATTGCCCAGCGCGCCCGACAGCACGAGGACGAGGGACCACAGGAGCATCCGCTGCCGCCGGTCGGTGCGCAGCACCATGACGGTCAGCACGATCGCGGCCACGACGCGGCCGCCGACGAGGAGCCAGGGCACGTCCTCCCCCACGCCCCAGGCCGCGCCCTTGTTCTCGCTGAGCATGAAGCCCAGGAAGTCCCCCCAGACCTCGTAGCGCCAGTGGCCGTTGAGTTCCCAGACCTCGACGCCCGGCGGCGGCGCGTCTCCGGGTCCGCGCTCCAGCCAGCCGAACATGAAGGACTTGGTCAAGAGGTCGACGCCGACCAGCACGGCCACCCACACCAGGCGCCGCCAGGGCAGGCGGCGCGGGGCGCCGAGGGTGTTGTCGTCCGCGGTCATGGGCGCCGGATCCTAGCCGCCACCCGACCCGCGAACGCCCCCCATCGGCGGTAGACTTCGGTCCGGTCTCCGTCTCCCACCATGAACATCCACCGCCGATCGAGCCGCTGCGCGTTGGTCGCCGCCGCGCTGGGCGCGCTGGCCGCCTGCGCGGACGAGCCCGCGCCCACGCCGCCGCCCGGGGCCGTCGCTCCCACGACCTTCGAGTACGCGCGCTCGGTGCTCGACCGCGCGCCGGACGAGGTCGCCGAGGACGCGGGCGAGCTGCGGCCGACGGTCGACCGCGGCTGGGGCGACGCGGGCGGCCCGGCCTGGAACGATTGGACCTCGGGCGACGAAGGCGGGCCCGCGCCCTACGTGTGGTCGCGCTCCGAGCGCGCCGCGCTCGAGGTCAGCGCCACCGGTCAGGCCGACCGCCTGCTCGAGCTCTACCTGCGCATGCCGCCGCGCCCCGCCGGCGGCGACGCCGCGAGCGGCGGCGCCGGCCGCGAGCTGCGCGTCTACCTGAACGGCGTCCTGCTCGAGACGCTCGCCGTCCAGCCCACGCTCGAGCTGTTCGAGATCGAGACGCCCGGCGCCGCCTGGGTCGCCGGCACGAACGTCGTCGAGTTCGAGGTGGACGCGCTCGTCGAGCTGCCGAGCGGCGCCGCGGTCGGCGCGGGCGTCGGTCCGATGGCCTTCGGCCGCGCGGCGCGCGTGCGACGCGACGCCGACGACGGCGCGCTGGCCATGGCGCCGAACACGCGCGCGACCTACCGCCTCGAGGTGCGCGGCGACGCGCAGCTCGACCTGGCGGGACGCACGGCCGGCGAAGGCACGCTCGAGGTCGTCCAGCGCCGCGTCGACCTGTCGACGGGCGACGCCGACGCTCGCAGCGAGACGACCGAGTTCGTCGACGCGTTCGGCGGACCGTTCGAGACGACGCTCGACGTCCTCGCCGCCGGCGGCGACGCGGTCGAGGTCGAGCTCACCTGGCACGGCGAGGGCGACGACGAGGTCGTCGTCGAGCGCCTCGGTCTGCGCGAGCGCACGACGCGCACGCCCCCGCACGTGGTGCTCGTGTCGATCGACACGCTCGCGGCGCGCAACCTCGAGCTGTACGGCTACGAGCGCGAGACGGCGCCGAACCTGACGCGCTTCGCGCAGGAGGCCGTCGTCTTCGAGGACTGCACGACCAACGCGACCTGGACCGTGCCGAGCTTCATGGCGCTGTTCTCCGGCATCCTGCCCGGCGCGCACCACATCGACGAGGCGCTGCTGCCGCAGAACCGTCGACCCGAGCTGTGGGAGAAGCTCACGCTCGCGCCCAACCGCTGGCTGATGGCCGAATCGCTGCTCGCCGCCGGCTACCGCACCGGTGCGTTCATCGACAACACCTGGATCACCGAGCGCATGGGCTTCGAAGAGGGCTTCGAGGCCTTCGACTGGTCCGCCGGCAAGATCCCGCAGGAAGTACGCACGGGCGGCATCGACCACGTGTGGAACCTCGCGGACCCGTGGCTCGGCGACCCGCGCGACCACGACCGGCCGACCTTCCTGTTCCTGCACATGTTCGACGTGCACGGGCCCTACGTCCCGGTCGCCGAGCACCGCGAGCGCTTCCGTTCGGACCCCGCGCGCGACCGGATGGTGCTCGCGGGCGGACTGGTGAACGCGTTCGGGATCGTGCCGCACTACATCACGCGCGGCGAGCACCCCGAGGGCCCGCTGCCCACGCGAACCTCGACCGAGAGCATCCGCGCGGCGTACGACGGCGGCATCCACGAGGTGGACGCCAAGCTGGGCGCGGTCTTCGAGGAGCTCGAGGAGCGCGGGTGGCTCGACGAGGCGGTCGTGATCATCACCGCCGACCACGGCGAGACGATGGGCGATCGCGAGCTGCTCTTCGGGCACGGCGTGCTCGATCCGGGCGTGTCGCACATCCCGCTGATCGTGCGCATGCCCGGCGGCGCGCACGGCGGGCGCCGCGTCGCGGACCCGGTCCAGCTCATCGACCTGTACCCGACCGTCCTCGAACTGGCCGGCCTCGAGCACGAGCGCTCCTACCTGCGCGGGACCTCGCTCGTCCCGCTGCTCGAAGGCGGCGAAGGGCCCGAGGAGCGTCCGATCCTGTGCTTCGAGGGCAACGTCCCCAAGCAGGCCTCGATCCAACTGGGCCGCTGGCGCCTGCACACCGTCGCGCCGCAGATCGCGCCGCTGCAGGTCCGACTGACCTACCCGTTCGAAGGGCGCGCCGCGATGCAGAGCGCGTTCCCGAGCCTCGTCGAGCGCGGCATGACCCAGGAGGTCCTCGACGAGATCCGCGAGATGGAGGTCGAGGGCGGCCTGGGCCGCTACCTGCAGGCGCACCTGCCCGAGGTCGACATCCGGCTCTACGACATCGAGGAGGATCCCGACGAACTCGTCGACCTCGCGCCGCAGTACCCGCGCGTCGCCGAGCGCCTGCTCCGGCGCGTGATCGAGGTCCACCTCGACACCGAGGAGCTGCGCGAGCTGGCCCGCAACGACTCCGGCGTGCCGGAGCTCGACGACGAGATGCTCGACATCCTCAAGTCGATCGGCTACGCCGATCCGGATGCCTCGCACTGACCGGCGCCCGGACGAGGCAGCGCGGCCGCACCCGCTGCAGCCCTTCGTCGACGAGTACCTCGACGTCCTGCGCGTCGAGGGCGCGCTGGCGCGCAACAGCCTCGCCGCCTACCGCCGCGACCTCGCGACCTGGCTGCGCTGGGGCGCCGAGCGCGGCTGGCGTCGCCCCGACGACCTGGCGGAGGCCGACCTGCTCGAGCACCTGGTCTGGCTGCGCGAGGCGCGCGGCGCGGCCGAGTCGAGCGTCGCGCGCGCTCTGGCGACGCTGCGCGGCTTCGTGCACTTCCTCGTGGCCGAGGGCGAACTGTCGCGCGACCCGGCGGCGCGGCTCGACGCACCGAAGCTGAAGCGCGCGCTGCCGAGCGTCCTCACCGCGACCGAAGTGGACGCGCTGCTCACCGTGCCGCGCGGCGACGACTGGATCGCGCTGCGCGACCGCGCGCTGCTCGAGGTGCTCTACGCCTGCGGCGCGCGCATCAGCGAGGTGCTGCGACTGACCACGCGCGATCTGGAACCCGAACTCGCGTCGCTGCGCCTCGTCGGCAAGGGCGACAAGACCCGCGTCGTCCCGTTGGGCGTGCGCGCGCGAACGGCGCTGCGCGACTGGCTCGACCTGGGGCGCCCCGCGGTCAAGGGCGCGATCGCGCGCGACGAGGTGTTCGTCGGGCGCACCGCGAAGCCGCTGGGGCGCACGAGCGCCTGGGCGATGGTGAAGCGGCGCGCGCTCGAGGCCGGCATCACGCGCTCGATCTCGCCGCACACGCTGCGCCACTCGTTCGCGAGCCACCTGGTCGAGAACGGCGCCGACCTGCGCAGTGTGCAGGAGCTGCTCGGGCACGCGTCGATCCGCACGACGCAGCTCTACACGCACCTCGACGGCGAGACCGTGCGCCGCGTGCACAAGCGCTTCCACCCGCGCGGGTGAGAGGAAGCACCTACTGCCCGGCGATCGGCAGGTCCGCGAGCAGGAGCTCGAAGCGCTCCCGCAGGCGCGCGCGCGCCTCGTCGGCGTCGTACGAGGTGCGCCGCAGCTCGGCGTCGTCCGTCGCGCGCCACAGCACGCGCCCCTCGGCGTCGAGGACGGCGAGGACGAGGCCGCTGCGGCGCTCGTTCGCCAGTGCCGGCTCCCCCACCTCGACGCCGAGCGCGCGTGCCAACGCCGGCGACTCGACGCGGCCGTTGACGCCGGCGGCGTAGGCCAGCCGGACCTGAGCGGCGCCGTCGTCGATCGCGTAACCGCGCGCTTCGAACGCCGCGGTCAGGGCTTCGTCGGCGAGGCGCCGGTACATCGTGGGCGAGCGGCAGGCGCCGGGTTCGGCGCGGCGCGCGTCGGGGTGGAGACCGACGCGCTCGACGCCCGCGAGCGCCGTGTCGAGGTCGCCGACCTCGGCCACGACGAGGAACGGCAGATCGTCGGGGTCGACCGACGCGGTCGGCGAGGCGCAGCCGACCGCGAGCAGGGCGGCGACGACGAGGCCGGGCGACACGAGGGCGAGCGAGCGGAGCATGACCATGCCCGATCCTAGCCGCGCGAGCGTCCGACGAGCAGTACGGTGCCAGGCACGATGTTGCTCGTCACCGAGCAGGACGGTGCCAGGCACGACGTTGTCGCGCCGACGGCAACTTCGCGCCTGGCACCGTCCTGCTCGGTGACGAGCAACATCGTGCCTGGCACCGTACTGCTACACCTCACCGCGCAGGTGCCGCAGGATCTCGCGCGCGAGCTCGGGCCCGATCCCCTGCACGGCGGCGATCTGTTCGACGCTGGCGCGCTCGACGCCGGTCGCGCTCCCGAAGGTCTTGAGCAGCGCCTTGCGCCGCGCGTCCCCCACGCCGGGGATGCTGTCGAGGCGCGAGGTGATCCGTCCGCGCTTCTTGCGGTGGAAGGTGATCGCGAAGCGGTGCGCCTCGTCGCGCAGGCGCTCGAGCAGGTAGCGCCCGGCGTCGTGCTTCGGCAGCACGAGCGGCTCGCGCTCGGGAGCCAGGTACAGACGCTCCTCGGTCGCGGCCTTCGCGCGCCCGCCGACCGTGCGCTCGGCGCGCGCCTTCGCGAGCCCCACCATCGGCACGTCGAACGCGCCGGCCTCGTCGCGCGCCGCGAGCGCCGCGGCCAGCTGCTGCGCGCCGCCGTCGATCACGATCAGGTCGGGGAGGTCGTCCTCGCGCAGTCCGCGACGCAGCGAGCGCCCCACCACCTCCGCCATCGACGCGAAGTCGTCCTGACCGTCGACCGTGCGCACGTCGAAGCGCCGATAGCCCGCACGATCGGGCACGCCGCGCCGGAAGCGCACGCGGCTCGCCACCACGTCGCGCCCCTGCGTATTCGACACGTCGAAGCAGTCGATGACCTCGGGCGGCGCGTCGGGATCGAGGTCGGCGAGGCGCGCGAGCTTCTCGAGCGCCTCGATCTGTTCCGCTTCCGCGCCGATCGAGCGCCCGAGCGCCGCGCGCGCGTTCTCGCCGGCCACGTCGAGGAAGCGCTTGCGTTCGCCGCTGCTCGGGACGACGAAGCGCTCGATCCCGAACAGCTCGCCCAACCAGTCGGCCTCCGCCGGGCGGCACGGGACGACGACCTCGCGCGGCGCCTTGCGCCGGTTCGCGGTGCCGTAGAGGGCCGTGATCACGTCGTCGAGCGCGTCCTCGTCCGCCAGCTGCGAGACGAAGGTGTGCGAGCGACTCTCGACCAGCTGACCCTCGCGGAACGCGAGCCGGTGCACGACGGCGCGCTCGCCGGTGCGCGCCAGGCCCAGAACGTCGCGATCGACGCTGTCGGTCGGGCGCACGCCCTGCCGCTCGGCCGTGCGGCGCAGGGCCTCGATGCGGTCGCGCCAGAAGGCCGCGCGCTCGTACTCGAGCGCCTCGGACGCAGACGCCATCCGCGTGCGCAGGTCGGCCTCGAGCTCGCGCGTGTCGCCCGCGAGCACGTTGACGGCCCGCTCGACGAGGTCGGCGTAGTCCGCCTCGTCGATCAGACCCACGCACGGCGCGCTGCACAGACCGATCTGGTGCTTGAGACAGGGCCGCGAGCGGTTGTTCAGCACGGCGTCCGAACAGTCGCGCAGCGGGACGACGCGGTGCAGGTCGCTCATCGTGCGGCGCACGCTGCGCGCCGACGCGAACGGACCGAACAGGCGCGAGCGACCGCCGCCCTTGCCGCGCTTCGGATCGTGCGCGCGCACGAACCGCAGGCGCGGGAAGCGCTCGTCGAGATCGATCCGGATCATCAGGAACGACTTGTCGTCCTTGAGCCGCACGTTGTACGGCGGCTGGTGGCGCTTGATCAGCTCGTCCTCGAGCAAGAGCGCCTCGCCCTCCGTCCGCGTCACGATCGTCTCGACCTGCGTCGCTTCCTGCTCGAGGAAGAGCACGCCGAGACGGCCGTCGCCGCCGGGCCGCCGGTAGCTCGCCAGACGCTTCTTGAGCGCGCGCGCCTTGCCGACGTAGAGCACCTTCCCGCTCTCGTCCTTGAACAGGTAGACGCCCGGGAGGTCCGGCGCGTCGTCGATGCTCCAGCGCGGCTCGGGAGCCATCGGTCAGGCGGTCTCGAGCTCGGCCTTCTCGAGGCGCTGCAGCACGTCGCGCAGCTTGGCGGCGTCCTCGAAGCGCAGCTCGGCCGCGGCCTCGAGCATCTCCCCGCGCGTGCGCTCGATCTCGGAGCGCAGCGCCTTCGGATCGCGGTAGCGCGGCGCGGACTCGGCCACCTGCGCCTCGTCGTCCGGCAGCTCGACGGACACGCCGTCCATGTCGTACAGCGCCTCGATCGAGTCGCGCACGGGCTTGATGATCGTCTTCGGCTCGATGCCGTGCTCCTCGTTGTAGGCGAGCTGCAGCGCGCGGCGGCGCTCGACCTCGTCCAGCGTGCGCTGCATCGAATCGGTGATCCGATCGGCGAACAGGATCACGCGCCCGTCCACGTTGCGCGCCGCGCGGCCGCAGGTCTGGATCAGACTCGTCGTCGAACGCAGGAAGCCCTCCTTGTCCGCGTCGAGCACCCCCACCAGCGCGACCTCGGGCAGGTCGAGGCCCTCGCGCAACAGGTTGATGCCGACGAGCACGTCGAACTCGCCCAGGCGCAGCTCGCGCAGGATCTGCATGCGCTCGATGGCGTCGATCTCCGAGTGCAGGTAGCGCACGCGCACGCCCAGGTCGGTGAGGTAGGTCGTCAGCTCCTCGGCCGAGCGCTTGGTCAGCGTGGTCACGAGCGTCCGCCAGCCCTGCTCGGTCGTCGCACGGATCTCGTGCAGCAGGTCGTCGACCTGCGTGCGCGCCGGCTTGATCTCGATCGGCGGGTCGACGAGCCCGGTCGGACGGACGATCTGTTCGGCCAGTCGATCCTCGCTGTGCTTCAGCTCGTACCCGCCCGGCGTCGCGGACACGTAGACCGCCTGCTTCATGAGCTGCTCCCACTCGTCGAAGCGCAACGGGCGGTTGTCGAGCGCGCTCGGGAGTCGGAAGCCGTGTTCGACCAGCGTCTCCTTGCGCGCGCGGTCGCCCTTGAACATCGCACCGATCTGCGGGACCGTCACGTGGCTCTCGTCGATGTAGACGACCCACTCCTCGGGGAAGTAGTTGAGCAGCGTGAACGGCGCCTGCCCCTCCTCGCGTCCGTCCATCCATCGCGAGTAGTTCTCGACGCCCGGGCAGGTGCCGACCTCGCGCAGCATCTCGAGGTCGCGCCGCGTGCGCTGCTCGAGGCGTTGGGCCTCGAGGAGGCGGTCCGACTTGCGCAGCTCGCGCAGGCGCTCCTCGAGCTCCTGCTCGATGCCCTCCACGGCCGTCATCACGCGCTCCTGCGGCGTGACGTAGTGACCGGACGGGTAGAGCGCGACCTCCTCGCGTTCGGCCAGGATCTCGCCGCGCAGCGGGTCGACCGTGAGGATCGCCTCGATCTCGTCGCCGAACAACTCGATGCGGATGGTGCGATCCTCCTCGTACGCGGGGAACACCTCGACCACGTCGCCGCGCGCGCGGAAGGTGCCGCGCCGGAAGTCGAGGTTGTTGCGCCCGTACTGCATCTGCGTCAGGCGTCGCAGCAGGTCGTCGCGTTCGATCGAGTCGCCGACCTTCAGCGTCAGCGCCATCTCCGAGTAGTTGCTCGGGCTGCCGAGGCCGTAGATGCACGAGACCGACGCGACGATCAGGACGTCGCGCCGGTCGAGCAGCGAGCGCGTCGCGCTGTTGCGCAGGCGCTCGATGTTCTCGTTGATGCTCGAGTCCTTCTCGATGAAGGTGTCGCTCGCGACGACGTAGGCCTCGGGCTGGTAGTAGTCGTAGTAGCTGACGAAGTACTCGACCGCGTTCTCGGGGAAGAGCTCCTTGAACTCCGAGTAGAGCTGTGCGGCGAGCGTCTTGTTCGGACTCAGCACGAGCGCCGGCCGCCCGACGCGCGCGATCGACGCGGCCATCGTCAGCGTCTTGCCCGACCCCGTGATGCCGAGCAGGGTCTGGTGTCGCTCGCCGGCGCCGAGCCTCTCGACGATCGAGTCGACGGCCGTCGGCTGATCACCGGTCAGATCGAACGGGAAGTGGAGACGGAAGGGCGATTCCAAGGGGGATCGGTGTCGGTACGGCGTTCGCGTGGGCCGTCGCGGAGCGCGCGGGGTTCGAGCGCGGCCCCGAGCGCCCCGCACGCGCCCACCGCGGCCGAACGCCGCTGGAGGACCCGCCGCGCTTTCGCCCTCCGCCGCGACCCGCTATCTTGCCACTCGTTCGCGTGCGATGAGACCCCGGGGCGCCCCTGCCGCGACCCCGCTCGACCCCAGACCCAACCTCATGCTCGTTCGTCCCGGCACCTGCACCCAGTGCGGAGCCACGTACCACCTGCCGTCCGACTTCGCCGCTCCCTTCGTCACGTGCCGGCTGTGTCCGGGCGCCGTCCGCGTCGACGCGGCGATCGAGGTCCCGGACCCCGAGCCCGTCGCGGCCGCCGCGGAGGCGACGGAGACCGACGCGACCGGGCCCGACGCGACCAAGCCCGACGCGACCGGGGCGAGCGCGCACGAGGAGACGCTCGAGGAGGCCGCCGCGCACCTGGCCTACGACACCGTCCAGGAGGCGCACGACCTGGTCGAGGAGCTCGGTGAGGACATCGACGAAGCGGTCGAGGCCGCCGAGCACGCCACGACCGAGGCGTTCGGCATGGACGCCAAGCACGGCGACGCGCACAACGAGCTCCTGCACGAGATCGAGGAGCTCGAACACGACATCGAGGAGCTCGAGGCCGAGCTGCACGAGGAGGAGCTCGAGGTCGAGGCGCTCGAGGAGGAGCCCCAGGCCGAGGACGACACGGCACAGGATGACACCGCACAGGACGACACCGCACAGGACGCCGGCCCCGCGCCCATGCCCACGCGCGACGTGTCCGGCTGGTCGCCGGCGGCGCTGGAGAAGGGCGCCGCGCGCGAGGCCGCGTCCGACCTCGAGGAGGTCCGGCCCTCCCGTTCGAGCGGCGGCACGCTGGCGCGCCTCAAGGCCGAACGCGCCGCGGACCGCGCCGCGGACCGCGACGCGAGCCCCGCCGAGCCGTCGAGCACCCTCGAGCGCCTGAAGGCCGCGCGCGCCGCCGAACGCGCGCGCACCGAGACGCCGACCGCCGTCGAGGCGAAGCCGGTGAGCACGCTCGAGCGCCTCAAGGCCGAACGCGCGGCCGAGCGCCCGGGCGACGACACGCGCGACGACGACGCGCCCTCGCGCACGAGCCGCCGCTCGGCGCGCAGCGCGAAGTCCGGCCGTGCCGCGCGCAGTCGCCGCGGACGCGACGACGACGAGGGCGGCCGCTCCCATCGCCCGCTGCGCTCGCGCGAGGAGCGCAAGAAGCAGCAGCTCGTCCTGAGTCTGGTCAGCTTCGGCGTCCTGATCGTCGCCGGCGGCCTCTTCTGGTACGGCGCGACGGCCGGCTGGTTCGACCCCGCGCCGACCCCCGAGCCCGAGTCGACGGCGACCGAGAGCGAGGCGCCGCGGCCGAGCCCGTCGAGCACCTTCGATCCCTTCGCCGGCGTCGAGATCGGCGGCGACGAGGAAGAGGGCGCGGACGGCGCCGAGTCGGGCGAGAGCGGCACCGAAGGCGACACCGCGGACGATCCGGGCGACGACGCGGACGGGACGACGGGGACCTCGATCGAGGACCAGCACCGCGCGGGCACCGAGGACGACGCCTGACCGGTGCGGGCCGCGCGCCCGGCACTCCGGCGAAGCAGACACTCCGGCAAAGCAGCGCGGGCCGCGCTCCCCCACGGGAGCGCGGCCCGCGCGCGTTCGTCAGCGTCGTGCGCCGCGGGCCTACTCGGGGTCGGGTCGCGCGGGGCGGTGCAGGAAGCCCTCGCCCGGCGCGCCCGCCACGCCGCCGCGCCGCGGGTCGGCGAAGGCTTCGAGCACGCCGTCGGGACGAACGAGGATCGCCTGGACCGACGACCAGCGGCGCTCCTCGCGCTCGATCGCGTGTCCGCGGCGCACGAGTTCGGTCACCATCGCTTCGGGGAAGTCGCGCTCGACGAAGGTGCGCACGGGCTTC
>Ga0180436_10002624_pt1 | contig 16935 bp, 14 predicted proteins | sample SS_ome_2_FD_132434 | JGI IMG/M metagenome (GOLD analysis project Ga0180436, IMG submission 132434) | Hypersaline lake sediment archaeal communities from the Salton Sea, California, USA - SS_3_S_2 metaG | ecosystem: Environmental > Aquatic > Non-marine Saline and Alkaline > Hypersaline >...
ATCCTCAACTACCCGAACAACCCCACCGGTATGACCTACACGCCGATCGAACTCGAAGAGATTGCCGAGGTAGCGCGAAAGCACCACATTCTGGTGATTTCCGACGAGATCTACGCCCAGGTAGCGTTTCGACGTCCCCACAGGAGTATTGCTCACTACTATCCGGAGGGAACGATTGTTACGACGGGACTGAGCAAACACCTCTCCCTCGGTGGATTTCGGCTTGGGGTCGCTCTCGTGCCGCAACGACACCCCCGGGTATTCGAGGTGCTCCGTTCTATCGCCAGCGAAACGTTCAGCGCCGTGTCGACGCCGATTCAGTACAGTGTGCTGACGGCCTTCGAAGAGAACGAGGAGATCGAGAAGTACATAGACCAGTGTACGGAGATCCACGATATCGTGACACGCTACGTCTGGCACACGCTGCGGACGCTGGAGGTGGACTACGCCGAACCTCAGGGCGGTTTTTATCTCTATCCCGATTTCGGTTCCTACGGGGAGGGCCTCAAAAAAACTTACGGTGTCGAGAGGAGTACACAGCTCGCCCACGAACTACTGAACCGGAGCTCCCTGGCGAGCCTTCCCGCCACCGCCTTCGGCGACGACGACGACAACCTGCGCTTGCGACTCTCCACCGTAGATTTTGACGGGCTCACGGCGCTCATACGGTATCGCGACGGCGAGTTCGATACGGAGGAGGACTTCGTCGAGCGAGTCTGTCCCCGTGTCGCCGCCGGGTGCCGTGCGCTGGAATCGTTTTTTCAGGAGGCAGCGAGGTGAGGAGACGCCTACAAACCGTGGTGGCGGCGGCGATAGCTTTGAGTATCGCCGCGCCGCTCTTTGGGCAGGCCAACGACGAGGCGGAAGAGGTGGATCGGATCGGCCTGGGGCGCCTCTCGGAAGGCCCCTCCATTATCGGCGCCGGCATCGTCATCGGAGCTCCCACCGGCGTGACCGCCAAAGTGTGGTTTACCGAGACCGGCTTCGGGATCGATGCTGCTGCGGCGTGGCGACTCACCGATAATTCGTCCTTTCATCTTCAGGCGGACGGGCTCTTTCACCTCGCGCTGGTGGAGACCGAGGGGGGGCGGTACATCGTGCCCTACGTGGGTATCGGTGTTACGAACCGGCTATCCGACGATCCGCGGCTCGGTCTGCGGGTGCCCGTGGGGCTGTCGCTGCTGCCGTTTCGGGCGTTGCCGCTGGAGTTTTTTGCGGAGATCGCTCCGGGGGTCGGTATTTGGCCGGAGACCGACGCCGACCTGGAGTTCGGGTTGGGAGCACGATTCTATTTTCCGCTCTGAGGAGCGATCCGGTTAGAACACGCGGAACCAGCGAACCAGTTTGAATACCACCACAAGCAGGATCGTGGTCTTGATAAACAGGTGCAGGTTGCCCGTTAGGCGTCGGGACGGCGTAAACCCGAGCCGACGAAAAAGGTGATAGAAGTAGTCGTCGTCGGGACCGGAGTATCCGCGGTTCTTCTGAATCCTGCTCAGCACACAGTCGCCCACGAGTCGTTCGTGCGTCGCGTGAACGACGATCATCGCAGCGCCCCAGTACCACTCGGTGGAAAACGCGAAGGCGTAGGAAAACACGATAAACAGGAAATGGAGACTCGTGAGAAACACGTCTTCAGGTCGTATCCGTTCCACGCTATACTGGTCCGACATAGTCATCAATATACGCAGAGAACGGGAGGTGTGACATGCCTTGGGCGGTACAAATTGATTCCTTCGGTGGTCCCGAGAAACTTATCATGCGTGAAGTGGAAATGCCGGTGCCCGCGGAGGGAGAACTCCTGGTTCGCGTTACCGCGGCGGGCCTCAACTTCATCGACACCTACCACCGCACCGGCTACTACCCGGTGCCGGAGCTCCCGGCAACTCTCGGCGTGGAAGGGGCGGGGCGTATCGAAGCGATCGGCTCCGGGGTCGACGGCTGGACCGTGGGCGATCGCGTTGCTTTTGCCGGTCCCCGGCGCGGCGCCTACGCGCAGTACCACGTGATACCGGAGGCGACCGCGGTAGCTCTCCCTGACTCCGTGGATGATGTCCAGGCGGCGGCGATGATGTTAAAAGGGATGACCGCGCGGTATCTGCTCCGGGAGACCTATCCGGTGGGGCCCGAGGATACGATCCTGGTACACGCCGCCGCCGGCGGGGTCGGCTCGATCCTGGTCCAATGGGCTCACCATCTGGGCGCTACCATCATCGGCACCGTGGGCAGCCCGGAGAAGGCGGACCTGGCTCGATCCTATGGCTGCGCTCACCCGGTCCTCTACCGCCAGGAGGATGTGGCACAACGGGTACGCGAGATCACCGACGGCCGAGGCGTGGCGGTGGTCTACGATTCGGTGGGGCGGGATACCTTTGAGCAAAGCCTCTCCTGCCTCCGTCGCCGGGGGATGATCGTCACCTTCGGCCAGAGTTCCGGCGCGATCGAGGCGTTCGACCCGGTTCTTTTGTCACGGCACGGTTCGCTGTTTCTGACGCGCCCGACGCTCTTCGACTACATCGTGACGCGGGAGGAGATCGACGCAAATGCGGCGGAACTCTTTGATCTCGTGACTCGGGGTGTTCTCGATATTCCCGCCCGGCAGGTCTTTCCGCTCAGTGACGCCGCCGCGGCGCATCGGGCGCTGGAGGCACGGGAAACACGGGGCTCCACGGTACTCGTCGTAGAGTAGAACCGCCACGACCGGACGGGTCATTTTGACCTGGTTTGCACAACCATGTTTCGGTTTGACCCGGTTTTCTTTTCCCGTCGCGGCGCGTCCGACGGATCAACCGCCCCGGACGATTCTCGTAACGTATTGTGACACCGAAACATACGGGCTCGGTGCTCCGGTTCTCGCTACATGGCATGGCGATTGCATTCCCGTTGTGGGAGGTCATATGAACCGGGAAATCTATCGACAGCGTGCCGTCCGAGCCCTTCAGAGCGTCGCGCTCGTGGGAGCGCTGGTATTTCTTGCGGCCCGAGCGGTATCGGTTCTCTTTGGCCCTGTTGCAGGCTGGACGGCGGCACTGCTTTCGGTGGCGGTAGTGGGTATCCAGGTGAGAAACGGCGGGGGATTTGTACCCGCCGGAGCGCGGCTCCTCGCCGCGTACGAGGCATCGCAGCTTACGGGAGCTCTGCGCGAACTGGCGGACCGCGCCGGTCTCGAACGGGTGCCGCGATTGTACTACCTGGATCGCCCGGAAGCGCTGGCGTTTACCACGGGATTCGGCGGCAATGCGTCGATCCTGGTGTCGAGAGGGTTACTTCTCTCGCTTCCGTTCCGTGAGATTCTGGCGGTTCTGGGACACGAGATCGCCCACATTCGTAATCATGATCTGGCACTGTTCGCGGTGGTTTCGGCGGTCCGGCAGCTCACGAGGACGGTTGCGGCAGTACTGACGACGATCGTTCTGTTTACGTTCCCGCTGCTCCTGCTGGGAGTCGTGGCGGTTCCGCCCAACACGTTCCTGTATATCGCGGTGATCCCGCTGGTGTCACTCCTGGCGCAGTTGGCGTTCCTGCGAACGCGGGAGTTCCAGGCGGATATCGGCGCGGTCGAACTCACGGGTGATCCCGAGGCCCTGGCGCGCGCCCTGGAGCACCTGGATGCCACCGGACCGGGATGGGGACGGAGTGATCGAATAGCGGAGATGTTTCGGACTCACCCGTCCACGCAGGAGCGGATCGCCCGGCTCCGATCGTTTGCACCAAAACAGGCAAAAATTCGCTGGATTTCCGCGTAATACATTCGTATTTTACTCAGGAAATTAACGATGTATGGAGAGGGATTGAGATGATACGAGGACGAGTTGTCTTTATTGCATTATCGGCTGTTTTTGTTGCTACCGGTCTCTGGGCGCTTCAGCCGGTAGAGCAGCAGGATATCGGGAGCCGGTCGGCGCTGAACACGGTGGTGATCGTTTCGGAGTCGAGTCGCTACAAGGAACGGCTGATCGAAGCGATCGTGGAGGAACTCGACGACGGTCGAACCTACATCGCGGTCCGGAGCTTTGACGATTTCGGGTCGATCAACCCGCGGGACTACGATTCGGTTCTGGTGATAAACGCCGGCGTGGGTGCGGAGGTTCGGCGCGACGTTGTGTCCTGGCTGAATCAGCAAAGCTACGACGACAACATTGTGGTGCTGACGACGCAGCTTACCGACTGGACGCCGCAGATCGAGGTTGACTCGGTAACGACGGCCTCGCGCAATCGGAACATCCCCGACGTCAGCGCCGACTTGGTTCAGCGGGTTCGGGCGAACTTCTGATCGGGAGATACACATTTCGGGCGGTACGGTCTATACTGCCCGCATGCGCAAATGGGAAGACGTACGAGCTCAGATAATCGGGCGGGACACCCCGGTTGAGACTCCCTACGGCCCGCGCCTCCTGGAGTACGCGGATTTTACCGCCTCCGGGCGCGGGTTTCGACCGATCGAACGATACATGCAGCGTCTGCTGGAGCAGTACGCCAACACGCATACCGAGGACGACACCACCGGTCGCATCACGAGCCTTCGGCTGGCGGCGGCGGAGGAGTTGATCAAACGGCGACTCAACGCCGACGAGCACTATAAGATTATCGCCGTGGGCGCCGGTGCCACCGGAGCGGTCACGCGACTTCAGCAGATTCTGGGGATCTTTCTCCCGCCGGCGACCCGCGACCGCCTCCATCGGGACGGGGCGCTATCTACGGACGATACCCATCGCCCGGTTGTTTTTGTAGGACCCTATGAACATCACTCGAACGAGATATCCTGGCGCGAAGGGTACGCGGAAGTTATAGAGGTGGACCTGGACGAACGGGGATATCTCGATATCGACGACCTGTCCCGCAAGCTCACGGACGAGCGCTGGGAGGGACGCCGTAAGATCGGTTCGTTCTCCGCAGCGTCCAACGTCTCCGGGATCATCACCGACGTGTACGCGGTGGCACGCGTACTCCATCGCCACGACGCGCTGGCGTTTTTCGATTTCTCCGCCAGCGCCCCCTACGTCCGGATCGACATGCGGCACGACCAGGAGAGCTATTTCGACGGGGTCTTCTTCTCGCCACACAAGTACCTGGGCGGTCCCGGTTCCAGTGGTCTTCTGGTGATTCGCGATGCGATCTATCGCAGTGATCTGCCCCCGTCGGTTTCAGGCGGTGGTACCGTGGTTTTTGTCAACGCCCGGGACCAGGATTACGTGAACGATATCGAGGAACGGGAGAAAGCGGGTACACCGGGGATTCTTCAGACGATACGCGCGGCCCTGGCGATCGATCTGCAGCACGAGCTGGGTATCGAACGGATTCAGGAACGGGAGCACGAGCTGTTCAGCCGGGCGGTTGAGCGGATTGGCCGTCTCGGGAACGTGGAGATCATCGGGGATGCGCCGCCGGAGGATCGCCTCGCCATATTCTCGTTCAACCTGCGAACACCGGAAGGGTACCTCCATCCGCGGTTTGTCGTTCGTCTGTTGAACGATCTCTTCGGGATACAGTCGCGGGCCGGCTGCTCCTGTGCGGGTCCCTACGGCCACCGGTTACTGCACATCGATCCGGATACGTCGGAACGTTACCGACGGTACATCCGGAGCGGATCGAGCGGTATCAAGCCGGGCTGGGTTCGCCTCAACTTTCACTATCTGATGAGTGACGAGGATTTTGATTACGTGTGCTCCGCCGTAGAGTTTGTTGCAGAGCATGGCGAGCATTTTCTTGGTGACTACCGTTTTGATCTCACCAGTGGAGCCTGGGAGCATCGTGATGAGAACCGGGATACCGCAACCGTTTCGATCGTCGAAGCGATGGATGTTCCGGAATCGGACCCGCCACCGGTGAGCGAGGAGGAACGCCGGGCGTTGCGGGCACGGTACATTCGTGAAGCGGAGGAACGTGTAACCGTTCTCGCCCGGGGGCAGAGCACCGGGCCGCTGCACACAACGACGGCGGAACTGATTCCGTTTGTCTACCGGAACGGGTAGTGTCGTGAAGCGCGTACTCGTCATCGGCAGCGGATTTGGCGGGCTCTCCGCCGCGGCGTATCTCGCCCGGGCGGGCTACGACGTGACGGTTCTCGAAAAGAACTCCTGGGTGGGCGGCCGGGCGCGGCTGCTCGAGAAAGACGGATACCGGTTCGATATGGGCCCCAGCTGGTACTGGATGCCCGGCGAACACGACCGATGGTTTTCGGATTTCGGCGTGAACCGCTCCTCCTACTACGCAGCGGCCCGGGTCGATCCGAGTTACCGCGTCTACTTTGGCGATATCGTGCCGGGAGAGACCCGGAACGTGGTGGACATGCCCGCCGACATCGAGGCGGCGATGGCGGTGTTTGAGCAGTACGAGCGCGGCGCCGGAAAAAAACTTGAGAATTACCTCAATAACTGTCGGCGGAAGTTCGAGTTCGCCATGGAAGAGTTTATCTATGAGAACTATGATCGCTTCCTGACTCGTGTAACCGCCCGTGCCGCCGCAAACCTGCCGTTGCTCAACCTCTTTCAGAGCTACGGCGGCCGCGTACAGCGGCGGTTCCGGCACCCCTATTTGCGGCGCATGCTGGAATTTCCTGTGGTGTTCCTCGGGAGCGATGCCGGGAGTACGCCGGCGGTGTACACGCTGATGAGTCACATCGATTTCTCCCTGGGTACCTGGTATCCCTCCGGCGGGTTTCACGCGATCGTCCGGTCGATGCAACAGGTGGCGGAGGGTATCGGTGTCCGCTTCCTCTTCAACCGCGAGGTAACCCGTATCGAGGTAGAAAACGGCACGGCCCGGAGCGTGGTCGTCCGCGGGGAGAACGGTGAAGAGCGGTACGAGGCGGATATCGTTGTGGCCAACGCCGACTACCCGCACGTGGAACGTGACCTCCTTGATAGCGAATGGCAGAGTATTCCGGACAAGCGCTGGGAGAAGGCAAAACTGGCGCCGGCGGTGTTCAACTATTACCTGGGCTTCGACCGGCCGCTGGAAGAGTTTGCACACCATACGTTTTTCTTCGATGCCGACTGGGACGCGCATTTTCGAGCGGTCTACACCGATCCGGCCTGGATCGAGGAGCCGCTTTTTTACCTCCACGTGCCGTCAAAAACCGATCCCGCCGCGGCGCCGGCGGGACACGAGGCGGTCTTTCTGCTGGTTCCGGTGGCACCCGGACTCGAGGACACGCCGGAACGCCGCGCCTACTACCTGGATCATGCCCTGGTCCGCATGGAGCGGCGTACCGGGACGGAGCTGCGGCGGCACCTGGTCTTTCAGGAGACGATGGCGCTCAACGATTTTGAGCGCGATTACCACGCCTACAAGGGCAACGCCTTTGGTCTGGGACAGACGCTGATGCAGACCGCCTGGTTTCGACCGTCCAACCGATCCCGGAAGGTGAAGAACCTGTACTTTTCGGGGCAGTACACGATTCCGGGGACGGGAACGACCATGAGCATGATAAGCGGCAAAGTGGTGACCGAACGGATCACAACGGACTCCTCGCGCTGACGGGTGCGTACCAAGAGGCTTGCAGATACCCGGTGCTTGCCGCGCCGGGTTCGCGTATATAGACTATCGCCATGAGCTGGTTCGGCAAGATGTTGGGAGGCACGATCGGTTTGATGATCGGTGGACCTCTCGGGGCTGTCGCCGGTGCCGCCGTCGGGCACCACCTGTTTGACAAAGACTCCTCCGGTGCCCGGCAGCGGCGGGCCGAGTGGGAACGAAAGCTTCGTGCGGCGCAATCCTCCGCACAGGCCTCACGAACGGGTGCGCAGCGTCCGTCAGGAGCGGGTTCGACGCAGTCGCAGGCGGAGCGCCAGGAAGAGCGGCAGGCCGCATACTTTCTGGCTCTCTTTTCGATCCTCGGTAAGCTTGCGAAAGCGGACGGGCGGGTATCTCGCGAAGAGGGCGAGGCGGTCATCGAGTTCCTGGACCGCATGAAGGTTCAGGGTGAACAGCGTCAGTTCGCGATTCGCGTGTTCAACGAGGCAAAAAACTCGCGGCACACGGTGGAGGAGTTCGCTCGTCAGTTTGCCCAGATGTCGATGGGGCAACCGGATCTGCGATCGAGTCTTGTGGATATGCTCTTTCGTGTTGCTCTGGCCGACCAGGTGTTGCATCCCGAAGAAGAGAAGATCATCCGCTCCGTGGGCGGTATCCTCGGGGTTTCCGCCGCCGAACTCGAGGCGATCCGCTCGCGGTACCTGGCCTCGGCGGAGCACGCGTATTCGGTTCTGGGCCTTACAAAGGATGCGAGCGACGAGGAACTCAAGAGTACGTACCGACGTCTCGTGCAGGAGTACCATCCCGATCGGATCGTAGCGCAGGGCATGCCCGACGAGTTTGTGGAGTATGCCACGCAGCGATTCCAGGAAATTCAGACCGCCTGGGATCAGATCCGAAAGGATCGCACCCTTTCCTGATCCGGGAAAACCTGCACGGTTACGGACATCAGGGAACGGACGCGTGAATGATGCCGTAATCCCGAACCGTCAGCTCCACCAGCGCTCCCTCACCAAAGGCGCGGTCCATAACTCGTCGGTACTCGGCGAACACCGCGTCGGGAACGATCGCCAGGATTGATCCGGCAAACCCGCCTCCGTGAATACGGTACGCCCCGATGCTCCCGCGCTGACGAAGAAACGCCTCGGTCAGATAGAGACCCAGGGCGGTTTGCTGATGGCGGCTGTCGCCCTCGGGGTAGACGTTCTGGAGCAGTTTCCAGCTCGACAGACCGCTCTCCACCATCGTACGCAGGGCGAGCTCGATGCGTTCCGTCGTTATCGCGTCGACAAACGTGGATACCCGTTCCTGCTCGTCGTAGAAGTGCAAGGCGCGAAGGATTGCCCGGTCGCCGTGTTCGTCCCGCAACGCCGACAGGTGGTGAAGAACATCCGATCGGGTATACGATGCCAGGGCGACGCCGCCGAGTGACTCCGCCACGGCGTGCATTTCCTTCGGTATCGCCGCGTACATCGCCGTGAGATCCGCGTGGTCGCCTCCGGTGTCGATGATCGCCATGCGATAGCCGTGCTTCTCGAAATCGAAGGAGAGGCTGTGGCGTCGCGGGTTGTCGGGATCGATGAAATCGATCGCAAGCATCCCGCCGGTGGAACTCGCCAGCTGGTCCATCAACCCGCTGGGCTTATCCATGTAGTTGTTCTCAGCAAACTTGCCCACCAGGGCCGCTTCCAGGGAGGGTATCTCGAAGTCCCCCAGGGCGGCATGAACCCCCACCAGGGCGTTCTCGAACGCCGCCGACGAACTCAGTCCGCTCCCCACGGCGACCCGGCTGGTAACCACCGCCTGGTAGGGTGGCGCCTCGTATCCCAGCGAGGTGAGACCGGCGGCGACACCGCGCATCAGTTTTTGCGTATCCGGCTCGTTCGGCTGCGGACCCGCGGCGAGATCCACATGGAACCGGTCTTCCGAGTAGTCCGAGACAAGATGGAGCGCGCCGTCCGGTGACGCCCCCGCGAGGATGAGCGTGTCCAGATCGACCGCACACGCTACGACGCGCCCGTTGTTGTGGTCGGTGTGATTGCCGAGGATCTCTACCCGCCCGGGAGCGCTTACGAGAACCGACGGATCGCCGTCGTACTCGGCGGTGAACTCCGCCGTCAGCTGCTGGTGGCGATGGAGTCCCTCGGGAATCAGCGCTTCCAGTGCGTCGGCGTACACCGAATCACTCCGCGTCGAGGGCGTCGAGATGTATCAGGCCTTCCTCGATCATCCGGTCCTCAATAATCTCGATAAGACGGAGCGACAGGATCTCCGGCCAGTCCGGGAGGACGTCGGAGTTATCCGCCTCGTAGTCGGCGAGGATCGCTCGAAACATGTCCAGGGCGTCCTGGTACTGTTCTTTCTTGTAGGTGATAAAGGCGATCTCGTACTCCGCCTCCACGATCATCCCCCGCTCGTCCGGGTATCGGATGATAAACTCCTCGTAGTAACGTAGCGCCGTGTCCCAGTGGGACTCGTCCACCGCTTCCTGCGCTCGCTGGAACATCTCCGCGGGGCTCAGGTCCTCCGGGATCTCATCGGGTACGCTCTCGCAGGCGCCAAACCCAAAGAGAAGGAAAACCGCGCCGATTGCAAGAACGATCCGTATTAGTACGCTGCTGTGTCTCACGGCAGAACGGTAGCACCTTTTCATGACCCGTTCAAGACGATACGATCGCGATACATGATAGCCACGTTTATCAACGCCGCCGCGATAATCGTCGGGTCGATTATCGGGCTTCTGGTGGGAAACCAGATCAATCCGGACTATCGTCGCGTCGTCTTTTCCGGGATCGGGGTGGTGACGCTGATCATCGGTACCAGTATGGCCCTGGAAACGCAGCGCTTTCTGTATCTCGCGCTTGCCCTGGTCGTGGGCGGTCTTCTCGGGACCTGGTTTCACGTGGAAGAAGGGATTTACGCCGCCGGGCGGTGGATTCGTCGGCGAATCGGCGGGGAGTCCACCGCCGGTGATCCGTTAAAGGGTACCGCCGCCGACTCGGAGGGCGATACCGCCGTCGGGGCGGAACACCGCTTCGCGCAGGGTTTTCTCACTGCGTCGATCCTGTTCTGCGTGGGGGCTCTGACGATCCTCGGGGCGTTCCAGGCGGGGGTGGAGGGCGAATACGGACTGATCCTCACCAAATCTGTACTCGACGGGTTTATGGCGATCCTCCTGACTGCGGCGTACGGTATGGGCGTTGCGTTCTCGGCGATCTCGATCCTGGTCTACCAGGGGGGGCTGACGCTTCTGGCGGTGGTGATCTCGCCCTTTGTGTCGGACCTCATGCTGAGCGAGGTAAGCGGGGTCGGTGGCGCGATGGTACTCATGATCGGGCTCAACCTGCTCGATCTTCGCCAAATCAAGACCGCCGATTTTCTTCCGGCCCTCGTGGTGGTGGCGCTGTTTGTTCTGATCGACCCATGGATCGGAGCGTTTGTACTCTAGAAACCGAGGAGATGGAATGAGAACGCGAATCCTGCTTCCCCGCATCCTCGGAACGCTCTGTGCGCTGTATTCTGTTTTTGCACCGAACTGGGCTCCCTCCGTCGCGGCCCAGGATAACTCCCAGCGGGTGTTTGCCCTGCGGTCGCCGGAGTACGAGGCGTTGCGAACGTTGTACCTCGAGGCGGGGCGGGCGCTCCCGTTCAGCTCCGGTCCCTTCAGCGAGGCCGAAATCCGTCTGGCCCTCTCGCGCCTGGACGAACAGGTGCTCTCGGATGCCGCGACGGAAACCCGGGAGTGGCTTCTGGAACAGCTTTCACCACCGGTCCTGTACAGCGAGGAGCAGGGACGGTTGCGAATAGACGGGCGCGCGGAGTTCAGTGTCGAAAGCTATCTCCACACCGACCCGGACAACCCCTACTGGGAGTATCGCTGGGAGGATCGGCGTCCCTTTGCCCGTTTTCCCGTGGAAGCCTGGGTGGGGGCGCACGCCTACGGGATCGTTGATCTGTCTTTTATAAAGAACGTTCCCGACTTTTCGATCTATCCCACCTACGACCGGAGCGGGCAGATCGCGTTCGAAACGGACGAAGAAGACCCGTGGACCAACTGGCCGGTGCTCCCGGAGACGGTGGATACGCAGTTCCCCCATCGGGCATTTCTTGCCGTGGGAGGTGATCATTGGAACGCCACGATCGGTCGGGACCAGATCGACTGGGGAAACGGTCGCACCGGGAACCTGTACATCTCGGACTACGCCGACTGGTACGACAGCGCGCAGTTTTCCACCTTCTGGAATCGCTTCAAGTTTTCATGGATGTGGGCGAGTCTCGATGGGACGATCACCTCGGAGGAACGGGAGTTTTCGCAGCGGCTTGTCGGATGGGACAGCGACGGTGACGGCGTGGTGGATAGCTCCGAGGATCCCGGATCCGGCGCGACGCCGGTGTACTCCTACGAGGCCGACGAGGAACAGAAAAATCTCATCGCCCATCGCTTTGAGCTGCGGTTGTGGGAGCGGCTGGGATTCTCCTACACGATGGGGGTGATCTACGGACGAGAGCGGGTGGAACTCCGCCACATCACGCCGTTGATCAACTACCACAGCCTGTACACAAACACCCTGAATACTGGAAACATCCATAGAAGCGTCGAGTTCGATGTTGCGGTAGCGCCGGGAGTCAATATCTACGGCGCCTTTAGCCCGGATCAATGGACGAGTCCAGTGGAGCCGGAGACCGATATCACCGAGGAGCCCAACGCCTGGGCGGCGCTTCTTGGTGTGGACCTGCGTCGACCGGTACGCGAGGGATACCTGTATGGGACCCTGGAGGGGGTCTACGCAACGCCGTGGATGTACATCCACACCCATCCGTTGACGAGTATTACCAGTCGACGGTACATACTGGCGCACCACGGCGTAGGGCGTACGCAGGTCTACTATGACAAGCCCCTGGGGCACTACGGAGGGAACGACTTTGCCCTTCTGTGGCTCGACCTCGCCTACGGACGACCCGGGAGCTATCGCTACGGCGTCAACCTGTCCTGGGAAGGCGACGGCTCCGTGCCGATCAACGCGCTTCTGCAGGACCTGACCGAGGAAGACGCGTCACTCACGGCGCCATCTTCGGGCTACGGTGGGCGCGAGACGATGTGGACCGGCGTCGCCGCGGCGTACGGCGAGCTCTACCCGGTCGGTATCGCTCGGTTCAACGCTCCCGGCGGACGGCGGCGCCTCCGGCTCGCCTCGGAACTGGCTGCGCAATGGACAAAGAACCGTTTGAACCTACCGGGAGACTGGCGGTTCGATCTGCAGTGGATCGTATCCACCACCGTCTCGTTCTGACCGATCTCACCGGTCCGCGGCGTCAGCTCCAGCGGAGCAGGCCGGGAACCATGGGGTGTACCAGCTCCTGGTTGTTCGGTAACACTCGAACCGCAAAGCCCTGTCGGCCCGCCTGTTCGCATTTGACCCGCGCGGAATAGAGATGCCCCGTCTCGTCGCTGCTCTTGTACTTCATCTCGACCGTACGAGGCGCATCGAGTTCTTCGTCCGAGGTGATACGCCCGGTATAGACCTGTACCTGTACTTCCGAGGGATCGATATCGCCCAGGTGTACACGGCATTCCACGGTAAAACTGTCGCCGACATTGAGGGAACTGCGACTCCCGCCGGCTATGTCGGTAATCGACAGCTTCTCCCAGTTTGAACGAAGACGGGCGATGTATTCGGCCAGTTCGTGGGCCGAACGATACCCGGTCCTGGCCATCTTCTCGTAGTTCTTGAGTGCCGGCAGGTAGAACCGTTCGGAGTACTCCAGGAGCATCCTGCTCGTCGAGAACCGACCGCCCAGTTTCCGCATGGAGTCTTTCATCCGGGCGATCCAGGTACGGGGCAGCCCGTCACGTCCCCGGTCGTAGTAGGTGGGAATAATCTCACGCTCGAGCAGGTCGTACAGGAGTTTGCTTTCGATCTCGTCCTGCAACTCCTCGTCCTCGTACTCCTCACCGGCTCCGATAGCGTAGCCCACATCGGGGTCGTATCCCTCGGCCCACCAGCCGTCCAGAATCGAACAGTTCAGGACGCCGTTGATCGCAGCTTTCATGCCGCTGGTGCCGCTGGCTTCCAGGGGACGACGCGGCGTGTTGAGCCAGATGTCGCTGCCGCTCACGAGGTGCTTGGCGATCTCGAGATCGTAGTTCTCGAGAAAAACGATCTTACTGCGAATCTCCGGATCGCTGGCAAAGTGAACGATATCCTTGATCAGGTTCTTGCCGGGGATGTCGTGGGGGTGCGCCTTGCCGGCGAAGATAAGCTGAACCGGCCGGTCCGGATCGGTAAGAAGTTTCTTCAGGCGTTCCGGATCGCGGAAGAGCAGGGTGGCACGCTTGTAGGTGGCAAAGCGCCGGGCAAAACTGATAGTAAAGGTGTAGGGCGAGAGCACTTCGTCGGCGTGGACCGACTGCGCCCGGGATGCGCCGCGATTCTTGAGTTGCTCCTTGAGGCGCGTTCGCGCAAACGATACAAGCTGGGTCTTCCGGACCTCGTGAGTTCGCCAGAGTTCCTCGTCCGAAATTCGGTCCATGCGTTCCCAGATCTCCGTGTTGGTGGGCTCATCGTAAAACCGCGGACCAAAGTACCGATCCAGGAGATCCTTCATCTCCGGGCTCAGAAAACTGCGGGAGTGAACGCCGTTGGTGATATAGGTAATCGGTATCTCCGATTCCGGAAGACCCGGCCAGATCTGCTTCCACATCTCCCGGGATACGGCACCGTGCAGCTCGCTTACTCCGTTGTTGTAGGCGCTGAGTTTGATCGCCAGTACGGTAAGGCAGAACAGTTCCTGGGTGTCGCCGGGATTCTCGCGCCCCAGGGTCATGAACTCCTCCCAGGTAAAGCCGGTACTGTCGGTGATCGTCGAGAAGTACTTCTGCATCAGCTCGTTGGAAAACCGCTCGTTTCCGGCGGGGACCGGCGTATGCGTGGTGAAGATGTTGGTCGGCCGGAGCGCCTCCATCGCTTCCGCCCTGGTCATTCCCTGCTCCGCCATCAGCTCCCGAATCCGTTCGATTCCGAGAAACGCGGAATGGCCCTCGTTCATGTGCGTCACCGATGGATTGATGCCCATGGCGCGGAGCGCCCGTATTCCGCCGATGCCGAGGACGATCTCCTGTTTGATCCGGTTTTCCCGATCGCCGCCGTACAGTGAGGCGGTGATCGTCCGGTCCTGCGGACGGTTCTCGTCGATGTTGGTGTCGAGAAGGTAGAGGCTGATGCGCCCGACCGAAACCTCCCAGATCCGGGCGGTAATCGGCGCATCGGGAAAGGCGATCGTCACCCGTACCTCGTCACCGTTCTTGTCGAACACCTGGCGGACAGGCATGTTGTACCAGTCGTTCTCCGGGTAGCTTTCCTGCTGAAAGCCGTCCGCGTTGAGATACTGCCGGAAGTACCCCTGCTTGTAGAGGAGCCCCACTGCGACAAGAGGCAATCCCAGGTCGCTGGCGCTCTTGAGGTGGTCCCCCGAGAGAACCCCGAGGCCGCCGGAGTAGATCGGGAGGCTTACGTCGAGACCATACTCCATCGAAAAATAGGCGATCGTGTTCTTTCGCGACCCCTTGTACCAGGTGTCGGCGCCACTGATGTAATGATCAAAGCGCTCCTTTACGTGAGCAAGGGCGGAGAGGTAGCTGTCGTCGGTGGCGAGCTTCTCGTAGCGTTCCTGCGAAACCATCCCGAGTGTACGAACCGGGTTCTGCCGGCTCTGCGTCCACGCGTCGAAGTCGAGCCGGGTAAAGAGGCTGAGCGCATCGTCGTTCCAGCTCAGCCAGAGGTTTCGTGCAATATCCTCGAGCGGTTTCAGCGCCTTCGGGATTTTTGGATTAACCGTGTATTCGATATATTTCATGTGAAGGGCCCCCTTATGGCTAGATACCGACGGTATCGGTCCGTCATATCCGTGTCAACTGAGCCGGGAGGTACCAACAGCTGTGTCGATATCCCGGTCGTTGCTCCAGCTTGGCGAGGCTGGTAAGCTCATGCCGATGTCATTCGCTCGTCGTGCGATCAATCTTTCGGTTTCCAATGTGCGCGCCTGTGCCAGGTCCGGCCGATTTCGGTTTTTCTCCTCCGATTCCGACCCTGAGTCCGGTGCGATCCCGATCGTGGCGGTGGCCGATGCGGAGCAGATCGGTGGTACCCCGGCGGGGGATCATCACATCGACCCCGCCGCGGCGGAGCTTGTCTGGGGATACCGTCGTGTGGAGTCCCTACCCGACGGCGATTCGGTACCGGTTCTGGCGTTGGTTGGTGCCGGTCCCGTGGAGTTGTTGCGCGTGGCGCTTCGTACCGAGGGGCGATCGGGAGAGTACGGTTGGGAGGAGCGGCGACGGATCGTCGAGTACTGCCAGGTGTCCGGTATCGCACCGGAAGCGGTGCGCGATCTGGTTGATCCCTCCGGGGATTTTACACAACAGGTTGAACGATACCGTACGCTTACGCCGGAGTTGCGCCGGTGGGTGGACCGTGGAATGTGCGATCTCAGAACGGCGGAACGACTCGGGGCGCTCCCGGCGGAGCTGATGCCGGCGATCGAAAACGCCGGTGCGGGTCTTTCCTTCAGCAATCGACGGCGGTTCCTGGTGATGGCGCAGGAGGTAGTACGGAGAGACGGTCCGGCACCGCTCGCGGAGATTCTCCGATCCGAATCATCCGGGCGCGCCGACGACCGCCTGAAGCGACTCCAGGAACTCCGGTATCCCATGTTCAGCGCGCTCGAAGCAACACTCCGCCGGGTCAATCATGATGTTCTGGGAGGTACGGGGGTACGAGTAGAGGCGCCGAAAAACTTCGAGGGCGGAGCGCTGACCGTTACCTTCTCGTTTTCGTCGAGGAGGGAACTGGAGCGGCGACTCCGGAGCGCTGAACTGATCAGAGAGAAGAGCGATGAACTGCTGGGACTACTATTCGGCAACAATTGACAATCTGATCTGGCATCCCACATTGGCGGATTCGTCGTTGCGGACGCGCGTGGAAGAGCGGCTTTCGGGTACGCTTCTGCAATCCCTGGTGATTGCCGATCGAGCCGATATCCCTGCCGACCTCGCGCACGCCCGGACGATCCACGTTGTACCGGGAAACAGGGCCGATTTTGGACGGTGTCCGGGGACGCCGGGGCAACTCTGCTGTAACTATCTCACGCTGGATCTCTACGTCGGCTGCACGATCGGGTGCAGTTACTGCATCATGCAGAGTTACCTTCGGAACCGGACCCTGGAAGTGCGTGTTCCCGGAGTGGAGACGATCGGTCCGATAATCGAGTTGATCCGAAAAAACCCGACGCGGAGGCTGCGTTTCGGGACCGGCGAGGTCGGTGACAGCCTGTTGTTCGACCCGCTCTTCGATCTGTCCCGTGATCTGATCCGCTCGGTGGCGGATGAGGAAAATGTTCGATTCGAGCTTAAAACAAAGACCGACTACGTGGATCATCTCCTGGATATCTCCCACGGCGGCA
>Ga0180436_10002625_pt1 | contig 16927 bp, 13 predicted proteins | sample SS_ome_2_FD_132434 | JGI IMG/M metagenome (GOLD analysis project Ga0180436, IMG submission 132434) | Hypersaline lake sediment archaeal communities from the Salton Sea, California, USA - SS_3_S_2 metaG | ecosystem: Environmental > Aquatic > Non-marine Saline and Alkaline > Hypersaline >...
GATATGAAGTGCACTCTCTTCGATTCTCGTCCCTACATCTTCTGTGTTCAACTCACCCCAATGTCCCCCATCACTTTCAAAATCATCCTGATATAGATATCCCCGGTCTATATTTTCCGCAATATTAATTGTGAATTCCGTACTATAGGTTTCAGGCTGATAAGTTTCCCAACCATCATTGATAGGAACATCATAACTTGTGGACCATAAGAATCTGTGTATCCCGGGTTCCAGTTCTTCCAAGACAGTTCTATAGATCCGGCAGACCATATCCTCTTTGAAGGAAGTCTCTTCACTCCATAACGTAGAAGGAATGGTAATTCCATCAAATGTGCCAATAAACTGGATCGATGAGAGGTTGCTGTTCAAGGTATCCAGGTCTATGGCACACCAGCCCATCGTTAAAATCCCACTAGTCGCAAAGAAATTATTTGCATATTTTTCGTTATTTTCAGTGCTCTGGTCGGCCAGATATTCTGCATCCGTTGTTAAACTGAGAAGTGCACCATCACTGGAAGGAAGGTATGGACGGGCCTGGATGTCAATCCGACTTTCTTGAGCGACTGGTTCAGCTGTTGCTGTGGGACTTGATTCCTCACTTTCATCTCCAACACCATCAAGTGTTTCATCAGCAGGGTTAATTGAATATAGTTCAGCCGGGATTTCAGGTTCTGTACGGCTGAAAGAGACTAACTCAATTGCTGTGAAGACCCCAAATGCTATAACGATCAGGGCGCCGACAAGCCATAATCCGACAGCGCCCCAACGGCCGAAAGAGGATCGGGGAGGTAAAGGTGCTTCGGTTTGCCCAACTTCCCGAATGGCCGGGCTGATTGAATCCCGGGATTGTTCATCTGGAAGCCGTAGGGGAGGTTTACGTGGGTGCCATTCTTCTCCGTCATACGAATACCAATCCCCACTCTCTACACCCATCATCCAGTAATCCCCTTCATCCTGGATCACAAGCTGCGCCAGAGCTGCATGATAATCTTCTTCGGTAAGTTCTCCTGATTGATTCGCTATTCTAAGATTTTCAAAATCCTCTTGGGTCTTTAGAAAAGAGGAAGGTAATTGGGGAAGAGCCCTTGCGCATCCGGAGCAAAATTTACTATTTTGGGGATTTGACTTACCGCAGTCCAGACAGTGAACAGCATTGTGTTCATAGGGAATCGTTGGGTTTAAAGCGACTACTGTTTCATCCAAATCTCTTTTCTGGATGATAGTGGCATCCGGATCTGGAGCAGTTTTAAATAATAAGTTAGTATTCCCAATCCGTATTAGATCACCATCAACAACAGGCCCAATTGTGACTTCCGTTTCATTAACAAATGTACCATTGCTGCTGTTTTGATCTTCGATCTCATAACCATCAGCACGGGAATGGATGACCGCATGGAGGCGTGAGGAAAGCGGATCACTCATCTGGATATCACAATTAGATTCCCGACCCAGCGTGGTTCTATTTTTTGTTATTTCGAAATGGAATTCGTCAGGTGTGCCTTCATTCTCAATCAACCGGGCAAAAGAAGTAGATTTCCGCATTGGCCCTCCCGCCTATGAATACTGACGATAATGGCTACGTAATTCCCCTCTCTAGGAGTTCGCGATAATTCTTGGATTACCGTGTCCCCTAATTATTTTCATGCGATGTTAATTGATTTCAGCCATTAAAATTCAAAGCCAATAAATACTTCATTATTTATACTAACTGAAAAAGACGCTTCCTGCAACAAAATGAGAGAAAAAACATTTTCAAGTAATTATGACTAAAATGGTCTGGAAATTAGCTTGGAAACCACAGACTACGAATAAAGACGGGCACCCAAAGATTTGACAAGATACCTCCAATCACAAATTTCTTCCGTAGATGATCAATACCGTTCCCCCCAGGATCAACACTACCCCCGCAAGTAATTTGGCCGAGATCCGTTCCCGATCGGCTTTGCCCTGGAGGATCGGGCCCAGAATCAAGGTCATTAATATCTGCAACTGGACCAGTCCAATCACAACTGCAACTCGGGTGCTCTCCAGGGCAATGTTTCTGGAAAGGATGCCCATACCCCCAGCAATCCCTGCAGCCATCTGCCACATTAGGTGTTTCTTGTTTATCTTGAGCAGCTTCCGCCTCTTATTCTGGAGCAGAAAATAGACCAGGTAGATCAAGGTCGCCACTGTCAAGCCGATGGTTGTAGCCCAGATCGACGAAGGGATGCCTTCCAAACCCCTGGCAATGAAGATCGGGCTGGTTGCCCAGCACAAAGCGGTCATGATGCCATAGAGATAGCCCTGGATCTCTTTATTTTTCATGATTCTCCCCCAGAGTGATGGCCAGGATGCCAATTACAATCAATAGAACCCCCGCCGCTATATAGATATTCACTATCTGGTTCAGGGAAATGAAAGCAAGAATAGTGGCGAAGAGTGGAGTCGATCCAGTCATCGCACTCAAGCGTGCCGGGCCAATTCTGCTGGCGCTGGCATTCTGAAACCCCCAGCCCCCCAGGAAATGGATTGCGCCTCCCGCAGCGAAAAACATGAGACTGGTCAGATTCAGCGGACTGAGGACCTCAAATCCTTCCAGAAGAATGGCAATCATCAGTGTAGAGATTGTCCCGGCAAAGAGCATGATGATCGTACCAGAGGATACTCCCAGTTTTATCACCCCCTTTCTGATCGTGATATGACTGAGAGAGAAAAAAAGCGCTGCCAGGAGCGAGAAAATGATGCCCATCTGATTCCTTCATAAGATATTTATCTGGAAAACAGTATAACTAATCTACTGTTATACATAGTTATGGCAGCAGGCATAGCTCCTGTTAGATGCGCTGCTCGGTGCACTTCTGGATACCCGGTTAAACCTCTTTCGCCTCTGGGACGAAAATAAAACGGGGCCGTTTACCTAACCAAATATGCAGGATGTAAAAGCCCCCAATTGCCACCATAGAGACCCCCGCCGCCACATACCAGAGCAAGAAGGGATTGAAGTTATCCAGGATCAAACCAGCTGCGCTGGGTCCGATAATGGAAGGCAGACCCCAGGCTAAACCCGACACTGCCATATAGCGGCCCCGCTTATCTTCCGGAGCGAAATTTGCTACCAGGGCACTGGCTATGGGCATGTGGATCATCTCCCCGATGGTGATGATCACCAAAGCCAAGGCGAAGAGCCAGTTCGTGGCCACAAATCCGTACATCCCAAATCCGATCATATAAAAGAATGTGGCTAGAGCCATCATTTTAAAAGGAGGTCTTTTTTTGACGATCCGGGTAATTGAGAACTGGAACAGGATCACTGCAATTGGACTGGCGATCATCAGAAACCCAAACATCTGGGTAGTCATACCATGAGTATCCCGTAGGAACACGGACAGCGAATTATACATCTGCTGGTACACGAGCAGCATCAGTATCGATACCAAAATAAAGGCGACAAAAGGCAGGTCTTTCCCCACTTCGCCATATCCCGCGAAGGTCTTTAACATGCTGTCTGATTCCTGGCCAGTCTCCGGTTTGGTTTCCGGGATCTTCCAAAACACCAGGAGTGCCACCAGGCAGCTGACAACTGCATCGATCACAAATAGGGCAAAATAACTCCGGCCAGCAATAATTCCCCCAATGATCGGGCCGAAGATCCAGGTCAAATTGTTTACTACTCTCAGAATGCCAAATCCTTCCTGGCGCTTTTCTTCAGGTAAAATATCGGCCACCATGGCCTGGTGAGCCGGCCCAGAAATCCTGGATAGGAGCCCAACCCCAATAGCCAGCGGAAGCAGCATGGAGAACTCAGACACCAATCCAAGCGACAGAGTGCTGAGTGCGCTGAATATTAGACCGACCAGGATGATGATCTTTCGCCCGAATTTATCGGTCAAAGCTCCGCCGAGAATATTACCGATCAGTCCAAATGCAGAAAAGGTACCCAATACCAGGCCGGCCTGAGTCATTCCCACATCAAATCTACTCGTGATATAGAGGGTGAAAAACGGCCAGAGCATATTACCGCCCAGCCGGTCTATGAAGGAAACCAGGACAACTATCCAGAATTTTCTCGGAAATTCATTATATATCTGACGTAACTGATTAAACATTAGTTTTCCTGCCCCAAAATAGCTAAACTTCTCCGTTGTTTATCGGAAACGTTTCCTCCCTCCAAAACTCTCAAATTTGTAGAAGGGATAGTGCAGATAGGACCATCCAATATATCTAAAACAGCCTGCTTTCAACAGGCTGTTTGATTATAAGATAAAGAAGTGAGATGTACCTGACTTTATTCAATCCTCAAGTACATCTCAATATATTTAAGCCAGTTTTTGTTCTTTCACAAAATCATCAAGGACACCGACCAGATTGGGGCGACCGATTTCCTGTAGTTCATAGTAAACCCTTGTGGAAGGCTTATTGATCTTGATGATCCGGCCCAGATCGATCGGAGTGCCAATAACTACTGAATCACATTCAGTATTATTGATGGTGGTTTCCAGGTCTTTGAGCTGCTGCTCACCATAGCCCATTGCCGGGAGCAATACGCCGATATTGGGATATGTTTCAAACGTTTCCTTCAATTTTCCGACGGTGAAAGGTCGAGGATCCACAAATCCCGCTGCGCCGAATTTTTGAGCCGCAACTGTGCCGGCGCCGATTTTCATTTCGCCGTGAGTTAGGGTTGGGCCGTCTTCCACCACCAATACATTTTTTCCCTTCACAAGAGAAGGATCATCAATATCAAGCGTGGATGCGGCATCTACAACGACGGCATCTGGAGCTAGTCTGGCAATATTTTCTCGAACAATTTGAATACCAGCTGCATCAGCGCTGTCCATTTTATTAATGACAACCACATCTGACATTCTCAAAGTCACTTCACCGGGATAGTACATGAGTTCATGCCCTGGCCGATGAGGATCAACAACGGTGATATGCAGATCAGAAACATAGAACGGGAAATCATTATTTCCGCCGTCCCATACGATCACATCACATCCATCCGGATCCTCTTCAGCTGCCCTTAAGATCGCTTCATAGTCGACGCCAGCATAGATAACATTTCCGCGCACGACATGGGGTTCGTACTCTTCCATTTCTTCGATGGTGCATTTGTGTTTTACCAGGTCATCCAATGTGGCAAAACGCTGGACCTTCTGGGCAGCCAAATCTCCATATGGCATGGGATGGCGGATGGCAACAACCTTCAATCCCTGGGCCATCAATAATTCAATCACCCGGCGGGAGGTCTGGCTTTTACCGCAGCCTGTTCGGACGGCGCCGATCGATACCAGCGGTTTAGTGCTTTTTACCTGGGTATCCTTGGGGCCGATCAAAATAAATGAAGCTCCTGCAGTATTCACAATTGCGCTCATTGCCATCACATGCTGATACGTGACATCGCTGTAAGCAAAAACACATTCATCAACTTCCAGGTCTTTGATCAACTTTGGCAGGTCTTCTTCGGCATGGATAGGAATACCTGCTGGGTATAACTTTCCAGCTAATTCAGCTGGATACTTTCGCCCATCGATATCTGGAATTTGGGCTGCAGTAAAAGCTACGACATCATAAGCATCATTTTCCCGAAAATAGGTATTGAAGTTATGAAAATCCCTACCTGCGGCTCCAATAATGATCACTTTACGCTTTGACATAAATTCCTCCAGTTATTTTGTACTACTTCCTAATCCGGGCAATCCATTTGATAGATACTCTTATGCCCGGTAATATTCATTTATATGAATTTGGGATAATAAAATTATGCTTTAGGGATACTTTTAGCAATAATCTCCAGGGCTTTACTGATGACATCATTTGGCGTGTCCAGCATACCCCTGAAGCGGATCGAGTGGTCTCCGGATTTCATAGCTAAAAGACCATTATCAAACATGCTATCCAGCATAACGTCACGTTTATCCTGATTTGGGAGATCAAACGCGACCATCAAACCCTTGCCGCGAACGTTACTGACAACTTCCTTGGATTCGGCAGCAATGCTATCCAGGCCATCAATCATCACATCCCCCATCTTAGCGGTGTGATCAACCAATTTTTCTTCCTCAATGATCTCCATGATCTTAGTAAAGCGGACCATGTCGACCAGATTCCCTCCCCAGGTGCTGTTGATCCGGCTGGACTCGGTGAAAACATTGTCCTTAACTTCATCCACCCGTTTGCCGGCAATGATGCCGCAGACCTGTGTCTTCTTCCCGAAAGCGATCACATCGGGTTCCACGCCGTAATGCTCATAGGCCCACATCCTGCCAGTGATGCCCAACCCGCTCTGGATCTCATCGAAGATCAGCAGGAAATCGTGGTCATCAGCCAGCTGACGCAGGGCCTGGATGAATTCTGGGCGGAAATGATTGTCACCACCTTCTCCCTGGATCGGTTCCAGGATTAAGGCTGCAATATCTCCCGGGTACTGCTTCAGGGCCATTTCGATCTGGCTCAAAGCGATCTCTTCGATCTTCCTTACCTCTTCGATTACCTGGTCTGTGACTGGAAATCTCAACTTTGGGTTATCGATCCGGGGCCAATCAAATTTCGGAAAATACATGTGTTTTCGTGGATCGCTGGTATTGGTCAGCGAAAGCGTATAGCCGGAGCGGCCATGGAAAGCTTCTTTAAAATGGATTATTTTGGATCCCAGGCCATGGATTAATCCAACTTCACTGGTAGGTGTGTTTTTCAACCGGCCCAAATTCTTGCGGACTTTCCAGTCAAAAGCTGTTTTCAGCGCATTTTCCACCGCCAGAGCACCACCGCTAACCAAAAAGAGATGGGGCATGGAGGCAGGCATAACAACCTGATTGAATTTTTCAACAAATTCAGCCATCAAGGTCGTGTAGATATCACTGTTGGAAGGTTTGTGGATAGCCGAAAGTGTTAACTTTTCCAAAAAGGCAGGGTCTTTCAACTTGGGATGATTGTAACCAACGGCATTGCTCGCAAAAAAAGTGAAGAAATCAAGATATTCACGCCCAGTGATTTGATCAACAAAGTATGCGTCATGGGATCTTTCCAGATCAAATAGAATGGGATACCCATCGGCAAGCATATTTTTGGAAATTATCTTGTGGACATCAGCAGTTTTCATCTAGGCGTTCTCCTTAATATGAATCGTTTTCGCGAGTAGATTTCAAAATAGCCTTGCTATTATAGTACAAAACAGGAGGTTTATTTCCAATAAACCTCCCTGCGAATGATGATATTCTACCCCCTGGAAGGGAAAACTAATAGGGCTTTTTAGACCTTATTAGCAGGAAGAATATCCAGAGTCCAATTTTTTGAATTTGGGCAGCAAAACTACAATCGGATCACATCTCCACAGTATTCACAGTTAATGCTCTCCATTCCCCGCAATATGGGCTGCGTGATCGCTCCATTGCAGGAGTGGCATTTTGTGGGAGCATTCTTTACTCGCTCAGCCACTTTTTCATCGATAGGAATGGCCCGGTTATCATCGAACTCCCTGGCTTTGGCACGCTGGATCAGAGCTTGCCATTCATCTCCCCGCTGCCAAATATGCAGATGCACTAGATCAAATGGCGCCCCGCTGCTAAAGGTCAGCTCTATATAATCATCCTTATTCAAAAAACCCTCTTTGCGCGGTTTGATATCCTCAACCAGCACAACAGGAACCTCCCAAAGGGTTTCCTGGATCAGTTTTTTCTCAGTGGCTATAAACAGCACCTTCTTGGTGGCGACTTTTTCTTTATGTTCAAAGATGAGCCTCTGGTCAGTCAAATACAGAACTCCCTCGGGGTCATCTTTTTCCTGTTTGCCAGATTTGGCCCAGACCGCTTTGACTGCCATTATGCCCGATTCGGTGGCGAGCATATCAAAACTTGCTTCACTAATTTCGGTCATCATCCATTCTAGTTTATAGAGATGGCTTTTTAACTGATCCACACCGCTACTGAACTGATCGTATCGACCCCGGATATTCTCCTCGGCCGACTCAACCCTGCCCTCCAGAGATTTCACCTGGGATTGCAGCCTTTTAACTCGTGAACTGAGTGTTACAGGTGTTCCTCGTTCGCCAGCCAGCAGCCCAAGCTGGGATTCCAATGGCCTCAAGGCATTTTCAAGGATGGTAGCCTCGCTCTCTATTTCCCTTTCCAATCCGGGTGCAATCTTTTTCCACTCCTTTACGAGATCCTTTGCTTGCCCTTCCATTTCTTTATCAAAGGCGTATCCCCCTGCTCGTAAGCTTTTGATCCGCCGATCCAGGCCGCTAACCGAGGACCCCAGATCCTCTACTCGATCGCGGATATCTGTCAATCGGGCCGAGGATTGTAAATCCCCCAGCGTGGATTGTAGGCTTTGGATTTCGTTCTGTACCTGTTCAGCGAGGCTTTGGTCAGACATGAGATGTCCTCCTTCCAATGATAGCTGGTTGTATTCTAACTGATTTCTCATTTCTTATTGAACAAAATAGTTATTGGAAAAAATTGATAACAGATGATATGTAAACTGCAATACCTTACTAAAACATAGGGTTATCATCAGGGATGCGGTTCCATTATTAGGTACAATAGTACCTCGTTCTTCCCTGGTTCATATTCGATATCTTCCAAAGTTACCTAATCATGGACGGGCCTTGTACTTAGTTATTTGATAGCCCGGATAACTATTCTGCTGTACTGGTGTTAAAGGTACTGCTGTCTAAGATATCGAGAGCCTTAGCATCAAGCAAACATTAATATTGGTGGTTTTATGTTTCAAAATAAACTTGGACCGATTTACAAGCTCATACATAAGAAGTTTTCCATCCAGGTAAGCGGAGCGGAAAAGGTCGACCCGGATCAGAACTACATATTCGCCATGAACCATCAGAGTATCATGGATATCCCGATCTCTTACGCGATCCTTTCACCCCGGACCAATATCAAGATCAATCTCTTTCTGAGCCATATCTTTTACAACATTTTCTTTCCTCTGACCGTGCCTCTGGATGCAATATCAATCAATATGAATAAAGGCAAAAATTCCAGGATCAGAAATTTCAATCGGGCACAGCTAGAAATTGGTGTTAATAAATTACGGCAGGGACACAGTGTCTTGATCTTCCCAGAAGGCGGGATGGATGGGGCTTTGACCAGCGAGATTGCCCGCGGTGAGACTGGGCCTGTTAGATTAGCGGTCAGAACAGGAGTCTCAATATTACCGATTGGCATTAAAGGTACTAACTACGCTTATCCGTTTACGGTCTCTTCCAACAATCCTTTTAAACATCGCCAGGAAATTCCAGTCAAGATAACGGTTGGAGAAGAGATCTGTTATCGAGAGTACGCCAATCTTGATCTAGAGATCTACTCCAGGGATAAGCGCACAATATTACGCGGCTTAACAGAAGAGCTAATGGTCAGCCTCTCCCGTTTGAGTGGGCTGCCCCATATGGCCTAGGCTAAACGAGCTTCGCGTCTGACCAGAGAGGTAAAACCGAAGAAGAACCGCGGAGCCTATCTCTCTACCTCCGAATCTCCACTCCCATCTCCTGATTCCCTTCTTAATTTATCCCTCATAACACTTCACACGCCGCTTGTTTCAGCGGTTTTTCTCACCCACTTTAACCTCATTGACAACTGGTAATACCAGTGTTATCATTTTATTTAGTACTGGTATTACCAGTACTAATAATGGGCAAGGAGCCGTAAATGAGTGATCACAAGGAAGAACGCGCCACCGATTGGGCTGAGCGCCATCTAATAGAAAGTATTGTCAGCGGGACCTATCCGCCCAATACTGACCTTCCCGGAGAACGCACCCTCAGCAAAGAGCTGGACATCGCCCGCCCCGCCCTGCGGGAAGCCATGCAGCGCCTCAGCCGCGATGGCTGGTTGGACATCCAGCAGGGTAAGCCCACTCGCATCAAGGACTACCTCAAAGACGGTAACCTCAATATTTTGGCCGGCCTACTTAAAGCAGATCCAGACCTGGTGCCCAACCTGGTGCCCGATCTGTTGGAAATGTGGCAGCTGTTGGCCCCCCAATATACAGCTTCCTCCGCACGTCGGGCTCCCGGCTTGATCCTGGACTTGTTGGAAAGTTTCAACAAAATCCCTGATGAAGCAGAATCGTTCGCTAGAAGCATGTGGGAACTTCACCATATGCTGATCGCGTACAGTGACAATCTGGTATACGGATTGATCTTTAACACTTTCCGGGATTTTTACCAGCAGCTGGCGACCTATTATTACAACACCCCGGCCCACCGAAAATTAGCCCGAAAACTATGGGGCGAGCTAGCCCCACTTGTTGAAGATTTGAATACTACAGGGGCAGCCGAGTTAGTGACTGGTTTTGTGGCCGAGACAGCTGATTTTTGGAAGGACATCACCTTCGAACAATATCAGAAGGAAGTATTGGAAGAGCCTCAAAAGACAGAAAAAGAGTCCAAAGAGAAAAAAGAGAAGAAAAAGAAAGGCAAATAAAGGAGTATATTTTGACGTATAAGACTGATACAAGTTTAGCATCCAGCACCATCGGTGAAATTCTAGCGAATAGCATCACCCACGGGATTGGTGTCGGGTTGAGTATTGCCGGTCTGGTCCTTCTGATAATCAGAGCAGTTAAGTTAGGAACAGGTTGGCACCTTGCCGGGTTCCTAGTTTTTGGGGTCTCTTTACTGCTCTTATATCTGGCCTCCACGATTTATCACTCCTTTGCCAATAAACCCTGGAAAGGCATCTTACAAAGACTGGATCATGCCATGATCTATTTCCTGATCGCTGGGACCTATACGCCATTTTTACTAACCAATAGCAGGACAAAACTAGGATGGATAGTTTTTGGAATCGTCTGGGGATTATCGGTCGTGGGATTAGTTCTTAAACTAGCCTTCAGCAACAAATTTGAAAAACCTACTGTCTGGCTGTATTTACTGATGGGTTGGGCCGGCATGGTTGTGTTTTTTCAACCAGGCCTTCAGTTGGGCACCCTGACGATCGTATTCCTATTGATTGGCGGCGCCTTTTATTCGTTGGGGATAATTTTTTATCGCTGGGAAAAACTGCCCTACGGCCACGCCATCTGGCATTTGTTTGTATTGGGAGGCAGTATTTTCCACTATTTTTCTGTTATGCAGTTGGTTTAGACTTAAAGGGACTGAGTCCTTTAAAAGGACTCAGTCTCTGTATGAATTTATATCAACAATTGACCTTAATTAAAATCGGGTAGATATTTCGTTCTTTTCTTTGTATGATGGATAAATAAACTCAAAGGAGAGAACATGAAAAAATCCAAGTTTTTCCTTGTATTATTGGCTTTTATCCTGCTTCTAGCTGCTTGTTCCGGATCCAGCGAGACCGACGTGAAGATCGCAGAAGAGATCGTCGCTACCGAAGCTCCTGCCCCCACCGATGTACCTCCAACGGCAACACCAGAACCCACCGCTACCGAAGAGCCCGTGATGCTTCCAGTTTCAATGGTCTCAGCAGTTTTGGGTGAAGGGGATTTCAACACATACAAGATATCACTGCCAGGCATGGCTCCCCTGGAATTTGAAGACAGCGACCTACCGGCTCTGCCCGGATCTGTTACAGCTCATTGGTTCACGTCAGGTGGATTCTATGTCGTGGCCTATTACGGACTGGATCTTGAGGCAAGTGGGCCGCTCTGCCCGGGCAACTCGATCCTTTCTGGCGGTGGCTGGTTGCATATCACCAACGCTCCCACCGAAGAAGGCGCCTGTGAAGGATTCCCAACCCTGACCGACGATCCTGATGTTGGACCGATTATCTGCCATGGAGAACTCTTCTATCGCACAGCTATCCCTGGTGATCTGCAGGGCACTTTGTATGGCACCCTTGAAATGCTGGACGCGGAAGGCAACCTGGCAGGGATGACCAGCCAGGCTGAAAGCACAACCGACATGCTGGAGATCGACCTGGCCGCAACCTGCCAATAGACAAAACAATTAGGGATAGAGTCCTTTTGATAGGACTCTATCCCTTGTATAAAACACATCGAATATCCTTGCATCAAACCTTTGTGATTTTTGTCACTTTTTTGACCCATTTCTTCGTCATATACTTCCTAAATATTCAACATCTAACCTCTCCGATCAAACAACGAGGCTCCCATGGTATACCGCTCGGAATATTATTTTTTCAATTCTCCCCTATTACATTTTTGTAATCGCTCAATATTAGCCCTGATACTTGCTTCCGGGCTGCTGTTGATATCTCCACTGATGGGAACAAAACCGGTTCACAGCCAGAGTTCGGGTGTTCAGATCTGGGTTCCTGACGGCCATCCGACCGAACTACCAGCTGACAGTCAGAGTGAAACAATGGTGATCGTTGATTACAGCAGCTGCAGCTTCGGAGCTCCGACCGACTCAAGCGGAAACTATACTCTCAGTGTCAACACCTCTAAAGGCCAGATCGATCCCTCCTTCTCGACCTCGATGGATGGAGGAGCTTTCCCTCCGGTCCTGACGCTCACGGCTGGTTCATCACCTGGCGTAGCGACGATAGACGTGATCGTTTCCTACTGCCCAGCAGATGCAGTGGTATTGATGGGCGTGTGTTCTGATCCAACTTACATGGATGCTGAATGTACTGGAAGCATGACATTTACTTTCCTTGAAGAGGATTCCGCAGAGGAAAATCAAGAGCCAGCCGCTGTTCCTCCAGCACCATCCGATCAGGACCCCCCATCCATTTCTTCAAACGAACCAGTGGAATCTGGCCAACCAGAACAGATCTCCTCAGCAGAATTGTTTGATGACCTGGAAGAGTTCCTGGCGGGAGAAGGTGTTGAAGCACCATCTCCCGGTAAAATGGCAGCCGCAGGTACTGCACTTGTCACATTATTAGCAGGTTGGTTAGTTGTAAATCAAATGGCTGGGATCAGCGCTGAGAAATCAATTGAGGTGATCCAGGCCTGGAAGGATGGCGAACGGCCGCCAATCGGGGCTGAGGCTGAACTGCCATCCGACTTCGGGGACGTGGATGTTGGCGCCGAAGGGGAAGTTCCAGACAAACCCCAAGAACCAGCAGACCCGGACGAAACACTCGTCACCAAGCGTTCCCCCGTCCAGGAAGGTGGCGAAGATCGCCTGCTCCGCGGGATTAAGGACACTCAGGATCTGGATGATGCCCTGAAAAAGACCCGAAAGGATTTTGAAGCCTTTGAAGGCAAGATCCCTGACCAGGTCAAGAACACCGAAGCCTGGAAAAAACATGTTGCACCCAAGCTCAAAAAAGCCGAGGATTTTCTAAAAAAGGGTGAGCTGGACAAAGCCCGCATCTGGCTGGATCGAGCAGAAAAAATAGTTGAGGTGCGCAAGGATGTTAACCGCGAACTGGATCATCTCCCGGTTGAGCAGCGGGAAGGCGTTGTTAGGCTAGTCCAGGCGCTTAAGGCTGGAGCCCATGTCCTTTCTGATATCTTCAATACCACGGTGATCGAACCCCTAAAAGCCGCCGGAAGCAAACTGTTGCCTCCAGAGCAGGCTAAACGATGGAAAAAAACCATGGACGAAACTGGCCAGGCCCTGTCCGACGTCGGCCAGGGAATTCCCAACGCTGTGGTGAAGGGTTCCAAGAATATTACACATGGAAAAATAATGGAACAGGCTGATCAAATGAGCCAGGATTCCTCTCCCGAGATTCGCAGAGAAGCCCAACAGATGAAAGACCTCTATAAACGGGATAACGTGGATCATTTCGATCCCTGGGGCAAAGGCACCAAAAAAGCCAAAGAAATATGGAACCATACTATGCGCGCCTTATTCCACGACCGCTGAAACAGGCAACACAACCGGAGTTGACATGCAAGATGAAGCCAGGACTAAGAAAAAGAGGAATTTCCTTCCAGAGCTTGAACCAGCCTATTCTATATTGAAAAGAATATCGGATCAGCTGGCATCAGCAGAAGAGGAACAACAGAATTTACAGGCCGCCCTGGAAAACTCCCTGACCTCATATGATCAGGCAAAAGTGATCTTCCAGGCAGAAAACCAGCCCTGGCTGTCCGCCTGGGTCGATCTCAAAAAAGCAGCCCTGCACTGTGAGCTGGCGGAAGGGGCAAACTACATGGGCAGAGGCGTGCAAGCCCATACAGCAATGGAGCTGATCAACAAGACCTTGATCGCAATACCCGACCTGCCAGCCGACCTGGATCTGGCAGCCAAACTATATATCACCATGATTGAGACCCTCTTTCGGATCAGGACCTTGTTCGATAGACCGGATCAAATGCAGGCCCTGGACGAATTGATCCGCGGTGTGGCCGAAAACCTGGGAGAATCGATGGCGCTGGATCTTTCCCTGCGGGCAGAAGCCAACGATCTGAAATTCACGGCCGGGATCCTGAAAGCACTGGCGGATCTGGAAGAGGATCCCCAAAGCAAAGAAGAAATGCTGGAAACCAGTCGGGGGCTTTCCAGACAGGCGGACGAAAACCTGACCGTCAGCAGCCCGTTGGACCTGTCCGGCTATGAATTGGCGCAGGAGGGCAAATGAACGCGATCTTTACGGTCCTGGGAACCCTGGGTAGCGTCTTCGCGGCAGTGATGACCGCCCTTTCAATGATTAACTACCGCAAACCCCGCAAGATCACAACGCTTTCAATTTTTCTATCCGGCCTGATCTCTCTGCTGAGCCTGGCCGCTATGGTCTGGTTGGGCGGCATGCGCCTGGCATCCTACCTCAGCGCACCTTTATTTATGATCGGGCTTTTATTGGGATACTTACGGGCAGCGGGAGTGAAGCTGAACTGGGAAAACGGTCAGGTGATCGGCCGCAACTCGATCCTGTTCCTGATCCTGTGGGGATTATCACTGGCGCTCAGCCAGCTGCTGGGCTTGTTCGGTTCTCCCCTGCTGGCCAGCCTGGGGTTGATCCCGGTCTTCTTCACCACCGGCCTGCAGGCGGGCTTATTCGGGCACCTCTTTTTGAGACGATTGATCATGGGCCGCAAAGGAAAAACCAGGAAAGGTTTGCAGGTTGTGATCGGCCTCGGCGGAGGGTTTGGAATATTACTAATAACGGTGATCTCTTTCTTGATTCTTGGGCCTGATTTAACGGATGCATTTCTTAGGACTGGAGATCGTCCCCCAGCCTTGTCCTACCAGGAGGAAGTAGCAAGTGTCGGATCACAATCTGCCACCGCTGAGCCATCCCTTGCTCTCATGTCAGGCCAGCTGCCGGCCAGTGGCTCTCTGGTTACGGACTGTTCCGACCAGATGGAAAAAGAAAAAGAGCAATCATTAATCTCGTTGAATTTCGGTACGACTAATTATTCATTTGAAGAAGCATTTACAGATTATTCGATCCAAATAAACATGGAAGCGAATCTTTCAGATGGTGAATTTTCTTTCAACTATATAGAACATGAGGGGTGGCGCTGGCAGGAGTTCGATCCGGACCAGTATGCCCCTGAATATGCCACTCTGATTAATTTTGATGACACCATCATGGGAGAAGGTACACTTCGTGAAGATGGCTGGATCACTGGTGAGTTCTACTGGACTATGAGTAATGGTGGGGTGGATGAAGAACCAACTATTGAGACAGACTATAACAATTTTTATGGCTATATCGATAACGAGAATGAAAATATAGATATCTGTTTATTAGCAGTTTTTGGTTATGGCGAGCCTGAAGATTTTATAGCTGATTTTGAGGCGCTTCGCGCAGCTGGAAAAGACCAGTTAGTCTCCGGATGGGGAACCAATAATTGCTATTCCTGCGCAATTATTGGTGTTGAACAATAATACACATTCTCTCATCCCGGTTAAATTTCGGGTTTTGAGAGCTTTATGACAGAATAATCAGAATTGGAGTATGAAGATATGTATTGTCAACATTGTGGTAAACCGGTTCCAGTGAACTCAAATTTTTGCCAACAATGCGGATTAGCTGTCGCGGAGACTACAATCGCACCTCCTCAAGAATCAAAATCAAAAAAAGCAAAAACAAATAGCCTTACTCGAAAACATATCATCCTCGGCATCATCGGCGGCCTGGTTTTGACTGCTGTTTGCTCCCCGCTAGTCCTGTTCGGCCGAAGTGAGGTACTGAGCAGTTATCTAAATCCTGAAAACCGTGTGACTGCAGTTAGTTCTCCAGCTGCTACAAATCAGATCCAGGAATCGGAAAGTACGGATTCATCTGTTAGTTCCGATACGGAATCGAGCCAGGGGTCTTCTTCAACCTCAGACACACTAGTTTATCCCGATATTCCCATGGTATTTGCTTCCGACCGGGACGATCCCAATTTTGCGGAATGCTCCCAAACCGGTTCCTGCTGGGTCCAAGTCTTTTATACGCCAGCTTCAGCAACTGGATCTCCCATCAATCTGACCCTGCCCCTCGGCTTTGGTTCCGCAACCAATCCAGCTCTATCTCCCGATGGAACCATGGTAGCATTTGAAGGTTTTATGCCTGGAGGGCAAGCAAATCATATCTATGTCGTCAATATAGATGGATCCGAACTGAAAAGGGTGTCTCAAGATTCATACACGCATATGTATCCATCCTGGTCTCCTGATAGCACACAGTTGGTGTATATGTCCAGACCCGATACGGGAACATTCTATAATCTCAATATCGTCGACATTTACAGTTTGAAAATTCACCAGCTTTCTTCAGGAGATTATATGGACCGCTTCCCGGCCTGGTCTCCTGATGGCAAATATGTGGCTTTCCATACCAACCGGGAGGATCCAAACCCTGCAACCTGCTGGCCAAATTGCCTTTTAGTTATTTATGTCATTAATGCAGAGACCAGTGAGGGAGGCCCTGCCCAAGATGACGAAAACCTTGTCAATGGAGGTGCTGTTGACTGGTCTCCGGATGGCAGTCAGTTGGCGTTTCACTCCAATAGGGACGGAAATTGGAATATCTATCTGATGCAGCAGGACGGATCGGTCAGTCAACTTACTAACGATCCTGGAGATGAATTCTTTCCAAGCTGGTCGCCAGAC
>Ga0180436_10002628_pt1 | contig 16913 bp, 9 predicted proteins | sample SS_ome_2_FD_132434 | JGI IMG/M metagenome (GOLD analysis project Ga0180436, IMG submission 132434) | Hypersaline lake sediment archaeal communities from the Salton Sea, California, USA - SS_3_S_2 metaG | ecosystem: Environmental > Aquatic > Non-marine Saline and Alkaline > Hypersaline > Sediment...
CGGCGCTCTCATTTCCCCCTGGCGCCGGGCCGGGAGGATAATCTCTCCCCGCCTCATCATTTTCCCTGCACAAAATTCCGGTGTATCCTCGTCGCATGGGTGAAGCGCGGACGGATCGGGCGCGTGCTCACCCGCACCAGCCCCCTTCGATGAGCGGCAACGAATGACCACTGGCAAGCGCACGGCCCGGCTCCGCACCTTTTATCTGCGATACCGGCAGGAGCTGTTCAGCTATGCACTCTCCATCACCAGGAACCGGGCCACGGCGGAAGAGGCGGTGCACACCGCCTTTGCCAGGATGCTGGAGAAGCCCCGAACACCCCTGCGGCTCAAGGCCTACGTCTTCCGCGCGGTGCGCAACACGGCCATTGACCAGTGGCGGCGGGAGCGGGCCGGGCGGGATGCCTACCTCGAGCTGGCCCGCCGGCCGGCCGGTGGGGGGCCAGGGGCCGGGCGCTTCGGGGACGACGAGGCACTCTACCAGGCGCTGGGCCAACTGTCCGACGACGAACGGGAGTGCATCGTGCTGAAGATCCACCAGGGGATGACTTTCCGCGAGATCGCTGCCGTGCGCCGTGTTTCGATCAATACCGCGGCCTCCTGGTACCGGCGCGGGCTGGAGCGGATGCGGGCCCTCCTCGAAAAAGCGGGGGTGGACTGAGGGCGAGATGAACCACCGGGACCTGGAACAACGGCTGAAAGGGATGCGGCGGGAAGGGCCGACCGGGGCGCTCGACCGGCGGATGGAGACGCTGTTCGACGGCGCCGACGGTGGGCCGGTGGAGGCAGGCCTGGAATCGCGACTCGGTCGGATGCGGAGGGTGCCGGTGCCCGGGACGCTCGACCGGCGGATGGCCGCGCTGTTCGGCAAAACCGGCGAGGCGGTGCCCCGGCCACTCTGGCAACACCCTGCCTGGGCGGCTGCGGCGGTGGTCATCGTGGTTGCGGTGGGATTTATTATTCGCGGAGGACCGAAACCGAGCCATTCGGTGGTAAACATAACCCCCGAGGGAAGCCTGGAGCAATTCCTGGTGGGAGGACCACCCACGACGACAGAATCCCGGATCGGTATTTTCACCCGGGGCGGCTGCACGGTGGAGACGGTGTGGCCCGCCGACGCCCCGGCCCTGGACCGCCGTCCGGTGGCCGGAAACGGGACCGGCGAGGGGACATGATGAAGCGAAAACGACACACCCCCGCAAGGGCCGGTCGCAGAGCAGTCATCTCCATCCTGCTGCTCGGCCTCCTGTTTGGCCTGCCGGGTGTGGCCCCCGCCGTAACCGCGGCCGAGAACCCGGCCTGCACCCTCGACCTGGCGGTGATCACCGTACCGGCGCAGCCCGGGGCGGAGCTGGACGTTTCCGGGCCCGGGGCCGGCGAACCGGCCGGCCGCCACGGCCAGCAGGCCAGGACCTGGCCCGGGGTCAGCGAGGTCCGCTTCGGCGACCTCGCCCTGACCTTCGGTAAAGGGTCGCTGCTCTGGAACGGCACACCGGAACCGCCGGACGGGTCGGGCGTACAAACGCTGATCGACCGCCGGATGAACCTGCTCACCGGCCAGCCGACGGAGATCCGGGCCATCGTCGACGAGCTGCACTACTTCGTGCCGGCCCGGGACGGTCTCTTCGAACGCCACTTCGTGCGCAGGCGCGACCTGCCTGGCCTGCTCTTCCGCTGCGAGATCGAAAGGTTGAAAGACGCCCCGGGGGGGCGGCTGGTGGAATTCGACTACGACCTGAAACTGGTGGTGGTGGAGGACCGGGACACACTGCCCGGCGCCCCCGAGCTGCCCGGCCGCCCCCGGCTGGCCCGTTTCCGGCTCAACCGCACGGAGGAGGTCCCGGCCGGGGGCTGGCACCTGGTCAGCGGGCACCTCGTCTCCGACACCGGCAGCCGGCAGGCCGCCTGGCTGCTGGTCCTCATCCGCATCAGCCCCGTGGGCATCCGCATCAGCCCCGTGGGGGTGACAAATTGACACAGGGGACGTACTTGCGTTTATTCCTTTTCACGGACGGTAACACTTCTACGCATGCACGTCCCCCTGAATGTCGGGTCGACGCGTGGCGGGGGAGAAACTTAATGAGCAGGAGTCGAAACACAATCATCCTTCCGGTCGTCGCGGCGATTATCATCCTCGTTCTCTGCCCGCCCGCCCTGGTGATCGCGGCTGACGGCATCCTGGACCAGTGGGCCTCCGCGCACGAGACCCTGCTCGATGAGTGGTTGTTCGGTACGGACGGCGCGCCCCTGCCCGAGGAGGGCCTTCGCTTTGCCGTCGACACGGGCGAGTGGGTCCTGGAAAGCGGCACGGTGCGCCCGATGCAGCCGCTGGCCGACGGCTCGGTGACCGGCCTCGTCTTCGAGGGACAGGGCCGCTTCCGCCTGGCCATCCCCGACCCGGTGGAGCAGGACCAGCTGCCGCGTTTCACCGGATCACCGGTGCCGGACAAGCTCGAGTTGACGTTCAGCCGCATGGTCCTGCGCACCACGAACCGGGGCCTGATCGACCGCTTTCCCGCGGCGACCGGGACGCGCTGCAAGAAGGACCGCACGGCCCGCGCCCGCCGGCAATGGTGGCAGGAGCGCGCCCGCTTCGATGTCGATGCCCGCATCATCGCCGGTCTGCTCAACGGCGACGGGGAATACCTCGCCCTGGACATGGACACCGCCGACCATGGCTGGCTCTTCTACGAGTTCGAACCCTGGCGGAAGGAGGAGGCGCGCCTCTGCCGCATGCGCAAGTCCTACGACTTCGTGGAGGTCTGGGTCAGCCTCGACCGGGCAGAGCACCGCCGGGCCGACGGCCGCCCGGGCAGCATCGCCACACCGCGGCTGGACCTGGTTCATGCCGACCTGGAACTGGACCTGATGAACAAGCGGCACCGCAGGACATCGGGACGGGAAACGCCATCGACCCCCTTCCGTGCCCGGATGGTATTCGAGTCCGCGTGCGACGGCCTGCAGGCCCTGCCGCTCCGCCTCTACTCCTATTCGCGGAATGTCACGGCGACGACCGGCGAGGGTGAGGCGCTTCCGGTGCTCCGCGCGCCCCTCGGCCGGATGTTCGCCAAGATCGACCGCCGGGAAGAGGACTCCGCCCTGCTGGTGATCCTCGATCAGCCGCTGACAGCGGGTGAGCAGGTGGAGATCACCTTCGACTGGGAGCGGCAGATCTCCGGCTCCCCGGCGCCCTGGACCTGGTCCTACAAGAGCTGGGGAGGACGGGACTGGTACCCGCCCCTGACCCACCAGCGCGGTCGCAGCTGGTACCCGGAGCCCCTGGAGGGCTGGGATGACCGGCACACCGCCCGGGTGACCATGACCCACCCCGATCCGATCAATGTCCAGGCCACCGGGACACCGGTGGCCGGGCGCAGGGAAGGGGACGCACTGATCAGCTCCTGGACCTGTGAAACACCGCTCAAGGCGGCGGCCTTCTCCTACGGCCGCCATTGCAGCGAGCGGCGAATCCTCGTCGAGGGCCTGCCGGAAATCATCTCCTTCGGCAGGAACCAGTGGCAGGAAGTCGGCGACACCGTGGAGATCGTGGCGACGCACATGGCCGACAGCATCCAGTTCTACCAGGAGACGTTCGACCATGCCCTGCCCCAGGATACGGTGACCGGCACTTCCGGCGGCCCGTCCCAGACCTATTCCGCATTCATCATCTATGGCGTCGACCTGGCCCACACCTGGGACAGCGAACGGGCCCTGGCGAACAACACGGCGGAACTCTTCTGGGGCGACCGGCTGGACTGGGAAAGCTACCGTGACCAGTGGCTGGCCGATGCCCTGGCCGGGTACTCGGCGATGATGTACCTCGAGGCGGTGAGCGAGGGCTGGGGCCGGCTGAAGCGGGGGGTCATCGGCACCTACGATGAATACCTCCGGCTTCGGCAGCGGGAACTGGCCTATATCACCGCGGACCGCACGAAGGGGATGGGACCGCTGGCCCTCGGCTTTCGGGACTGGGTTCCCGAGCTGGCCCGGCGCAGTTACGTTCCGAACAGCCGCAAGGGGATCGCCGTGCTGCACATGCTGCGCGGGATCCTGCGCAACCGGGCCGAAGACGGCGAGGACCGGTTCGAGGCCATCCTCGCCGACTTCCTGAAGCGCCACGCCGGGGGGGCGGCGTCCACCCGCGACTTCATCGCCGCGGTGGATCGGGTCACCGGCGAGGACTGGGGCTGGTTCTTCGACCAGTGGGTCTACGGCACGGACATCCCCTCGTACAGCTGGAGCCACACCCTGGCCGCCGAGCCGGGCGATGACGGCCGCTGGCGCCTGGAGATCGCCCTCGCGCAGAGCGGCGTCCCCGACGGCTTCCGCATGCCCGTGCCTTTCGGCCTGGAATACGAGGACGGCGGCACCGAGGTGCTGCCCCTGGTGCTGGACCGCCCGTCGAAGACCTTCACCCTCGACCTGGGCCGCAGGCCGACGTCGGTGACCTTCGACCCGAACCACGAGCTGCTCCACGTCAAGGAGTGAGGAGCGTGAGGGGACGTACTTGCGTTGTTGCTTTTCCGCGTGATTTTGTCAGCGTTCACGGGGCGTTTCAGTGGGGACGTACTTGCGATTATGCGTTTTCACGAATGGAACTGTTTAAATGCATAGAGGCAAGTAAGTCCCCTCGCGAAGGGAGGAGATCTTGAGCGGATCGAACAAACGACCAACAATACCGGCACTGGTACTGCTGACGCTCCTCCTTGCGTTCCCGCCGGCTGCGGCCATCGGCAGCGAGGCAGCGGCGGCCCGGGCCCCCAACGCTGAATCGGCAGTGGAGGCCCGGGCCGCCGACTACGAACAGCTGGGGCAGTGGGCGTTCAGCGCCGAGGCCGTCGCGCTGCCGGCCGACGGGGTCCGCCTGACACGGGACACCGCCGAGTGGTTCTTCGAAGGCGGCACGGTGCGGCCGATGCGGCCCACCGCGGACGGCACGGTGACCGGCCTGGTCTTCGAGGGAACGGGCCGGTTCAGGATGGGGATCCCCGACCCGGTGGAAGCAAACCAGCTGCAGCGGTTCACGCTGAAAACGGGGGAACCGATCGAGCCCCCGGGCACGCCGGCGACCCGGACGATCGAGCACACTTTTCATCGCCTGGTCCTGCGCACCACCGACCAGCGGGTGATCGGGCTGTTCCCCGCCGCCGACAACAGTATCTTCCTCGTGAACCCGCTGGCCGAGGCCTGCCACCTCCGCTGGCTGGGCCACGGCCGTTTCGATGCCGAGGCGCGGATCGTGGCCGGGCTGCTCAACCAGGACGGCGAATACCTGGCCGTCGACGTCGAGACCGACGGACTGGGCTGGATGTTCTACGAGTTCGATCCCTGGCGCATGGAGGAGATCCGTCTCTGCCGCATGCCCGAGGAATACGACCACGTCGAGGTCTGGGTCAGCCTCGACCGGGCGGAGCACCGCCTGCCCGACGGCCGCCCGGGCAGCACCCGCACGCCCCTGCTCGACCTGGTGCACGCCGACCTCGAGGTGGACCTCATGGACCACGAGGGCCGGGTGGGCGAAGTGATTTCCCGGGGCGGAAAGCTGCGCGGGTCAAACATGAGCCTCCAGGCGGAGGGGTCGGAAGCCGGCGTGTCCGCCGCGGCACACCCTCCGCACGGCAAGGGACGTCCCTTCCCGCTGACCCGCTTCCGGGCACGGATGACCTTCACCTCGGCGGTGGACGGCCTGCAGGCCCTGCCGCTGCGCCTCAACCCCTGGGCCGGCCTGGTCACGGCGAGGGACACCGAGGGGCGGCCGCTGCCCGTGCTGCGCGCCGGGATCTCCGAGCGCTTCCCCCGTATCCCGATCCACGAGGAGGACACCTCGACGGTGGTGCTGCTCCGCCAGCCGCTGGCCAAGGGCGAAACCGTCACCGTCGACCTCGCCTGGGAGCGGCGCACCACCAACTACCCCGGCAAGGACGACCCCGAGCCGGCCTACATCGAACCCGACTGCCCCTACCACCGCGGGGGCGGCCAGGACTGGCATCCGCCGCTGAGGCATGCCGGCGGACGCTACTGGTACCCGGAGCCGCTGGAGGGCTGGAACGACCGGCACACCGCCCGGGTGACCGTCATCCACCCACGGAACCTGCAGGTCCGGGCAACCGGCACGCCCGCCGGGAGCAGTGAGGACGGACCCAGCCTCTCCAGCACCTGGGTCTCGGAAACACCGATCAAGTCGGCGGCCTTCGCCTACGGACACCGCTACACCGAGCGTCGGATTCTCGGCGAAGGATTACCGGAAGTCGTGGCTTTCGGGCCGAACATCTTCCTGCAGCTGGGCGACGAGGCGGAGGTTGTTGCGGCACACGTCGCCGACAGCATCCGCTTCTACCAGGAGACCTTCGGTCTCCGGCTCCCCTCGGGCCCGGTCGCCTGCGCCGGCGTCTACGGCGGATCGCAGTCCTACTCCGGGTTCATCGCCCTCTCCTCCAGGTACTTTACCGGGAGCGCACCAAAGGGCGGCGAGCTGACGCTGGCCCTGAAAACGGCGGAACTCTTCTGGGGCGACATGATCGACTGGCAGAGCTATCGCGATGCGTGGCTGGCCCGGGCGTTGACGGAGATTTCAGCGGCCCTCTACCGGGAATCGGTGATCGCCTCCGGCTCGAAGCGACTGACCTCCTTCACCAACTACGAGGACCGGAGCGCCGAACGCCGGTTCCTGCGGCACGGCGGTATGCCCAACGACCGCTACCGCCGCAATCACTGGCTGGGCCCGCTGGACGTGGGGTTCAGGGACCGGCTCCCCGAAATGATCATGCGGCGGTCCTACCACTTCGCCGCAACCTTCAGCTCCGCCGGCTTCGATTCCCATCTCCCCCTGGAAACGACCGGCATCGGCCCCGGTTCCACCGCGGCGCGGGGGAGCCAGGCGTCCCTGACCACCGTGCGGACCAACCTCGGCGACTGTCGTTTCAAGCCCACCCCCGCCTGGCAGCGCCACCTGCTGCAGAACAGGACCAGGCGACAGGAAGTGCTCTACATGCTGCGCGACATCCTGCGCACCCGTTACGACGACGGCGATGAACGGTTCGCGGCCATCCTCGCCGACTTCCTCAAGACCTGCGCCGGCCGGCCGGCATCCACCCGGCTCTTCATCGCCGCGGTGGAGCACAACACCGGGGAGGACTGGGACTGGTATTTCGACCAATGGGTCTACGGCACCGCCGTCCCGACCTACAACTGGGGATACGGGGTTTTCGCCGAACCGGATGATGACGGCCGCTACCGCCTCGACATCACCATGACCCAATCGGCCGTGCCCGACGACTTCCGCATGCCGGTGACCTTCGGCCTGGAATACGAGGATGCCGACCCGGAGGTGCTCCACATCTTCATGGACCAGCCGTCGAAAACCTTCTCCGTCGAGCTCGAACGAAAACCGACGTCCGTGACCTTCGACCCCTACCAGCAGCTGCTCTACGTCAAGGAGTGACATGTCGCCACGGGGGACGTACTTGCGATTATGCGTTTATGCACGATTTCGGCAATGTACACGGGGGCCCATAAAGGGGACGTACTTGCGATTATGCGTTTTCTCAAATGGGACCTCATGAATGCATCTACGTCCCCGCACCGTCCCCTCAACATCCCCTCAGCTTCATGACCGGTCCGCATTGACTCCCCGAAATGGTGCGCTTATCCTTTGGACCCAACAGCACCCGGACTGAAAAGCAGTAGATTCCGTCCAATTGTTCCCAGACCAGTGAAGAGGAGGAGTCCGCGTAGATGAACAGAATACCGTCCCTGCTGCTTTCGCTCGCATTGCTGATCGGCCTGTCGCCCCTGGCCTACCCGGGAACACCGCCGAGCTTCACCGAAAACCCCTGGAAGCTCGCCGGCCAGCCGGCCGGGCTCGACGAAATCGATGCGCTCCAGGTCTTCGATGACCATCTCTATGCCGGAGCGAGCAACGGCAGCGCCTATCGCTACCAGGGCGGCACGTCCTGGGCCTACGCCGGCTACACGGGAAGCGGCATCAATGTCATGGAAGTGTTCAACGGCGACCTGTACGCCGGAACGATGTCGGGTCACGTCTGGCGCTACAACGGCGGCACATCGTGGAGCTCCGTGGGCAATCCCGGCCTGGGGGACTACGTTTTCTCCATGGCCGTGCACGACGGCCGCCTCTACGTCGGCACCTGGGGCGGACAGGTTTTCCGCTTCAACGGAGCGGCTATGGATCCCCCCTGGACCCATGTCGGTTTCCCGCCCGACGGCCACTGGGTCAATGCCCTGGAAGCGCATGACGGCGATCTTTACGCCGGCCGCATCGACGGTATCGTGTACCGCTACGACGGGCCGTTCTCCTGGGCCGACGTCAGCGAGGAACTGGCCGTCACGGACGTGGGGGACCTGATCTCCTACGACGGGCGGCTCTTCGCCGCCGATTTCTGGGAAGGCCTGGTCTGCCGCTTCAACGGCATGACCGTTGATCCCCCCTGGAGCCTGGTCGGCGATCTCGAGCCGGGGGTGCGCCGCCACAGCATGTGCGAATGCCAGGGCGACCTCTACGCCGGTAACGCCAACGCCCACCTGTTCCGTTACGACGGATCGAGCAAGTGGATTGACCTCGGCTCGCCGATACAGAACGGTGACACGGCCATAGAGGCAGCCGAGGAGTTCGGCGGCAAGGTCTACGTGACCGGCAATTTCTGGTTCAACGGCCGCGTGTTCTGCTACAAGCCCTAGCGTGATGTTCCAGTAACCGACACGCTGCAACCGGCGCGGGCCAGGCCCCTTCACCCGGGGGAATGAATAAAGATGGGGTCAGGTCCCATTCATATTCATTTTTTCCTGAAGCGCACAGCGAAGCGACCTCGTGATGGTGCCTCATGCTCGGTCACGAGGTCGCCACGTCGCCCGCTTCGCGGGCTCCTCCGGTGACGAGATTAATTGACATTGCGTGGCGGAAACTGTTCCTTCCCCGAACTTCCCACGGCCCTCGCGGGTCGGAGGCTCGCGATGGCGGGAGGGGAAAGGTGACTGTCACTTCGCCTCAGCGGGCGGTTTCAGCGTGTTTTCAGGTGAATAGCTGGTGACAATAGTTGGTGAGGTGACTGTCACCTTTTTCCATCTTTCCCGAACTCAGCGCAGCTCGTCGGTGGGGAGCCAGGTGTCGACCTGGTCGGGGGAGATGCCGAGCTTCTCCGAAGCCTCGAGGCGGTCGCCCTGGAGGTAGCGCACGGTGCGCGCCACGTGCTCGCGGGTCGCCTCGTCGATGGTGCGGGGGACGAAGTCGCCGGGATCGTCCGGCTCGCCCCGCACGCGGCGCAGGATGTAGTGGGGCAGCGAGGCCACGGTCATCACCCCGCCTTCCACCTTGCGCACCGCGGTGAAGATGATGTCGCGCAGTTCCTCGTGGTTGCCAGGGTAGTGGTAGCCCTGCAGCAGCTCACCCAGCTCGGGATCGAGGGTGATCTCGCCCATCCCGGCCTGGCGGGCGGCCCGGGCGAGAAAATGCTCGGCGAGCAGCGGGATGTCGTCGGTCAGCTGGCGCAGCGGCGGCAGGTTGACCACGTTGATGCGCAGGCGGTAGAGCAGCTGCCGCGAGAAGGTCTTATCGTAGACCTCCCGCGTGAGGTCCTTGCTCGAGGCGGTGATCAGGCGGATGTCGATGTGGCGCACCTCGGTGCTGCCCTCGCGGTAGTACTCGCCGGTGCGGATCACCTGGTCCAGGCGGCGCTGCACCGCCTTGGTCAGCCGCCCGATGTTGGCGATGAACAGCGTGCCCAGGTGGGCCTGCTCCATGTAGCCGGTGCGCCCCTCGCGGTCCCCCTGCCAGCCGCGGGCCACGCCGAAGAGCAGGGCGGCGAACTGCTCGGGGTCGTGGGAGGCGGCGTTGACCGAAACGAAGGGGTGATCGCGCCGCGGGCTCGCCTCGTGGATCACCCGGGCCAGCGTTCGCCGGCCGGTGCCCAGCTCGCCGTGGATGAAGATATTGAGGTTGCCCGCGGCCATCCGCTCCACCTCGTGGAAGATGCGGATCATCTTCGCGTTGCGCGTCTTGAGCCGGGCGAAGACCGCCTCGTGGTCCAGGTCGCCGCGGCTCAACCGCGAGGGCAGCTGGTCCAGGCTGTCCTTGAGCGTGTGGGTCGTGATCGCCTTGCGCAGCGCCTCGAGCAGCAGGTGGTCTTCCACCGGCTTGGCCAGGTAGTCGAAGGCGCCCAGCTTCAGCGAGCGCACCGCCAGGTCCACGTCGTTGATCCCGCTGAGCACCACCACCGGCGCGGTGAACTTCCGCGCCCGAAACTCCTTGAGCAGGTCGAACCCGCTCATCCCCGGCATGTCGACGTCGAGGATCACCGCGTCGAACTGCTGCACCCCCATGGTCTCCAGCACCTTGCTCGGCTCGGTGACCACGGTGGGGTGGTAGATCCCGCTCTGGGTCAGGAAGACCATGAGGTAGTTGGCCACCGCGGTGTCGTCGTCGACGATCAGGATTTCGTGCATCGCGACAGTCCTCCGGTGGTCAGGCCGTGGTGGCCGACGAAAGATCAAGCGGCAGGTGGATGGTGAAGGTGGCCCCCTTGCCGATACTGCTGGCAGCGTTGATCGCCCCCCGGTGCTCCTGGATGATGCGGAAGACGATGGAAAGCCCGAGGCCGGTGCCGCCCCTGGCCCGCTTGGTGGTGAAGAAGGGATCGAAGAGGCTCTTCTTCGTCGCCTCGCTCATCCCGATGCCGTTGTCCGCCACCTTGACCACGATCTTGTCCTCCTCGCGGGCCGAGGAGACGCGGATCAGGCCGCGCCGCTCGTCGAGCATGGCCTGGCTGGCGTTGAGCATCAGGTTGACCAGCACCTGCTCGAGCTTCTGCGCGTTGCCGGTGAAGGTGGGCAGGTCGTCGGCCAGTACCACCTCGATATCGGCGGTCTTCTGCACCTGCTTCTGCACCAGCCGCACCGACTCGCGGATCACGCTGTTGATGTCCACCTGGTCGTTGAGCAGCCCCTCGCCCTTGCGCACGAAACTCTTCAGCGAGTCGACGATGGACTTGATGCGCTCAGAGCCCTGGGTGATGTCGGCGACGAGGTTCATCACGTGCTCGCGGAAGAAGTCGTACTGCAGCCGGGCCACCTTGAAGTCGGGGTTGGCGGCGTGGTGCGCGTCGGCGATGGGCAGCAGGTCCTCGAGGGCCTGTTCGATGATCTTGATGTTGCCGCGGATGAACTGGTTGGGGTTGTTGATCTCGTGGCCCACACCGCTGACCAGCTCGCCGACGGTCTTCAGCTTGTCCGCCTGTTGCAGCTGCTGCTCGTAGATCTTCTGGTTGGTGATGTCGCGGTAGAACTCGATGATCCCATCCACCTCCTGCTCCTTGCTGAACACCGGCAGGGCGTGGACCTCGTAGTAGCGGTCCCCCTTCTGGATCTCGGCGGTGATCGGGGCGCGGGTTTCGCGGATCGTCTCCAGGTGGCAGTTCTCGCAGGGCACGCCGCGGTTGAACAGCGCACGGTGGCAGAGCTCGCCGGCCTCCATGCTGTCGCGGTTGGTCATGATGATCTCGCAGTTCTTGTCCAGCATGACCACCGTGTCCGGGATGGCGCGGAACATGGTGTCCAGGGTGCGCTTGGCCTCGGCAAAGCCGCTGTGCACCGAGTCGAGGTAGGAGTTGACCCGGTCGAGCTTGCCCCGCTGCTCCACCAGCTCGAGGGTGCGGGCCTCGATGGTCTGCTCCAGCTCGGCGAGCTTGCGCGTGAACTCGCTGGCTTCCTCGAGCCGCTGCTCGAGGGTGTTGCTCAGGTGCTGGCGCTCGAGGGCCATGCCGAGGAAACGGGTGATCTCGTCGAGCAGCCGCTGCTCTTCGGGGAGCAGCTCGATGTCCGGGTCGTCGTAACCGATGACGATCTCGCCCACCGGCTCGTCACTGACCCGGATCGTGCTGTGGATCACCCGCTCGCCGGCGGGCCGCGTGCCGTACTGCTGGTCGCGGAACTCGGAGAAGATGACCACGTGCTCGGGGAAGTGCATCCCCGGGGCCATGTACTTGGGGAACTGGCCGAAGAATTCCTGGATCGATGTGGAATCGTGGATCCACTCGGCCACCGAGTAGAGGCAGGCCAGCTCCTTGGCCCGCTCCACGCGCTCCCAGTCCGCCTTGAGGCCCAGCGTGCCCACGTCGGTGGCCAGCGAGGAGCGGAAAAGGACGAGGCGGCCCACCGAGGCTTCGCAGGTGCCGGTCTTGAAGACCACCGGCCGGCTGGCCCCCCTGGGCTTCCAGTAGACGGTGATCTTCCGTTCGCCCTCCGCCAGGCGGCCCGCGGTCTTGCGGAAGCGCCCGATCGACTCGCTCTCGATGAGGTCGGCGAGATGGAGGTCGGGCTGCTGCGGGTCGGCGATACCGCAGAGCCGGGCCAGCGAGGGACTGAGGTGGCGCACCAGCTCGTCCTCGTCGATGACCAGCAGGTAGTCAAAGCTGTTCTCGAAGAGGTTGAGCAGGTCGTCCAGCGGGATGCGCTCGTTCATGGGTTGACCTGTTGTTGCATCGTCACGAGGTTGCTTTGCCGCCTGGCATGATCACGTGGAACAAAATGGGGTCAGGTCCCGTTTTGTTCCATTTTACGTGTGATGATCCGCCCGCACCGTGAAACGATTCCATGTCGCTGATCCGCGACACGGTCACCTGACACCATCACCTGACACCATCACCTGACACCATCGAAAACGGACGGGACCATCCCTGCGCAACGAGAAAGACCAGGCGTCACCGCTTCTGGAGTTGACGAACCGATGAGCACTGGAAATGGAACAAAACGGGACCTGACCCCATTTTGTTCCATTTCCGTCGATCTGATCTACTGCCGGGCGCCGACGCGGAAGTGCTCCAGGCCCACCTCGCGGACCGAGCGGCGGTAGAACGCCGCGGCGTTGAACGCCGGCACCCGCGGGAAGGGCCGTGCCGAGGCGTCGGCCACCACCAGCCTGCCGCTGCCGTCCCAGTTCCGCTCCTCCCCGGTGTTCCAGAGGAAGGGGAGGTGCGGGCCGAGGTGGGCGCGGGCCGCTTCGGCGATGTCGGCGGTGATCTCGTCCACCGTGCCCGGCACCTCGAGGCCCAGCTGCGCGGCCAGGCCGGCCAGCACCTGCCAGCCGGCGGCGCCGGCGGGCGGCTTCACCGCCGGACTGAACCGCTGCACCTTGCCCTCGAAGTTGCAGCGCGTGCCGCCGCTCTCGAGGAAGGTGCTGCCGGGGATGGCCACGTCGGCGAAGAGCGTGGTCTCGGTCTGCGCCCAGTCCACCGCGGCGAGGAACTCCACCCCGCCGAAGTAGGAGGCCACGCGGTCGGTGCTCATCGGGTCCTCGCTGATCACCAGTGCGGCCTTGATCTTGCCCTCGCGCAGCATGCCGAAGAGCTCCTCCCGGGTCCTGGCGCCGGGCAGGCCCTTGGCCGGGGCGCGCCCCGCGGCGAACTTCGGGTCGGCGCCGCTGATCTCCATCCCCGCGCCGTTGGCGGCCAGCGAGGGCAGGATCAATTCGCTCTCTCCGCCGGCGGCCCGGATGAGCAGGGAGAGGTTGGCCATCACCTGCAGGTCGCCAGGGGCCAGGTCGCGGGAGCGGTCCGGGCTGTGCACGATGACCACCTTCTTCGCCGCGGCGATCATCTGTGCCGCCTTGTGCGACTTGTTGAACTCCACGCCGGTGATCTGGCAGGTGGTGTCGGCGTCGTAGGCGGTGATGCTGGCGAGGAAGGCCTTGCCGCCGGGCACCTGCTCCACCGCCTCGCGGGGGAAGTGCCCCTCCTCGATCAGCGTGCGGGTGATACAGTTCCAGAGGCGGGCCGCGGTGCCGCGCATGGGGTCGACGTAGAGGTCGGCGATGTCGGCCAACGCCTGGCGCGTGGAGCCGGTGACCACCAGCTTCGCCCCCGACTTGGCCGCATCCATAATCTCGGTGCCGAGGATGAGGAAGTAGTTCTGGGGATCGATGTTGTTGACGATGATCAGGTCGGCGTCGCGCAGCGCGGCGCGGTCGGCGGTGGAGGCGGTGAAGCCGAACGATTCGTCCAGCGCCCCGCTGGTGCCGCCGGTCTCCAGCACCGCGATGGAGGTGATGTTGTTCGTGCCCAGGCCCTCGCGGGCGATGCGGCCGGCGAGGTACATCTCCTCGTTGCTCACGTCGGGATAGAGGAAAACACCCACCGACTCGGGGCCGTACTTCTCCACCGCGGCCTTGAGCCCGGCGGCGGCCCGCTCGTAGGCCTCCCCGTGGGTGATCGCCCGGTGTTCCATCCCCTCCCGCAGCGTGGGCCCGTCGAGGCGCTTGCTGCGGATGAACAGCTCGGCGCCGAAGCGGCCGTCATGGCAGAGGTACTCGCCGGGCACGCCCGAGGGCCGCATGAAGTAGCGGCTGTCCGAGATCGAGCAGACGGTGATCGGACAGGCGATGGAACAGAAGCCGCAGTGGCTCTTTTCGGTGTCCAGGGCCAGCGCCGCCCGCCCGTCGTAGGCGAACTTGGCGCCCAGGGCGCCGGTGGGACAGGCGTCGATGCAGTTGCCGCAGGAGATGCAGCTCGTTTCCACCAGCGGGTCGTTCATCGCCGGGCGCATCTCGGCCTGGAAGCCGCGGTTGACCAGGCCCAGGGCCGAGATGGGCAGCACCCGCTCGCAGGTGCGGATGCAGCGGGCGCAGAGGATGCACTTGTTCGGGTCGTAGACCACGTAGGGATGGCGGTCGTCCACCTTGTGCTTCCTGACGTAGCCCTTGAAGTGGTCCATGTCCACGTCGTATTCCTCGGCGAGCAGCCGCAGGTCGCACCAGTCGTAGGCCAGGCAGCCGCAGGAGAGGCAGCGGTGCGCCTCGTGCTCCATGTCCTCGTGGTGGTAGCCGGTGGCCACCTCGGCGAAGCTGCCCTTGCGCTCTTCCACCGGGATGGTGTGCACCTCGTGGCGCGGGCTCTGGGGGATCTCGCCCAGCTCCTTCTTGCCCGGCCGCGCCCAGAACTCCTTGGTCACGCCGAAGGGCTCCTTCTCCAGCGGCTCGCCGGAGAGGAAGCTGTGGATCGCCCTCGCCGCCCGCTGGCCGTCGCGGATGGCGTCGATGACCACGGTGGGACCGTCGTCCGCCGCGTCGCCGCCGGCGTAGATACCGTCGACGTTGGTCTCCATGGTCCTGGTGTCGATATCGAAGGTGGACCAGCGGGACACCCCCGGCTCGGCCTCCTGGTCGGCAAGGATCTCCTCCACCAGCGGGGTCTGGCCGATGGACGGCATGGCCCAGTCGCAGGGCAGGTCGAAGTCGGAGCCCTCCTGGGGCACCGGCCGCCGCCGGCCCGAGGCGTCGGGCTCGCCCAACGTCATGCGCACGCAGCGCAGGGCCTTCAAACTCCCGTCCTCGTGGCGCACGATGCCCACCGGAGCCATCAGCTCCATCAGCTCGATGCCCTCCTCGAGCAGGTCGTGGACCTCCATCTCGTCGGCGGGCATCTCCGCCCGGGTGCGGCGGTAGAGCACGATGACCTTGTCGGCTTTCAGGCGCCAGGCGGTGCGCGCCACGTCCACGGCGGTGTTGCCGCCGCCGATGACGACCACCGTGCCGGTCATCGGCTCGGGGTTCTGGGTCTTTTCCAGCAGGAAGTCGACGCCGCGAACCACGCCCTGCGTCTCGTCCTCGCCCTTGACGTACATCCCCTTGCCGCCCGAGGCGCCGGGCGCGAGGAAGACCGCACCGTGCTCGGCGCGCAGCTCGTCGAGGGTCACGTCCCGGCCCACCCGCGTGTTGAGGCGGATCTCGGCGCCGGCCTTTTTGATGTAGTCGACCTCCTGGTCCAGCTCGGCCTTGGGCAGGCGGTACTCGGGGATGCCGTAGCGCAGCATGCCGCCGGCGCCGGGCAGCGCCTCGTAGATCACCGGGTCGTAGCCCTTCAAGCCGAGGAACCAGGCGGCGGTGAGGCCGGCCGGGCCGGAGCCCACGATGCCCACGCTCTGGCCCCGCGAGGGCTCGCGCACCGGGTCGTGGTCGAAGGCCTCGGGCATGTCGGTGACGTAGCGCTTGATGTTGTTGATGCCCACCGGGGCGTCGACATCGTTGCGCCGGCAGACCACCTCGCACTTCCTCACGCAGATGCGGCCGCAGATGCCGGGCAGCGGATTGGTCTCGCGGATGAGATCCACGGCCTTGCCGTACTCACCCATGTTGGCCAGGGCGATGTAGCCCTGCACGTCCACGTGGGCCGGGCAGCCTGTCATGCAGGGCGCCATGCAGTCGGCGTAGTGGTTGGAGAGCAGCAGCTCCAGCGCGGTGCGCCGGGAGCGGATGATGCGCTCGTTCTTCGTGGTGACCTTCATCCCCGGGGCCACCGGGGTGGCGCAGGCCGGGGCGAGGCCCGGCCTGCCCTCGATCTCCACCACGCAGAGGAAGCAGGAGGCGTAGGGCTTCAGCTCCGGCGAGTGGCAGAGGGTGGGGATTTTATCGAGCCCGTGCTCTTCCACGGCCTCGAGCACGGTCTGCCCCGCTTTCGCTTCGATCGATTTGCCGTTTATCTCAAGGGTGAGGGTTTTCATTGTCCGGCCTCCTCGGTGACGGCCGCCGCCTCGGGGGCGGGGCAGGTCTTGAGCACCGCACCGAAGGTGCAGGAGGTGACGCACTTGCCGCACTTGACGCAGAGTGACTGGTCCACCACGTGTACTTCCTTCTTCACGCCGCTGATGGCCTCCACCGGGCAGTCCCTGGCACAGAGGGTGCAGCCGGTGCAGGCTTCGGGGTCGATGACGTAGTCCACAAGGCTGCCGCAGCTGCAGGCCGGGCAGCGTTTCTGCTCGATGTGCGCGGCGTACTCGTCCATGTAGAAGCGCAGGGTGGAGAGCACGGGGTTGGGCGCGGTCTGGCCCAGCCCGCAGAGGCTGGCCTCCTTGATCCGCTCGCCCAGCTCGGCCAGGCGGTCCGGGTCCTCCTTCTCGCCCTCGCCCTTGAC
>Ga0180436_10002629_pt1 | contig 16908 bp, 14 predicted proteins | sample SS_ome_2_FD_132434 | JGI IMG/M metagenome (GOLD analysis project Ga0180436, IMG submission 132434) | Hypersaline lake sediment archaeal communities from the Salton Sea, California, USA - SS_3_S_2 metaG | ecosystem: Environmental > Aquatic > Non-marine Saline and Alkaline > Hypersaline >...
CACCGGCTACGGGATGATGCTACCCATGAACTCCGGTACCGAGGCCGTGGAGACCGCCCTCAAGGCCGCTCGGCTCTGGGGCTACCGCGTCAAGGGCATTCCCGACAGTAAGGCCGAGATCATCGCCTGCAGCCACAACTTCCACGGTCGCACCATCTCCATCCTGGCGATGTCCACCGAAGAGCTCTACCGCGACGGCTTCGGTCCCTTCACACCTGGCTTCAAGGTCGTCCACTACGGGAGCGCCGAGGCGCTGGAGCGCGCAATCACGCCCAACACCGCCGCCTTCCTGGTAGAGCCGGTGCAGGGCGAGGCCGGTGTCATCGTGCCGCCCGACGGCTACTTACGCCAGGTCCGCGAGATCTGCGACCGGCACAACGTGCTGATGATCGCCGATGAGATCCAGAGCGGACTGGGCAGGTGTGGACAGTGGCTGGCCTGCGACTGGGAGGACGTCACACCGGACCTCGTCACTATCGGCAAGGCTCTCTCAGGTGGGATGATGCCGGTCTCAGCCGTGGTCGGCACCCGCGAGGTGCTGGGGCTGTTCGAACCGGGCAGCCACGGGTCGACCTTCGGGGGCAACCCGCTCGCTTGTGCAGTCGCGCGCGCATCACTGAAGGTGCTGGCCGATGAGAGACTGCCGGAGCGCGCTTGCGAGCTGGGCGTCACCTTCCGCAACGGCCTGCGCGAGATCAAGAGCCCCCGCGTCAAAGAGGTGCGTGGCAAGGGGCTTCTCATCGGCGTGGAACTGACACCGGAAGCCGGTCCCGCACGGCCCTACGTGCAGGCGCTCCAGGAGCGCCGCGTGCTCGCCAAGGACACCCACGGCAACGTGATCCGCTTTGCCCCCCCCCTGGTCATCCGCAAGGAGGACATCGACTTCATCCTGAAGCAGGCGCGCGAGGTCCTTCTACTGGATTTCTAGCGTCGGGCACGACCCACCGCAACTGGTAGAATCCACAGGTGAAGCCTAGCGGAGTCTGAGGTAGCATAGGTACATACTATCTCGATTCCAGGAGGCTAACATGGATACACACACCATTGAGGACTTGGGGCCGGCTCAGGACGCCGCTGGTGGTACCCGGGTGGTCATCCGGTTGCTGGGGGCAATGACGCTGCTGGCGATTGGCGTGCTGGGGGGGCTTCTCATCAGCAACCGCCTGCTGACGGCGCAGCTCGAGGTCTACCGCGATGTCAATATGCCATCGGCCTCGGTCATCATCGATCTGATGGATGACTTCGTTGGGCCGCTGGTAGGCGCCTTCCTGGCGACCTTCGTGACGGGGGCACTGACCCTCACGGTATCGCTGCTGAGCGGACGGCGCCGATCGCCGCGGCGAACGGCGACCGCTGCCGTGCTGGTGATTCTTCTCGTGTCTGCCGCGGCGTGGTTCGGGCTTGGCCGCAGCCAATCAGCCGAGCCGGTGCCCCCGATGACACCCACACCGGTCGCTATCGCGCCAACTGGCCCAGGAACCGCACCAGCAGCCCCGGCGTGACGTTCACCTCGATCCACGCCGCGATCAGGAGCAGTGGCGCCACCACCAACACCATCAGCTTCACCCAGTGCCCTAGTTCCCGCACGATGCCAAAGACGCCGCCGCCCTTGTCAGGCGGCGTCAGGATGACGTCCCCGATGCGCATCGCCTGCGCCGTCGCCAGGATCGCGGCGGGCAGCTCGAGGACGCCGTGGGGCAGCACGGTCACAGCCAGGAAGGCCCACGGGTCGATGCCGATCCGGCCGATCTGCATGCCGATGTAGGCAACAATAACCATCGGGGCCATCAGCAGCATCAGCGCCAGCGTGCCCAGCGAGAGGAAACCCACCACGGCGGCCAACGCCAGCGACCTCACGTTGTTCACGAAGACCGCCCACGTGGTGAAGGCCGGGAGCAGGCCGGACTGCGCCACCAGGTCGTCCATGGCGCCCTCAGCCGGCACCCCGGCGAGGTCGAGCGCCGCCAACGGCAGGGCAAAGTGGTCGCTCAGATACCCTCCCACTGCGGCCCCTCCCACGACGACGGCCAAGAGCGTCATGACCACCTCAGGCCGCATCCCACGCACCAGTGATGGGAGCTCACGACGATAGAAGCCCAGGAGCCCCGAGCGTGGCCAGACGGCCTCCCAGAACTTCCGCAACCCCAGGCGTAGGTCGAGCTGATCCAGGTCACGCCCCAGCAGCTGCTCTCGGTTGAAGATGCGGATGCCCAGGCGAACCAGAAGCGCGGTCACTACCAGCAGCCCCACAAGGACCATCCACAGGGTTCCATAGGAAGCGACGAGGAGCAGGCTGGCCTCGACCTGTAGGAGCAGTGCCATCGGCACGATGATGAAGCTAGCCACCAGGTTGGCGGCCCGGACGCTGGTAGACTGGCTGGAGACGATCACCGCGCCTGCGACCATCACCACAGCCTTCGCGGTAGCCAGCGAGAACCCCAACAACAGGAGCGAGGGGCCGGGCCACCACCCCACGACGAAACCGAGCATGAGCGTGTACGTACCCATGCCCACATAGCTGGCGAGCACCGGCGGGACGATGGCGGCCAAGAGTTTGCCCAGATAGAGCTGGAAGTCTGTCAGCGGCGTCGACAACAGCGGCTCCAAGCTGCGACGTTCCTTCTCACCGACAAACGTCTCCAATGCAATGACGAGGGAAAAAGTACTGGGGAAGAACCCGACGACCAGCATCAGGAACGGGAAGAGACGTTCGACGATGATCTCGGCCCCGTACTGGTTGACGTAGTTGACCCCGGCTCGACCCACCAGGGTCGCCAACACGGGAAAGGTGACGACCAGAAGCGTGATCGGCATCACGATGCGCCAGTCGCGCAGCGTGTCCTTGATCTCACGACGCGTGACTGCCAGCGCCGGGAGCAAATCGACAGCCAGACGTGGCCGACGGCCGGTATTGGCCGTCATCGGGCCCCACCGTCCCACGGGACAGACGACATACCCTCGCCAGCCACAGTCCCCACATCAGCCCCCTCGCCGACGGCACGCAGGTAGACACGCTCCAGGCTCTGTGGCGCCTCGCTCAACGTCACCACCGATACCCCGTGATCGGCGAGGGCTCTCAGCAGCCGTGGATTGGTCATGGCCGGGTCGGGCGCGCGGAACCGCACCCAGCCGGCACCCACTGCATCCACCGTGCCGAACCGCGACACCACCGGCACCACACCGTCCTGCGCCTCCACGAGGTAGCGAAGCTCCATCATCGGCGGTCCCAGAAGCCGGGACTTCAGCTCTGCCACGGTCCCCTCGGAGACGATGCGCCCCTGTTGGATGATGGCAATGCGATCGCTGAGTTCCTCGGCCTCCCCGAGGTTGTGAGTGCAGAGGACAATGGCACGGCCGGCCGCTGCACGCAGGTGGTGCAGTGCGTCGCGCACCAGGCGCGCGCTTGCGGGGTCCATCGCCGAGGTAGGTTCATCGAGCAGCAGCACATCGGGATCGTGGAGCAGCGTACGCACCAGCGCGATCTTCTGGCGCATGCCCTTGGAGTATTCGCTCAGCCGGCGATCCAGCGCGTCGGCCACCTCAAACTGCTCCGCCAGAGCCAGGATTCGGGTCGCTCGATACGACCGCATCAGACCACGGAGCTCGCCGAAGAAGTCCAGGTACTCGCGGCCCGTCATGCGCGTGTAGAGCCCGGGGGCCTCGGTGAGAACGCCCACGCGGCGTCGTACATCCTGCCCCGAGGCCAGGACGTCGTACCCAGCCACGTGTGCCGTTCCCGAGGTCGGACGCAATACTGAGGAGAGCATCCGGACCGTCGTGGTCTTGCCGGCTCCATTGGGGCCCAATAGCCCCAGCACCTCACCAGGGCCCACCGTCAAATCGACCTCGTTGACGGCGACCAGGTCCCCGAAGCGCTTCGTCAGTCCCTTTGTCTCGATCAAGGATCCGCCTCCGGCTCTCGGTCCATTACCCGAATTGTACCACAGAAGACCTTTGAGTTGGAATGTGGTTAAAGCAAACCTCCCCAGACGAGAGTCTGGGGAGGCGCGCCCTCGAGGCATGCCTCGGGGGCGGGGTCAGGAGGGACAACTCAGTCGTCCCTTGCGCTCCTGCCCACGACGGCTGGGTGGTCGTGGTCAAGCAGCGCCAGTTCGCGCTCCAACAGGATGTTCATCACGGTTCGCACCGCGAGGATTGCCGAAAGCTGCAGGATGTCCTGCCACGTCGGCGACAGTCCGGTCTTGAGGATGTCCGCGGCGACCTGGAACTCGAGCGCCAACACCAAGCTCTTGCCCAGCGTGATGCGTAGCGCCGCCATATCGGCCGGCTGATGGCGCAAGACGCACGACCTACAGTACCCGGCCATAGTCCGCACCACGCCGACGGTGATCACAAAGGCGCCGCACGTCTCGACAAAGACGACGAGATAGCTGACCGCAACGCGCAGGACTTCCTCGAGCACTGTCACATCTAGTACCTCCCTGCCTCCCGGGCGCGGCAACGCCGCGCGCGGTCACACCAGGTTCCGTCACAGGGGCAGACATCACCCGCCGGCGGCCCGCCCTCAGGCGGCCCACAGCCGGCAGGCACACGCACCCTCATGCGCGGCGAACCCAAGGTGCCCATTGCGCACCTCCGCAGCTACCCCACACTACGGGGCCCGGACGACCTCTCCGGGCCCGGCGGCCGGCGGGTTGGATCAGCCAGAGGCTGACCCAACCCAGCGGCTGCTGGACGGCTCGGTCCCCTCCGCAGCGTCTAGCCGCGGCGGCGCAGGAAGGCTGGAATCTCGATATTGTCGCGGTCGGCGACCTGCGGCGTGAAGAGCTCGCTGGTCTCCGTGCGGCGCGGCGTGTGCGTCGGCGTCGCGGTCGGGCGCGCCATCGCGATCTCGGGCTCACCTTTGTTGTCGAACCCCGTGGCGATCACGGTGATGCTCACCTCATCACCCAGTGCCTCGTCGATCACGGCACCGAAGATCAGGTTGACATCGGGATGCGCCGTCTCGCGGATGATCGAAGCGGCCTCGTTCACCTCGAACAGGGTCATGTTCGGCCCACCCGTGATGTTGAACAGGATGCCGCGGGCGCCGTCGATGGTGATGTCCAGCAGCCTGCTGGAGATCGCCTGCTGCACGGCGTCGATGGCCCGGTTCTCACCTGCGGCGTGGCCCACCGCCATCAGCGCGGCGCCACCCTCGAGCATGATCGACTTGACGTCCGCGAAGTCCAGGTTGATCAGACCGGGCACCGTGATGACCTCGGTGATGCCCTGGATGCCCTGGCGCAGCACGTCGTCGGCGACGCGAAATGCATCGGCCAAGCTCACGCGCTTCTCGGTGGTCTCCATCAGCTGGTCATTGGGGATCACGATCAGCGTGTCAACCACCTGCTTGAGCGCCTCGATGCCATCCGCCGCCGCCCGCGAGCGCTTGGCGCCCTCGAAGGTGAACGGTCGCGTGACGACACCGATCGTCAGGGCCTTGGTCTCCTCCTTGGCGATGCGGGCGATCACGGGTGCGGCACCGGTGCCGGTCCCGCCACCCATCCCGGCGGTGACGAAGACCATGTCGGAGCCCTGCAGGACCTCGCGAATCTCATCCTGCGACTCCTCCGCCGACTTACGCCCCTCCTCGGGATTGCCGCCGGCGCCCAGGCCACGGGTGACCGTGTCGCCGATCCGCAGGCACTTCGGCGCCTGCGAGAGCATAAGTGCCTGGGCATCCGTGTTCACCGCGATGAATTCGACGCCCTGAAGGCCCTCCTCAATCATGCGGTTCACGGCATTGCTGCCGCCTCCGCCAACACCAACTACTCGAATCTGTGCAAAGTTCTCTGCCAACCCAGCCATCTCAGTACCTCCTGACCCTAGGGGACCTGATACTCTCTGATTCACCACGGACGACGGCCAACCGCTTCCCATTCACTACCATCAGACGCCAGTCCGGCCCAGCCGCCTCCAGACTGGTTCCATCCACGCTGCTACGGCAGCAACCGCCGCAGCCAACTCACAGCCCGCTCGAAGAACGGCGTGCGGACCGTACGCCACCCACCACCCTCTTCCAGGGTTGGCGTCCACTTGACGAGGCCCACCGCGACCGCCGCATCGGGCCCACTCACCTTGTCGGTCAGACCGGTGGTGCCACGGGGCATCCCGATCTGCACAGGCAGCTGGAAGATCGACCGTGCCAGGTCACGCATGCCAGGCAGTTGCGCCGTCCCGCCGGTCATCACCAGACCCGCGGGGAGCAGCCCATCGTAACCGGACCGCTTGATCTCCTGCTGCACGCTCTCCAGTATCTCCTCACACCGCGCCTGGATGATCTCCGCCAGTCGCCACCGCGGGATCGGCACGGGACTACCCTCGCCGTACGGCGATACCGTGAACCGCTCATCCTCTGCGACCTGGTTAGCCACGCAATGGCCGTGGTTGATCTTCACCTGCTCGGCCGCCTGCGAGGGCAGCCGCAGACCGATGGCCACGTCGTTGGTGATGTATTCACCGCCCATCGGCAGCGACTTGGTGTGCCATACCGTGCCCTCAATAAAGATGGCGATATCGGACGTGCCCTCGCCGATGTCCACCAGCACCACGCCCATCTCCTTCTCATTGTCGGTCAACACAGAGTTGCCGGCTGCCAGGCTGGAGAGCACCAGCTCGCTGATCTGGATACCTGCGCCCTGGACGCACTTGCGCAGATTCTGGAGGGCCGTGCTCGATCCCATCACAACGTGGGCCTCCACCTCCAGGCGGAAACCGTGCATCCCCATCGGATTGCGCACACCCTCCTGGCCGTCCACCGTGTAGGTGCGCGGCAGGATGTGGATAAGCTCCTGGTTCTGGGGCAGAACGATCGCGCCCGCCGCCTCCAGGACGCGGTCCACATCGTCCGTCCCGATGCCGCGGTCCCGTCGCGAGACCCCCACCACCCCCGTGCTGTTCCGCGAGCTGATGTTGGCGCCGGTCACGCCTACATAGGCGCGCTCAATCTGGTAGCCACTGGACTGCTCGGCCAGTTCCGTGGCCTCGGCAATCGTCTCAGTCGCCTGCGTGACGTTGACGACCACGCCCTTCTTGATGCCGCGAGCCGGCACACGCCCAACGCCGACCACGCAGACCTCGCCGCGCTCGTCAACCTCACCGACCAGGACCACGACTTGCTGAGTACCGATATCGATGCCAACAACAGATCTTTCCACAGGTCACCCCCTACCAGGTGCGATCTTCCGAGTACGTTGCCCCTCCGGGGAAACGGGCGTCCACGACTTGGGGATGGATACCTTCGGCCGCGCAATGACGAATAAGGACTTCATACATCTTCAACCGTGGCGCCATATGTGGCCCCACGCCAAACGCAACGCGACGTCCCTCGGGATCGGTCCAAACCAACCCCCGCTGGGGGACATAGTCTAGGGCATCCGACTTGACGCCCAGCGCCGACAGCGATTGGATGCCCAGGTAGACACCCTTCACGGTGTCCGTATATGTCTCGGACATCACCGGCACAGGGCCGTTGACGACCGGCAGATCAGGCCTGTCTCCCAAGACCGGATAGAGGACCCAGTTGTCATCGACCCAGAAGCTCTCTGGCGGCGACGACCACGCCATCACCGGCGTGCGCTGCGTCACTTCGATCCGGCACCGTGTCGGGAACAAGCCGCAGTGGATGCCGATGTCCTTGTACTCGGGCAGGGCCGCTACAAGCGCCGTCTGAGCCGTCTTGGGCTTAAGCATGAATCGATGATAACCCCAGAGATCTGACGCCTTCCGGATATGGTAGCCTGCCTCCAGCGATGTCACACCGACCACCGAGATGTCGTCCCACTCCAGATACCACGCGTTACTCATCCCCACCCACAGACCCAGGCCGATGAGTGAAACCAGGACCACGACCAACTGCCAGGGAACCTTGATGGGACGGCGACGCTTGGCACGATACGCCGCGTGCTGCTCCTGGGGTCCCAGGAGCGCTGCCGTGCGGTAGTAGCGCATCTTCCTTGCCATCGTCCTCTCTCCTCAGTCCTCGTCAGTCTCCGCGCGTCGGCCGAAACACCCGCTCGGACCGTGCGTTCTCCTGAAAGCGGTCCAGCGCCAAGTCCACCAGCCAGTCCAGCAGCTTCGCGTAAGGCACGCCCGACGCCTCCCATAGCTTCGGGTACATGCTGATCGGCGTGAATCCCGGGATCGTGTTGACCTCGTTCAGGTAGAGCTCGTCGGTCTCCCCGTTCAGCAGGAAATCCACGCGTGCCATACCGGCCCCGTCGATGGCCCGGTAGGTCCTCACCGCAAGCTCCTGAACCTGCTTCGTCAGCTCGTCACTGAGCGGCGCCGGGATGTAGAGCGCCGAGGCGTCATCGCCCGCGTCCACGTACTTGGCCAGATAGTCATAAAACTCACGGCTCGGCACGACCTCACCGGGCACAGAGGCCGACGGCTCCTCGTTGCCGATCACGCTGACCTCGATCTCGCGTGCCGCCGGCACGGCCCACTCGGCCAGGATGCGCCGGTCGTACCGAGCGGCCTCATCCATCCCGGCGCGCAGCTCGTCACGATCATCGCACTTGCAGATGCCCACGCTGGACCCCAGGTTGGCCGGTTTGGTGAAGACCGGGTAACCCAGCTTCTCCTCGATCCGGTCCAACCACAAGTCCCTATCGGCCAGCCACTGGCGACGCGTGGTCCACACGAAATCCGCGATGGGCAGCCCGTGCGACAGGACCACATCCTTGAACGCAATCTTATCCATCGCCAGCGCCGAGCAGAGCACGCCGCCGCCCACGTAGGGCACGCCGGCCAGCTCCAGCAATCCCTGGACCGTACCGTCCTCGCCGAAGGTCCCGTGCAATACCGGGAAGACCACATCGACCTGCGAGAGCGCCGTGAGCTTGCCCATCCGGTCTTCGACCCGCGAGGGCGAGCCCTCGCCTGTCGAAGCCAACGAGGTCTCCTCAACCGAGGCCCATAGACCCCGCTTGGAAGGATCGGCGAACATCGCGGCCGCACGGGTACCGGCCAGGTCCTCCTGCTCGAGCGCCAGAACGGGGTCGCCGCCCACAATCCAGGCACCATCCCGCGTAATGCCCACCGGCGTCACGTCATACTTCTCCGGCGACAGCGCAGACATAACCGACTGCGCCGACACCAGACTGACCTCGTGTTCGCCCGACCGCCCTCCAAAGAGCACGGCCACCCTCAGCTTGCCCATCTTCCCCCGTTCCTGCCCGACCACTGCCTATACAAGCTGCCGTTCCGGCAGCATCTCAATCTCGGTCTCCAGCCGGACGCCGAACCGCGTCTCCACCGTTTCCTGCAACTGCACCACCAGTGAGCGGAAATCGCTCGCCGTACCGCCCCTATCGTTGATCAGAAAGTTCGCGTGCTGCTCCGAAACACAGATTCCGCCACGTCGCGTGCCCTTAAGTCCCGCCGCGTCGATCAGACGCCCTGCGTAGTCGCCGGGCGGGTTCTTGAAGGTCGATCCCAGCGTCTTGCCCGGTGGCTGTGTCCGGCGGCGCCGCGCGGTGTACTCATCGGCCTTCGTCGCCAACCGTCCCGCGTCACGCGCCCGCAGCTCGAACTCCGCGCCCAGCACCAGCCAATCCAGATCAGATCCCTTCAGCCTACTGGTGCGGTACCCGAACTCGAACCAGCCAGGTCCCACCTGGACCACCGTGCCGTCGGGCGCCAGCAGATCCGCCCGTCTCAGCACCTTGGCTGTCTCACCGCCAAAGGCGCCGGCGTTGTTGATCACGGCCCCACCCACAGTCCCCGGCAGGCCCACCGCCCAGGTCAAGCCACCCCAGCCGGTTCTCACCGCCTGTCGTGCCACCTTGACCACAATCGCGCCCGCATCGGTCACCAGCTTCCGGTCGGCGGTGAAGGTCACGTTCCGCGCCTGGTTCAGCACCACCACCCCAGCCAACCCGCTGTCGGGCACCAGCACGTTCGTCAGGCCTCCGAAAACACGATACGGCACGTCGTGTTCTCGCGCCAGGCTCACGGCCCTCACCAGGGCCTCACTGTCCTCGGCGACGACCATCAGATCCGCCGGACCCCCGATGCCGACCCACGAGTACTGAGCCAGCGGAGCATCAGGCCTGGCGATGCCGGGTAGCTTCTGGGCGACTGCCCGCAGCCGTTCGGCGTCGACCCTGTCTCTCATCCTTTGTAAGGTGCGTCCCCAAGCATCGTGCCGCGCTATGCGGCGACGCACTGCCGTAGGGCCTCGACCAGGCGCCGGCCGACAACGTATTCCTTGCCCGCGCCCATCAGCATAACCACGTCACCCGGCCGCGTGTCTGAGGCGAGACGCGCCACCGTCTCATCAATCGATGCAGTGACCTTCACCACATCGTGCTGGATCGCGTCCGCTACGTCGCGGGCGGTCAGCGTGCCGTCATCGACCTCGCGGGCCGCGTAGATCGGCATCACCAAAACCTCATCAGCCGTCCCGAAGGCCGTGGCGAACTCGTCCTTTAGAGCCCGGATTCGGCTGAAGGTGTGCGGCTCCCAGACTGCCAGCAGTCGCCGGTCCCCGTAGCGCGCTCGCGCCGCAGCCAGGACCCCGCGGATCTGCGTGGGATGGTGGGCATAGTCATCGATGACCGTCACGCCACCCGTCTCGCCCAGGAGCTCGAACCGCCGTGCGGTCCCCGAAAAAGCCCCGAGCGCCTCACCGGTCACGGCCAGATCGATCCCCAGCTCGTCGGCAACCGCCAGCACAGCCAGTGCGTTGACGACGTTGAACTCACCCGGCACGCGCAAGTCGAACCTACCCAGGTCGACATCCTCGTGCATCACTGAGAAGCTCAGGCCGCCCGCGGCATTGACCTCAATAGATCTGGCGCGCCACGAGCAGTCGACACCGAGACCGTAGAGCACGACGCGCCCGCCGTTTGCGTGGTGCGAGGCGGCGATCGCGTGCGCCACCCGGTCGTCTCCGCAGGCGATCAGCACGCCGCCCGGCGCCAGGTTGTCCACGAACTCGCCAAACGCGAGGCGGACGTGTCGCAGGCTCGGATAGCAGTCCGGATGATCGAACTCCACGTTGGTCACCACGGCGATCTTGGGGGTCAGCCCAAGGAACGTTCGCCGGTACTCGTCCGCCTCGATCACGAAGTTGGCGCCTGTGCCCGCGCGCCCATTGGTGCCCAGGGTTGCAGCCACGCCACCGACAATGTAGCTGGGATCGAGCTCGGCCGCCATCAGCACGGCGGCCGTCATGCCCGTCACCGTCGTCTTGCCGTGTGCGCCGGCCACCGCAATCACATCGTACCTCTCCGTCAACACCGCCAGGAAACTGGGTCGCCGGACCACGGGGATCCCCTGCTCCGCCGCAGCCACCAATTCGACGTTGGTCTCCGGCACCGCCGAGGAAGCCAGGACCAGGTCGGCAGTGCCGACATTCTCCGCCGCGTGCCCCAGGGCGACCTCGATCCCCTCGGCAACCAATGCCTCGGTGATCGGAGACACCTGCCGGTCCGACCCGTGGACTCGCTTGCCCAGGCCGTGCAGCACGCGAGCGATGGCTGACATCCCGGCGCCGCCGATGCCCACGACGTGGGCCTCGCGGATTCGGTCTAGGTCCAACTGTGCCTCAGCACTCATGGCTCGGAGGATCCCTGCTCGGTCACAGACTATACAAAGACGATCAGCACAAAAGCGAACGACAGTGCCACGCCCACGAAGAGCGACGGGCCCTGGAGCCACGTCGTCGGCAAGTACTTGAGCATGTTCGTGGCGGCCTCGGAGATCGGGCCCTGGATACCCCATATCTGGTAGTTAAGCTCGTGCAGGAAGCCCCAGAGCATGCCTACTGTCAAATAGCCATTGAGCACACCCAGGAAGAAGCCCAACAGGGTATCCTGCAGCTTCTCCTTCCGCGCCCGTTGCCCCAGCCTCGTCGAGATCACCGTCGTGGCATAGCCAAAGGCCACGAGGATCGCGAAGATGATGATCCGCACGTAGAACCATGTACTCGGGTCGTTCTGCTGCAGCCCCTGCAGCGAGGTCGACAGCACCGGCACATAGACCAGCACGACGAACTCGATGAAACGCGCCAGGACCACGCTGAAAGTCACCAGCAGCTCCTTGGCCCAGCCGCGCAGCGCGCCGATGATGCCAAAGAACAGAACGAGGCCCAGGAATACCGTCTCTAGTGGGACCATATCCTCACCCTTGCCCAAGCTCCATAAACAGCCGCGCGATCTCCTGCGATGCGTTGGGACGGGCCAGCTCTCGGGAGGCTGCCGACATCGCTGCGAGCCGCCCCTTGTCGCTCAGCAGCCGTCTGACCACCGGCACCATCTCACCTGCCAGATCGCCATCCTCCACCACGCCGGCGGCGCCGCGATCCGCCAACCACCCCGCATTCACCCGCTGATAGCGCCACGCATGCGGGTAAGGCACCAGCACCGAGGGCAGCCCGAAGTACGGGAACTCACCCAGGATGCTCGCCCCAGCTCGCGAGAGCACCAGGTCAGCCGCGGCCAGCGCACCGCCCATCCGGTCGTGCAGGTAGGGGAAGACCCGGTACCGCGCCCTCACGGCCGCCGGTAGCGCGCCGTGGGCCGCCTCCACCTCATCCCAGTCCAGCGTCCCGCTGACGTGCACCACGTGCGCGTCCCCGACCAGCTCGGTGATGTTGCCCATCAGCGCTCGGTTGATCGAGCGTGCCCCCCGACTGCCGCCGAAGACAAACAGCATGGTCTCGTCATCGCCGACACCCAGGGCCGCGCGGCCCTCTGCGCGAGTCCACCGCGTCACGCGCTCTCCCAGAGGATAGCCCGTGACCACGGCCTTTTCAGCCTGGATGTACCGAATCGAGTCCTCCACGGTCACGGCGATGCGGTCCGCCAGACGCGCGTTGGCCTTCACCGACTGCGCCGGCTCGATGTCGGGTACGAAGACCAGCATCGGCACACCGCGCAGACGCGACGCCATCGCCACCGGCCCGCTGACATAGCCGCCGGTGGTGAGAACCACGTCAGGGCGCTCACGCCGCATGTGCTGTGCCGTCACCCAGGTCCCTCGCACCAAGTCCCATCCGTTTCGAATCGCGTTCAACAATGCCACACCGTGCAGCCCGCCGCCTGGAATACCCACGAAGTGTATCCCCTCGCGCCGGACCAACTCCCCCTCCATGCCGTCGAGGGTGCCGATCCAGGTCAGCTCGCCTTCAGGCGCGATGTCGCGCAAAGCCTGAGCGACGGCCAGAGCCGGATAGACGTGACCGCCTGTTCCGCCACCAACGATCCAGAAGCGCATCAAAGTCACCCTTGGGCCGGCCGCGCGAGACCCCCAGCAGCAGCCCCACCGCAGCCAGCGTCATCACCATCTGTGTGCCCCCGTAGCTGAAGAACGGGAGCGCCGTGCCTGTCGGGGGCAGAAGCCCCGTCATCACCAGCACATTCATCAGTGCCTCGGTCACCACCATCGTGGTAATACCGAAGGCCACCAGCGATCCAAACGCATCCGGCGTGCTCAGCGTCACCCGGTAGCCGCGGTAGGCGAAGAGACCGAAGAGCAGCAGGACCGCCAGACACCCCACCAAACCACCCTCCTCGCCGATCACGGCGAAGATGCTGTCGGTCCAGGGCACCGGCAGATAGCCGTACTTCATGCGTCCCTGGCCCAGTCCCTCACCCGTCACGCCGCCCTGGCTGATCGCCCGCATCGCTTGGCGTATCTGGTAGGTGATCACCTCCGGAGTCGAGAAGGAGGCGAAGAAAGGCTCAAGCCGCTCCCGCCCGTGCGGCATGCTCCACGCCACGAGGACAAAGACCCCGCCAGCCAGTATGACGAACAGGAAGATCTGGATCGGATCGCCACCGGCAAAGAAGAACATGGCGATACCCGTTGCCGCGATCAGCAGTGCCGTGCTCAGGTCCTTCTGGGCCACCACCAATCCCGCGACGGCACCGATAATGAACGCAAAGGGGGCCAACCCCGACATCACCTGGTTGAGCTGGTCGCCCTTCGACGCCAACCAAGCCGCCATATAGATGACGGCGACCAGCCGTGCCATCACGCCCGGCTGGATCGAGCTGCCGACCGAGAAGAGCCCACCCTCGCCCAACCCGGCCGAGAAGTCAACAAGCCCCCGCCTGGCCCCGAGCGCCTCGCCGGCGAAGAAGACGGTGACCAGCAAGCCTACCATATTGAGCGCCATCAGGATCAGCGCCAGTTTCTGCCACACCGGATACGGAACCTGGAACAGGACGAAGCCGACCACGGTGGCGATGCCGATCCACACAAGCTGCCGGTGCCACAGGTAGTCGCCGGCATAGAAGGTCGCGCTGAAGAGCGACAGGAATCCGTAGATCAGCAGCACGATCACGACGCCCAGTAGGACACGGTCGAATTCGTAGGTGTGTGTCTTCCGCTTTGACATCGTCTCTCTGACCCCTTGGTTGATCTCGAGTCTCAGGCCGCGTCCGGCGGCAGGTTCTGTACCCAAGCCCGGAACTCAGCACCACGCTCGGCGAAATCTCGATACGCATCGAAACTGGTGCCCCCAGGCGAGAGCAAGACCACGTCGCCCGCGCGCACCCGATCCGCAGCGGCCGCACAAGCATCCGCAAGCGTCGCAGTCAACAACATCGTCTCCAGCACAGCGTGCTCCCCGGCCCCGGCTTCCAGCGCGGCAGCAACATGCCCCTCGATCAGGGTCGCTGCTTCGCCGAAGAGCACCAACACCCGCACCCTCTCAACCACGCGCCGGGCAAATGCCCCCCAGGGCAGGTCCTTGTCGCGCCCACCCGCCAGCAGGATCAGAGGCTCATCGAAGCTGGCCAGCGCCGCCAGCACGCGCTCCGGTGCCGTCGCGATGGAGTCATTGACCCACCACGCCCCGCCCCATTCGCGAACGAGCTCCAGGCGGTGTTCCACGCCCGTGAAGCCGTCGATCGCCTGGCGCATCCCATCCACCGTGGCATCCGCAGCGTCCGCCAGCGCGATGGCTGCCAGCGTGTTGAGCACGTTATGGAAGCCACGCAGCCGGACCCCGTCGCGCTGTGCGACGGCGGTCTCCTCACCCTCACGGCGGAGGATCAGCTTGTCGCCTTTCAGATAGGCGCCGCTGTCGACTGCCGTGCTCCCACTGAACCACCGCACCTCGGCCCGCGTCGCGCCCGCCATGGCGCTGGCGTTGGGCTCGTCGTACCCCAACACTGCCACGTCGGCCTCACCTTGATGCGCAACGATGTTGCGCTTCGCCGCGATATAGGCCTCCATCGTCTTGTGACGGTCGAGATGGTTGGGGGTGACGTTGAGCACCCCGGCAACGCCGGGGCTCGTGGTCACCAACTCCAACTGAAAGCTCGATAGCTCCATCACTGCCCGATCCTCGGGTGTCATCTCCGACAGGTTGCCGATGAGCGGATTACCAATGTTGCCGCCCACCCACGTCGTGTAGCCGGATGCAGCCAACATCCGCCCCACCAGCGTCGTCGTCGTCGTCTTCCCGGCCGAACCTGTGATCCCCACCACGGGTGAGGGACTGCGGGCCAAGAACTCCTGCGCATCGTTGCTCAGCCGGATACCGCGGCTGAGCGCCTCCCGGACAATCGGGATCGTCGGCGGTACCCCACCGCTCAAACACAGAAGGTCACACCCATCCAACAGTGCCGGGGGATGCTCACCCAGCGCAAAACTCACATCACAGTCGGCCAGCTCGGCGACCTCGGCCACCAAAGCCTCGGCAGGGCGACTGTCGGAGACCGTCACTTCCCAGCCGCTCGCCGAGAGAAAGCGAGCCAATGCCTTTCCCTGGCGTGCCAGCCCCAGTACCACCGCTGTGCCCGTCGGGTCTCCCATCAGGCGGCGGTCCCGACGGCGGCCCGACGGGGCTTGACGCCGTCCTTCAGGGCCGCGACAATCAGCTCCATCCGTACACCGCGCGACCCCTTGACCAGCAGCACATCCCCGGGCTTCAGGAGTCCGGCCACGACATTCACGGCCGATGCGCTATCCGGTGCGCCGTGGAGTCTGGCAGCGGGCAGACCGCCCTCACGCGCGCCCTCGCCAATCATCGCGGCGAGACGCCCGACGACCACGAGCTCATCGACCACCTCGGCCGCGCGCCGACCCACCTGCAGATGGCCGTCACGCTCATAGGCACCCAGTTCCAGCATGTCGCCCAGCGCCGCGATCTTGCGGCCGCGCACGTCGGAGAGCAGGTCGAGGGCCGCCAACGCCGCCGGCGGGCTCGAATTGTACGTGTCATCCAGGATGGTCACACTCCCGCCGCCGCTCACCACACGCAGGCGCAGGGGATCGTCGAGACCCTCCAGTCCTCGCGTGATCTCGTCCCAGCTCATCCCCTCCGACAGACCGGCCGCGGCGCCACAGAGCACCGCGTAGATGCTGTGCCTCCCCAGCAGCGGGACCTGAACCGAGACGGTCTCGCCGCCGTAGTGCAACACGGCACGAAGACCGGCGAACCCCAGGCTCTCTACATCGCCCGCCCACAGGTCCGCCTCGGGCGCCAGACCATAGGTCAGGGGCCGAGCCCGCGTGTGCGCGGCCATCTCCGCCACGCGCGCGTCGTCCAGATTGAGGATGGCCACACCGTCCGGGGCCGCGGGCAGCGCCTCGGGCAGCTCACGCTTACCCAGCGCGATCTCCTCGATGCTGCCAGCTCGCTCTGCATGCACCGGCGCGACGAGGGTCACGATGCCCACGTCAGGCTTGGCGATGGACGACAGGAAGCGGATATCGCCCCGCACGTACATGCCCATCTCCAGGACCACGTGCTGCGTCGCCCCCGTGAGCTCAAGCAGCGTTAGCGGCAGCCCGATCTCGTTGTTAAAAGAGGCCCTGCTCCACACCACCTCATACCGCTGCGAGAGCACCCGGCCAACGACTTCCTTGGTGGTCGTCTTGCCGACACTGCCCGTGACCGCGACAACGCGCACACCCAGCTTGTGCCGCCACCAGCGCGCCGCG
>Ga0180436_10002630_pt1 | contig 16905 bp, 25 predicted proteins | sample SS_ome_2_FD_132434 | JGI IMG/M metagenome (GOLD analysis project Ga0180436, IMG submission 132434) | Hypersaline lake sediment archaeal communities from the Salton Sea, California, USA - SS_3_S_2 metaG | ecosystem: Environmental > Aquatic > Non-marine Saline and Alkaline > Hypersaline >...
ACTCGTCCCACGAGGTGATGTCCACCTCGTCGGCCTCGACCGAAATGGTCCACGCGGTCACCTTGACGGCGTACCCGTTCGCAAACACGACGCTTCCTTCGGTCCCAGCAACGACAGCCATGTGTCAGCTCCCACTCTCAAAGCCGCGGAGGATGAAGTCCATATCCATCCGCCAGAGTTGATCTTCCAGCAACGCCCCGCGGCTGTTAGCGAACACGGCCTGCATCGGCTCGTGATCGACGACGGTGAACCGCACCCGATGCAGTCTCGCCCGAAGCTTGTCCGCGATGTCGATCACGGATCGATGCCCGATGGCCTCGTCACCGTAGATCGAAAACTGTACGCGCGTCTCGTACCCGTCGTGCGTGAACGCGTTGAATGGTACATCGTCGATGAACGTGACGACGGCATAGGGACGCTGGACCGCTTCCGGCGCAATGCCGTAGTAGATCCTGCCCCCGATCGCCGTCTTGAACGACGACACGGCGTCCAGGTGGGCAGCCAGCCCGTTCCACACGTTGACCTGCAGCACGCCCATTACCCCAGCTTCTCCCCGATCCGCTGCAGCCGGCGGATAAAGTCCTGCTTATGTGCATCAAGAGCGGGACGCAGGAACGGACGAGCGGCCATCCGGCTCGTGCCGTACTCGAGGGCAGGTGCGTACTGCGACGCCGGCGACCCGCTCCGGTAGCCGATCCGCCCCACCGCCCGGTCACCCTGCCGCTCGGTGTCGGTGTCGAGTTCACGCTGCAGGGTGCCCGTGACCTGCTTCGGCGGCTCGCCCGGAGCGGACGGGTCCGTGCCGACGCGGTTGCCCGACGGCAGCCGGCGGGTCGGGTTGACCCGCAGGATGCCCGGCGTGCCCTGGTACCCGCGGAGGATGGCCGTGGCAATCTCCCGCGTCTGCCGCTCGGTCGCCTCCATCACGGCCTTGACGAGGGCGGCCGAAAACGCAGCCGTCTGATCGGACACGGTGCCGGCCTTGATGAACCGACCGTCTGGACCACGCACGGCAGCCATTACCGCTGCCGCTCCAACTCGAGCGTCGTGAGGCGGCCCAGCAGGTTGATGTCACGCACCGCACGGACGATGTACGCCGTCGAGCCCACCGACAGGGTGTCGCCCGACAGGATCGGCGTGCTGCCCGCAATGTAGGCCTTCGCGTTGACCACCTCGGTGTCCCTGCTGTACTTCGCCTGCTCCGCCCCGCTCAGCGGCTGCAGCCGCACCCGACCCGACCACACCGTGGTAATCGTCCGAGCCCCGGTCGTCAGCGACGGGGCACCTTGGCGGGTCACCACCGCCGAAGTCTCGTCCGTCATCGTCTGGATGCTCACGGGAGCATCCTCCGGTATCGATCGAGCACCGCCAGCTGAGACGCGATGTTCGCCTTGCTGACGCCGCCGGACAGCGACTCCTGCGCAAGCTGGTACGAGTAGTCGCCCAGCCGCTCCGCAATCACCGAGCCGTCCCGCTTCGTCGCGTCGTAGGACGACTTGATCAGCGTCAGCAGCACCTGCTCGATGTCGCGAGGCAGTTCGGTGTAGCCGGCCTGATAGAGCACCGAGCCCATGCCGCGATACCAGATCCCGCCCGTGTACGACGGGATCCGAATACGCAGCTGGCCCTCCTCGTAGTCCACCTCGTACTCGCCGTCGTAGTCGGTCCAGTACTGGAGCTCGACACTCGTGCCCTTGGCGTCCCAGCCGGGCGTCTCGATCAGGCGATCCGTCGGCACCGTCACGCGCGCCGTGGCCGACCAGCCCGACACGGCATCGATCGCCGCGGCCATGGTGGCCGTGTTCGTGTACGTCGATCGCGAGAGGGACGTGGTCGTGGTCGTCGCGTTGAAGCTCCGCAGAACCACCGCCGTGCTGCTCACCTCGACGTGGGCCATCGTGTCGGAGCCCGTGTAGGTGACGGCAATCGCGTCTTCCGGATCGACCGAGAACTGATCGAGGCGAGTGACATTCGGCTGCTTGAGCGTGACCAGCCCGCCGCTCGGATACACCCGCTCGCGGTACGTCGCCGAGAACAGGTTGCGTCCGAGGAAGGCCTCGATGCCAGCCAGAGTGCCCTCGATCAGCAGATCCAACAGAGCGGTGTTCTCGGCCTTGAGCGTCTTTTCGTTCGCTTGCCCGGCGATGTCCGCCGGAGCGAGACGCACCAGATCCGTCGCCGCGACTTCGTCAGCGGCAAGGATCGTGATCTGCAGATTGGCGTTGGCCGCAAGCAGCGACGTACGCAGATCCTCGAGCGTGTCGGCGAGCAGGCCGGCGAAGGTCACGGTGTCCGTGCCTTCGTCGTCACCGACGAGCGTGATCCCGGTATTCGTCACTTGGATCGTGCTCGTGGTGTTGTTCGTCAGATCGTCGTACACGGCCATCGCGTCGATCTGGAAGGCCGGATCGTCGTCGCTGATGCCGAGGTAGAGCTTCGCCTTGCCGCGAAGATCCGCGAGCTGTAGGGCTGTCAGGGCCATAAACCCGACGCCGGCCCGGAGGCCGGACGCCGGGGAACCGGGGGTCAGACGACGACCCGCTCCGTGACGGCCTGATCGGCCGACGCGGCATCGGATCGTGGATAGACACCGAGGATGATGACGGATCCGGTACAGGTACCGCTCGCCGTCATCGTGACGCCGAACCAGTCGTATCCCGCAGGCGCGCCGAGTGCGTCAAACTCGATCACGCAGGTGGAACCGTCATCGTCAGCCCCGAGCTGCGTGATGGCAGCACCGGGCAGGTCGAACGAGTTGCCGCTGGTGGCCGCGTCGTACACGATGACCTTGGCATCGATCGACGTGGCGACCACGTTCGTGTCGACCACCACCATGAACGAGTGGTAGTCGCCGAACCGGATCCGCGACGAGGTAGCGGCGCCGGCAAATGCCCTCGCGGGAATGCTGCCGATCACCGCCACCACGTCGCCGGGATATCGCGTCGAAACAGGCATTACGGAGCGATGCTGTTCGCAAGCAGGTCGGCCTGCTGGTACTTGGGAGTCGAGGTCAGAATGACGCCGGAACCTTCGTCGGTGCCAGTGGCAGACTTGCCGAGCACCATGAAGTGCGTCGCCGTGGGAAGAGTGGCGATGCACTCACCACGGCTGGCAGCGACGACGATGTAATCGCCGGCAGCGTCGGCGTCGCCGGCGGTGCCCTCGACCACGTCGGTCGCGCCGGTGCCCGAGGCATCGGTCGCAACCTGAATCTTGAGCTGCGATTCTGCCGTGATCAGCGCCGTGGTGCTGAACAGAACACCCAGGATCTGCTCGACGCCCTCGAGCGACTGCCAGGTGGCGGAGAACGCCACGTAGGACGTCCCGCCCGGATCCCAGTCATAGACGTTCAGGCCGCAGTATTCGGTGAACTTGGCGTTGGGTGAGCTACTCATGGTCAAGCCCTCTCAGCCAGGGACACGAAGGCCGTCTGAGTCACCGATCCGTCACGCGACGCGATCGGCGTGGAGAGCCACGGCTGGCCGTCCACACGCATACGGAACTTGTAGGCCACGGCGTCTTGGTCGAACCAGAGGTGGATCGAGGTCTGAGCATCGATCCCGCCGGCCTTCATGCCGAGCCAGTACTGGCTGAGGTCGGCGAAGATGATGTCGCCGGCGTCGCCGAGCTCGTTGCAGTGCTGGGTGACGATGACCGGCCGGCCGAGCAGCGAACCAAGCGGGCTGTTCGCCAGACCACCCGGGGCGATGTACGAGCCGATCGGGCTCGAGTTCGCCACCGCATCGCCGGAGTCGTCGCGGCCCGAGAACGAAAGCCGCATCAGCTCCTTCTCGACCGTGTGATGCACGAACCACACCGCGTTGGCACGGTACGGGGCGTACATCCGCTCCCACATGCGCTCGATGTTGTACTGGACGAGGGTGTCGGCAGTCTGAGCATTCGGCTCCTGGGACTTGGCGACTTCGACGAGAGCGTCCGAGTTCAGAAAGCCGAGCGGCTGGCCCGCACCGTTGCCCCGGAAGATGGCCTCGCCGAGCTTGAAGTCGAGCTTCTCGGCCGCCTTGCGGGACACGAACGCCTCAATGGCGGTCGCATCCTCGAGCAGTTCCTCGGTGACCGGCACAAGCGCGGTCAGCTTGCGGAGACGAAGCTCCTTCAGCTTGAGGCTGGGCTTGCTCTGCTCGTAGGTGCCGGCCTCGCCTTCCCAGTTGGCGAGGATGCCGCCACTGGTCTGCCACGGGGTCGTCTCGTCGTCCGGCACGGCCATGCTGTTGCGGGTCAGGGTGTACTGATCGCAGCGAGCCGCGATCGAGTCCTCGCCCATCACCTTCGACATGATCGCGTCGCGGAACTCCGACGGAACGGCGAAGCCGCCGTCGGCACCGACGGACTCCTGGCCGTAGTCGGTGAGGGTGCCCTTGTTCACCTGGTCCCAGCGGGCCAGCGAGTCGGGGATCCCGCCACCGTCACGCTTGCCGGCCTTGGCGACCTCGGCGTAGAAGTGGCCGGCCGACTTGAAGCCGCCGCGGGGATCGTCGGTGAGCCGGTCGTTGCCAACCTTCACCTCGTGCTTGACCTCGCGGGCGACGCCGCCGCCCTTGTAGGTCTTGGCACCCTCGAGGCGGGCGACCGCCTCACGCACACGACGATCCACCTCGTCCTCGAACTCGGCACGCTTCGCGGCCTTGCTCGCGTCGAGCGGCTTGCCAGGGCGGTTGTCGAACATGTCCCGGAGGTCGAACGTCTTGCCGTCCGCCTCCACGGTTTCGGTGTTGTAGCCCTCATCCCGCAGCCACGCCGTCACGGACGTGAACTGATCGGTGGGGCCGTCGTAGCCGAGCTCCTTGAGCTGGCCACAGAAAGCATCCCATCGCATTGGTAGCGATTCCCATGTGACCGATCAGATCCGCCCCACGGGTACCGCTCGAACCACGCCCAGACACTTGCGTCCGGCGTCAGAACTCGCGGCGACCGAGTGCGGTCGCACGGGTGCCCCCTCAGCGGAGGCGAAGCGTCTTCGTCCCCTCGACCGAGAGGACACGCGGCGACGCAAGCCGCATGGTGATCGGGCCGGCCGGCTCGGCCAACCCGTCGGACAGCATATCGTAAGTGAACGACCGGCGATCGAGCAGGCCGTCCTTGACCGCGGTGACCAGTGCGTCCTGGTTGGCCGGGATCGTGACGACGCTGAACTCGAGCAGCTTCCACTGGGTGATGACCCTGCGGACGCCTTCGCCGTGGCGGTCGATGTCCTTGCGGGTCGCCGCCCGGGCGTTCTCGATCGTGAACCCGACCGAGAACGCATTCAGCACGCCCTGCTTGAACAAATCGTAGACGGTGTCCGGCACCCACTCGGCCGCGTCGGGGTGGGCCGCCGGCCGCTCGGCGAAGACCATGTCGGCCACCACCGCACTCGGCGTCTTGCGAATGCTCGTCGCCTTGCCGATCGGCAGGGCCGACGCATCGTGGCCGAGCAGCACGACCGGGTTGGCCTTGAAGTCCGACACGTCGATGCCGGACGGCAGCAACACGTCGCCCTCGCGGTCCACCGCGATGGTCGAAATGTTAGCCGTCAGGGCACGCTCGCCGCGGCCGTCGATCTTCGTCACGCAGGTCTTGCGGTTCACTGGATTACCTCGTACCGCCAGTCGGGGCCGTCACGCTTCAGAACACCCTCCCGGCCCACGATCCTGCGACATTCGCATTCGATCCGCTCGAAGATCTGCGATTGAACTGCAATCAGCGTCGGTTGCTTGTCGCCGTCGATCACCGACACCCACGACATGGGCGACGGATCCGCTCGCATGGCCTTGTCGTCGTACCACCGCTGCATCACTCGCCCGCCAGCACCGGAACGATCGTGCATCGGCAGTACGGGTGCGCGTCGCCGCCGACAATGTCACGATAGTCGATCTTGATGCCGTTCGGCGGGCCGCCTTCGTAAGTGTAGACGCTGCCCGTCTTGAGAAACGACTCGCCGGGCGCGACGCCGGCCGCGTTGAAGTCGGCCGCCATCGCCTCGCACAGCGGACACGCATCGCTTGAGAGCAGCCATTCCTTGCCGACGACGATCTCGGATTGGGCGTACGCCTGATCCCGGCTCGCCGTCGCCGCGAACCCGATCTCCGTCGTGGCGATCCGCTCGGCCTTCCATCCGGCCTGATCGGTCGATGCACGGATGCGATCCGCGATCTGATTGACGGTCAACCCCTCCGAGGTGCCCGTCAGCAGGATCTCGCGGATGTCCGATCGCCACCTGTCCGTCGCCGCCCGGCCGATCACGCGGCTCTGATCCGCGATGAACGCACGCACGCGGGCGTTGTCTAGGTCGAACGCTACCTCCGCCCCGATCTCGTCCAGTGCCTTCTGGCCGCCGCGGCGGGTCGCCTCGCGGACGTGCGGCTCGGCGATCGCCGACACCTCGGCCTCCTCGGCGGCACGCTCGCTTTCAGGCAGGACCACGTCCAGCGGCGGCGGCACCACCACGCGATCGAAGATCGGCAGCACCGCCACGATCTTCAGGCGAAAGAAGTCCGCCAGTTCCTCGGCCAAGCCCTTCGCCTCGCCGGCGATCTCGCGCGGCTTGCCGCTTACATCGGCCTTCAGCCACATCTCACGCTGTGATTGGGCCTTGCCGCAACCGCAGCCGGAGTAGCCGTTGAGCGTGACCGGCGCGACGATCCGGAATCCCCGACGCTCGAGCTCGTCCGCGATCTGCTCGGCGGTCGGATCGTCGTCGTCTTCCGGGGCGTCCGGCTCATCGTCGCCGTCGTCGTCCGGATCGTCGGGCTCGTCCGGGCCGCCCAAGCCGAAGTCCGGCATCTGCGGTGGCTCGATCGCCCGCTCCAAAGAAACGACGCCGCTCGCCACCAGCGGGATGTCGGCGTACGGGTCGTCGATCGATTCCGCCCCGTCGTCCGCACGCACCTCGTTCACCGACCAACCCGACGCCAGCTTCGACGCCCGATCCGCGATCCGGATCGTCGCGTCCTCGCGGATCGGGTTCTCGTGCATGATGAACAGGTTCTCGCCCCACCGGCGTACCAGCTGCTCGTTGAGCACGTCCTCCACCCGCTGCACCATCGGCCAGATGGTCAGCCGCATATGGGCGTTGCTCGCCTCCATCGCATTGCTGCGGTTGACGTCGTCCGCGGTGAGCAGGGCCTTGGGCACGCCGAACGCCTGGCCGATCGTGTCACGCAGCTGATCCTGCGACGCGGTGAACTCGAGCTCCCGCGGCGACTCGGTCAGCTTCTGCAGGCTCACGTCCTCGCCACCAAGGAAACCAACCGTTTCCTCGCGCCGGAACAGCCGGCCGAACAGCCGCCGCCACTCACGCCGGAACGATCGCTTCTGTTCCTGCGAGAGATCCCGCTTGCTCGTCACGATGTAGTCGGGGGCACCGCCACGGCGGAAGAGCTCGTCCTGGAACGCGGCGACATGGTGCATCGAGTCGATGGTCTTCAGCCATGCCTCGAGCGGCCCGTAGCCCTCCCACGGATTGACCGGGTCGAACAGCCGGAACCACAGCACCTCGCCCGGGTCGTAGTTCACGCGATTGGTCGAATCGCCGAACTGGAACGCCCCGACGAACGCCTCCGGATCGCGGATGATCTTCATCTTCTGCGGCGGCATCCGCCACAGTTCCTCCGGCTCGCCCGTGCCCACGATCAGCGTGTACGCGCGGCCGAAGATCTGAAGGTCGGCGTACAGCGACTCGCGATAGCCGTAGCCCTCCGTCCAGCGGTTGATGTTGTTCAGCAGGTCGAGGATCGGGTGATCCATGATCTCGACCAGGTCGCCCTCGTATCCACGCATCGCGGCCTTGGCCGACGGCGACGGCACGACCTCGCGCCGGCCGTGAACGTGGGCCTTCGTCGCCGCGTCGAGGCTGCGGGCCTTGCCGTACCGACGCATGTCGCCGGAGGTGTCGACGGTGTAGAGTCGGATCGGGACGCACGCGGCAGCCGAGGCGTTCAGGGTCACGCATCGGTGAACCCACATGCCGTAGCGGGCGAGCAGTTCATGCGGGTCGCAGCGGTACGCCATCGGGCGCGACGCCTGGATGGCGGATCCGATGGTGGCCTCGTGCATCAGGTTCGGGCTGTCAGCCATTGCTCATACCCACATGTCCTCGTTCTCGACCCGATCCTGCCACCAATCGGCACCGTCCGGCCCGGGCGACCGCCCGCTGTCCAGCACGGGAGCCTGTGGCCCGGACGCAAGGCATCGCCACGCAAGGGCGAGGGCATCGACGCAGTCGTCGTGCTCGCCGGCGGGGGCCTCGTACCGGACGCCCGTTGCATGGTATTCATAACGGAACATCTCGAGTTCCGATATCAACCGCTTGCATTCGCCCTCGGCAGGGTACCCGATCCGCCCCTGCTGGATCGCCACGGCCAATCCTTCCATCAGCTGCTGCTTGCTCGTCCGGTTGAACTTGAATCCCTCGACCAGGGGGCACTTGGCCTGCAGCTGCTCCACGATCGCGTCGCCCACGCCCGTCGAGTCCACGGTGGCCGGGGTGTCGGCAATCATCGCGGACACCCGGGCCACCGTGTTCATCCAGTCGCTCTGCCACCGCTGGAAAGCCCGCAGGCGGCCCTGAGCATCGAGGCCAATGGCAACGGTCCAGTCGGACGACTTGGCCAGGTCGATTCCCCATGCGGCGACCGGGCCGGCAGCGTCAGGCAGATCCGCCCGAATGCATCGACGAATGGCCTCGATCCCGAACGGGTTGGCCGCGTCCGCGATGAACTCGGCGAGGTACTCCTGCGAGAACACGGCCTCGGGCAACTCGCCACGCGCCGCCTCGATCTCGTCGGGGTGCATGTGCGGGTTCGCCGAGGTCGGCATCTGCCACGATCGCCAGTCATCGTCGCCGCCCTTCATGAACAGCCGGTGGAAGTAGTTCATGCCGCGGGGCGTGCTCATGAACCACGCATCCCCGCGGTAGTCGGTCAACAGCGGGCGGAGGGCGGCCGTCCATGCCTCCTCGAGCTCGCGGATCATCGCCGCCTCGTCCACGATCACCCGGGCGTACTTGCGTCCGCGGGGGCCGTCGGGGCTGTCGAGCGACCAGAACTCGATGAGCCCGCCCGTCGCAAGCTCGACCCGCTTCTCTTGGACGGACACGGTGTAGAGCTCGGGCGACAGCCCCTTCACCCGGCGGAGCACATCCCGCCACACGTCGCCCAGCATCTTGTAGGTGGGGTGGAACCAGCCGACGGGCTTGCCCTCGAGGGCGGCCCGGAGGGCGAGGTTGGCACCGAGCACGGTCTTGCCCCAGCGGCGGCCACAGGCAAGGACGTTGTAGCGCCCCGCCTCGGCCATCACCTGCCGCTGGGCGGCGTGCGGCTTAGCCAGCCTGATCGTCGCCGTACTCAACCACGATCCTCGTCACGCCGTCCGGGTTGCCCTCGGCGGCCTCGGCGTACTTGCGGTCCAGATGCTCGTCCGCCTGCACCTGCCCGACGATCGACACCAGCGTCTTCACGCACGAGTTGATGTCGCGGGCGTTGCCGTCCGCAATCGCCGCCTCGAGCGCCCGGTCGAGGGCCTCCATGAACCGACGCTGCTTGTCGGCCGTGACGCCCCATCCGCGCGACACGCCGGCACGCAAGGCCGCACGATCGCGGCCGTCCGACATGTCCAGCGCGTCACTCATTGATCTGCCCCTCGATGCGACTGACCCGCTCGGCAAGCTGAATCTGCCTCTGCTCGATCCGCTCGAGCAGCTGACGCTGCTGCTCCATGTCGGCACGCAGGACGTACCAGCCGCCCACGATGCTCGCCGCAATCGGGGCGACGGCGAACCACGTGCCCGGCGTCAGGCTCGCGGTCCACTTGCCCTCGTCAGTCCTCTTGACCACCATCGATCCCATCCTCCGGGGCCACGCAATACCAGCCCTCGGGGATGGCGACGCGCCCGCTGCTGAGCGTCCATTCCCCCGCGTCGTCGAGATGGTAGATGTACCCAACCGCATCAGGTCCGATCCTGATCGGAGCCCCGGGCTCGACGAAGACGGTCCTGCTCCGCACGCACCCGACTGCGAATCCGGTCACGCAAAGCATCATCGCGACCTGCAGCCCTGCCCGTGCTCGGTTCGCTCGCCCGGTCGCCGAGCCACTCGAGGAACGCAAGGATGAACGCCTTGAGGATGGCGGCCCACATGCTACCTCGCCTCCTCGAACGTCGGCACCAGCCGCCCCAGGCGGAAGCACCATTCCAGTTTCATCCACCACGCACCGATCGGCTTCGGCGGTGCTCCGCGTTCGACATGCCATCCGTTGCCTCCGCTCCACTCGTCCTTGTACCCGGGCGTCCTCAAACTGAACACGTCCTGGTACATCGGACGGCCGCTTGAGGCGAGCCCCTCGACCACGTCGCGATGCACCCACGATTCGTGGATGTGGCCCATCCACTCGAGGTCGTAGTCACGCAGCATCGCCCGTCTGCGGTTGGACTGAATCGTGCCCTTCGTGACCGGGCCGCCACCGCCGTACCCGTGGTGATACGCGATGCGGAACGTGCCGCATCGTCCGCGTTCCGCATTGGGGAAGTGCAGGCGGATCTGAATCCAACCGGCGTAGTCGCCCTTCTGGATGGTCGATCCGGTGCGTTCGTTCAGCGTCGTGACGAGCCGCTCGGTGAGGTCGGTTTCGTGCCGCTTGCGGATGCTCGTCTCGTGGTTGCCCGGGCTCATCAGCGCCCATCGGTGGGCGTACGGTTCGTAGAGGGCAGCCGCCTCGCGGACGAGACTGTCCAGGTAGTTGAGTCGGTATTCGTCCCGCAGGCTGGTCGGATCGGCTCGCTTGTCCCACTTGCCCTGCATCGCACAGAACAGGTCACCGCAGTCGAGGATGATCGCGTCGCGCTCTTCCGCTTCCTGCAGGTGCCGATGTTCGACGTCGCGGCGACAGTGCCGGTTGTCGTGGTGTGCGTCCGAACGCAACAGGAACCACCGGCACCATGTGGCGCTCGGTGGTCCCTCGAGGTGAATCCTGGTTGTGCGCGGGTGCGGGCGTTCCACCCACCATCCGCGGGCCTTGTCAGGCCCCGACATCTTCCGACCGCTTGTCGTTGTCGCGTGCCATGAACAGGCCGATGGCAGCGGACAGGGCCGCGACGACGATGCCCCACTCGGGCTCGGTGGCCGGGTCGCCGTCGAGGTAGGCCGAGGCTGCAGTGGCGATCGCGGCGATGGCGGCGGCGATGCCGGCGGCGGTGGTCTTCCAGCTCTTCACGGGTTTTTCTCCTGCGAGAAAATCGGGGTTGGACGCGGCAAGGTCGATGGGAATGCCCCGGCGGGCGGACTTCGCGGGTCGGGATCCACTGCTCCTCTACCGCCGGACATAGACCGTTGGTGTGAGTGATCAAGATGGATGCCCGCCGGGGCTGGGTTGTATCAGTCCAGATCGATCGGGATCACCGTGGCCGTCAGGATCCATGATCCCTCGATCTCGCCGCCCACGCTCAGCAGGCCGACCGAGTCGTCGCAGGTGATCTGCAGCCGGGCATCGACATCCCACGCGGGGATCTCGATCGACCCGTAGCCCTCGGCCTCACCGGGGGTCGTCCCTGGCAGAATACCCGTCGTGCCGCCCGCGTTCAGCCGGACGCCGCCGGGGCTGAACCCGTCCACCTGCCGCACCCGGGCTCCGCCGAGCATGGCCAAGAACACGACCTGCGGGCTGGACGAGCCGATGATCGGCAGGTCGGCCACGGCACCCATCTCGATCAGCACCCGATCGGTGCCCTCCGGAAGGGCCGGCAGTGCGACGGATCGCATCGAGTTCTCGGTGTTGAACGGCACGACGAGTTGCGCGGTGAACGGGTACTCGCCCTCGCGGATCGGCGTCGCGTCCTGGACGCGCACAACGCCCCCCCGCCCCCCGTCGAGGGACTTGGTGGCCAGCGCCGATCCTGCCCCGCCGATCATCGAACCGGCGGCGATCAGGGTTGCTGCGTATCGCTTTCGCATTGTGTCACCTCGGGGTAGATCGGTCGCCCTTGTGCCTTCGCGTAGGCGGCGGCCAGGGCGGGGAAGTCCTCGACGCGGATCACCATGAGCCATGGGAAGCGTCGCCGGCGGATCATGAGGACGGGGATCAGTCTACCCGCCTCGTAGACGAGCTTGGTCCACCATGCCGGGATCCGCCAGGCCTCGCACCACTTGACCTCGATGCGGGCACCGGGGAAGGCGTGGTGGAGATCTTCGCCGGAGGCGACCCCGTTGCGTGCGGATCGTTCGGCGTCGAGGCCGATGGCCCGGAGTGCGGCGGCGGCCTCGAGTTCGCCACGGGCACCCTTGCGTCGTTGCGAGGCGCTCACGGCTGCACCTCCGCAACCTTCCGGAGATTCCGGATAGTTGGTCCTCTCACGGGCGATCCTCCTTGCCCTGCCGATCGAGCGCGGCGAGGAGATCCTCCACCTCCGCCCGCAGCCGCTCGATCTCGGCGGCAATCTTCCGAAGGCGGGTAGCGTCACCGAGATAGTCGTCAGCCTCCATATCGTCCGCCAACACCAGAAGGAACTTGACATGCTCGTCGATGACGTCGCTCACGGCTGCACCTCCCGCTCGGCTGAGCGCCGATCGAAGTACGCCTGCCTGATGGGGCCGGACGCATCCATCGCGGCGCACCATGCACTCGCCCGCTCGGCGAGTGTGGCACGCTGCTCGATCCAGTCGAGGATTGCAGCGCTCTCGGCCTCTTTCGCTTCGTTGAGCATGGCGAGCCTCCTGTTCTCCGCCCGCAGCCGCTCCACGATGTCTCGTTCGTCGCTCACGGCTGCATCTCCCCGAACACCCGCCCCGTCGTCGTTGGCTGCTCGGCCTGCCCCGGCAGCCACGACGGCGGCTCCCATGCGGGCACCTCGACGCGACGACCGCGGAGGAGGGCGGCCACGGTCAGGAGGGCGTGCCAATGATCGGGCCGCGTCTTCCAGCGGCCGAAGGCGTCGACGCCGGGATCGGACCAGACGACGCAGGTGTCGAATCCGCGGGCCTCGAGGGCATGGACGACGCCGGCGAACTCGAGGACGGTGGGCGGGCCGTCCTGGTTGCGGTGTTGGCCGGGCATGATCGTCCAGGGGATGGACTCGATCGAGTACGCATCGTCGTCAAGCCATGCGTAGCGATCGGCTGATGTCCAGACGGTGGGCTCGACGCCGTGGATGCCGTACAGGCCGAGGCGATCGGTGGCGTTGCGGAGGGCGTCGATCTGGGCGATCAGCCACCGCTGCTCGTCGGGCGTGCGCCTGCCGGGATAGCGGGCATGATCGACGGCGATGCACTCTGGGGCGCGATCAAGTCCGCCGAGCTGCTTGGCGAGGGCCTCGGTGGCGTGCGTCCACCAGTCGCGGTTCTGTGTCACGGGCATGACCGCGTCGTTGCACCAGTCGCGAAGGGTGACCGCGCGGTGGCCGTCGGACATGGCGTCGAGGATCTGGGCGACGACGCGGCCGGCAGCGGGCTCCGGATCGGGCTCGTCGCGGCGGAAGAAGACGGGCGGCGCCCACTCGATGCCGAGATCGTGGCCGAGGATGCCCTCTGGCGGTCGGGTGGTCGTGAGGAATCTCATGTGTTGCTCCTGTCGGGCGTCCATCGCAGGAGGCCCCTGGTTCGTGTGCGCGACAGCCTGCCGGGTCCGAAGCGTGCTGTCAAGATGGGAGGCAGGTCGCATTCTTCGTATTCGACGAAGGACATGTCCTGCGGGGTATGGCCTTGCGGGAGGAGAACGATCCATTGATCGTCTGGCGGGCAGGGGTGCGGCGTGGGCTCCTTGAGCCGGCCGCCGGGGATGCTCATGGTTCCTCCCGCTGCATGTGGTCCATGCAGCTGGTGTAGGCGATCTCGCGGCCGAGCGGGCTCCAGTCGTTCTGCCACCGCGCGAGGGCGGTGCGGACGGCGTGGCGGCTGACTTCGGCGACGGCGGCCACCTCGGCAATGCTCATGTCCGCCTGTTCGATTCCGATCCCGGCGAGCATGTCGAGGGCCTCGCCGGCTCGCGGGCCGGTGGTGACCTTCCAGGTGTCGCGTGGCTGCTCCACGATGGCCTCGATCGCGGGCACGAGGTTGAAGGCGGTGAGCCGCTTGGGTGGTGTATCGGGCATCGTTCCTCCGTGTCGGACTTGTCCGACTTCCTGAAGTGAATTCAGACTATTCCGATCGAGCTTGACAGAATCCCGGTCGGGCGTTAGCCTCGGCGCCGCTCGCCTGTAGGGCGGCGAGCGCCGGGCTAACGCCCGGGATTCGGGGTGAACCGGGTGAATAGCGACGTGAATAGCCATCGGCTCAACTCACTCCCTTGGTGAGCACGCGATCGCCGTTGAAGTCGGTGACCACCATGCCCCGCATGGCCTCGATCGCCTTGATCGTGTCGCGTGCGTGACGCTGGGAGCAGCCTGCATCCTGCAGCCGCTGCTTGAGGTCGGCGAGCCGGATGCCCGCCGGCGTCACGAACTCCGAGAGCACCCGCTCGAGGGGCCAGCGGTCGGCCGACGAGGGCGGCATGCCGTCGTCGAGGGCCTCGGTGTCGAGGTCGTCGTCCCGCACCCAGCTGGGGAACGACCACCGCAGCCCGATTGCGGGCGGCGGCGGGAACGACCGGGCCGCGGCCTCCATGACCACGCAGCCCTCGTCGCGGTGCCGGCGCAGGACGAGGTGGCAATCCGCCGCCCTCGACATCGAGCCGGCGCCGCTGCCCACGTCCGTCACCGTCTTGCCCGCCTGGTTGCCCTTCGACGAGTGGTGGATGAGCACCCACGCGATCCCGAGGCGGTGGGCCACGCGGTCCATGTGGTTGTAGAGGGCGGCCATCTCGGCGTTGTCGTTCTCCGACTTGCCTTCCGGGACCATGCGGTAGAAGGCGTCGCAGACCACGACATCCCACCGGCGGGCGGGGAACGACGACAGCCAGTCGCAGACGGCGTACAGGTTCATCAGGGCACCCCGCAGGCTGATGGCCTGCAGGTTGTTCTTGGGGTCGAGCCCGGCGGCGGCCATCGCCGTGCCGAGGCGGTACCGCAGCGTCGCCTCGTGCAGCTCGTTGTCCATGATGAGGACGCGGCTCTCGGTGGTCAGGTGGCCGAGCCACGGCCAGCCGGACGCGAGCGACAGGGCGAGGCCGTGGACGAGCCACGTCTTGCCGATCTTCGGGGGGGCGATCACGTTCATCGTCTCGCCGCGACGCAGCAGGCCGTCGATGATCGGCTCGGCAAGGGCCTCGGGCGGCGGCGGCGTGTCGCTGTAGACGACCTGCCAGGGATCGACGCCGGCGGATGGGCTCGCCCGTCTCAGCCGCTCGTAGGCCCGCTCCTGAGCCTCGTGGTCGTGGCGTGCCCACTCGATGCGGGTGATGCGATCGCCCACCTCGAGGTGGTCGTGGCCCTCGCGGGTGAGCCGCCAGCGGAGCTCCTCGATGGCCACGGGGGCATCGCGGGCGATCTCGGCCATGCGGCGGAGGATGGGGTCGGTGATGACGGTGGCGTCGGCCTCCTCCCAGCCGGCGAGGCGGTCGAGCCAGACGCAGACGGCCACTGCCTCGACGTCGAGCAGGGCGTCCTGGTACGGGGTGGACATCCATGTCTCCCTGGTTCACGACGAGAGCCCGCCGAAGGTATCAGGCGGACGCACTGAACAGGGATGGAACGCCTACACCTTCTGCCTTGAGGGGAAACACCGCAGCGGCCAGGTATCTTGTCCGAACGGCGTTCATGTTGCCGAGCACGATCAGCACGTCGTGCTCCGGCGATCCGACGCGGAGACGATCGCGGATGTCTGACAGCCTCATCCCGTTCTGGTACGCCCGGTAGATCTCCCACGCATTGAACTGCACCTCGACGGGGCACCCAGGCCCGTCTTGCCACCGCATCCGGTAGCTCATCCCCAGCTCGTCGCGCGTGAAGGCGTTGGCAGCGTCCTCCTGCTCAACTCCGGCCACCACGATATCGATCTCCGTGCAGGGCCTGCGGATCAGTCCAAGCGACATCTTTGCGCCGGACATTGCCGCCATGCTCTCTGCACGCCACGCGGGGCGTCCAATCTTGTTCAGCAGATCGACTCGCTTCGGCTGTGGAAGCACACCTTTTACCGTGATCGCCTTGTGCGCGTCACGGGGGCCGTCGCAGTTCAAGTCGTATGACTCCCGGCGATGGTCGCGGCGGCTCTTGCTGGCATCCATTTCCAGCACGTTCCACCGGCGGAACATCTTGCCGGCCACGGGCAGCGGCCAGATCCGCACAAGCCGGTCGTTGTCGTGGTCGTAGACGGCGCCGCACACCGTCAGCCCGTGGGTTTTCGACTCCTCCGGCATCGTGGTCGCCAAGACGGTTCCTGTAATCTTCATCGTCCAGCCTCCGCTGCCTCGGCAATCGCATCGGCGTGACACCGCTCGGGCGCACAGTGACACCCGAGCGCGCGGCCACGCAACGATCGCACCTCAGACATGAGCCGCGTCTTGTGTGGCAAGTAGTGATCGCGGTACTTGTCGCAGCAGGCGTCCCGGTCGCCATCGTCGTTGAGCATGAACGGATTGCCCCACGGCGACGAACGATCTACGACGGTCAGCAGGCCGCGTGATCGGGCGTATCCCACGATGTGGTGCTGGCGGTCAAGATTCACGACGATCGTTTCGCCGGCGTCGAGCCGCTTTCGCAGGTTCGTCTCGTCGTCGGGCCAATCGTCCGACGCGGCGGCCGCGGTCTGCCGCTGTACCTTGATTTCCCGCTTTGCGTCTTGCAGGGTGAGGACGCCGCTTCGCACCTTCTGAGCAGTCTCGGGAGACTCCGCCGCGATCTTCTTCGCGTCTTGAATGTAGCGTGCCGACACGCTCGCCGTCGCTGCCGCCTCGTCGCGGGCCTTCGCCGTTTCAACCGGAGGTGGCAATCTTGCCACCTCCGGTCTACGGTCGCCGCCATTGGCCGCCTTCCGCCCCGCCGCC
>Ga0180436_10002631_pt1 | contig 16895 bp, 14 predicted proteins | sample SS_ome_2_FD_132434 | JGI IMG/M metagenome (GOLD analysis project Ga0180436, IMG submission 132434) | Hypersaline lake sediment archaeal communities from the Salton Sea, California, USA - SS_3_S_2 metaG | ecosystem: Environmental > Aquatic > Non-marine Saline and Alkaline > Hypersaline >...
GCCGCGGAACCATTCACCCCGCGTGAGCGACATGATGCCTTCGGCAACCCACGTATTGGGCAGAAGAATATTCGACGCCAGCATAACACCGGGAATGACCCGTGAAAGGTTCAGGCGCGCGTCCGCGGAAGGATCGTAAACCCGATGCGTGTAAGCCCACGCCGCCGCAGCAACAATCGCTATCGCGCCGATTATCAGCAGGCGCCATGCCCTCCCCCGCGGAACCCACCGCACGATCAGCAGCACGCAGATCGCGCCCAGGCCGCAGCAGAGAACGAGGAACGGTAGAGAGAACAGCAGCGTCCAGAGCGCGAAATGCAGCGGCAGTCCCCGGTGCCATGCGTAAGCGCCCACGTACGGAATTATAATGAAGAAGAATGCCCAGGAGGCGAAGAAAACGGTTTCCATGAACTTGTAGACGACGATCCGTGAAGTACTGAGCGGCCGGGTAGTAAGAAAAGGTATCTCTTCGGAGCGGAACAGCGTAGCATAGGATGTCACCAGCCCTGACACCACCAGCATCATGCCGATACCGAGAAAGAACAGGGAGAAAAGCCTGCCTACGATAAATCCGCCGATACCGCCGAACATACCGAGGACCCGGAATCCGGCCATGAAGAGCAGGAGCAGTCCAAGCTCGCAAAAGGCGGCAAAGCAACAGACAAACATCACTTTAAATCTGGACTGGTATCGGAGCGATTTCAGTCCGTTGACAAACTGGCGCCGCGACTTCCAATACAGCGCAGAGGCGCTCATAACCGACCGGGTTTTGCGGTGAGTTTGAGAAAGACTTCCTCGAGATTCCGGCCTCCGCCTCGCTCGAGCAGTTCGCCGAGAGTGCCGAGCGCATGCAGACGACCCTCCAGGATGATGCCGATGCGGTCGCCGATGTCTTCGGCCAGGGCCAGAATGTGGGTTGTCAGAAAGACCGTCATACCGCCCCGGGATTTTTCACGCAGCAGGTCCTTGATCAGCCGAATGGTGTAGGGGTCCAGGCCGATCAACGGCTCGTCAACGAAGAGCACGCGCGGCTCGTGCAGCAGCGTGGCCGCATAGATCAGCCGCTGGCGCATGCCGTGCGAAAGATCCTTGATCAGCGTGTAACGGTAGTCATTGATTCCGAACAATTCGAAAGACTTCTCGCGCTCCTCCAGAACCTTGTCCCGAGGCACCCGGTAAAGGTCCCCGGTGAAAATAAAAAAGTCTTCCGGCGTGAGCCGCTCGTAGAGATACGGCATGTCCGGGATATAGCCCATCAACTTCTTGGCTTCCACGGGCTCGCGCTGTATGTCCAGGCCGCCTATTCGCGCGCTTCCCGCCGTGGGTCTCAACAGGCCGGTCAACATCTTTATGGTCGTTGTCTTGCCGGCGCCGTTGGGCCCCAGGAAACAGAAGATCTCTCCGGCGGGCACACTGAGGCACAGGTCTCTTACCGCCACGATTCTGCCGAAGTCCTTTGTAAGGTGGTCGATTTCGATCATGGGGATCACCGGTTCGCTGCACTGTTTTCAATAACGCCGGCCGGGGCCGTGCCCTTGGCAGGACCGGCCCGAGCGGTCTCTACCGGAATCTCTTCAATCAACTCTATTTCCAATCTGCCCAACACCTTCATGAGTTCGATCTGGGCGGCCGGACCGCCTTCCAGTAAAGCTATGTGAGTGGCATCAACAGCTTCCTGCCCCCAGGTCGGATCCATCTCAACCCAACGGCCGACATAGACCGCGGGCCACGCATGGTAGTAGAACGCGCCGTCCTGAAACGCCAGACCAACCATGATCTTCGAAGGAACGCCCGCCGCCCGGGCCAGGCCGACAAAGAGATAGGTGTGCTCGTTGCAGTCGCCGGCCCTGGTTTTCAGGACGTCCAGAGCCGACGGCAGGCTCACCGTGACCTCCTTGCGGACGTTGCGGTGCACCCATTCGTAAACGGCTTCAGCCTTCGCGGCCGGATCGGTCTCACCCCCGACAATCCTCTTCGCCTGTGCGACAATGTCAGGATGATCCGATTGTAGAAAAGTCGTTGCAGCAAGGTATTTCGAAAACGACCCGTCATGCGCTGAACCGATGTCCCCGTGACGTTTCAGAGGAGTCTCAGCCTTTACAGTAACAACCGCTTCATTCCCGCCCGCGCTTTCGACAGTCTGCCGATGGGTCCGCAGTTGTTCGGGTTCCAGAGCTCCGCCTTTCAGCCTCAGCCGCAAGCCCGGCGTCCGCCTCGGGTTCCGGATTTCTCCGACACAGTCGACGGCAAGTCTTGCAATGACGTCCTCCGCCGAACCTGCCTCTTTCAGGGCGGCAAAGGCTTCATCGGCCTCACAGCGTTCAAGCACCCAGCCAAAGGGGGTCTCCTGCCGCAGGGTTAGACCTTCTTCGTCGATCCACGAAAGCACGGTGCCGCCGCCATACTCGGATGAAAGAACGGTGGATTCATACTCCTCTCCCCCCAGCAAGATCTTCTCCTTACGGAGGGCCCTGACGGCGACGATAACCGTGGACATCGAAGTCGGGTCAAGGGTCTTCAGCGTCAGTTCCTGGCCCGGTTTCAGCTTCTGAACCGCCATGTCGGTCATCGGCGAATAGATAATAACGTCGTCGGGGATTTCCATCCGCAGCTTTTGAGAGCTGTTGCCCGTGTTCATCGAAATGTTGAATGTCTGGCCCCGCGCCCGCATGCCTCTAAGCAGCATGGTGTAAGCGTCGGAATAAAGTTTGAACGTGAAATGCTGCAGTTTAAAGAACATGTCGATTGTTGCGCCCGTGTCCACGTGCAGGTTTTGCTCCGTACCCAGAATTCTCAGTTTCAAATGGATGGAGCCGCTTGCGATGTAACGTCCCTCGGGATTGTTTTCGTCGATTTCGACGCTGGAATGGCTGTATCCGATGGGCGCGCCGTCAAACAGAATGCGCATCCACGAATCTTCCAGCAGGACGTCTTCGGAGAGAACGCTCTTGTACCCGGACAGCGCGTGGGTGAATAACCCCGGGAACGCCTCGTAGCGCACCAGCCACGCCGTCATTACGAGCCAGAAGACCAGGACGGAAGTTCTCAGCAAGGGCTTGGTCATTCAACGTGCGCGCTTTCAGCCGGCGATCCATCCCCGGACCTGGTTGCTCAAGGCCGTTACCTCCAGGATTCTGCCCGTTGTGGGCGCTTCGTCTCCCGGCAGCACCACCTCGTCCCCCACCGCATGTCCTTCGAGCGCTGTCGCCAGCTTGCTGCTGCTCGAAATTATGCCCAGTTCCTCGTCGCGGTCCCACTCTCCCAGAATGCAGTAGCGCCGCACGCCGCCGGCGTGTTCTACGGAGACACACGTACCCATTCCGGCGCGATCCGACGGCATGTTTCTGAAATCCGAACCCTTAACCTCCGCCAGGTCTCTTTCCATGTCGGTCTTCCTCTGCAACAACAGCCTCTGGCGGTCCTTGGCGGCCTGGTATTCGAAGTTCTCCCTCAGATCGCCGTAGGAGCGTGCAACCCCGATCTCGCGGCTGTTTTCAGGTATGGTCTCTTCCAGCAGCTTGCGCAAAGCTTCCCGGCGTTCACGGTAACTCCGCCACGAAGTCAGCCGAAGGGCGCCTTCAACGCTTACCGCTTGCCGACTGTCGGCCGCAACCGCTTCCAGCTCCGGGAACAGCTTTATAAAGCGGGCCATCAGCGATCTGCGTTCGGCTTCATCCCACCCGCGCGCCAATTTGACCCTGGAAAACAGGGCCTGGATCTGCCTGGTGTCGAGAGCCGAAAGAATACCTTTCAGCCATTCGGCGTCCGCCAGCTTCTCCATCAGCAGTTTCCGTGCCTTGAGGTCGTCGCCGGAAGCGGAAATTCCCAGGACATCCACAATCCTTCCCATGAGGGTATACTTGTCCGTCAGTGCCCATTTATCGACCTCGTCCAGATTACGCGCTGCCCATGCAAGCAGGCACGGGCCGGTCTCCCGCATACCGAACTCGACGCGCAGCACGTCCGCCATTGCCGTCGCATGAGTCGTCTGCTCGAGGAACCCGGTGACGGTTTCCAGCGCACCGGCGGTCAATTTCGGGAGAATTCCCAGCAGCGTTTCACCGATGCGGCCGGGCTCCCGGGCAGCCATGTACCGCAGCCAGAGCTGGAGCTCGCGCGCGGAAAGCCCCACGACCGCGTTGCGGCAGGTTTCGGCAGTCAACAGGCACTCGAGGGCGCGCCGCACGCCGGCCGCCTCTTCTTCTCCAGCCGGCAGTCCCAGCCGCTCCATGGCAAGCAGCAGGCGCGCGGCAAGATCCGGCCGGTTATTCTCGCAGGCAGAAAGCGCGAAAGCGCAACGTTCGGCGACAACTCCCATGCCGTCGGGATCGAGCCCGGACGCCGCGCCGGCTTTCTCCAGCTCGCCGACAAGCTCGAAGATCCGCCCGGGGTCCCTCTCACGCGACAGAGAGGCAATCCATTGCTCGTCGTACTCCTTTGCGCTTTCCAGCAGCCGCATCGGCTCGGAGCGCTTCGCCGGCAGATCGAACAGCGGGTCCCGTTTCAACTGTTTACGCGCGGCTTCCCAGAAGGCCTTCCATTCATTCTCGCCGACGATGTCCGGCATAAGCAGCCCCTGCAGGTCCGGCACGCTGAGCGGACCGTAGCTGCGCAGCGCCGTCCGCACCACATCCCCGGGGCAGGTCTTCACCATCTCCGCCATGTTCGCCGGGTCAGTGTGAAGACGGGCCAGAAGATGATCTTCGCCGACAAGTTGCAGCGTTTCGCCCGCGTAGGCAAAAGACATCTGATGACCCGGTTTCTTCGTGAAATCGATCGTCACCTTTTCGTAAAAGTCGTCCAGCCGGCGAACCACTCCGAAACCCCACGTGTTGTCGTGGCAGAAGGCGCCCTCTTTCAGGTTTGTCAGGACGATCAGACGCCGCACGCTTTCCGCCGCCGGCAGACCGGCGTCGAAGCCGGCGTTCTTGAGCAGTGCCTGTCCCATGCGGTCTTTCATGACCGCGCGCGCCGCCTCCGCGCACAGGCCGCGGAGTTCGGGACTATCCTGCTCCCATCCGCAACGCAGCCGCAGTAGCCGCAGGGCGCCCTGCGCGTCACCCCGTTCCGACAGGGCATCCTGCAGAAGCTCCGCCCACGCTCCGGCCTTGTCCCGGTTTCCCTCTTCGGTAAGTTTCGACAGCACGGCCGACATCTCTCGAAGCGGCAGCGTCTCCGAATCCAGTTTCTCCAGGAACCATTCCTCCAGTTCCGCCGCGCTCTTTGCCCTGAGCCTGTCCGATAGCTGCATTGTATAACCCCGCTCCGCCTGCTAACCTTTGTCCACTAAAGAAGACGGCAACTATACCAGAGAGGGCGACGAAACGGAAGCTTTCCGGCAAACGGCGGAAACCGTATGAATCCATCCGTTTTAAGAATCACCGTCAGGCGCGGGAATGTCGCGCTCGTCGACTTCCTGGCGGAGAATCTGAAGCTTTCGAAAAAGAAGGCCAAGGCTCTGCTGGATTCGCGAGCTGTCTTGGTCAACGCCGAACGGGTGTGGATGGCGCGCCACCCCCTCCGGCGCGGCGACAGACTTGAGGTCGTGCTGCCCGTCGACGGCGGTCGAACCGCGGTCCCCCCCCCGCCGACGCTGTTCGAAAACAACGACTACCTCGTGATCGACAAACCGCCCAAAATGCTCTCCAACGGGCCCGACAGTGTTGAACAGCTCCTGCATTCCCTTCTCCGCAACCCTCATTTGCGCGTCGCCCACCGCCTGGACCGTAACACTTCCGGCTGCCTGCTCGCCGCGAAGACGCCACAGGCTTTCGGCGCGGCCGTCGAGCTGTTCAAGAAGCGCGGCGTCCGCAAACTCTATCACGCAATAGTCCACGGCCGCCTCAGCTCGCCCGATCGTAACATCACCTTTCCGCTGGAAGGCCGGAGCGCGGTGACGAGATTCAGAACTCTCGACGACAGCCCGGAAGCGAGCCACCTGCTGATCGAGATCGAAACGGGCCGCACGCACCAGATACGCAAACACCTGGCTGCTCTCGGCCACCCGGTTCTGGGCGATCGCGAGCACGGCCTGCGCGTCGCGACGTCCGAAAGGTCACGCCTGCTGCCCCGGCACATGCTGCACGCCTCCGACCTGCGGTTCATCAGTCCCGTGGACGGATGCCCCGTGCGGGCGAACTCGCCGCTGCCGACGGACTTCAGGAAATGCCTGAGGGAAATGCGGTTGAAGTGACGGGAAGCATCCGTCAGTTGCGGTGCCGATACGTGATGCGCCCTTTGGAGAGATCGTAGGGAGAAATCTCGAGCGTCACCTTGTCACCCGTGGTAATTCTGATGAAGTTCTTTCGCATCCTGCCCGAAATGTGAGCGAGCACTTCATGCCCGTTGTCCAGCCGCACCCTGTACATCGTGGCCGGGAGGACTTTTACAACCGTACCGGATACTTCAATGGAATCGTCTTTGGGCATTCTCGCAACTCCACCACCAGAAAAACCGCCACACCTTACGCGCTTCTATCTTCTTCCGCAAGAGATTTTGAAGTCAATTCAGGCAATTCTCGTTTCGACGCCCCGTTCCGTCGGATTTGTTCTATTAACCGGGATGCGAATCGTGTAGGCTCGTGCATGCTTCGTTTTCGTCCGGCCACATTATGCGCAGCCCTGTCGGCTGCGGCGTTGCATTTCATCTGCCTTCCGTTGCCGTCCCTCGCTTCCGGCGTGCAGGACGATGCGTCCCGCGCGGCACTCGACCGCATCGAACGGGACTACCTCGACGAAGAATATAAAGACGTAGTGGAGCGAAGCGGATTGCTGTTGAGGGAGATGCCGGGCGCGGCGGAGGCGCGCTTCCTGCGCGGCGCGGCTTACTGGCAGCTCGGATACCGGCAGGCGGCGGTTGCCGATCTTGAAGAGTATGTCAGGTCCGGCGGGCGCTTTCGGGACGAAGCACAGGCGATTCTCGAGCAGGCCCGCGGCGCGAAACCGGAGAGGCTGCTGCTTTATGGAGCGCGGGTGGGCCTGATGCGCAGCGACAGGGTAATCCGCCGTGAACTCGCGCGCGGGGACCCCCGCAGGGAGTCAACGGATACCGCGCTGCGCCTTGCCTGGAGCCTCGAGTCGGGATCGGCGCGTCCGTGGACGGTCAAGTACGGCGGGTCCACCCTTGAGTATTTCGAGGTCGAAGAAGCGAGCTGGATTTCTGAATCGCTGGATCTGATCGGCAGGTGGCCCGTGGCGGCGGGGCGCGGCCTGATCGAGCTTCGCGTCGGCGGCGAATATGCGCGCAGGGACGCCGGTCCGGACCTCTGGAGGGCGGCCGGCCGGCTCGAAATTGACTGGGACTTCGATCGCGTCAACCGGGGATGGGCGGCCGTGGAAGCCGCTTATGACGACTACCCCGCCGACAGCGAATTCAACGGAGCGCCCTTTCTGGCCGGAGCCGGATTCGAGCACCGTTTCAGCCGCAGCGCCTTCTTCTGGGACCTGTACGGACTTGTGCAGGAGTCGCGGCTCGACGCGGTATCGCATTTCGAGACAGGCGGCAGGGCCGGTGTTGTCCTCAAAATCAACGACCGGCTTAAAACCGGTTGCGTTCTGCGCGTTTCGGACGCCGAGTTTGACAACTACGAGGCCATCTTTTCGACCGAGCGTTCCGATCTCTACTACTCGGCCGAGGCGTGGGCTTCCTGCCGCGTCGGCAAAGGATGGAGGGTGTCGCCGTTCTTCGAATATGCGGCGAATCATTCGAACATCGAGGGCGACGATTACAATCGTGTGATCTTTGGACTCGACCTCATTTGGGGCGCGTTATAGCTTCGGGACGATGAGACTGCGGTTTTCTTCATCGGGCCTCACGTTCACGGTTCTTGTGGCGGTCCTCGCCGTTGCGGGCGTCGTCGGCAGTGCTTATACGACCTACCGCGGAATCTTCCGGCGGCTGAACGACGATCTGAACCGGCGCGTCATGCTGGCGGCAGGCGAGGCGGCCCGCGCCGCCGAGGCGGCCGCCGCGGCTTCGGGCGCGCGGCCTTTTTCCGGCACCGAGGCCCGCCTGCTTCACGAAAAACTGGCGGCGATCCGGAAGACGTCGCAACTGGAGAATCTTTTCATCTTCGACCGCGACCTGAAGTCGCTGGCCGACGCCAGACCGCGGATTGCGCGCGGCAAACAGTATACTCTCTTCAGCACATCGATGGACGCCGTCCGCGGGGTGCTGGCCGGAAGACCATACATCGACTACAGGCTGGACGTCGGATCGCTGTCCTTTCGAAACGCGGCAGTGCCGGTGGTCGTGAACGGCGAGATCATCGGAGGCGCCTACGCCCAGACCGACCTCGACTTCGAGGAACCCTGCCTGCGCCTGCGCCGCAACGTGCAACTGGCCGGCGCGTTCACGCTGCTGCTGGCAGCGGTGTTCGTTACGGCCGTTATCACCGCGCAGCGGCACATGAACCGTATCAAGGACGCCATGCACAGGCGGTCCCGTCTGAGCATGATCAGCCTGCTCGCGGCGGGCATTTCGCATGACATCAAGAATCCCCTGGGAACGATTATGGCTTCGGCCGAACTGCTTTCGAAACACACCGCCTCCGATCCGGAGAGCGCCGAGCTGGTTGCCTACATACGCGACGGCGCCGGCCGCATTCTCGATATCACCCGCACGATGCTTTCCGGCGGCGACGTCTCGCTGCGCAGCGTTTTCGACGCGCACGAGACCGTTTCCCTGCTGATGCGGCAGCTGAAGCCCGTGGCGATGGAAAAGAAAGTGGAGCTTTCGGCCGACGTACCCGTCGGCACGCTGGTATGGGCATCGCCGGCGGCTCTTCGAATGGGGCTGGCAAATATCCTGAAGAACGCCGTCGAGGCGGTGACGCCCGGCAGCGGCGCCATACGGCTGACACGCCGCCGTGACGGACGCCGCGTGGGGCTGGCCGTGTCGGACAACGGTCCGGGAATCGATCGCGCGTCGATCCGCAAGATCTTCGACCCGCTTATGACTACCAAGCCGGGCGGCAGCGGCCTGGGCCTGACCGTGACGCGGCAGCTCATGGAAGACATGCACGGCTCGCTTGAACTTGAAACGGAAGCGGGAATCGGTTCTACTTTTATCCTTTGGATACCGGAGGCGCAAGATGGCCCGAATTCTCCTGGTTGAAGACGACAAAGAGCTGAGCCTTGCGACGTCGGCCTTCCTGCGCGAAGAGGGCCATAACGTCGTGACGGCCGCGGACGTCGAAGAGGGACGCCGCGGGCTGTCCGATTTCGCTCCCGAGATCGTTATCACCGACCTGATGCTGGGCCAGGGCAGCGGGCTGGACATTCTGAAGGAGGCGCGCCGCCGGGCGCCCGCCCCGGAGGTGATTTTGGTCACGGCGCACGCCGCTTCGCACACGGCGGCGCAGGCCATGCGGCAGGGCGCCTACGAATATATCAACAAGCCGTACTCGCTGGCGGAAATAGCAAACATCGTCAGGCGGATTGCGGCTCGCCGCGTGCTTGTGGGCGGGGCCGCGCAGGCCCGCCCCGCGGCCGGGCAGCGGCTCGTGGCCGAAAGCGCCGCCATGCAGCGCGTCCTGGAGATGGCCGGCGACGCGGCCGGAACAACGACAACGGTTCTCCTGCGCGGAGAATCCGGCACGGGCAAGGAAGAGGTCGCCATGTTCATTCATGAACGCAGCCCGCGGTCCGGCGGGCGTTTTGTGGCCGTAAACTGTGGGGCAATTCCCGAGAACCTGCTGGCAAGCGAACTGTTCGGGCATGAAAAGGGCGCGTTCACCGGGGCGGCGGCAAGAAAGCCTGGAGCGTTCGAGCAGGCCGATCACGGTTCGTTGCTGCTGGACGAGATCGGCGATGTTTCGCCGGCGACACAGGTGCACCTTCTGCGCGCGCTCGAGACAAGAGACGTCACCAGGGTGGGCGGAACGGCCGCGATACCGGTGGACGTCAGGCTGATCGCGTCTACGCACCGGGACCTCGAGGCGCTGATCAGGCGGGGAGATTTCCGCGAAGACTTCTACTATCGCATCAACGTCTATCCCATCGTGATCCCTCCCTTGAGGGAACGGCGCGAAGACATCCCGCCGCTGGTCGGGCATTTTCTCGAGCAATCGGGCAACGATGCCGGGCGAATCGACAGTGCGGCGCTGGAAGCACTGCGCGCGTACGACTGGCCCGGCAACATCCGCGAACTCAGAAACATAACCGAGAACCTTCTGATTCGTTCGAAAGGCGAATGCATCACTCCGGCGCTGGTCAAATCCGTTCTGCCTTCCGGTCCGATCAGGCCGCCGGAGCCGGCGCATCCGGAGACCCTGCAGGAGAGCGAGACGCGCCGGATACGCGAGGCGCTGCAATCCACCGCGGGCAACAAGGCCGCCGCCGCCCGGTTACTGGGCATCTCGCGCCGGCGCATGTATTCGCGCATGAAGATACTGGGCATTGAGGGATGAAATATCGGAGAAACACGAAAACCGCCTCCCCTCCGCCGGCTCCCGCCGGCGAGGCCGAAGAGATCACCGGCGCTGTCGAGAACATTATTTACCGCTCGGAGGAGAGCGGCTACACGGTCTGCAGCATTCGAGTGCCGGGACAGCGCGACGCCGTTACGATCGTGGGCCGCTGCGCCGCCGTCTGGGTGGGCGAAACGCTGCGCGCCCAGGGAGCCTGGACGCTGCACAAACAACACGGCCACCAGTTCCAGGCCGACAACATAGTGTGCGTGGTACCCACCTCCGCGGCCGGCATCGAACGCTACCTCGCCGGCGGGATGGTCCGCGGAATAGGAAAGGTCATGGCAAAGCGCCTCGTGGCCAGGTTCGGTGAGGATACGCTGCGGATTATCGAGAAGGAATCGCGGCGCCTGGAAGAGGTTGAAGGCATCGGCGCGAAACGCCGGCAGATGATCAAGGAGTCGTGGATTGAACAGAAAGCGGTACGCGATATCATGATCTTCCTGCAGAGCCACGGCATGGGCGCGGCGCAGTCCGCCCGCATCTACAGGCAATACGGCAGTCAGGCGATCGCCCTGATCTCGCAGAATCCCTTCAGGCTCTGCGCCGACGTATGGGGCATCGGGTTCAAGACCGCGGACAGCGTGGCCTCGAGCCTGGGAATCCCCCCGCATTCGGAGATGCGCGCGCGCGCAGGCCTGGTCTATGTTCTGCAGACGATGAGCGACGAGGGCCACTGCTTCTGCATGGCGCCCCAGCTTATTTTGGAAGCGCAGGCACTGCTCGACATTCCCACCGAGATACTCAACGAAGCGTTGAAGAAGGAAATAGCGCGCGGAACCCTCGTCAAGGAAGACGAGCGCATCTATCCCGCAGCGCTCTATCAGGCGGAGATAAGCGTCGCGTCCAAGCTGCTGGGCATTGCCTCGACTCCGTCGGAACACCGGCCGATTGACGCCGCAAAGGCCGTGCCGTGGGCTGAAAAGCGCGCAAAGATCAGATTCGATCCCGCCCAATCGGAAGCGCTGCGCACAGCACTGACGAACAAAGTCTCCATCATGACCGGCGGCCCGGGCGTCGGAAAGACCACCATCATCCGGGCCCTCGTCGACGTGTTCAGGGCGCGCAGGTTGACGGTCTGTCTTGCCGCGCCGACCGGGCGCGCGGCCAAGCGCATGGAGGAAGCCACGGGGCACGAAGCCAGCACCATCCATCGCCTGCTTAAATTCATGCCGCAGACCGGGCATTTCGACCATGGGCCGTCAAATCCGCTGGAGGGCGACGTTTTTATCCTGGACGAGGTGTCCATGATCGACCTGCCGCTGATGCACAGCTTCCTCGGCGCCGTGCCGGAACGCAGCAGCCTGATCCTGGTCGGCGACACCGACCAGCTACCCAGCGTCGGTCCCGGCAACGTGCTGCGCGACCTGATAGACTCGAAGATAATCCCGTGCCGCAAGCTCGAAACAATCTTCCGCCAGGAACACGGCGGACTCATCGTTCGCAACGCCCATCGCGTGAACCGCGGAGAGTGGCTTGAAAAGGCTCCCTCCGGCAGCGATTCCGATTTCTATTTCCTGGAGGCGCTGGACCCGGACGACGTTGTTCAGCGCACGCTCGAGCTCGTTACACGGCGCATCCCGCACCGTTTCGGATTCGACAGCATGACCGACATACAGGTGTTGACCCCCATGCGCAAAAACCAGCTCGGCGCCGACAACCTGAACGCCGTTCTGCAGGAGGCATTGAATCCGACAGGTCCTCACGTGTCGCGCTTCGGACGCAAATACCGCCTGCGCGACCGCGTCATGCAGATCCGCAACAACTACGATAAGGATGTTTTCAACGGCGACATCGGACAGGTTGCCGAGATCCAGTCCGAAGAGCAGCGCGTGCTGGTGGATTTTGACGGCCGGGTGGTTACCTACGATCTGTCGGAGCTTGACGAACTGGTGCATGCTTACGCCTGCTCGATCCATAAGGCGCAGGGCAGCGAATATCCGGCCGTGGTGCTGCTGATGGCGACCCAGCATTTCAGGCTTCTGCAGCGCAACCTGCTTTATACCGGTCTCACCCGCGGCCGCAAACTGGTCTGCCTCGTAGGGTCGCGCAAGGCCGTTTGGATTGCTATCCGGAACAACAGGACGGAGCTGCGGCGCACCGGACTGAGGAGACGCCTGAACGCGGCCGCGGAGAACGACAATAGCGCGTTTGTGCCGGAGAATCAGTTAGAGGGACGCTTGAACTGACGGCACTCGACTCCGGCCTGCTCGAGCAGCGCGCGGGTTTGCGAACCGAACTCGTATTCTTCTTCGTAAACAACTTCCCGGATTCCGGCGTTGACGATCATCCTCGCGCAGAGCAGGCACGGGCTGAAGGTGCAATAGAGAACCGCATCCTTGACGGCAATACCGTGATAGGCCGCCTGCGTGATGGCGTTTTCCTCGGCATGAGCACAGATGCATTCAGCCAGGTCGGCGCCGCTGGGCGCACCTCCCGCGCATCTGGCGCAGCCGCCCTCGAAGCAGTTCGTGATGCCGCGCGGCGTGCCGTTGTAGCCCGTCGAAATGATGCGGCGGTCCCGCACCAGGACCGCGGCGACCCGGCGCCTGGAGCAGTTGCCGCGCCTGGCCACGACGTGGGCGATATCCATGAAATACGTATCCCAATCGGGACGATCCCGCTGTTGCGATTTCATGCCGACAGCATGCCCCGAAACCGTCGCACGGTCAATTATTCTCGGAAGCGGCCGCCGGCAGCGACAAATCCGTTCCCGGCGCCTGTGCCGCGCTTTCGGCAGCGCTCGAAATATGCTCGATCAGCGCCGGTGTAACGTCGGTCAGCGACGCTACGCGCCTTTTCAGCGCTTCGTCGCCGGCCCCCATCGCAACAAACGGCACGGGGTTCAGGGTGTGCAGGCTCGTGCGATTGTCTTCGACGTTGCCGTGGTCGCTGGTTAGAACAAAAAGGTAGCCCTGCGGGCCGGCGCCGTCGGCCAGAACGCCGACAAACTCGTCCAGACATGAAAGAATGTCGCGTGTAGCGGCCGCTTCGCGACGGTGTCCCACGCGGTCCGTCTGGAAGTACTCGAACAGCGTCAAGTCATGGTCGAGCGTCAACGCGACGAGGTGTTCGGCGGCCCGCGCGGGGGACATCAGCGGCCCATCGTAGCCCCTTGCCCGCAGGCTTTGGCGCGTCAAGTCCTGGTAGACCGCTCTGTCCGCCCGTATGTCGGCCGCGTTGCGCACCTTGCCGAAAACGCTCAGGGCCGCGACGGTGGTCACCGACTGCAGCCTGGTGCGGAGGACTTCTTCCACGCTCTCGACAAAATACCCGTTGGCGAAAGTCGAAACGAATCCCCGGTCGCACAGGCGCCGGAATATGTTTTTGCCCGCCGCTATCTCCCTCAAAGCGGCGCCGGGGAAACCTTCCACGTGCCGTCCGACCGCGCGCGCCGCGTTGACTCCCGTCAGGAGAGTGGTCTGTCCCGTGGCGCTCTGGGGCAGACCCTCGACGCCGAGACGGGCGTCGGCGGCAACCGCGTGTTCTTCAAGCAGCGAAACGATACGGGGAGAGGCGCCGCCGTAGAGAGGGTTGACGGCCGCATCGCGCGGGCCGAGCCCCAAACCGTCAACGAATACCAGCAATACGCGCGCCGGATGTTTCATGGCTGCGACGCCGCGCGCGGCACCGGATCGGCCGCGTCAATCAGCGCTTTGGATCGACCGGCGGTTCCGGAAGCCGTCATCAGAACAGTGTATAGATGAACGGCGCAACGGTCTGACCCGTCGTGATAAGCAGCGCCAGAAGCAGAAGCATCAGCACGATCGGGACAATCCACCAGGCCTTGTTATGCCAGGCGAAGCCGAGAAACTCCTTCAGAAGCCTGCCCAGATGCCTAAGAAACCGCAAGGCGCACCTCCTCTAATCGAGCACGTAGTCTTCGCGCCAGTCCTTCTGTTCCGCCCACGGGGGCTGCTTGTCCTTCTCCAGCAGAAACGACTCCAGCACCAGCACGTCCATGCGCGTGCGCATGAAACAGCGATAGGCGTCTTCGGGCGTACAGACAATCGGTTCTCCGCGCACGTTGAACGACGTATTTATGATAATACCATACCCGGTTCTTTTTTCAAACGCCTTGATTATGCCGTAGTAAGAAGGGTTGGTTTCGCGATCGACCGTTTGAACGCGAGCCGAGTAATCGACGTGCGTGACGGCCGGAATGTCCGAGCGAACCTGGGACACCCATTCGCGGACCGGCCTGTCGGGATCGCGTTCCACGGACAGGCGTCTTTCTTTCCTGACGGGGGCCACCAGCAGCATATAGGGGGAAGCTCGATCCAGTTCGAAATACTCGCCTGCCCGCTCGAGCAGGCAGGACGGCGCGAAAGGCCTGAATGACTCGCGGTACTTGATCTTGCGGTTCATGAGCGATTGCATGCCCGGCGAGCGCGCGTCGCCGATAATCGAACGGTTGCCGAGCGCCCTCGGGCCGAACTCCATGCGCCCCTGGAAGAGGCCCACCACACGCCCCTCCTCTATCAGGCGCGCGATCTCGTCTGCCCGTTCTTCCGGCCGCAGCCGCCGCGCAGGATAGCCTTGCGCGGCGAGGTAGGCCTCGATTTCAGCGTCGTCAAAGGCCGGGCCGAGGCAGGCGCCCTGCATCCGGTCGTGTATGCCGTCGGCAGCGCGGGCATTGCCCTGCAGCGTGTACCAGACGGTCAGCGCCGCCCCGACGGCTCCGCCCGCGTCGCCCGCCGCCGGCTGCAGCCATACGTTCTCGAAGGGACCCTCGCGAACAAGCCTGCCGTTGGCAACGCAGTTCAAGGCAACTCCACCGGCCATGCAAAGATGTTTCTCGCCGGTAATGCTGTGCACGTGGCGCGCCATGCGCATGATGATCTCCTCGGTTACGGCCTGTACGGAGCGCGCGAGGTCCATTTCTCGCCGGCCGATCCCGGTTTCCGGCTTGCGCGGCGGCCCCCCGAAGAGCTTGTCAAAGCGGCTGTTGGTCATGGTCAGACCGTCCAGGTAACCGAAGTACTTCAAGTTCAGCCTGAACGACCCGTCCTCGCGCAGGTCCAGGAGGTTGTCGAGGATCGTGTTTACGTAGCGCGGCTCGCCGTAAGGCGCCAGACCCATCAGCTTGTACTCTCCCGAATTCACCTTGAATCCGGTGAAGTAGGCAAACGCCGAGTAGAGCAGACCGAGCGAGTGAGGAAAGCGGAGCTCCTGCAGAAGCTCTATGCGGTTGTCGCACCCGCGCCCGATGCTGCTGGTGCCCCACTCGCCCACGCCGTCGACCGTCAGGATCGCGGCGGTGCGGAAAGGCGAAGGGAAGAAAGCGCTGGCGGCGTGCGATTCATGGTGCTCGGCGAAGTAGATGTTACGCATCCGGCCAAACCCGCATTTCTCAAGCGCCGTCTCAATTTCCAGCGGAATCCACAGTTTCTCTTTGAGCCACAGAGGAATCGCCATCATGAACGAGCGAATACCCCTGGGGGCTACCCCGAAGTAGGTCTGCAGGATGCGGGCAAACTTCGTGATCGGCTTGTCGTAGAAAGCTACGGCGTCAATGCCCGACTCGCCGACGCCGGCTTCCGCCAGGCAGTAACGGACGGCGTTTAAAGGGAAGCCGGCATCGTGCTTCTTGCGCGTGAAGCGTTCCTCCTGCGCCGCCGCAACGATATCGCCGTCGTCGACAAGCGCCGCCGCCGAGTCGTGGTAGAAAGCGCTGATTCCCAGGATCTTCATGGATTTACGACCAGTCAGTATTGGCGACGGTACGCTTCCGGCCCCGGCAACGGACGGTGCGTCGACCAGTATGTTTGGTCCTTCGGCAGAAACTTGCGCCGCATGGGATCGCTGCGGCCCAAAATGAGGAACAGCCGGCCGAGCGGAAAACAGAGGTAGAAGAACGGCGCCAGCAGAACCCATGAAAGCCCGATGCCGACAGCCCTGGCCAGGCGGTTCCCGGCCCTGCGAAAACCACGGTAGAGAGGGTGAATCCACAATCCTCCCGCCAGCACCAGCGCCGCCAGCGTAAAAACAATTGCGGAAACAAGGGGCCTGTGAAGCACCGGCCCGAGAATGAGCCCGGCCGCGCACATGACGGCCGCTTCCAGAATGACGCGGGGCGCTTCCGGTTTTGCGAACCGGTCTGCGCCGCCGTCCGGTTTGATTCGCCACGGCCAGACCGCTTCATAAACTCTGGTTGACGACTGAGACATCCGATCGGCATCCTATTGCGCCGCAAATGCTGCGCTCTCGGAGCAGAAATACTACGAAAGCCCGGAGTTATCCGCGAGAAGAATTCGCGGCCAGTGCAAATTATTCATGAATCCGCGCCAGCATTTCCAGGGCCGCCGCGGCGACTTCCTCGGCGGAAATGGACTTCATGCATTCTCCGCCTCTATCACGACATACGCGCGAGAAACACGGACGGCACTCGACGGAAGACGTAACAACGCGGTGTCCCTCGCCGTAC
>Ga0180436_10002632_pt1 | contig 16885 bp, 12 predicted proteins | sample SS_ome_2_FD_132434 | JGI IMG/M metagenome (GOLD analysis project Ga0180436, IMG submission 132434) | Hypersaline lake sediment archaeal communities from the Salton Sea, California, USA - SS_3_S_2 metaG | ecosystem: Environmental > Aquatic > Non-marine Saline and Alkaline > Hypersaline >...
AGGGATGGTGTCACAAACGCCTCCTGAAGCGAACTTTAGAACATTTTCAGATGTTATAACTTATGTGAATAAACTTCCTTTGGTTGATGTTGAGATGAAGCAGATTCAAATGAAGGTGCCATCTTTCTCATTATCTGAAATCCAAAAGCTTCAGGCTCAATTGGAAAAATGGGTGGCTTCATTAAAAATGAGTCTGCAAAAATTTAAACTAGAATTGAAAATTCCTTGTGGAAATCTAGAACCTAGCCTCCAACAAAAATGCTTGAAAGTTACTGCAAATATTGATGCGAAATTTGGAGAATTATTAACCAAAGTCGATAAAAATCTTCAGGCGTTGGAAGAATATAAAAAACTTCCTCGAAAAATTCTGGAATGGAAAAATGCACGAGCTAAATATATTTATCAGATTATTTGTTATTTAGACACAATTGTTACTTATGTAGGTGGATATTTTAAAAAACAAGTATCCAAAATAAATGGATGGATAAAAATGTCTGTTCAAATAAAATCATTGCTAAAAACATGGGGTAAAATAGCTGGATTGATGAATCAATACATGAAAAGCTGTGATAATTGTACAACTGAGCGATATTCGTTGTTCGAAATGCTCGCAAAAATCTTTACAGGTGCAATCCCTGAGCTTCCAATAGTGCAATTTCCTAAATGGCCGGACTTTTATTTTGATTTCTCACAATTACAACTTGGCTACAAAGTAGTTTTACCTGATCTTAAGTTCAAAACAGAGCAAATAATAATGCCAAAACTACCAGAGATTCAGCTTCCAAGCATATCAAGCCTACCATTCCCTGAAACACCAGGCGCACCAGTGCCTCCGGAATTTGAAGAACTACTAAATAAGCTTTCGCAAGATGGCGTTAATATAAACTTTGATCAGATTAGTGAATTACCTGGATTTGATAAACTTCCTCCAATTCCTGAAATTCCTGAACTACCTTTGCCACCGGAACTTCCTAATCTACCGGATCTTCCGCCTTTACCTTTACCTTCATTACCTGACCTACCGGATCCTCCAAAGATTCCGGAAATTAGTGCAAATATTGAAGGTGCATTAGATGGAATGAATGTTGCAATAAAAATTCTTTGTCTTCTTAAAAAGAATTTACTACCAATACCAATGACAAATTTAAAATCGCATATTGAAGCTTCTACAAGTAGATCGAATAGTGCAGTCTTCCCTATTGATACAATGTTCAGCTTCCAATCTCCAAATGTGCAAATGCCTGGAGTTGGTAGAATCAAATTAACAACAAAACTGGATTTAAGAATTGAAACAGACCAGATTTATGAATCTGTTAAAGCTATTGCAGATGAATGGAATTCTATTCAGACTGATTTGTCACAGGTTTCTGCAGCAATTGAAGAAGCAATCGGAGATATTGAAGTGCCAGATATTCCAGAGATCCCAGAGGTGCCTGAAATACCAGAAGTACCAGAGATTCCTGAAGTACCATCCCCTACTGCATACCTGGATGATCCAGAACCAATTCAACTGATTGCAACACAAACTTACATAAATCCGCATGAAACAAACAAATCATTAGATGAAATTAAAGCTGCAATACAAAATGAACAACTACCAGATGAGATTAATTCAAATTATTTCTATAATTTACGAAATCAACTAGTTGCGTTTGCAGAGCAAGATCAAAACTATATAAATTCTGCTCAAAAAGCTGAAACTTTTGATAGAATGCTGGCTTATAACCTTAATGCTCCAGAATTAGATGATTTTGTGCAAACAAAAATGACTGCAAGTTCAGAGCCAATATACAATGCGCAAACAAAATCTGAACCAGTTGAATCATTTGCAGATATTAAAAACCTAGGAAGATTATTAGCTTTAAACACAGGCGCAATTGCAGAAAGCATCATTGATAACAATACAGCCAATGAATCTGCAGGTGGACAAGAGTTGACAGGTCTATATGTCTATAATGCTGCACTAGGAGTTAATAAAAGAATCCTTATGTACGAAGGCGAACTTAGCAAACCAAACAATATAATTATTACTGATATTGATGAAGATGAGGATGAAGACATTTTCTATGCATATGGTGGAAATGTCTACTTAAAAGAAAATTACACAAATCAGCCAAATAGCAAGTTTACACAAATTATTAGTTCAAACGCTAAGCTTGTTGATATTAATACTCTTATCCCTCCTAGCCCTTCAGTTAATGGATATGAAGTAAATTATGATTCTGGTACACAGGGTGACTTTAGCTGGGATGGCATAAGTACCGGAATTATTGGAGGATATGAAATCATCTTTAAAGAAAGCTTATCGGATTTTGATTCTCAGGAATATACAAAATCTCAAAAAATAATTGTTATGGAAGAGCCAGAAGTAAATATTACAGTTGGAAGAATTCGTTAAGATATTGAAATAACAAGAATCCAGGGCAATTACACTGTTAATGGTGAAATCAGTTCAACTTATGGCTTTGGTGACTATATTGAAACCGGAAGTGATCCGAATACTCAAATTATTATTACTTTTTCAGATAGTAGTCAGATTGTTCTTGGACCTGACACTGCCATTCAGCTGCCAAATTATGTTCCAGGTGACTTTGAATCAACAGCATTAACTGGTAATGCAATATTCAGATCAAACTTCTTTACAAATCTATTCCTGCAGGAAGGCGGGGGTACGGTTAACGAAGATGGATATGTAAAACTTGAATATAAAAATGGTGACACAGTTGAAGTAGACAAAAACTCATTCTTCTTTGGTTCAACAGTAACTGACGGGCTTGGTTATGTATCCTCATTAAACGGTTCAGGAACTTTAAGAGGAATGCAAAGGGATATTTTAGATTCCGGATCTTCAAGATACGGGCTAAATCCTGGTCAGATTATTCATACAATGGAAGATTCTACACTTGTAATAAAAACAGATGATGAAAGCAGGCAAATATTAAAAATCAGCAAAAACAGAATGATTCCAATTTCACAAAACTATGAAGATGATATTGGATTGCAAATTTCAAGCGGACGTGTTGAAGTTATTACACCTTCGGAAGACTTAAGTAATGAGGTTGCGCTACAGCCTGGAATGCTTGTTCAATTTGAAGAATTTGTTCAAATGGATTCTGGTAGCGCAGTAATAGAGTTCTTTAATGGAGGTCAAACAAGTTTAGGAAGTGAAGATACTTTAATGATTAAAGAGCTAACTGACGAAGATAATCCTTATATAAATATTGATAGCGAAGAAGGCAATTACTACAGTCAAATATTCACATTTAACCGCGAAGGTGAACGAAGCAATCCAAGTGAAACTGAGCTTTATGCTCCTCAGCAATGTTCTGACAATACAAAACCATTTGCAGAAGCAGGGCCTTCAAAAAAACAAGTGGTTATAATGCAAAATTTAGAAATTGATGCTACGAAATCATTTGATACTGATGGTGAAATCCAAAGATATTATCTTGATAACAATCTGGACGAAGATTCAGACGGAGATGGCGACAGGGAAAACGATGCGAATATTATTAATGAGAATCCAGGGGTTGGAAGATTTTTACTAGGACCATTTGATGAGCTCGGAACATATGAATTTGCTTTAAATGTTGAGGATGAATCTCGAAACGTAGGTAAGCAGATTATTGAGGTTGAGGTAATAGTGCCTGATATTACTTTGGATGAAGCTTCTGCATCACAAGATTTTATTACAGGTAGCATTGACCCTATAGCAGAAGATATCCCTATAAAAATAATCAGAGATCGTGCTGGAGTTAACAAGAAAATTGGAGATGTTTTAACTGATGAAAAAGGAGACTTTAGACTTGATGGCCTTGAATATGATGACATTATCTGGCTTAGAAATGCTGATGGTGATTTGATTGCTGAAATTGATGATCTAACTGGCCGAATTGTAATTTTAGATAATCGATATTATGTTGATGCACTTGAAGCTACTCCTCCGAATATGCCAACCCGAATGGTTGTAAAAGAAATTGCAACTGAAGAAATCATGATAACTGTGCTATTAATTCCGGATCAAAACACAGATGTTACGATTCATGAAGAAGAAATCGAATTCACAATTGAAAGTGTTGCAGACTTTGAAGGAGTGCATATTAAGGACATCGATTTAACTGATGGATTCGACTTTAATGGCCTACCTGCATCTGATCCTAACTTTACTGGTGCAGCTGAGGTGGTGTTTGATGATGCGCGAATTTCAATAGTTGATTCAGGTGGGAATGTATATTTCTTTAATGAAAATTTAGATTTGAGAGTTAAAGATTATATAGATCCATTTGAGCCAATTATATTTGAAATGCTTTATGGTTCAGCAGTTATTGCTGAAATTCATATTGCAATAAATAATGGTAAAACAGCAGAAATTGGTTCACGAACTGATTTTGGATTGCCTCCAGAAGTTGCAGAATTTAGTGACCAGGACAATGATGGAATGCCAGACTGGTGGGAATATAAATACGGGCTTGATGCTTTGAATCCTGGAGATGCATTGTTGGATAGCGATAGCGATGGGCTTTCGAATTTAGAAGAATATCGACTTGGAACCAATCCTTTAAATCCGGATTCTGATGGTGATGGTTTCTCTGATTCTGAGGAGGTTGCGTTTGGTCAGGATCCGAATGAAGAGGCGCACTCACCTTTTGATGATGTTCCTAGATCGCATCCTTACTATGATTCAATTGTTAATTTGTCTCAAAGAAATATTCTAAGAGGTGATTTGATTGATGGATTCTATAAATTCAGACCAGATGCTGAAATTGCCAGAAAGGATTTTACAGATATTATTCTAAAAATGCTGTGTATTATTCCGAGGTCAGAAGCTTATGAAGAACCGCCTTTGTATAATGATATGCCGTTTGATGAAGATGATTATTATTATCCGATAATTAAAGAAGCAACATGGCAGGGATTTGTTACGGGTTATGTTGGAGATGTTGACAGTAGTGGACTTGCTCCTTTTGAACCAGAAGAAACAATTACTCGAGCTGAGGCAGCAAAGATTATTTTAGAAGCATTAGAAAAATTAAAGATTGTAAGTTTAAGAAACATTGAAGAAGCAGAAATCTGGTATGAACCATATATTGATTTATCTCAAGACTTATCCCCTATTTTAATTGAAGATAGTCAGGTTAAAGAAACATATATTCTAACTGATGCAGAAGCATTGCGGCCGAATGCATTAGTAACCCGTGCAGAGTTTGCAGCAATTGCTGACAGAGTTTTGCAGGCGTTTGATTGTTATGATGTTGATTCTGATGGAGATGGAATTCCTGATTGGTGGGAACTTGCAAATGGATTAGATCCATTTGATGCTTCTGATGGAACTCGAGATCCTGATGGTGAAGGCTTAATTAATCTAGATGAATACAGATATGGAACTGATCCGTACGATCCTGATACTGATGATGGTGGAGCTACTGATAAAGATGAAGTTGATCGCGGAACAAATCCAATAAACTTCCCTGAAGATGATCCTTTTGATGACGATCATGACGGACTAACAACTCAGGATGAAATTAATATTTATGGAACTGATCCTTATGATCCTGACACTGATGATGGTGGAATAATTGATGGACAGGAAGTTAATCGTGGAACAGATCCTTTGGATCCGAGTGATGACTTTTTAGCAGTAGACAAAGATCCTAGATCAGAGCTTGAAGAAGGCGTTTATATTGTTGAAGTAGACTGTAATAGTTGTCCATGTCTATCTGCAATTGACCATAGGGCTGATTTAATTGAAGGAGATAAGTTTTTCGGAGTTATATCGACAGAAGATTTGTCTACTATTTTCGCAAAAAGTAATGAATTAATCTTTAAAGGTTTATGAAAAAACTATTTGTAACATTATTGATCTTAATTAGTGTAATTGGAAGTTATGCACCTGTAACATATGCACAGGATGAACCTACAGACAACAATTGCGTGGTTGAAATGAAGCCAATTTTAGAATCAAAAAGCGCAGAGCTTAGAGCTTACTTTAAAGAGCATTTTCAAAGCAAAAAAACAAATTCTTCTTTATTAGACCTTGCTTTAAAAAGATTTGATAAATATAAAAAAGATCTAAATGAAAAAATGATTGAATTTTCTCCACAGGCTGGGCTTAGCTTGTATGCAGAATCAATTGAAAACTTGAAGTGTGCAAAGATAGTAAATCAGGAAATAGAAACTATGGAAAAACTTTTAAGAAGTTATTTTGAACAAACTGCTCAGGTTAAAAAGACTTCTGCATTAATGAACAAATTAAAAGCTATTAATAAAAAGATGGATACTTTAATGAAGGCAGTTCTTGATATGTACGGTAAATGGATGACATTAAAAGGTAGAATCCCATGTTTAATTAAAAAATGTCTATGAAGCAAAAACTAACAATAAAATTAGGATTCGTAGCAGCACTAGCGATATTAGTGTTTATGTCAGGTGTATGGATGAGTGGTACATTTGCTGCAACTTCAAATCCTTATGAGAAAGAAGGTGCAAAGTATGAAGAAGTACGGGATCTTTATCATAAAAGGGTAAATGATGTTTTTAATAAAAAGCTTGCTTTAATGAAGCAGGGAGACAAAGGATCTGGTACAGCTGAAATCCCTAAAGGAGATAACTGCAGTGAAAATAACTATTCTACTTTCTGCCTTGCATTGGCAACTGCAAAAGAATATGAAAACTATATAATTGGCTTGGATAAACTCAAACTTGTTGTTGATGTACCTGAAGACCGAAGCATCGCAGGAACAAGTATGGGAGTTATTGGAAAACGTGCAGAAATTGAAAATGAAAAAGTAAGAGCTAAAAAAACTTTAGATGTAGCTTTAGCTACTTATAACGAGCTTGCTGGTTTGTATCAGCAGCATCTTGAATATGAAAAAATGATTAAAAATCTAACTAAATATAACAAAAAAGTCACTGAATTTAGAAAAGAAGTTGAAGAACTCCCTCCTAAATTTATTGATGCAACAACAGCAGAATGTACATAATATGAAAAAACTACTAACTACATTATTGGTCTTCATTGCAATATTCATAGCTGGAACTATGACAACTACTGCTGCATCTAGTTCTGAGCCACTTGCAAAAGACATGTACCTGAAATTATATGAAGAAATTGTTAATAAACCTGCTGAAAAAGCAGCTAAATCTTCAGCTTCGAAATTTGGGATGTCTGAAGACAATTTGAAACAAGTAGTAAATGAAGGGAATGTTAGCTCATTAGTAAACACAAAAGATCCAACAGAGGATCTTGGTGACCTTACAACTAAGTTCAGTAAAGTATTTGCTGACTATCAAAGCTCACTTGCAACTGAAAATATGCGAGCTGACTTACAAAACAAAGCAAATCCAAGTGAAATATATACTGATGGCGACACTTCAAATTCAGATTTTGATATTTTATATGATTTAACTGTTATTGAAGTAATTCTATTCAATGAAGCTTCAGTAAGTGAATTTGGAGGTAAGTTTGAATTACCTGACTTTGATTTTTCAGATCCGGATGAGCAAGAAGCAATTGATGATTTATTTGGAAGGACTGATGAAGAGGTAGAAGCAACTGAGGAAAAAGACTTCTCTTCAATTGAATGTTTGGAAGGAGATTCAAATTTAGAAAATGCACTAAATGCTTATGAATCAGGCCAAGGTGATGATGATGACGACGATGACGATGATGGTGTTGTTTATGATGAAGATGGCTTCCCTCAAGCTGAACCTGATCCGTGGCCAACTAATTATTTGTGTCCTGATGGAGCATTTTTCTGTATTGAAATCAGCTTTAGTGATGAAACTTCTAAAATCTATTCAAAACGGGATAATTGTGTTGCGTGCCATGTTCAGAATATAAATAAAGAAATGGACAAAATGCTTGGCAAATCCCTTTCTGCAAATAAACTTTCAGGTAATTTAATGGAAGCTAATAAGTGTAAGAGTTCTTTCTCAAATGTCGGAGCAAATATGAATATAATTACAGTTGCAGTGCCTCCGCCAAAACAAGCTAAACAGGATCTTTATTTGAAACTTAATATTGAAAAGGAATGGAATAGATTCAGAGAACTTGCTGATCCTAATTATTTTGATACAGGCAGCAAATCTCAACCTGCCCAGACTTCAGTTGAAGACAGGGCAAGCAGAAAAGGAGTAATCAATTCAGGGCCAAATGCAACTCTTGAAGAAGCCATTAAAAGAACAACTGATATTTCAAATGGAATAATCAATCAAACAGCTGAAGAAAACGCCAGTAAACCAAAAGAATTAAAAACTGAAGTTCAAAATAAGGAATTCCAGAATGTTATTGAAGAATTATCTGCTTTTCAGCTGTACTTTAGCTCAATAAAAGATCTTTTTGTAAAAATGAAGGAGCCATGTACAGAATTATCCAATAAATCTTACTGTTCTTAATATATGCTAAAACAACTACTACAAATCGCATTAACACTGGTAATTGCTCTAAATATGAGTAGTGCTGCTCATGCGCAAAATCTGCCGGATGTTCCTGATTTACCTGATCCTGATAATCTTCAGGTAGATGAATCTTGTTTTAATGAATGGGAGAGCTTTGTTTCTTCGGTTATTTCTTATGATAGCTTTGGTGAGTTCTGGAAAGATATTTTTGTCAGATATAATAAGAATCTTTGCCATTATCAGGATATTGCAAGTACTTTAGATAAAATTGATGCAGTAAGAAAGCAGATTAAACAGAATTTCTTATCATGCAATTCAAAACAGGCAACTACATTGGCGAATCAATACTATGAACTAGAAGCTGAATTGTGGTTTTTAAGAAACTTCATTGATATTCCAAATAGTGAAATTCAGGAGCTTCCTGAAGAAAAAGTACAGGAATTGATGAGACAGGAGTTTGTTTTAAGCAAACAGTATTTTGAAGAAGAAAAAGTTACAGAGCTTTATGACAAATTTAAAAAGAAATATAAAGGAAAAGTTTCAAGTACTTATAAAAAATGTGAAGATCCTGATATTGGAGCTCTTAAGAAAAAATGGAAATCATTTAAAGAGAATATTAAGTCTTTAGGGCAGGATACAGGAAAAACAATTAAAGCTGAGTGGAATAAAGCAATAAACAATCCAGCAAAAGGAATGCAGGGATTTATTAAAGGAGTACAAAGTTTTAGATTAAATAGTGTTCCAGCTTTAAAAACTCCAGATAAGATTGTTGCAGCTATGACAAAAGAACTTGAGAAAACATCAGGAGTTCCGCCAAGCCTTGATGAAGCTCAGGCAACAATTACAAGAACTTACGATGCTTACAATAAAACAGTTAATACAACTGCAGTTAAGGCTGAGTATGAATCTCTTTATAAACAAGGAGGCGACTCGCTTGCTGAAAGTTATGTAAATAAAATCAAAGAAATTAATAAAGTAATAATAGAAACATATGATCCTTTAGTAAAACTAAAGGAATGTACGAAAAAGACAGGTGAACGACAGTGCCAGTAACATAGATATAGTTTCCTTAACTATATTCCAAAGCTTTAGCCGGCTTTGCAAAAAGCTCCCAGGGTAATAATCACGGGAGTTTTTTGCTAAGGCTTTTCTAGGGCTTGTATTTTAAATTAGGTCGTATTAACGGTTAACAAGTGCAAGGATTGTTCCTTTTACTTTACTTTTAAACAGATCGTCTTTTTCAGGTTGATTCAATTTTTGGTTGATCTCAGCAACATCAGATTTGCAGTATGGACATACATCTTTATGGCTGGAAATTGCTTTCCCGCAACTGATACAATTGAAGATCATTGGGTCTTGTGCTACTCAAGAATATAATGGTCGCTTTTGTCATTTGGCAGCATGTTTTCATCGATTTCGATCTCCTTCTCTTTTGGAATTTCTATTGTCTCTGGATTTTGATTCGGTTCTTTAGAAGCCATGGATCTGTCTTCGAGAAACTTCTCAACATCGCTTTCACGAATTCGCCACACTCTTCCAAGCTTAAACGCTTTAAGCTTTTTGTCCTTAATGTATTTAAGGACAGTGAAAGGGTGCACCTGAAGTAACTCTGCTACTTGCTCTGTTGTGAGTAATTTATCCGGAAACAATTTAATTTTGTTTAAATTTGATCAAATTTATTTAATCTCACTATAATTTTATCATTTCTACGCAACTTTAGCAAGTTTCAGAGAACTTAATACAATCTGCCTAAATTTCAAACAGCGTTATTATATATATCACAACTTTAATAATATTTCAACAATTTTGACAAGTTTAATTTAATTTCACACAATTTGATTAAACTTTATTAAACTTTATACAATCTGAGCTCATTTTACGCGATTTCAGCAAATCTGGACATTTTTACAGGAAAATGGCCACCAATTAATAGTTTCGGCTTTAAAATTCAAATAAATAAGGTTTGGACAAATTTATTTTGTCGAGAATAATCTCATCCCCGGGGAGAGAAATCCTATTGAAAAACATTATTTGAAATTTGGCAAATTCCCGTACTAGTACGGATTTATTTTCCAAACAATCTGCCCCAAAGTCCTTTTTGCTTTTCCTGGATCTCTTGTGCTTGCGGAGTTTCTTCAACCGAAGGAATTAATTCTGCAATTTGTTCTGGGGGTGCTTCCTGATACCTGAATATTAATTTATCTGAAAGTGAAACAACATGCGAATTTGAGCATTTGCTTTCAGTAAGGACCATTTCAACACTTTCTCCTTTTAATTTCATGCGCGCTTCTTCAAGCAATTCCCATTTATTTAATGTAGTGCCATGAGTACCAACTTCAACATCAACAAGGAATATAGTATCGCCTTTTTTAATAACACCGCTTACAACGGATCCTGGAGGGTAGGTATAATCTGGTGTTTCGTGGTTTTCCATAAAATAGGTTTATTTTTCAAATTCACAGTCTTCTACAGTACAAAACTGACAAGTTTTAGCTGCAAGACCTCGTATATTGTGCATGAGTTGTAAAACTTGCTGATTTGGCTTTGGAAGTTTCTCATCTCTAAATGCTATACCACATTCATGAATAATTTCATCCACTGCTCCAGCTACTACTTGAATCTGTGATGCACTCAAACATAAAACTTCTTTTGGCAAAGCAAGTTGTAAGCATTCATATACTGCTCGAGAAGCTTCTTCTACGTCTTCAGTAATATGATAATCTCGATCTAAGGCTTCACTTTCATAGGATTCTACCCATTCATGTATCGGTACATGAACCTCGGTTTTTGACATAATTAAAAAAGTTACAGGTTCTGTATAATCCTAAGTAACTTCACTCATTACAAATACTTCGCCAACCATTGCCCAGTTACGGATTTTTTCTCTTTTGCAACTTGTTCTGGAGTTCCTTCGGCGATTACTAAACCACCTTCGTCTCCTCCTTTTGGACCTAAATCTATCACATGATCTACAGATTTGATTACATCGAGATTATGTTCGATTGTAAGAACTGTGTTTCCCTTGTCTGCAAGCCGCTGTAGTACTTCTAATAGTTTTTTAACATCATCGAAGTGTAAGCCAGTTGTTGGTTCGTCGAGAACATAGAAAGTCTTACCAGTTGAGCGTTTGCAAAGCTCTGAAGCCAATTTTATACGTTGTGCCTCACCTCCTGACAAAGTCGTTGCTGGCTGACCTAAGTGAATATAACCAAGTCCAACTTCAGTAAGAGTTTTTAACTTGGTTTTAACTGAAGGAATTTGTTTAAAAAATTCTAATGCCTCGTTTACTGTCATTTCTAAAACATCAGAAATTGATTTGCTTCTATATTTAACTTCTAAAGCCTCATTATTGTATCTTTTCCCCTTACAAACATCACAAGTTACGTATAAATCAGGCAAAAAGTGCATTTCGATCTTTTTCATTCCATCTCCTCTACAAGATTCACATCTTCCACCTTTTACATTAAAACTAAATCGTCCGGCTTTGTATCCTCGCATTCGTGCTTCTGGAGTTTGCGCAAACAGATCACGAATATCAGTAAACACACCTGTATAAGTTGCAGGATTTGATCGAGGAGTTCTTCCGATTGGAGATTGATCAATATTAATAATTTTGTCGATTTCTTTGATATTTTCGACAGCATCATGCTCACCAGGTAAAGCTTTTGCTCCATTTATCTCCATTGCCAGCTTTTTAACCAAAATCTCATTAATCAGAGTAGATTTTCCTGAACCTGAAACTCCAGTTACTCCAATAAATTTACCAAGTGGTATTTCAACATCTAAATTCTTTAAGTTATGCTGTCGAGCGTTTTTAATTGCCAACTTCTTTCCATTTCCTTTTCTTCTTTCTTTTGGAAGTGCAATTTCCTTTTCACCAGATAAGTATTGCCCTGTAACAGAGTTAGGATCTTTCATAATCTCTTTTGGTGTTCCCTTAGCGATAATTCGACCACCTTCTTTTCCTGCTCCTGGACCAACATCTAAAATGTAGTCAGCTTGCAGCATTGTATCGATATCATGTTCAACCACAATTACTGTGTTTCCGAGGTCTCTTAAATGAATGAGCGTTTTAATTAGCTTGTCGTTGTCGTTTTGATGAAGTCCGATACTTGGTTCATCTAATACATAAAGCACACCTGTAAGGCGCGATCCTATTTGAGTTGCCAATCTAATACGCTGAGCTTCACCACCAGAAAGCGTATTTGCTGATCTGTCTAAGGTTAAATAGCTTAATCCAACGTTTTCTAAAAAATTAAGTCGATTTTTTACTTCTTTTACTATTGGTTCTGCAATTTCCTCCATCATTTTTGAGAATTTCATTTTTTGAAAGAAATCAATTGCATCTTTTACTGACATCTTAGTTACATCAATAATAGACTTATCATCAATTAATACTGACAAAGCTTCCGGCCTTAAACGCATTCCTTTACAAACAGGACATTTAAGAATCCTCATGAACTGTTCAATTTTCTTTCTAATATAATCAGAATCTGTTTCTCGATATCTCCTTTCAAGATTCGGAATAACACCTTCAAAAGTAGTTGAATATTCGCCTGAGAAAGCTCCATCTTCTTTTCTATCAACCTGAACACGGTACTTTTTATCCCCTGTTCCATATAAAACCATCTCCATAACTTCATCAGATAAATCTTCAATTGGAGAATTCATATCAAACTTAAAAGCCTTAGCAACTGCCTCAAGAATTCGGTTATACCAGGTTAAATGCGAAGTTGTAGCTGACCAAGGAATGATTCCACCTTCAGCAAGAGTCAATTTTTTGTTTGGCATTATTAAATCTGGATCGATCTCAAGCTTAGTACCAAGCCCATGACATGCTTCACATGCTCCATGCGGGCTGTTGAAACTAAAAGTTCTTGGTGAAATTTCGGGAATATTAATATTACATTTTGGACAGGCAAAAAGTTCAGAATAAGTATCTATCTTTCCTGAATCATTATCCATAATCATCATCAAGCCATCACCGTTTTTGATTGCTACTTCAACAGAATCTGCTAAACGAGTTCTATCAGGATTTGGAATTTCAACTTTTTCGCCTGAAGAGAGCTTTTTATACTCTTGTTTAAAATTCTTAACCACTAAACGATCAACTACTATCTCAATATCATGCTTTTTGTTCTCATCTAGCTCAGGAATATTCAAAATACTCACAACTTCCCCATCAACACGCACTCTAACAAATCCATCTTTCTTAATTTGATCAAAAACCTTTTGATGACGCCCTTTCTTCCCCCTAACAATTGGTGCAAGCAGTAAAATCTTCTTTCCTTCCTCCATTTCAGAGATTGTCTCGACAATTTGAGATGTCGACTGTCTATCAATTTTGTCGCCACACTCAGGGCAATGCGGAGTTCCTACCTTAGCAAATAATAGTCTTAAAAAATCAAAAATTTCAGTAACTGTACCCACTGTTGAACGCGGATTTCTTGGAGCTGTCTTCTGATCAATTGAAATAGCAGGAGAAAGCCCTTCAATGGCTTCAACATCGGGTTTTTCCATTAATTGAAGAAATTGCCTGGCATAAGTTGATAAACTTTCCACATATCTACGTTGACCTTCAGCATAAATCGTATCAAAAGCCAAAGATGACTTACCTGAGCCACTTAAACCAGTTACAACAACCAGTTTTTCGCGAGGTATTTCTACATCGATATTCTTAAGATTGTGAATCTTGGCACCTTTTACGTGAATTTTATCTGCTCCCATATATTTAGAAAGTTGTTTATACAAAAATTTAGCGCAGTAGTCAAATTATCATAATTTCCTTTGTAAATCAAGGGATTTTAAATTAAAATTCAGTTAACTATGAGTAAATTAATTGTTGCACATCGAGGTGGTAAAGAATTTGCTCCAGAAAACTCTCTGGAAGCTATTGAGAAAGCTACAGAAATTGGTGCGCCATGGTTCGAATTCGACTTAAGAAAGACAAAAGATGGCAAACTGATAGCTTGGCATGATCCTCACAACCATACTTATGATGAATTAAATGATGCCACAGACTTCAAAGTTCCTTTGTTAGAAGACGTTTTAAAGCTTGCTAAAGGAAAAATTAAAGTAGATTTAGAAATTAAAGAGCATGGATATGTTGAAGAGACAATCAAAACAGTCAAAAAATATCTCAAATATGATGAAATTATAATTACTTCATTCAAATCCAAGGTTTTGCGCGAGATAAAGCGCATTGATCCAAAGTATAAAATTGGCCTAATAATAGGATCAAGAAACAAATGGAAAGAATTTAAGGATCTTTTCGTTATCTTCCGCATATGGCTGCTTAAAGCTGATATTCTCGTTATTAATTACAATTACCTGAAATACAGATTCTTTTTTTGGATCCCCGTACCCATATGGGTCTGGACAGTGAACAATGAAAAAATAATCTCAAAATTTATTCATGATAAAAGAATAACTGCAATAATTACAGATAAGCCTAAAAAAGCACTTGAATTACTCTCTATTAGTGGTTCGTTCAGGAAGTAATCGTTTGTAATTAAGATGATTTTCTTTTCTTTCAATAAGATTATCCAAGATCAGATATCCAATAAATAAGAATGGAACAATAACTACAAGCCATTCCATTTCAAGGAAAACATTGAATGCTGCATGCAACAAAGTCGCAGCAATTAATCCTTCTAAGATCTTTTCTTCATGAAATAAAGTTGTCTTTTTGAAATGAGAAACCTTATGCAACCAATTTAAAACCGGATGTCTTTCCTTTTTAATCTTTTTCTTCCAAATAGGATCTGCAAAATGCGCTACTCCATAGAAATATCCAAAAATACCAGAGAACATCACATGAGCGAATGTTGAAAACAATGATCTAAACACAAATGGGAATAAAAAGTTCTCGAATCCTCTAGATTCCAAGATGTTTTGGAAGTAAAGGATATTCTCAACAAAAGCAAATCCTAAACCGGCAATAATTGCAAATGCAATCGCATCATCTACTGATAGAATACGGTTTCTGTCTAGTAATTTTACTGAATATATCTTTGAAATCTCTTCAATTACACCAACCAGCAAAAATGTAATTAATACTGGAATTGGTATCAATAAGAGCGAATTTATACCAAAAAGATCAAAGTTTGTGTTTCTGATCCAATCAAATGCATTAATCCAAGGGAACCATTGCCATGCATATTTATATAATAAAAGAGGCACAACAGAAATTGCGCCTCCAATGAAGGTTATAATTACAAGGGTTCTTTTTTCAGGATGCTTATGTAAAAAATGCAATCCCCAGGCAATGATGGGCACGAAGGCAAGAAGCACAGATATGCCAATAATTCCAAATTTTGATATTTCTAGAGCGCTTTCCATATTTTATTTATATTTACCCTATCATTTAAATTATACCATAAAATGGCAATAAATCCAATACCTGGGTTGATTTTAAGTCTAGGTAAATCAAGTTTTACATAATTCCCTGCTTTATTTTATGCACTTTTGAGCCTTCAGGAACTTCAAAATCGTGATGTGTAGTAGTAATGAAAGATTGATAATTTTGAATTGCATCTAGCAAAAATTTCTGACGATTTATATCAAGTTCTGAAAAAACATCATCAAGTAATAGTATTGGTTTATGGCCAGTTTGTGCCTCAATAAACTCAATTTCACTTAATTTAAGGGCAATAATAAGAGTTCGCATCTCCCCACGGGATGCAAAATTTGAAACATTATGATTATTGAAGTAAATTTCGAGGTCATCACGGTGAATCCCCTTTCTTGTGCGCTGATAAGCAATATCCTTTTCTCTATTTTCAGCTAACGCATCAAGGTAATCTTCTTTTTCTGTATATGGATCATTAAATGAGCAAGTATAACTAAGCGTGACGTTTTCTTTTGAATTTGCAATTTTGTTGTAATTCTCAGCGCAGGGTTTATTGAAAAACTGCACTAATTCAAGCCGTTTTTGATAAATATAAGATCCATATTCAGCTAACTTTTCATCCCAAATATTAAGCTCGTCTTTTGTAGCTTTATTCTCAGTTATCAGAAAAAGTGTTTTATTTCGATGTTTGAGAAGTCGATTATATTGAACCAAAGCATCAAAATAAATAGGATCTGTCTGCGACAAAATCGTATTCAAATATTGTCTTCTGAGACTAGGTGAAAGATATAAAATATTAAGATCCTCTGGATGAAAAAGAACAATATTCAGCTGTCCAATAAAATCCTTTACCTGCACATTAACGCCATTTTTCTTTAAATTCTTCTGCTTTTTTGGCTTTGTACTAACAAAAAATTCGAGCTCAGTATCATCAAACTGACCAACAATTCGAGCATATTCTTCATCCCACATGATTAATGAGTCATGCTTAGGTATGCGAAACGACTTTGCCAAGGATAAAACTGTGATTGCTTCAAGAAAATTAGTCTTACCCTGCGCATTATCTCCAATAAACAAATTCAGGTTATGCGCAGGATCAAGCATTATATCGAGCTTCTTATAATTCCTGAAATTTTC
>Ga0180436_10002634_pt1 | contig 16877 bp, 15 predicted proteins | sample SS_ome_2_FD_132434 | JGI IMG/M metagenome (GOLD analysis project Ga0180436, IMG submission 132434) | Hypersaline lake sediment archaeal communities from the Salton Sea, California, USA - SS_3_S_2 metaG | ecosystem: Environmental > Aquatic > Non-marine Saline and Alkaline > Hypersaline >...
AATGCTTCACTACCTGGAAGTGGGTTCGAGTATTTCCAATATACTATCCGCGCTTTCCAATCGGCAGATATTATGCCATTCAACACCAGTATAATGATTGGTGATAACGCCATGAATATTCCTTTTTCACTCATCAACACATCTACTGTTTTCTGTATATCGGATAACTCTCCACCAATAGATATAGCCACATAAATAGCTATATTAATAACCAAAAAAACAATCAAATGTTTTCTGTAACGTTTTTTAAGATTTTCCATTCAATCCATGTTAATGAAAAGAAAATATCTTGTATGTAGGAATTCTCCTACATTTTCAAGAGGTCCGCTTTTGATAAATAACCGACAAAATTACTCAACTAAAATTGTATTCCAACTTGATGAAAAGGAGGAATTATGATGGATTTATTATCAAATCCCAATTCTGGACGAATTCCCTGGAATAAAGGGAAAATTACTGGCCAAAAACCTGCACTGAAGCTTAAGGAGATTTGGGCGATAAGAATCCGTCTCCAACTAGCAAATAAGGTACGTGATCTGGCTCTATTTAATTTGGCACTGGACAGCAAGTTACGTGGCTGTGACCTGGTAAGGATGCGCGTCAAAGACGTAGCGCATGGAAACTCGGTCAACAAACGAGCTGTCATTCTTCAACAGAAAACCCATGAGCCTGTCCAATTCGAAATAACCACTCAGACCAGGGAATCAATATCAGACTGGATAAAAACGGCAACACTGCAATATGATAGCTTTCTGTTCCCAAGTAACTGGAACTCTGGTCATCCAATTACAACCAGGCAATATGCCAGGGTCGTCAAAAAGTGGGTATCACAAATCGGTCTGGACCCATCCGAATATGGTACTCACTCGTTACGGAGAACCAAAGTTTCCCTGATATACCGAAAAACAAAGAACCTCAGAGCTGTTCAATTACTCTTGGGGCATAAAAGCCTGGAAAGTACGGTAAAGTACCTTGGGATTGAAGTTGATGATGCCCTTGAGATGTCTGAGAATATGGAAATCTAATATTACCGGGCTGGCATTGATTTTCAGCCGTTAGTGACAGACGAGATCATTTCTAAATGGAAGATAAATTTCAGCAATTATTTGATTTAGGAGAAGCCTCCAGATCCCCAAAATGGCCAGATTATTTACAATATGGCTTTGATGATCAAGACACACCTGGATTAATTAAGCTGGTTCTGGATATGGAATTGCACAATGCTCATAGCCAAAGTAATGATGTCTGGGTTCCCTTACACAGTTGGCGCACTTTGGGGCAAATTGGCAGCCCTAAAGCGGTGGAACCATTAGTCTCAATGTTCGATTACCTTGAAAAAGATGACTGGGCACTATCTGAAATACCGATAGTTATGGGTATGATTGGTGAGGAATCACTCGATTTATTAACTGAATATCTACTTCAAACTGACCACCCTGAATTTGCAAGAGTGATGGCTGCTGACGGCATCAAACAAGTTGCTATCCGATATCCCGGTACCAAAGAAAGAGTGGTTACAATTTTATCGGGATATTTAGAAAACCCAGACATGAAAACCATTATTTTCAATGCAATTGTGACAGGCTACTTGATAGACCTTAAAGCAATTGAATCGATAGATATCATCAGAAAACTCTATGCAGAAGGGTTAGCTGATCTCGCACATTGCGGTGATATTGAAGATATTGAAATTGAATTTGGCATAAGACTTGAGCGCTCGACTCCAGCAAAAAATAATTTATTTCCTGATTTTGACGAACCTCCACCATTTATGGAACGAGCCACACCCAAAATTGGCAGAAATGATCCCTGTCCATGCGGTAGTGGAAAAAAATATAAAAAATGCTGTCTTAATTGATGTGGTGACTTCACGACGCTTTATGTCAGAAAATTCTTACAGAAATAACCTTGTCCTTCGAGTAATATTGTCTAAAACGTCAGTTGTTAACAGACTAAGTAACGAATTGAATAAATAACAATTTTAATACTAACTCTATAGTAGTGAGAAGTTTTATGTATTTCCTCAAGGATGATCATGTCTAAAAGAAGCTCTAGAAATGAGCCAGGTTTTTCATCTACTTCTGTACAAGGTTCCTTTGATGGAAGTCATCCATTTGAAAAAATTGAACCGAAGAAAAAATTTTCTCCAATTTTAATTATTGCACTACTTCTGCACGCATTGAGTTTTTCTGTTTTACTAGTTTGGTTTGCATCAACCGAAACTCAGAGAGTGCAAATGAGAGAATTCCTTAGGCAGGCTATTAGTGGAAATATTGATTTAACAATTTTGGAAAAAACGAAATTTGAAGGTCTTATATCCTTTTCCGCACCCTTTGACGATGGGTTAATCTCTAAGACTGAAAGTGGTTTAGAGAAAAAAGGTTCTCCAGTAGTTTCTAATCTAAAAAAAACTGATTCAACAAAGTATTTAGCAGGGCATTCTTATAGTCCTATATGCCAGAAAAAAATTATTTCATCCATGCAAACTAAAAAAATATTTGAATGGAAAGATAATAAAGGCCAAAAACATCTTAGTGATCGTTTTCCCACTACAAATGAATATCATGACTTGCGAGTAAATAATCACAGCATCAAGAAATATTTCAATTTGAGTATTGATAATCGTTTTTCAGCGCTACCAGCATTTACTTCTGATCAGATTAAACGTGAAATTAATGAGATATATCGAATTTTGAGAGAAAGAGTAGGGATTGCAGAAATTAATCCTGTTCATATCAAAATACGTTTTTTTGACAACAAGAAACAATTCTCGTTGTTACGAAGTAAATCAAAACTTTTAGACGACTCAGTGATTGGTTTTTATGATCAACTTAAGAATGAAGCTGCGATTTATACAGGCCGAAATGACAAACAAATGTATGCTGTAGCAAGACACGAGATAACACATGGAATCGCAGACCAATCTTTTGGAAATGTTCCTGTATGGCTAAATGAGGGAATGGCGGAGTATTTTGAACAGCTCAATTTTGAGGATTTTACCACTAGAATTATAGAAGTTAATAAAGGGCATTTAAATAAGCTCAATAATATGAAATTGCCTAGACTGAAAAGTTATTTAAGTCTGACTCCATCTCAATGGTATGCAAAGGAAGGCAAAGAAGATCGGTATGCCTTAAGTTGGTCACTATTTCATTATTTAATGCTGAAAGGTGAAGGAAAACAGCTCTTGAGGAGCATGTTTAATCATTTAGCTGCGAACTATTGCAAGCCGTTTTCAGATATCGAATATATAAATCGAAATTATCCAGGTGGGATTGATGCATTAGATAAAAATTGGAGAATATGGCTAAGGTCTGGAAAGGTCTTGAGTCATGTCTTTTGAATAAAATTTAATATTTAAAAATTAACGGAGTTTTAAGTGAATCTTTTTACTAGAACAATATATTAAGTCAGGAGAGAGATGCCTAGCTCAGTGTTTCAATTTAGAAAGGTATTCATTTAGCAATTCTATCGGCAGTGGTTTGCTTATTAAGTAACCCTGAAGGAAATCACAACCTTTGGAAATCAAATAATCCTGTTGCTCTTGTGTCTCAACACCTTCTGCCACAACCGCCTTCCCAAGACTATGCGCCATTGAAATGGTTGCATCACAAATTGCCTGATCGTTTTCATCAATTTCAATATTTTCAACAAATGCGCGATCGAGCTTCAAAGTATCTACCGGTAAAAGTTTAAGATAAGCCAATGATGAATAGCCAGTCCCAAAATCATCGATTGAAGTCGAAATACCTAATTTCTTAAGTGAGGTTAACTTCTCAACTGTGTCCTCGGGATCATTCATCGCAATAGACTCAGTGATTTCCACTTCAATCTGATTACCTGGCACATTATATTTATTTAGGAATTCTTCTATATCTGCTACAAAGTCTTCGGAGCGCAATTGTTCGACTGACACATTAATAGCGACCCGTAGAATTTTATTTTTGCTTTTATTCTGCTTGACTATATCTACACAGACCTGATTGAGTACCCATTTCCCAATGCTGTGTATTTGACCGCTTTGCTCGGCAATCTCGATAAATCTTTCAGGCGACACGTAACCTTTAGCGGGATGCTTCCAACGCAATAATGCTTCAACACCAATAATTTCATTGGTGATAGCTTTTATCTGAGGTTGGTAATGGAGTTCCAGTTGATTGTTTTCAATAGCATTACGCAAATCATTTTCAAGTTCGATACTCTCTTTGGCTTTTTCATTTATTGAAGTGTCAAAAAACTGGTAATTATTTCGCCCCGCAGTTTTTGCATGATACATGGCAATATCTGCATTTTTTATAAGCTCAGAGGAATTATCTCCGTCAGATGGGTACATTGAAATACCTATGCTCGCACTACTAAAAAGCTCGTGATTGTTATAATTGTACGATTGGTCAAGCATGTGAATTAATGTCATGCTAATTAAGGCCGCCGCAGTGGAGTTTTCAATTTCAGTTAAGACAATGACGAACTCATCACCACCGATGCGAGCAATAACATCACTTTCTCTTCTCACAGTGAATTTTAAACGTTGTGCGATTTGTTTAATAACGGCATCACCGGCCTGATGGCCGATAGAATCATTAATCTTCTTGAATCGATCCATATCAACAAATAAAACGGCAATTCTTTTTCTATTACGCTTTGCTTGATTAATCGCCTGTCCCAGCCTTTCTTCCAGACTGTATCGATTATATAAACCCGTTAAGTGATCATTATGTGCAAGAAATTGTATTTTTTCTTCAGATGCTTTTCTTTCAGAGATATCCTTAAAAATACCAATATAATTTGAAATATTACCTTTAGAGTCTTTAATAGCAGAAATAGAAAGCCATTTCGGGTATTCAGTCCCGTCTTTTCTTTTATCTATTAATTCACCCTCCCAGTACCCATTGATTTTTATGGATTGCCACATGGCTTGATATGTTTCTGGAGAAGTTTTATCAGAAGACAAAACTCTCGGATTTTTTCCTATCAATTCAATTTCGCTATACCCGCTTAATTTAATTAATGCCGGGTTGACAGTGATAATATTATTTTGACTATCAGTTACCAATATGGCTTCTGAGCTCTCAAGCAAGACCTTCGCATAAAGCTGCATCTTTTCATTAGTTTGTACCTGATTGGTAATATCCTGTACTGTTCCAATCGATACTACCGGGTTACCCTCTTCATCATATGAAGTATCACAAGCCTCTCGCACATGCTTGATGCGTCCATCCGGGAATTTGAGGCGATGATCAATCTCATAAGGCTGTTTTGTAATAAGGGAGTTTTTATACGCATTATCAACCCTCTCTCTATCATCAGGGTGAATAGCATCAATAAATGTTTCGTAAGAAGCCTTAAATTTCGATTGATGAATCTCGAATAGATTGAAAATTTCATTCGACCACGTCAAATGATTATTTTTCAAATCCAGAGACCAACTTCCTGTTTTGGATATTTGCTGAGCCTTGTTAAATTTCTCGTTAAGCCTTTTTAGTTTGTTTTCAGATTTGATAAATCTTTTGATATTAATTTCTACCAAGTAACCAAAAGAGATAATGAGGAGAAAAACCAACAACCTAATGCCTAATTCATAGGTATTTTCAGGTATAAGTACAACGTCGCCAAGTTGATGGACTGAGTACTCAACGACAGACTCAAGATACCAATACAGTATGGCAATCAATAGAGCAATACTAATATATTTATTTTTCATATTGTTTTGGGTCAATATTGTTTATTTTTAAGACTGCTAACTGGAACTAATGAAATACTCAATCCTTTTTGAAAACACTCAGGGCATTCCATATCATCTTTTAATTCTTCAAGACAGCAAAAATCGATTTCATTCAAATTACTACTTTCCATCCATCCGCAATGCAAACAGAAACATAATATTATGTATTTTTCACTGAGACTCTCAAGTGGCTGTGAATAGATTTCAGGGAATTGAGATAAATTCACAGGCATACTGAAACCTTCTTGTTCCTTTTTGGTCAAACTTCATGCATTTCCAAAGATGTCCTTTTCCGGGCAAAACCTTTTATCTCTTGAATTGGTGGATCAGCCTCTCCAGCCGCTCAATAGTTTCTGACATTTCTTTAGTTGCCTCAAAACTCCTGGAAGTTCCACTAGATGTAGTTTCCGCTACCTGACTGATATTAACAATATTCTGATTGATCTCGGATGCAACAGTGCCCTGTTCTTCAGAGGCTGTTGCTATCTGATGGTTCATATCCGTAATATCTTTTATAGCCTGATTAATCAACTCCAGAGCCTCACCAGCTTTAGCAGCCTGATGAACACTCTCATCAGCCATGTCACGGCTTTGCTTCATCACGCCAACAGCTTCATCGCTACTGCCCTGTAACAAGTCAATCATTTCCTCTATTTCCCTTGCAGACTCAGTTGTTCGAGCCGCCAATGTACGTACTTCATCAGCTACGACCGCAAACCCTCTACCATTTTCTCCTGCTCGTGCTGCCTCAATTGCAGCATTTAAGGCAAGGAGGTTTGTCTGTTCGGCAATTCCTTTAATGACATCAAGAACCTTCACAATATCTGTACTATATTCAGAAAGTTTCTGAATAACCTCTGAGGTCTTTTTAATTTCATTTTCCAGCTTGTTGATCGCTTCAATATTGAGCTTTACAACCTCTGAACCCTCTTCTGTCTTTTTTGAGCCCATGACTGTTGATTCAGCCGCAAGCGTGGCATTTTTTGCAATTTCTTGAACAGTGGCAGCCATTTCCGTCATAGCTGTTGCCACCTGATCAACTTCCTGCTGTTGAATTGCTACTCCCTGACTGGCTTGCTCAGCTGTTTGTTGGGTAACACTAGCACTTTCACTTAAGGAGTTGGTTGTATCAGACAAACGCCCGATAATGGCATCTATCTGTGATTTTTGCATTTTCATCGCCAATTGAATATTTCCAAATTCATCATCTCTTCCTGTATAGATTTTGGTCATCAGGTGATTATCGAAAACTTCTCTTGCCTGTTTGACAAGGCTATGAATTGGCTTTGTCAATGCATAATTAACCATCAGCATGGCTATCGCGGTTATTACAAATCCGATGTAACTGAAATTACTGAGATATTCCAGCTGAGTAAAAATGACTGCCGGCAATAATGCCAGAATATTCCCAATGGCAAGCCTGTTACCCAGACCTAGCTTTGCCATGATACTTCGCTGTGGCGTTTTGCCTTCCATCAGTTTCTTATAAGCTGTTTCAGCACGCTCGATCCAGTTTCTTTCAGGCTTAAATCGTACCGATTGATACTCAATAGAGTTGCCTCCATTTTCCTTGATAGGCATGACATAGGCATCAACCCAATAGTGATCACCATTTTTGCAGCGGTTTTTGACCATTCCCATCCAGGGTTTACCAGATTTAACCGATGACCAGAGGCTCTCAAACGCCGCTGGCGGCATATCCGGGTGACGTACAATATTATGGTTTTTGCCAATCAATTCTTCTTCGGTAAAGCCACTGATATCAATGAAGTCTGGATTAACGTAAGTGATTGCACCTTTCAAATCAGTAGTGGAAAGGAGGTTGGCATTTTGACCAAAGTCCACTTCACGATCAGAAACTGGATGGTTGATTTTCATTTTTTCCTTTATTCTTCAAACGATAGTTAATTGCTTAGTAATTTTTCCAGCGTTTTGGCCAGTTCTATCGGCTCAAATTTAGACACATATTCATCAGCCCCTACTCCTGTACCAAGTGCCTGGTTGGTATCTGCGGTAAGCGAAGAATGCATGACAACGGGGATATCACTAAAATTTGGATCAGACTTGATTTTGCGTGTCAAGACATAACCATCCATCTCCGGCATTTCGACATCGGTCAATATGATGGTTAGCTCTTTATGGATATCAGCACCGGTTTTGTCACACCGCTCAACAATTTCCTGCAAAATATTCCAGGCTTCTGTACCGTTAATTGCACTGATATGTTTAAAGCCCATACGGTCCAGTGTTTTGCTTATCTGCTTTCTAGCCACACTGGAATCATCGGCAAACAATACCGTTACATTTTTATCTGAATTGTCGCTTATGCCTTCATAGATTGTCTCGTCATCATAAAATCCAGCACTTTCAGCAAGCACTTTTTCGACATCCATAATCATGACTAAACGATCTTTATCCAGCTCAGCCACTGCTGTAACCAAACCACCCAATCGATTAGCTAGCATTTGCGGTGGCACCTTGACCTGATCCCAGCTTAATCGTTCAATCATATCCACGGATGAAACTAAGAAGCCCTGCACATTCTTGTTGTATTCAGTAATCATTAAAATCTGAGGATTGTTATCAGATTCAACTCCGCAAAATTTTTGCAAATTGACAACCGGTACCATACTACCTCTCAAGCTGACCATACCCTCTATGGCCTTCGGCATATCAGGTGCTCGGGTAATTTCTGGCGCATGCATGACCTCCCTGACTTTGAAAACATTGATACCGAACACCTCATCACGACCACTTTCAACATCTTGTCCTAAACTAAACAGCAACACTTCTAGTTTGTTGGTTCCAGCAAGCTGAGTTCTTTCATCGACGGATTTAATAAAACTGGTCATATTTTCCCCTGTGGCATATAAAAGTGTGCGACTTGGCTAACATAAACTTGATTTCTATTGGGCCCATTTACTATTATTGCACATGGCTTTCTGCAACATTTATCTGAAGCTCAGGTAATTTACCCAGAGTGTTTTCCTTGAGTTGGATGAGTTTTTTGACTTTATCCTTAATTTGGTATTTTTTTCCTTCCATGCAGAGATCAGCAATTTGCTGACCTAGCTTATGAATACCAATATGCAATGGCCCTAACTCTATAAATTGCTCACTCGCTGAATATCGACTAGCACCTTCGTTAATTTCACGTAGGCCCGAAATGATGCTGAATTGCAGGCAAAAACGCCTCATGAAATTGGTACATCATCAAGCCAGATAATCTTATACAAGCACCCATTAGATTTTTTGAACGTCGCCTTTCCATGTCAATTCTAAACTGCATTCCTCTTAATCTTTTCGAACCATGACCTACATACTCAATATAATCATTAACGAATTTTTCTCTTTCTCGCTCAAAGCCTTCAGGATCATTCTGGTAGAGTGATGCCCAATAATCAAAATCAAAGCTATAAGTATTGCTGTGTAGAGGTTTTTTGAGCAAATTGATTCTCCGTAAACCTATTTCCGTTTCATTCCTTGAAAGGCTGTGTGCCTCTTTCAAATATTATGCGTTCCAAGGCAACTTAGCATCCAACACAGTCATTTAAGAAACTTTAAATTCACTCACCTGCTCATGTAATTCTCTTGATATTCCAGACATTGTGGCGCTCGTGTTGCTAGTTTGCTCAGCTCCAGCAGCGGTGTCAGTAGCTACTGAAGTGATTTTCACAACACTCTGATTGATCTCCTCGGCAACTGCCGACTGTTCCTCAGCAGCGGTTGCAATCTGTACGTTCATATCGCGAATCGTTGCAATCGCACTGACGATAGCCTGCAATGAATCACCTGCCTGCTTCGCACTTTTGACAGAGACCTGAGCCTGTTCACGACCTGACTCCATAGTTTGAACCGCACCTTTAGCACGAGCTTGAAGGCGTTCAATAATAGCCTTAATTTCTTCGGCTGATTCCTGACTACGGGAAGCCAATGTGCGTACTTCGTCGGCAACTACCGCAAAACCGCGCCCCTGCTCACCAGCCCTGGCTGCTTCAATAGCTGCATTCAATGCCAATAAGTTAGTTTGTTCGGCAATGCCGGTAATTACACCTAGTACCGTGCCGATATTCTCACTTTCTTTTTCCAGCTCGTTAAGGGCTAGAGCCGTATTTTCGACCTCGGCCGCAAGATTCTCAATTCCAACAACAGACTGTGTGACGACATCATTACCTTTGGCTGCTTCCTCATCAGCATTCGCGGAGGCATCGGCTGCATGAGTTGCATGCTGAGCGACTTCGGCAACTGTAGTCGCCATTTCGTTCATGGCAGTGGCAACCTGCTCACTTTCAATCTGCTGTTCCCTTGCACCATTAGCTGTCTGATTGGTGACATCAGTCAGCTGAATTGATGCTGAATTGACATCCTGTGCAGATTGAATAACCTTGAGCAGCAGGCTTTCAAATGCATCCATCATCGTGTTGAAGGCAGTCGCCATTTCGCCAATCTCACAACGGCTGGCGATGTCAGAACGAACTGTGAGATCCTTGTTCTGTTCAGAATGAAGCATCGTTTTGGAGAACTGTTTGATCGGGCTGAGAATCGAACGGGATAGCCAGACAAGTATTGCCGTTAGAATGGCTGTCAGGAGTATACCTAGAACAAAACCTGTGATTCTTGACGATACACTCTGCTCTTCAATTGCCTGAATAATTTCTTCTTCGATCTGCTTGAGCAGTTCCTCAGTCTGATGGACAGTGTTGCGCATCTGGCCGCGCAGACCGTCCTTGGGGCTCAACCCTTTGGTTTTATAGCCTTCAACCAGCGTGGCGAAATCACTCTGGTAAACACCAAGGGCATCACTGATCTGAGTTTTAACATCACTGGGGATGGAGCTGGTCTCCAGTGAAGCCTGAAACTTGCCAACGTTCTTGTTGTACTTATCGAGGTATTTAAGATCACTGCGCAGCATGAAATCCTTTTCATTGCGCCTGAGCATCAGCATATCACTCATCAACTTGTATTCACCCAGCTCCTTAACGATGGACTCAACACCATGTACAGCTTTACGCAGGCTGCCATAAAGACCATCCTTGTGATGCAATCCAATTTTCTTTTGGGTTTCTACAAGTTGGTTAAAATTCTTGGCGTAGGTCTCAAGAATAGTGTTTAACTGTCGGGCTTTTTTGGCATCGATACCACTGTTATCAAGACGCATAGCCAGATCATCGACTGTGGCAATCAGTACCTCATGGTTGTTATTGAATTTTTTCTGGTATTTCAGGTCATTACGCATTAGAAAATCCTTTTCATTGCGGCGTAGGGTCAATATGCCAGATTCTATCTTGCCGAGGCTAACCTCTTCCTGTTCCAGTTCGATAATGGTACCCATATTCATTTGGCTCATACCAAGCATGATTATCATTGATAAGATAACTAGTGCGATCAGGAGGTATATGCGTTGCTGAATAGTCATTGCTGTTTTCCTTAGCTTTATTACAAATATAATTTTGGATACTTGTTGTGGTAACGATGAAAAAGTTCTTATGTCAGCATCTATCGGCCTATAGCTGATAAGCTTGAACAGTTTTTATTGTTATTTTGATTTTTTGAGGATGAAAGCTAATTACCAGATGAGCTGATAATTTTTCAGAATATTAAGTTATTTTATCTATTACCGAGGCTTTGTCTGAGGCATTGTTTTGTATATAAGGCTTGTATTTTATATCTTCATTTAAAATGTGGCCTTTCCACCAATGAGCTAAAAAGCCTAAAAATTCATTTTTCGTATTCTCATCACACTCTTTCATTAGCCTCATGGATAGGGCCGCAACTGTAATTAAATATTCTTTATGCAGTTCAACATGGGAATCGTAACCAGGATATTTAACCTCCTTTAACAGCTTTTCCTCAAAGAGAAGATGCTCCTTGGCGTACCGAATCATTTCTCGAATTGCACTTGTATTAAGATCTTTACAAGATACCTGACCACTCTTGTCTACAAGATCATTTATCAGTGAGAAGATCTTGAGATGCTGATCATCTAATTCTTTGTTACCGACTGAATAATCATCATTCCAAAGAACTCTATCCATAAAAAACTCTTGAAACTATTTGCCATGTTATAACTAAGGTTATTAGTATAACTTTTAGGGTTAAAAATACAAGACACTGCCGTTGAAAATAGCTCTCATGCATGCCAATACTACATCTTTGCCGTTCAGAATATTAAAAACCTAACCTACCGCACGTCAGCTAATATTAAGAAGCACTCAGTCATATTTTCTAAATTTATTGATTTGAGTGGCTGCTTTTGACCTTCTCCCCAAAGGGATGCCACTCTCTGTGAGAGAAAGTTAATCATTGAAGGGTCCCCAATTTTTACCCCAGCTGCTGTGAGAATTCTCATCTTCAACTGGCCGCTTGAACAGCAAATTCATTGGGCGTCAGATTGTTGAGTGACCTGTGAGGTCGGCACTCGTTATAATCCCTGCGCCAAGCCTCCAATTTAACTTTGCATCCTCAATACCTGAAAACCATTGCGTGTTCAAACATTCATCCCGCAGGCTTCCATTGAACGATTCAATGAAGGCATTATCGTTCGGTTTACCTGGTCTGGAAAACTGTATCGTAACTTTGTTTTTAAATGCCCATAGATCCAGAAAATATCCAGAAAATTCACTACCATTGTCACAAAGAAGCGCTTATGGTGAAGTGCGTTTCTTAATTAAGCGATCCAAAACATCTACCACATGATCGGCCTTTAAGTGTTTGCCAGGGTGTATTGAAAGGCATTCCCGTGTAAAGACATCAACCATGGTTAACGCCCGGTACTTGTTTCCGGTTTCAAGGCGGTCGCTGACAAAATCCATACTCCAGTACTGGTTCGCCTGCGTAGCCTGTATTTTTCCTTTGCGATGTGCTGCACTGAGATTGCGTCTAGGGCGTTTTGACCTGATTTGCAGACCTTCCTCACAGTAAAGTCGGTGAACACGCTTATGATTGATCCTGGCGCCTTCTCTACGTAATAGCACATGGATACGCTTGTAACCGTAACGTATTCGGGTCTGTGCCAGTTCACGAATGCGCCTCCTCAGTGCATCCTGGGGTGGCCTGATACTGGTATAACGATACGTTTTTCGAGCCAATTGAGCCAAGTTGCAAGCCCGTCGTTCGCTTACCTGGTAGGACGAAATCAAATAGCGTGCCACTGATTTTTTCGCCGACACGCTTACCATTTTTTTGCGGCGATATCCTGCAACATGGCCTTGTCCAGACTCAGGTCAGCTACGCCCCGTTTAAGCCTGGCATTTTCTTCCTGTAGTTGTTTGAGCTCCCTCACCTGGGTTGGCTCAAGGCTGCCGTATTTGGCTTTCCAGCGATAAAAGGTGGCTTCTGCAATACCCAGTTTTCTACAAATATCCTGCACTGGCAAACCAGCCTCATTTTGTTTTAAAACAGACACGATCTGTTCTACTGAATGGCGATTTTTCTTCATGACTCAACCATCCTGATAGGGAAAATATAGCTCTCATTTTCTCATTTCAGTTGGGGTAATTTTCAGGGGGACCGTCAGCCGAAAGCCGCAGGTCAGTGGAGATTTTAGTTTCGTCCGCTTTTTTTTGATTGCTCGGCTGAGTCATGACCTTTGAAAAAGGTCAGTTATAGTATTTTTGAGACCCAATTTGCTTCTTACTAGAGGTAGTGGATTTCTACAAAGCAGATGATAATTTACTTCAATTTTCAAATCACGACCAGCAATGCAGTCATTCATAACGATTTGAGTCATAGGTTCTAAGAGATCACTTACAAAGAAGCGCAAAGATAAAAAAGCCCCACTCAATGAGCCTCTATTCTATGACTTGTCCTTGGTAATTAGCGTAATACCCAATCCAGTATTATCGCAATCAGGACATACCTTTTGCCGTTTAAAATCGTATAACGTGAAATATTTAATCTCTGCCAACTCTAATCGGTCTTCCCAGCCACACTGATAACAAAAGGCTTTCAAGCAGAACAAATGAGATAAGCCTTTTAAAGACTCCAAATAAATTGGAGATGACAACCCTGAGTCATCCAATGACATATTTATAAATCCCTATATTCTTTTTCTTGAGCCGTATAGTGTATTTTATCTTGAATGCGCGGCATCGCTTTTAACAGCTTAAAATATTCTCTATAACCTATATATAAATATCTCGTTCCGACTATAGATATTGCCAGACCAAGAAAACAAGTGGCGATAAATAATGTCGTGATTAAGTCCTTGTCGTAACGATCAACCATCACCACAACATTCACAACGCTGACAGTAGAAATATCGGAAACTTGCTAACACAGAGATTATTGCGACAAAGATATTTATTCCTAATAAGATTTCCATCTAAAAAGATCTCTCCTCAGTAGCTTTACATTAATAAACAAAGGTTAAAAAAATACCCCACCGAACAAACGGCAGGGTAAAGGAGAGGTAACATGAAGAATGAATACCTTTTGAGGGAGTTCTTAGCCCTCAAAATGAAGTATATATTTAATAAGTATATTATAAATTAAGGGTTTCCTTAATAAATAAAGTTGAATACCGCCACATTCGCAAGAAATAGCGGCAGGATAAGTTCTTTGGCAGCGCAAATCTCGACATTTCTGCTATTCAGCGGTTGTTGTCCCTCACAACCCGAGCAAATCCGTCTGCTTTCCCGAAAGCTGTCACCCAGAGGCTATTCCTGGGTGTCGCAGATGTGGTAAAAGCGGAAATTCAATAAAGCTCCATAACTATGGATAAGGCACAATAAAATAATTAAGAGCTAGTTAACTGATTAACTCTTGAAATTGCCGAACCTAGGCACAAATTCATCATAAAATTGGTCCATCATCAGGTTAGATAATCTTAAACAAGAGCCCATTGGATTTTTTGAACGCCGCCTTTCCATGTCAATTCTGAACTGAATGCCTTTCAACCTTTTTGAACCATGGTTTACATGCCCAATAAATTCATTGACTAGTTTTTCTCTTTCTCGCTCAAAGCGTTCGGGATCACTCTGGTAGAGTGATGCCCAATAATCAAAATTAAAATCCCTTTTCATACACTACTCATTAATGCTGTAAGTTGTAATTTTCCCTTAATCCGATGTTATGCTCACGACGCCACTTAAATCTTGAATTTTTCCACCAATTCATTAAGACCCACCGCCAACTGGTTGAGCGATTCACTCGACTCAGCCGTTTGATTGGTGGCTATATTGGACTCCTCAAAAGACTGCACAATACGATGAATTCCCTTTGCAACATCCTGAGAAACAACATTCTGTTCTTCAGCTGCACTGGCAATACCATGATTTAAATCACTGATCGAATTTACCGCCTGAATAATGCGACTCAAGGCCTCATTGGTTTCATTGACTTGTTGCACACTACTGCCCGCCTGTCCCGTACTCATTTCCATCAGCTTGACCGAGTTTTCTGAACCGAGTCGAATACCGTCAATGATTTTCTGAATTTCCTCGGTGGATTCCTGCGTACGACTCGCCAGAGACCGAACTTCGTCAGCTACGACCGCAAAACCTCGTCCGGCATCACCGGCCCTGGCCGCTTCAATGGCAGCATTCAAGGCCAAAAGATTGGTCTGCTCCGCCACGCTGCGAATGACATCCAGCACCGCTGTTATCCCATCACTATCAGCTTTGAGTTTGTTAATGGCATTCGACGTATTGTCGATCTTGTCGGCCAGCTCATTGATCGTAGTCACCGTTTCACTTACGACTTGACGTCCTTGATCGGAGGCCTGGCTTGCATCATTGGCCGCTGTCGATGCTTCAGCGGTATTTTTAGCGACATCCTGAGACGTCATGCTCATTTCTTCCATTGCCGTGGCGATCTGCTCAGTCTCGGCATACTGTTCCTGGATCGTTGCCTGAGTTTGAGTGGAAATGGCAGACAATTCAGTTGCTGCGGATGATAATTGAGAACTGGAGTTCATAATTTCCTGCATTGTCTGGTGAAAACGGGAAAACATCTCATCGAGCGCCTGTGACATGTTGCCAAGCTCATCCTTACGATCAAGCTCAATGCGCTGTGTCAAATCAGACTCTTCACCAATCTGTACGATCTTTTTACTGAGATAACCCATTGGAGTTACAATCGAACGCGCAAATAGCCACCCTGCCAAGCTACCAAGACCAATTAAAATAATGGCACTGAGAAAACTGCTTAACAGCAACTTGTCGCCAAGCTCATAAGCTGCGGCAAATCCCTCTGCTACGTCCATCTCACTGAGAATCGCCCAGCGCAACCCCAGAATATCTACAGAGCCGTAGGCTGATAGTACCGGTACATCACGATAATCATTAAACTGGTTAAACCCGCTGTTGCCTTTTAAACCTTCTTCAACACCCAAGCTATTGACCGGCTGAAGACCGATACCACTGCCTTTCGCATCAATCTGTTTAACGATACTGTCGTCAACTCCGCCTTCCTGTAGTGCTTTAAGATAACCGGCATTATCTTCAACTTGGAAACGGCTGATGCTGCGCAGCGTTTTATCCGGTCCGACTAGATAAGTCTCGCCACTGCCACCTAAGCCGATATCTTTCCAGCGTTGATGACTGGTCATAACGTCGTTAATGTGATCGGTCGGTATCTGGATAATGCCGATACCTAGCAATTTGCCATTTTCACGAATCTGCGCAGAAATAAAGGCCGCTGGCGAATCATAAGAAGGTGTGTATTTAGCAAAGTCTGTGATGTAGGTTTTATCTGGGCTTCCCTGCATCGCCAAACGGTAAGCTTCACCAATTCCGCTGTTAGCATAAGGCCCTGATTTCAGCGAAGTTGCAAAATCCAGTTCCTTGTACACTGAATACACGATATTGCCTGTATCAGGATCAACCAGGAAGATGTCGTAATAACCGAAGCGTTCAAGCATTTCACGGAAAACAGGATGGTTGGCATTATGGACATAACCATAGCGGCTGCTGATGCTGAGTTTGTCCAGCTTGTGCTTCTCCCCAAGCGGATTAGGATTTTCAGAAATAAAGTAATGTTGCAATGCAACTGCACTGTCGCTGATGCTAGATAATAAATTGCTGGCATCAATTGCTTTGCCAGCATTCATCTTGCTGTACTGAGAGGCAAATTGTGACGAGTAGTAGTTCTGGAGAGGCTGACGCAGCTCGCTGATTTCGTTGTCAGGAATGGATTCTGAGACAAAGCTATTATA
>Ga0180436_10002636_pt1 | contig 16875 bp, 13 predicted proteins | sample SS_ome_2_FD_132434 | JGI IMG/M metagenome (GOLD analysis project Ga0180436, IMG submission 132434) | Hypersaline lake sediment archaeal communities from the Salton Sea, California, USA - SS_3_S_2 metaG | ecosystem: Environmental > Aquatic > Non-marine Saline and Alkaline > Hypersaline >...
AAAGGCGCAGTCTGTGCCTATCTGGAGACCTGGCATATCGATGTTGAAGACTTCCTCGATCTGCGTAAAAACACCGGCGATGACCGTCGCCGTACCCACGACATGAACACCGCAAACTGGATTCCGGACCTGTTTATGAAGCGTGTCGCAGAAGAACAGGAGTGGACGCTGTTCAGTCCGAATGAAACACCGGATCTGCACGATCTCACTGGCAAGGCTTTTGAAAAGGCCTATGTCGCTTACGAAGAAAAAGCGAAAAAAGGTGAAATGCGCATCCATAAAACCATCAAGGCTGTTGACCTGTGGCGCAAGATGCTGGGTATGCTGTTTGAAACTGGCCATCCATGGGTTACCTTCAAGGACCCATGCAACCTGCGTTATACCAACCAGCACGTAGGTGCAGTTCACAGCTCCAACCTGTGTACCGAAATTACTCTTCATACCAATGAAAACGAAATTGCTGTCTGCAATCTCGGCTCTGTGAACCTCGCGGCACATGTTGATGAAAATGGCCTCAACCAGGAAAAACTGGAAAAAACCATCAACACGGCGATGCGCATGCTCGACAATGTGATCGACTATAACTTCTACAGTGTACCGCAGGCGCGCAACTCCAACTTAAGACACCGTCCTGTTGGTCTGGGCATCATGGGCTTCCAGGATGCATTGTATAAACTCAAGCTACCCTACTCTTCCAACGAAGCGATTGAATTTGCCGACCGCTCTATGGAAAACGTCAGCTACTACACCATCCAGGCATCAACCAACCTGGCTGAGGAACGTGGCCGCTATTCAAGTTTCGAAGGTTCCTTGTGGAGCCAGGGCATTCTGCCTATCGACTCCATGAAAAAGTTGGGCAGTGAACGTGGTGGCTACCTGCAGGTAGATGACAGTGAGACCCTGGACTGGAAAGCCTTGCGTCGCCGCGTCAAGAAAGTCGGTATGCGCAACTCCAACACCATGGCGATTGCACCAACTGCCACTATTTCCAATATTTGCGGTGTCAGCCAATCCATCGAACCTACGTACCAGAACCTGTTCGTCAAATCGAACCTCTCTGGCGAGTTCGTCGTTATCAATCCTTACATGGTCCGTGATCTGAAAGACGCCAATCTGTGGGATGAAGTGATGGTTAATGACCTCAAGTACTACGATGGTTCACTACAAAATATTGACCGCATCCCGGAAGACATCAAGGCACGTTATGCCACGGCTTTTGAAATGGATGCTCGCTGGTTAATCGAAGCCGGTTCACGCCGTCAGAAATGGATTGACCAGGCCCAGAGCCTCAACCTATACATGGCCGAACCTTCAGGCAAGAAGCTCGATAACCTGTACAAGCTGGCCTGGGTTCGCGGCCTGAAAACTACTTATTATCTGCGCTCGATGGGAGCTACCCATGTTGAGAAAACCTCAGTGGAGGGAGCCAGCTCATCCAGCTCAATAAAAGTTGCCAATACCGGATTATCAGCAACACAGGGCAGCGCCGCCCCTAAGGCCTGTTCGATTCTTGATCCGGATTGTGAGGCCTGCCAATAAGGTCTCAACGCTGCGCAAGCAGCTAAAAAATTTGCTGGTGGAGTCAGAGTTTGATTGGCATGGATTAAGAACTCTCGCTCATGTCACCAAAGGAGTCGCCGATCAGGCAATGATTTCACCGGCAAACCTAATGACAAAAAAGACCAAAGGAACTCCTTGATGGAGTGATGAAACGTAAAACTATAATTATCAGATTTTAAAGGAAAGACCTATGCTGAACTGGGATGACCCACTGACTACATCAACGACTCAGGAAACCACACCGCCTCCGGCACCAGTAACCGCTTATGAAGAACCTGTAGCAGAAGCATCAGCCCAACAGGCAGAACCACTTACTGATACTAAGCCGTCCTACGCAGAGTCTGGAGCAACTGCCATGGACACTGTTGTACCTGTCGCAGAACAGGTCGTAGAAGAGAAAGCGCCACCTGTACAATCATCCCCGGAACCTGCAGCTGTCGAATCACAGGAACATGATGTTGCACCGGTCAATGCCGATGACAAACGCGTCATCAATGGCATGACTGATATTAACCAGCTAGCTCCCTTCAAATACCCCTGGGCCTGGGAATACTTCCTTAATGCCAACAAAAATCACTGGACTCCGCTTGATATCAACATGGCACAGGATGTTCACGACTATCATCACAAGCTGACCATTGAAGAACGCCATGTCTATGAAAATGTCCTGTCTTATCTGACAACCTCTGACATTCTGGCGATGCGCAATATCGGCCTGGCGGTAATGGAAAAAATGAGTGCACCTGAACTGCAGATTTATCAGGCTCGACAGGTCTATGAAGAATCATTACATACCTGGACCTACCAGCACTGTATTGAAACCATCGGTTTGGACCAGGGAGAAATCTACAACCGTTATCGTGTTGTACCTGAGATCAATGGCAAGATCCAGATAGCCAATCGCCGCCTGAATTCAGTAATGCGTTCAGATATTGACCTGCGTGACCGCGATGAACTGGAAAACTTCGTCATGTCCTATATGTTCTTTGCAGGCATCTTCGAAGGCTGCTGGTTCTATAATGGATTCAGCCCAATCTTTGCTCTGCAACGCCGCGGATTGATGAAAGGCACAGCCGAACAGCTACAATACATCATGCGTGATGAGGTGTTACATGCTTCATTTGGTATTCGCGTAGCCAAACAAATCATTCTGGAAGAGAAAGTTACGCTCGACCCTAAAAAGATTAGTGACATGTGGCTGGAAGCAGAAGCCGCTGAAGAACATTACGCCCGTTACCTGTTGCCTGATCCCATCCTTGGTTACTCTGCTGAAGACCATATCAACCAGTTCCGTTTTATCGCCAACCGTCGTGCGAAATCTCTGAACCTGGACAAGCCATTCCCAGGCATTGAAGAAGCGGCCCTGCCATGGCTGGATGAACAGGCAAACATGCGTAAAGAGAAAAACTTCTTTGAAACCCGCGTCACAGAATACCAGACTGGTGGCGCATTGAAGTGGGACTGATTTTCTCCTGACTGAAAAGTCTACTCGTTGAGGTATTTACGGCGCTGCTTGCAGCGCCATTTTTTTGCAGCATTTTCTAAAGTTCTGCGCATGCCAGTCGTTACATAAAACATGTCTACGGAAGCGCTACAAATCAGTGATATCGTGGTTGTGCTGGTTGAACCTTCAGCAACTCAGCAGAAGATCATCAGTAAACAACTTAACGAGGTTGGCATTGCAAATATCATCCATAAAAACAACGGACAGGAAACACTGGATAACCTGGTAAACCTGAAACCCGATGTTGTGATTAGTGCGCTGTATTTGCCTGACATGACTGGTACCGACCTGGTTCACCGCATGCGTGAAAATGAAGAAACCAGTGATATGGGGTTTATTCTGATTTCTTCGGAAACGCGTTTCCGTTATCTTGACCCAATACGACAGGCTGGTGTTATCGCCATTCTTCCCAAGCCTTTTGATGCCGATGAATTAAAATTGGCCATGGCAAATACCCTGAACTTCATTGATCCTGCCGCCATGACTCTGGAAAACTTTTCTCCTGAAGATATGCATGTGCTGGTAGTCGATGACAGCAGCCTGGCACGAAAGCACATCAAACGTGTTTTAGGCTCGATTGGCATAGAGCAATTTACTGAAGCTGAAGATGGACTGGAAGCGACGAAAATACTCGAAGATCACTATTTCGATCTTGTTGTTACCGATTACAACATGCCTAACATGGATGGCCAGGAACTGGTTGACCACATACGTAAAAACAGTTCCCAGGCAAGTGTACCTGTACTCATGGTAACCAGTGAAGACAATGACAATCGCCTTGCTGCCGTGCAGAAAGCCGGCGTATCAGCAATCTGTGATAAACCTTTCGCGGCTGATACCGTAAAAGAACTGATTCAGCAAATACTTGATTAATCACCTTGAGACGTTCCTTCGATAAGCTCAGGCTAGTGCTCTTTGTAGTTACAATACTATTGGCACTAACGAGCTGTGCTCCACAACCTACGCAACTTCAGCAAATATTACAGGACGGAGAACTGAAAGTTCTCACGCTTAACGGTCCGACGACATTTTATGAAGGCCCGGAAGGTCCTGCTGGAATTGAATACGAACTGATCCGGCGTTTCGCTGATTTCATTGGTGTTAAGCCCCGTTTTATCATTCCGGATTCATTTAAGGAAATCATTCCAGCGCTCGCAGATGGTCAGGCACATATCGCGGCTGTTGGCCTGACTATTACCGAACAACGCAAAAAACGTATTCGCTTCAGCACACCCTATCAGACTATTACCTCACAGGCTGTCTACCTGTCAGGCACAAGGAAACCTCGCAAGCCAGAAGATTTACTGAATAAAAAAATCGCCGTCGTTGCAGGCAGCAGTCATGAAGAACTGTTAATCAGACTGCAAAAGAAACATCCCAAACTGAAATGGATATCCAAAAAAAATAGCGTGATGGAAACTCTCATGCAGCAGATTCTGGATCGCAAAATCGATGTTCTCATCGGTGACTCAAACGCTATTGCGATCAACCGTCGCTATTTCCCGAAGATCAAGGTTGGCTTTGATGTTTCGCCACCGCAGCAACTTGCCTGGGCATTGCCTCATTCGCAGGATGACAGTCTCTATCAAAAGACCCTGGAATTTTTTGAACAGCTCAAGGACTCTGGTGAACTCGACCAGCTACTGGAACAATATTACGGCCATGTTGACCGCATGAACTTCGTCGATAAGCGTACCTTTTGGCGTCATGTCAAAAACCGCCTACCTGAATACCGACAGCTGTTTTACCAGGCTGCTGAAACATCCGGCTATGATTGGCGTCTGCTGGCCGCAATCAGTTACCAGGAATCTCACTGGGATCCCACAGCGAAATCTCCAACTGGCGTTCGTGGAATGATGATGCTGACCAGGGCCACTGCTAAACAGCTAAAAATCAAAAACAGGCTGGATCCTGAAGAAAGTATTATGGGTGGTGCCCGTTATCTGAAAATTATTGAAAAGAAAATACCAAAGCGTATCCCCATGCCTGATCGTTTATGGATAACATTGGCGGCCTATAATGTCGGCTTTGGCCATCTGGAAGACGCACGTATCCTCACTCAAAGAAATGGCGGCAATCCGGACAAATGGTCACATATCCGCAAACATTTGCCGGAATTGAGCGACCCAAAAATTTATAAAACACTGAAATATGGCTACGCACGCGGCAGTGAGCCGGTTAACTATGTAGACAACATAAAGAACTACTTTGACCTGCTCGTGTGGCAAGATCAGTTGCGTAAAACTCCGCAACGAATCTTTCCGTTTAACCCGATGCCCAAGTCACTTTAGCGCATAACCTTGACTAATCAGGGTTGGTCCTTTGATTTACTCTTTCCAGTTAGACTGTCCAGAGACACAGATACCGATTTATCTGTTGGAATCAGGTTATTGTTTTTTTCGACATGAAAAAACTTCCGGCCATTGATAATCGATGAAATTTCTGCCGAGGGACTTTTCCAGTCATGTAACAGGCTGCTCAGGATATGCATGAAAACCAAAACCAGGATAATTTCCAGTAAAGCCTGATGCTGCATCAGAGCTGTGGCTGAGTCTGTGCGGAACACGGATCGCAACCAGGCTGACTCAAGTAACAGGCCAGTAACTGCCTGAACAAGGAGCAATATGTAAAGCGCCAGATAAAGCAATTTCCATAAAGGATTGTGCGCAAAATAGGCAGGCAATTGTAGCCTGGCAAATGACAGGTAAAACATCGCGACCTTTATAATGTCTCCCATATTATCCGGCATCAGCGCTTTCCAACCAAGCACATCGCGTCTCACCAATAGCAGGATCAATCGAACGATTATCACAGCCAGCAAGACGTGACCTGAAGGCAAATGCCAGACTGTTAACAGGTGCTGGTAAAACACCTCGTTTAATATCATGCCAGAACTCATTAACAGGCCCGTCAGCAACAGGATCATCACCGTTGCAGCCATTAACAGATGCAGCAACCTGATAATTGGCGGCCAAACCTCTACGCTATAGATTTCTTCTTTCATCGGTTTTCCAGTTCAGGTTTTTTCTGATGCTTTTTTCTGGCGCTTTTTGCGGAAAAATTCTTTTAACATCGTCGAAGATTCTTCTGCGAGCAAGCCAGACTCAATCTGTGTATAGTGATTGAAACGTTCATCCGAAGGTAACAAGTCAAACACACTACCTGCAGCGCCGCTACGGGGGTCTTTGGCTGCAAAAACCACCTTGTTCACACGAGCATGGATGATAGCACCTGCACACATAGGACAAGGTTCCAGTGTGACATATAGCGTTGTTCCGGGAAGTCGGTAATTTTCGAGATTCTTACCAGCGCTTCTTAAAGCCATAATCTCTGCATGAGCACTGGGGTCGTGCAGTGTAATGGGCTGGTTCCAGCCTTCACCAATGATCCGGTTTTCTGCAACCAGTACAGCACCAACAGGTACTTCGCCATGCTGTTCGGCTTTGCGAGCCAGCTCCAGCGCCCTGCTCATAAATTGATCGTCATGTCCGGTTTTCAGATGGTTATTCCCACTCTATGGTACCGGGTGGTTTGCCGGTGATATCATATACAACACGTGATATTCCATCGACTTCGTTGACGATACGACGGCAAACATGATCAAGAAAATCATAGGGCAAATGAGCCCAGCGTGCCGTCATAAAATCAATAGTTTCTACAGCCCTTAAAGCCACAACATACTGATAGCGTCGACCGTCACCAGTTACCCCGACCGACTTGACTGGCAGGAAAACAGTAAATGCCTGTGAAACGCCATGATAAAGATCGTTTTTATGCAATTCTTCGATAAAAATGTGATCCGCCAGGCGCAACAGGTCAGCGTATTCTTTCTTCACCTCACCGAGGATACGTACGCCCAAACCGGGACCCGGGAAAGGATGGCGGTAAACCATGTCATAGGGAAGACCAAGTTCAACGCCAAGCTTACGCACTTCATCTTTGAACAACTCACGCAAAGGCTCACAGAGCTTAAGCTTCATATAGTCAGGCAAGCCACCCACATTGTGGTGAGATTTAATAAGATGAGCTTTACCGGTTTTGGCACCGGCTGACTCAATCACATCAGGGTAGATAGTTCCCTGGGCCAGCCATTTGGCATTATTCAATTTATTGGCTTCTTCCTCGAAGATATCGATAAACAGGTTGCCAATAATCTTGCGCTTTTCTTCCGGATCGGTTTTACCTTTCAAGGCATCAAGAAAACGCTGTTCCGCATCAACACGTATGACCTTTACGCCCATGTGCTCGGAAAAGGTCGCCATAACCTGATCACCTTCCCGGTAACGCAACATGCCGTTATCGACAAAAACACAGGTCAACTGTTCACCAATGGCTTTATGAAGTAATGCTGCAACCACAGATGAATCAACTCCACCGGACAAACCAAGCAATACTTCTTCTGTACCCACCTGTTCACGCACCGTGGCAATCGAGTCTTCTATGATATTGTCAGCCGTCCATAGATTGCCACAGCCACAGATATCATGAACAAAACGTTCAATGATGCGTTGTCCCTGGTTGGTATGGGTCACTTCCGGATGAAACTGCACACCGTAGAAATCTTTCTCTTCATTTGCCATGCCGGCAATCGGCGCAGAATCGGTTGATGCCATAAGTTTAAAGCCTTCCGGCATCTCGACGACACGATCGCCATGAGACATCCACACATCCAACAGGCCGTAACCTTCTTTAGACATATGGTCTTCAATATTACTCAACAACTTGGTATGACCACGCGCACGCACCTGGGCGTAGCCGTATTCATGATGGTCGGCATTTTCAACTTTGCCACCCAGTTGAGCAGTCATGGTTTGCATACCGTAGCAGATACCCAGAACCGGAATACCCAGGTCAAATACAATTTGCGGCGCGATGGGTGACTCTTCTTCTGTGACAGTTTCAGGGCCGCCGGAGAGAATAATACCTTGAGGCGCAAAAGCCCTTACATCTTCTTCGCTGACATCCCAGGCATACAATTCACAGTAGACCCCGGCCTCACGGATACGGCGGGCAATCAGTTGAGTGTATTGCGACCCAAAATCAAGAATGAGGATACGGTCATTATGGATGTTTTGAGTCATTAATCAGTCGACTCTGTAGTTCGGTGCTTCTTTAGTAATCTGTACGTCATGCACATGTGATTCACGCATACCGGCATTGGTGACACGTACAAATTCAGGCTTGGTACGCATCTCTTCAATCGAAGCACAGCCTGTGTAACCCATACTGGAACGGACACCTCCCATCAACTGATGAATGATGTTAATCAGTGCACCTTTGTAAGGCACCCTGCCCTCAATACCTTCCGGAACCAGCTTGTCACTGTCTTTGGTGTCTTCCTGGAAGTAACGATCCGATGAACCGGATTTGCCTGACATTGCCCCCAGAGACCCCATGCCACGATAGGATTTGTAAGAACGACCCTGATAGAGTTCGACTTCACCGGGTGATTCTTCGGTACCGGCAAACAAACCGCCCACCATGACTGAATGCGCACCGGCTACCAGCACCTTGGCAATATCGCCTGAGTACCGCAAACCGCCGTCAGCAATCAATGGAACCCCCGTGCCTTCGAGTGCCTCTGCTACATTGGCTACTGCTGTAATCTGAGGTACACCAACACCGGCTACGATACGCGTGGTACAAATAGAACCGGGGCCAATACCCACCTTAACCGCATCAGCACCGGCTTCGACCAGTGCTTTTGCCGCCTTGCCGGTTGCAATATTGCCGCCGATTACATCAACATGAGGGAAGTTTTCCTTCACCCATTTAACGCGATCAAGAACACCCTGGGAGTGGCCATGGGCGGTATCGACAACAATGACATCCACTTCTGCTTCAACCAGCGCGGTAACACGTTCATCGGTACCTTCACCCACGCCAACAGCAGCACCAACCCTGAGGCGCTCCTGCTCATCACGGCAGGCGAATGGATAATCCTTGGCTTTCTGAATATCCTTAACGGTCACCATGCCTTTGAGCTTGAAATTGTCGTCGACAACCAGCGCTTTTTCGATACGGTGTTCATGCAGCTTCTTGCGCACCTCACCGCGGCTGGCACCTTCCGTAACTGTGACCAGGCGCTCTTTTGGCGTCATGATGGTACTGACCGGTTCATCGAGGTTGAGTTCAAAACGTAGATCTCGACTGGTCACGATGCCGACCAGGTCATCACCATCAACCACGGGCACACCGGAAATCTTTTTGGCGTGGGTCAGGTCCATCACTTCACGTACCGTTGTCGAAGGCGAAACAGTGATAGGGTCATTGATCACGCCGCTTTCATAGCGCTTGACCTGGCGCACCTGCTCAGCCTGTTGCTGGGCTGTCATATTCTTGTGGATTATGCCAATACCACCTTCCAGTGCCATGGCGATTGCCAGGCGTGATTCTGTTACGGTATCCATGGCCGCAGACATCAGGGGAATATTCAGATCGATATTTCTGGTCAGCTTGGTATTAAGCACGACGTCTTTGGGCATAACCTGCGAGTGATCGGGAATTAACAGTACATCATCAAAAGTCAGGGCTTCTTGAGCAATACGCAACATGGTTGAAAATCCTGGTCAAATAGTAGTTTCGAAAAGCCGGTTTTAATAGCTGGCTTCACAGTTGGCGTATTATAGGTTTTGACCGGTTTCGGGTAAACCGGTTATTACGGTAATCCGGGAGGCCACACCAGTAGTTTCCAATGGACGCTGTAAAAACATCCGTGTACGCTCTATGCGGTCCTCTTGACCGCATACGCCACTGATAACTACTGGTATAACCTCCTGATAACAGGCTGATAACAGGATAGTTCGTAAAATTAGATGACTGATCAGAAAAATATCTACAGCGTTTCACGCCTGAACACCGAAGTCCGCCAGGTTCTGGAGGGAAGTTTTCCCCTTGTCTGGGTTGAAGGCGAGATTTCCAACCTGACGACTCCGCGCTCCGGCCACATGTATTTCTCCCTCAAGGATGAACATGCCCAGACACGCTGCGCCATGTTCCGCATGAAACGCCAGCTGCTGCGTTTTGCTCCGGCTGACGGCATGAAGGTTCTGGTCAGAGCACGCATTACTCTCTACGAAGCCCGCGGTGATTTTCAGCTGGTTGTTGATCACATGGAACCCGCCGGAGAAGGCCAACTGCGCCAGGCCATCGAGCGCCTGAAAAACCAGCTGGAAAAGGAAGGTTTGTTTGATCCATCCCTTAAAAAAGCTATTCCGGCTATGCCAGCCAGTGTTGGCGTCGTCACCTCCCCTACCGGGGCAGCTATCAGGGATGTATTGCATGTATTTAACAGGCGCTTTCCCGCCATACAGATTAATGTCTACCCGGTACCTGTACAGGGAGAAACTGCCGCTAATGAAATCAGTGACATGCTCAAACTTGTCGATCTGCGTAATGAAAATGACCTTATTATCCTGACCCGCGGCGGCGGTTCTTTAGAAGACCTCATGGCTTTTAATGACGAACAGCTGGCGCGAACAATTTTTTCGCTCAACACACCGATCATTTCCGCGGTGGGACACGAAATTGATACCAGCATTTCAGACTTTGTTGCTGATCGTCGCGCTCCTACCCCTTCTGCTGCGGCAGAGCTGGCGTCACCAGACCAGCAACACATACAAAGTACTATCGAGAAATTGTTTCATCGGCTCAGGTCCCACCAGCGTCAACGGCTTCAACAGTATCAGGCAAATTTCACGCAACTCCATCAACGCCTGCAAGCACTTTCGCCAGAACGGCAGTTACAAGGAAGATCCCAGAGCATCGATTTACTGGAACAGCGCTTGAATCAGCTACTGGAAAGAAAAATAAGCCGCGTTAACATGCAGTATTCTCAGCTTGAAGCGCGTTTACTTCAACAATCACCCGTTAATCGTCTCGCACAATTGAAAACCCGCTTCGTAGGAATCAGGCAACGACTCAAACAACTGAATCCCGGCAAACAGCTTCTACAACATCAGCAAAAGCTGATTCATCATGAACAGATGTTAAAACGCCAGGCCAGACAACTTATCGAATTGAAACAAAAACAGCTGAAAGCGACTGCCCGCATGCTGGAGTCAGTCAGTCCATTAGCAACACTTAGCAGGGGTTATTCCATTACCCTGGATGACAAGGGACACATTATCCGCAAGGCTTCGCAAACCCAAAAAGGCCGGATAATCGAAACCCGTCTTGCTGAGGGCTCGATTCGCAGCCGCGTAGAAGAAATCGGAATAAATCGGAATAAATGATGAGATACATCCTGACATTAATGGTGATTTTACTGCTTTTGTCAGCCTGCAGTAATAGTAACGAAGAAAGCGAACTGCATCTTGATTCATCACCGCTGATCATCGCTGCAGAAGAAAATGACATCAATAAAATCAGGTCGCTGTTAAATGATGGCATCAATGTCAACGAAACAGATGATTGTCAGTGGACAGCCTTAATGAAGGCCGCACTCTATGGACACAGGGAAATAGCCGAACTGCTGTTAGAGCATGGCGCCCGTGTTGATCTGGTTGATAGTGGCGGTTACACGGCCATGCTGCTGGCGGCCTCAAACAATCATCAAGCACTGGTTACAGCGTTACTGGATAAAGGTGCTTCAATAAACCACCAGGAACAAACCCGAGGCTGGACAGCGCTGATATGGGCAGCCAAGCGTGGCCATACCGAAGTGGTCAGATTGCTTCTGGAAAAAAACGCCGATAAAAACGTCACCGATCACAGCGGTAAAACTGCATTATCCTGGGCCAAAGAAAGTCAAAAGCCTGAGATTGTCACACTTTTACAGTAATGTTTTTATCCACATACTCTGGATAATTACTTGTTGCGTTTAACATGTTTTTTCAGTCGCTGGCGCTTTCTTACCTGGCGAGCGGTCAGCTTGTTTTTGCGACCTTCATAGGGATTGTCTCCCGTTCTGAACTCCAGGCGAATCGGCGTGCCTGAAAAATCAAACACCTTGCGAAACCTGTTGGTCAAATAACGTTTGTAGGCGTTTGGGGTCTGGTCTGCCTGGTTGCCGTGAATCACAATCAGAGGCGGGTTCTTACCTCCCTGGTGAGCATAACGCAACTTAATACGCCTGCCTCTGACCAGCGGCGGCTGATGCTCCATGACACAGTCTTCAAGAATACGCGTCAACTGAGGTGTTGAAAGCTTGCGCATGGCATTACGATAGGCCTGTTCGGCTTTTGCCAGTAATGTTCCCACACCACTGCCATGCAATGCTGAGACAAAACGCCAGGTGGCAAAATCAAGGAAGGGCAGTTTGCGCTGCATTTCTTCCCTGATCCTGTCTCTTTCGTCCGGTTGCAGGCCATCCCATTTGTTGATGACGACGACAAGCGCCCTGCCAGCCTCCAGAATATGACCAGCCATGGTGGCGTCCTGTTCACTGATACCTTCACGGGCATCCAGCACCAGGAAAACAACATTGGCTTCTTCTATGGCTTGCAGCGTTTTGATTACCGAAAACTTTTCGATCATGTCATCGACACGAGAACGTCTTCTGACACCTGCCGTATCAATCAGGGTGTATTTTTTACCCTCTCTCTCAAACGGTATGGCGATGCTGTCACGAGTGGTTCCTGGCTTATCATAGGCAACCACACGCTCTTCACCCAGCAGCCGGTTGATCATGGTTGACTTGCCCACATTAGGGCGTCCAACCAGAGCAATCTTGATTGAGTCGTCCTGTTCTTCTTCGTCTTCGTGGAAATCGAATTCTGGAGGCAGGCTTTTTATAATAGCCTCTACCATGGATTTGACGCCTCGACCATGAGCAGCCGAGATAACTACCGGGTCACCGAGGCCCAGCGAATAAAAGGCCGTAGAAGCTTCCAACTTATCAAGGTTTTCGCTCTTGTTGGCCACGACCTTTACCGGCTTACCCGTACGTCGCAACTCTTCGGCAATAGCTTCATCGGCTGCGGAACATTCATGGCGGGCATCTACCAGAAAGAGAATCTGGTCGGCTTCAGAAATAGCCATCTGCACCTGATCAACCATGAGGGATTCAACCCCCTCAACGTCACCGCTGATACCACCGGTATCCACCACCAGATAGGGCCGCGAACCCAGCTTGCCCACACCATACTGACGATCACGCGTCAGCCCCGGCTGATCAGCAACCAGTGCATCACGCGTGCGCGTAAGACGATTGAATAAAGTGGACTTTCCAACGTTGGGACGACCAACCAGGGCAATAACAGGCAACATGTTTAGGGCCTGGTAGCGCTACTGAACCGGTTGAACAGCAGCCAATGCGCCGCCATCACCAAAAACATAAACAACACCGTCGCTCATCACCGGAGCTGCCGTGATAGCTTGACCGCCAACACGGGTACGAGCAACCATTTTTCCGTCATCATGTGACAGCCAGTGCAGGTAGCCTTCGAAGTCACCAACAACTACATAGCCATCAACCACAGCGGGTGCAGATAAACGACGATTCAGCAGTTTGTCCTGCTTCCACATCGCGGCACCGTTTTCAGTATTGATACCCCAGACATTACCCATATCATCGGTAATATAGAGATTGCGCCAGTCTGCATCGACACCTGAATAGGATGAGAGTTTACGACGCCATAACAGGGTTCCGCTGTATTCACTGACAGCTGCCAGTTCTCCCTGATAGGTTGCCACATAAACGGTGCCGTCACTGATAAATGGATCTCCATCAATATCAACCATGCGTTCCAGCTCAGAACGACCAGAAGGTGCGGTTATCGAAGCCTCCCACTGCACAAAACCTTTTTGCAGATCAATTGCCACCAGTTTACCTCCGGCAAATCCGGTATAAACGACACCGCCATTGATTTTCGGTGAACTGGTGCCCCTCAAGGTCAGTACAGGCACCTTGCGGCTATAGAGCCAGAGCTGTTTGCCGTCAACGGCGTTCAATCCAACCAGTTTGCCATCGATACTATGTACGACTACTACACCGGACGCAGCTGCAGGAACTGACAATACTTCACTGCTGACTTGCGCTTTCCACAGCTGCTCGCCGTTATCGGCGTTGAGGGCAACAACTTCGCCATCTGAGGTACCCAGTAAAACCAGGCCTTCACCACTACCCGGGCCACCAGATAACGGCAAATCAAGATCAGTCTTCCAAATGCGCTTACCTGTGAGGCTATCAAGTGCCTGTACCTGGCCTTCACTGTCAGCCGCATAGACACGGCCGCCATCAACCCGGGGAATCAACCTGAGACGCAGGTTGTCGGTTCCAGAACCGATATCCGTGTCCCACAGGGTTTTGACCTCAAGCGTTTTATCAAAGTCAGATAATTCGTTTGGCTCGACTTCCTTGACGTCATCATCAAACCAGGAAGTAGGATCAGCCATGGTGCCGCAACCTGCCAGCAGCAGCACGCTGAGTAATGAAAAGAATACTCTTGTCACAATACTTTCCCAGAAACGTTAGCGGGTTTCATTCAACTTCATTTCCAGTAACTGCTCGTTACCTGCACCTGAATCCAGGGCTTTTTGATAGGCCATCGCCGCTGAAGCTTTATCACCTGCTGCACTGGCGATATCACCGTCAATGTGTGCAAACTCTCCAGCAAAAGGTGTTCCCTCTGCACTGCTTACCAGACCACGCGCTGTATCAGTTTCGTTCATAGCGACCAGTAAGCGCGCCATGCGAGCTTCGGCGATCAGTTTCAAACCATCGTCGTCAGCACTGGCAATTGCCAGTTCCAGCTGTTTCTTTGCACCTTCAAAATCCTTATTGGCTACCAGTGCCTTGGCCAGGTCCAGTGCGACAAAGTAATCATAAGCCGTACCGGAATAATCTTCGCTGATTTTGCTTGCCTGTACCTGAGCTGCATCCAGGTTGGACTGCATGATACTTAACTGAAAACGATCATATTCCGCTGTTGCCAGTTCAGACTGGCTACGTTGATGCTCGTTCCAGCCTTGCCAGCCAAAAACCAGACCAAGACCCACAACGATGCCACCAATAATGGATTTGCCGTTTTCAGACCACCAGCGTTTTAGTGCTTCTGCCTGTTCTTCATCTGAAAGATGGGTGTTGTTTAACACGCTTTAATCCTCACTCTTCAATAATGGCCTGATACTATCACTCAATGATTGTAAAGGCAGTTCTTTTTGATCTTGCTTGTCACGCAGAGGCTTAAGACTGATGATTCCTTTTTCCAGTTCATCTTCACCCAGCACCAGGGCATAACCCGCCCCACTTTTATCGGCTTTCTTAAACTGGGACTTAAAGCTGCCGCCACCGCAATTGACCTGTAATCCCAGTTGCGGTATTTCATTGCGTAACGCTTCTGCAATTTTAAAGCCTTCGTTGACCGCTTTGTCGCCCATCAGCACCATGTAAATATCGGCATGCCCCAGCCCTTCAGCCTTGCCGTCTTCTTCCAGAATTGCCACCAGTCTTTCCATTCCCATGGCAAAACCCACTGCCGGTGTCTCACGACCACCCAACTGGCTGACCAGCGCATCATAACGACCTCCGGCACAAACCGTACCCTGTGCGCCAAGACGATCAGTCACCCATTCAAATACCGTACGCGAATAATAATCCAGGCCACGAACCAGTCTTGGATTGATGACATAGCTGATACCATTGGCTTCCAGGCCCCTGCATATCCAGTCGAAATGCTCTCGTGACTCATCACCGAGTTCATCAATCAATGCTGGCGCATCACTGATAATTTCCTGCATCGCAGGATTTTTGGAATCCAGTATTCTCAACGGGTTGGTACCCAGGCGGCGTTGACTATCTTCATCAAGCTGGTCCTGGAACTGCTCAAGATAGTCAACCAGCTTGTCACGGTAGGCCTTGCGCTCGTCAGACGTCCCCAGCGTATTAATCTGTAATTCCAGGTCATCCAGGCCAATAGCATTCCAGATTCTTGCTGTAATGAGCAGGACTTCCAGGTCAATATCCGGCCCTGCAAGACCAAAGGTTTCTACACCAATCTGGTGAAACTGGCGGTAACGACCTTTCTGGGGACGTTCATGGCGAAACATTGCCCCCTGGTACCAGAGACGTTGAATCTGGTTATGCAGCAGACCATTTTCGATACCGGCACGCACACAACCCGCAGTTCCTTCCGGACGCAATGTCAAGCTGTCGCCGTTGCGGTCATCAAAAGTGTACATTTCTTTTTCGACGATATCGGTTACTTCACCGATGGAACGTTTGAACAAGTCGGTACTTTCGACGATCGGCATACGTATTTCCTGGTAGGCGTAGCTGTTAAGCACTGCCCTGACCCGCCGCTCCAGAAACTGCCACAGCGGTGTCTGGTCTGGCAGGATATCTTTCATACCCCTGACTGCCTGGATATTTTTTGCCATTATGGTTTACCGGTTTTTTGACCTGAAAATGAATGAAAGCCCCGTGCTGAATATCAGTACGGGGCTTTACTTAATTTTGTAGCACGTTGAATTTCAACTGCTGCGGGGATTTTATAACGTTGAGGGTTCGAGTGTAAATCTTGCGACGTTAGCTTTGCTATGGTTTTCAAGATCAAATGCAACACCATTGACCATCAGACTGGCCTCAGCCGCATTGCCAATCAATACCTTGTAGGGAGGCTTGCCTCCGAATGTTTTCTCGGTACCGGCCTGGTAAAGATTATTCAATTTAAAATCACCGCTAGCATCAGTCACTTCTATCCATGACTTTCCACTGAGTTTAAGCACAATACCTGAACCATCGGCTGCTAGCGGCCTGCTATTCTCAACCGTGACTGGAGCTACTACTTCGAGCGGTGCTTCAGCCGCTACAGGCTCAGAGGCTGGGATGCTTGTTTCATCAGACTTTTCAGCGATCACTTCCTGGGGCA
>Ga0180436_10002637_pt1 | contig 16866 bp, 13 predicted proteins | sample SS_ome_2_FD_132434 | JGI IMG/M metagenome (GOLD analysis project Ga0180436, IMG submission 132434) | Hypersaline lake sediment archaeal communities from the Salton Sea, California, USA - SS_3_S_2 metaG | ecosystem: Environmental > Aquatic > Non-marine Saline and Alkaline > Hypersaline >...
CCCGAAGGGCATTGGCTTCTTTCTCTCCGGAGCCGCTGGGGCAGCCGGTGTACCGGACACACTGCGTCTTAATGCCCCGAAGGGCATTGGCTTCTTTCTCTCCGGAGCCGCTGGGGCAGCCGGTGTACCGGACACACTGCGTCTTAATGCCCCGAAGGGCATTGGCTTCTTTCTCTCCCTTCTAGTCCTCGTCTTCCTCGAGCACGTACTCGAACGTCTTAATGCCCCGAAGGGCATTGGCTTCTTTCTCTCGGATGGCAATGTGCCGTGTGACCCGGAGATCCTGGAGGTCTTAATGCCCCGAAGGGCATTGGCTTCTTTCTCTCCAACCATCCGATGTAGGCGTCTGCGGGCGACCCACTTGGTCTTAATGCCCCGAAGGGCATTGGCTTCTTTCTCTCGGAAGTCATCAAGAAGCTTGCGAAGCAGCTGCGCAAGGTCTTAATGCCCCGAAGGGCATTGGCTTCTTTCTCTCCACATCGACCCGTAGCTGGTCGCCACCAGCCAAGAACGTCTTAATGCCCCGAAGGGCATTGGCTTCTTTCTCTCTAGAGGAGGCGTGATGGCGGTAGCGACGCGAGAGCGAGGTCTTAATGCCCCGAAGGGCATTGGCTTCTTTCTCTCCAACTCGCACGCCAACACCGAGATCATTGACGAGCACCGTCTTAATGCCCCGAAGGGCATTGGCTTCTTTCTCTCCACATCGACGGCGATGCGGCGGATTGGTACCACGACAGTCTTAATGCCCCGAAGGGCATTGGCTTCTTTCTCTCCGGGGCTGACGCTGGCCCTGCTCGGCGAGACGGCGCTGATCGTCTTAATGCCCCGAAGGGCATTGGCTTCTTTCTCTCCACACGAAAGCCGCAGATCATCGATACAGCATCGATATGGTCTTAATGCCCCGAAGGGCATTGGCTTCTTTCTCTCCTCAAATGTATCTCCGCCTGTCGCCCGTTCCCCGCGTCGTCTTAATGCCCCGAAGGGCATTGGCTTCTTTCTCTCGATCCGTCACGGCATCGGCATCATCCATCGTCGCCGGGGTCTTAATGCCCCGAAGGGCATTGGCTTCTTTCTCTCTCTTCTCCGGCAACTACGGCAGGTGGTACGTGCGCATCACGTCTTAATGCCCCGAAGGGCATTGGCTTCTTTCTCTCGAAGATCAATGAAGATAAGAACGTCAGTCGCTGTATGGGTCTTAATGCCCCGAAGGGCATTGGCTTCTTTCTCTCCGTTGTGTTTTGAGTGACAAGCACAGCATGTCAGTAGAGTCTTAATGCCCCGAAGGGCATTGGCTTCTTTCTCTCCACACCTATCGGTGAGGCAGACATCCCCGCAGCCGTGGGGTCTTAATGCCCCGAAGGGCATTGGCTTCTTTCTCTCCTGAGTTCGAGCGCTACGCAGAAGAGGTCGGCAAGGCAGTCTTAATGCCCCGAAGGGCATTGGCTTCTTTCTCTCTGTAATCGGTCAGGGCCTCTGGGTGTCGAATGTCACGCAATCGACAGCTAGACGCTGCTTCCGGCGGCCATCCGGCGCCTGGGAACGCGGTTTCCTGCCGGATTCTGACATGATTGACTGCGACAGACAGTCAGAAGTATGCTCCCAGACTGCGCCTCAAGAAGCGCTGTCGCAGTTCATCTCTCCGCAACTCAACTCAGCGATCCACCAACCCAAGGATCAGGGCATTGGCCTCGTCATAGGGGCTCTCTCCCACCGGCTCGCCGAAGATGCGCTCGTAGATGCGCTTCAGGTGCGGCACGATCGACTCGGGCGGTTCACCGAAGGCCTCTTCGAGATCCGGCCTGCCGATGCCTTCGAAACCATGTCCTGCCAGGCCCCTGTTCCTCAGATCGCTGACCGACGACAGCCGCAGCAGGTCATCCACAACCATCTGTTGCCTGGACCAAGCTGGATCGCTCTGCGTGAAGAAACCCACAATCGCGGCCAGACTGACGCGGTTGAGGGGCCTATCGTCGACGTGTATGGGATTGGGCCTGCCATCCGATGCCTTGCGACTCGCAAGGTGGGCTTGTAGGCCCGGCACCCCCCTGACCCAGTCCAGGTCCACGTACTTCCCTACAACGTCACTGCATTGCATCCCCATCCGCACCGCCAGACCGCGAAACGCCGCCTCCTGAAACCGGAACAGCCGCTGCGTGAAGTCGGCGTAATGGCCCAGCTCGTACTTGATACGCGTGCTGTGGATCAGCTCTGCCAACAGCGCAGCCCGATCCCGATCTGCAAACTCCCGCCGCAGCCGGGAGATGCGAGGCTGCATCTCCGGCGGGGCCAGCTGCCCGGCCTCCCTGAGCGCCTGCCGGGCCCGTCCAAAGTCGAACGCCAACCGCCGCTCTACGTAGATCAGCAGCCTCTCCACCGTGGCTTGGCGGTCCACATCCTTCACGATCATCCCAGGTCCCGCCCTGAAGGTAGCCAGCGCCGATGTGTAGGCGTGCAGTTCGAGCTGATCTCGCAGTGTCGCCCGTGCCTGCCGCTCGCGGAAACGGTCCAGGATGCCGATCACGTCGGGCGTCGCTTGGTCGCGCTCCTTGTACAGGCATTGCGCTTGCCCCCCGAACGCGTCGGACCCTGCGACGATCATCATCGACGTCATCGCCGGCGTCCCCCCTGTCACCTCCAGGTAGACGCGGTCCTCGGGCTTGACGTGACATGAGATCGCTTGGAGTTCGCGTGTCAGGACGTCGTGCACCGCCCGGTACCGCGCCGGGTTCGTCGCGATGGTGTGGACGAACACGCGCTTCTTCGCCAGCGCCTGCTGACCGGGGGCTGTGAGCCCGGGCATGCCCGCGATCAGGTGCTGCTTGGTCACCCTGGCATAGGCAACCGTGTCCTTCTGCCACTCGTCCTCGGGCGTGTCAGCCTGCGGTTGGTCAGTGGCGAAGAGATGGACGTACAGTTCGTCCTTCGACACGCCCTCTTCATCGAGAAGCCAGCGGACCACGGGAGCCACGATGGGGAAGGACAGGGCATCCGAGTACCGCTCCGGATGCGCCAGGATCTCCTCCCCCAGGGTACGCGCCGGCGTCCACACCTCCCGCATCGCCTCCGGCAACCTGGAACGGTCGGTCACCTGCACATCACGATTCCCGATGGTTGCGATCAGTACCACTGCCATAGGTTCCTCCTAGCCGGAGCCGCTGTCCGCGGCCCTATTCTAGCCGCGCATTCGTGGCCCGCAGCCCCTTGGGGCCCTCCTCCACATCGTAGCGGATGCGGTCGCCCTCCTTGAGCGTCCGCGCCGCGCCCTTCACCGCACTGATGTGGAAGAACACCTCGCGCACGCCGTCGTCCGGCGTGATGAAGCCGAAGCCCCGGTCGGCGACGAACCGCTTCACAGTGCCGGTCAGGTGTCCGCCGCCCTGCCCTGCGCGCGCGGGCGCGGCTTCGCCTGCCCGCGCAGGAGGCGCATCGGTCACCTCGATCGCGTCCAGCCCCTCAATCTGCACCTGCAGCCAGCCCATCGGCAGCGCTGGATGCCCCTGCCGCAGCGCCAGGTGGCGGCTGATGGGGAAGGGATCGCCCGGCTCCCGGTGGCGCTGCTTGGTCATCCGGTAGTCGCGCAGCAGCCCCTCGAACTGCCGGCTATCCTTGCGCAGCAGCTCGCTACCCAGTGTCTTGCTCTCCCATCCGGCGCCCCAGCCTACCTGCAACAGCAGCGTGTCACCCGGAAGGTCCAGTAGCCGTTTGATCAGGTCATCGTAGAAAGCACGCGCGCCTGTCGGTCTGCCGCTCCGACCGAAGTACCCGGCTTCGGTCTCTAGCCGAGCTGCGGCATGGTGCCGCGCCAGCCTCGGCAGAGCCTTGATCCACTTTCGCTGCCCGCGCCAGCCCAGCTTCGCAGCCTGCGGATCCGCGAAACCGTACGTCTCCAGCGCAATCTCCGTCGTGAATGTGGTGCCCGGGGCCACCGCCTCCACGTCGATATCCAGCCCTGAGCCGGCTTGCCGGCGTCTCTGAGAAGTAGCCGTGGGATAGACCCGGACGTTGGCCATCATCAGGGAGCCATCGACCGATGCGCTTTCTGCATCGGCGGGCGCACTGTCCCGCACGCGCAGCGCCCGCAGCCAGTCGTGGTTGGGATCTCGGCCGAATTGCGCCTGCTCCAGCGGACGCCCGGCCTGTCTGGCATTGCGACCCAGCCGTCCCAGGTCGGGTTGCTCACCGGCGCCCTTGAAGGTGCCCCACAGCAGAAGCGTGCGCAGCGCGCCCTTCAACGATGACCCCGGCAGGTAGGCCCGATCAAAGACGTCCTTGATCTGTTCCGAGACCTCGGCGCCGCGGCTCTTGGCCACCGGCTTGCCCATCATCGTGTAGCGAAAGAGGTTGCTGCCTACCTTAAAGTCACCGGGCGACAGCAATTCCTCAGCCGGGCGCCCCAGCAGCGCGGCGTCGAAGGCTGCTTCTCCGCTCTGCGTCGCGCTGAAGAGCGCGTCCTCGTCGATGCGCCACATCCGGTCATCGTGGACCACGAAGTCATAGCCCTGCTGGAGCGTTGTGCCGCTCCCGATGTGCAGGGGGCTGAGTACCTCGACCGTCACCTTGAACGTCTGGATCATCTCAGTCACGGCTCACCTCCTGCGCACCCTTCACGCCCACCGGGCACGCGTACCCATATCGCCAGATGGGATGCGCGGTCCACCCTTCTGGGCGCACGTCGACCACGCGCCCCCACGGGCCCGGTCCCACCGGTGTGAAGGCAGATCCCTCGGTCAGCATGCGCGCCTGTCTGCGCCGCCGCGCGGGCTGGCCCGGCGCGCCCAGCCAGCCCGCGACCGGGTCCAGACGGTAGGCTGCCTGACCGCGTAGGGCGCCAGGGAGCTCCGAGGGCTTCGGCAGATAGCGTGAAAGCGTCAGCGCCGCGCCGCCCGGTTCCACGTCGGGCAGGGACAGGTCCTCGCCTGACCGTGAGGCAGTGAACTGCCCATAGCCCACCGAGCGCTCGCCCCCCAGACCGCTGTCACCCAGGAGTGCGAGCATCGTCTCCAGTTCAGCCAGTGCCGTGGCGTCCGGCGCGCCCTCCCAGCGCGCGCCGAACCACAGCCCGCAGCCGTCGGCGTAGACGGTGCGCCCGATGCGGTAGACGGCGGACCCGGACGTGGCACGGTCCACAGTCACGCGGTCGACCGCGCCCGAGGTCCACACGCGCCGGCCCCGGAGCCAGGTCAGCCCCCCCGGCGTCGTGAGCCACGACCGCCAGGCGGACCGCTTGCCGGCGGTCTCGGGCACGTGGTCTGCCCAGCAATCGGGGAGGCCGTCCACTTCGTCGTCCGTTATCCAGACGCCGCCGTCCTGCAGGAACAGACCCTTGGCCTGTTCCGGATCGGCGTGCACTGCCAACGATTCACCTGCTAGCCAGCGACGGAAGATGCCTGGCGAGACAAAGGCCAGCCGCTTCAGTAGCTTTCGCTGCCGCGGTCCCGGCTCGAACGGCGCACGCGCGAACGGCTTCGGCAACAGACACAGATCGCCGGCTCTGGGGAAAGCCGAGGTGAGCAGATAGGGCGGCACGCCGGCTTCGAACGGCGCTACAAACGCGCGGGCCCCGGCATCGCCGTCTAGCTCCGCGCAGGTGGCCACCAGCGCCGCGAAAAGCGTATCCGACGGGCACATCGGCGCCGACGACTCCTGCTCCAGACCACGGACGCCAAAGTGGAAGGCGCCGCCCAGCCTGGGCTGCAGGCGATAGATTGTCCAGGTGGTCATCTAGACCTCCTTGATCGGCACTCCGACCGTAGTCAGCCACGCCTGTACGCCCTCAAGACCCGCGGTCAGTGCGGCCAGGTCTGCGAAGGGCGCGTCGCCGTAGCTCTGTCGTGTTGTGTAACTTCCCCGCGCCCGCGCGCTGACGCAGATGTTGGTGAAAGCCACCTTACCCGAGCCGCGGGAGCCGGAGCCGCCCAGGTAGTCGTCCTCCAGCAGCTGCATCCCCTCAACGAGATTGACAAACCTCGCGAGGTCCGCTGCCTCGTAGACCGAGTAGACCAGCTCCGCCGGGCCGAAGACCGCGCCCGCGGGCACTCGCTCCATCTGTCGCGGACTCGCCGCCGACGTCACCCGGTCGATGGCCACCTCGAACTTGATCTCGCTCATGGGCAGGTCCGTCTTCGCTCGCGCCAATGCCGCGACGCTCTCCTCCGTGAGCTGCACATCCCGCACCACGAGCCGGGTGGAGGTGGAGAAGTCCATATTGCCCGGCAGGCCGTAGATATGGCACACAGCGCAGTCGGCGTACGCACTAGCGCTCCTGCAGGTGTGGATCGTCGCCTTGCCGATGCGCTGGTTCTGCGGCAGCCCGTGGAATTTCTCCATCTGCGACCGCATCTTGCCCTTGAGCGAGGATCCGGGGATGTAGGGCCGGTTCGACATCGGATCGCGGATGACTACGTTGTCCACGCCGCCGATGGATAGCGAGCTCTCCGCTCCGCCGATGTGCAGGCCGGTCCTGGCCTCGATATTGCACTCGATGAACACGCGTCCGTAGAGATTACATTCTCGATCCATCGTATCCCTCCTAGCTCTTGCCGCCGTGGAACTTGTGATAGGCGAGTGTGGCCTCAAAGAAGTCGACGAAGTGCTGGAACCGCTGCCGGTCATTGCCAACCAGGTCGATGGCCTGTGTGAGGACGCGTGTGAGGGTCTCCACCCCCGCCGATCCACGTCCGCCCTCTCGTTTGGCCTGGTAGGCCATCTTGGGCTTGAGGAGCTGCAGCTCGCGATAGGACTGTGCGGCAGCCTTGATGCCGGCCTCATCCTGTGGTGTGTCGGGCCAGCCCATCTCAATCCGCCGTACCGTACCGAAGATGTTGCGGATCTGATTGGTGCTCAGGCCATAGCGTCCCGCCAGGTCCTTGCCAAGTGCTTCGGCTGTTCGCACGGTCTCCTCTGCATTGCCGTCAACGATGATCGTCCTTAGCGTCTCCTCATTCATCCGCCAGACTCCTTTCTGATCAACAGCTCTGCCCAACGGGCCGCCGGCCCGAGGGTCTCAATGGACTGAAAGTGCTGGTAGTCCAGCTTGCCTGCTATCGCCTCGAGAGCGGATCGCTGCGCCCTGTATCGATCCGCCATCCGCCGCAGCGTATAGGCGCCGCGCCACATCAGCGGACCCCAGTAGGGCTTGCCCCGCTTCTCTACGGCGTCGGTGTACCCGTCGTACAGGGTGAGCAGCGTGCGCAGCAGCGCCCGGTTCACACCGGCGATGATCAGGCCCTGTAGTGACGCCCGCTCGGCGACCAACTCTCCGTAGGATTCCCACGGGATGGTGATGCCCAGAAAGCTGAGCGCATCCTTGTTGTGGCCGGGCTCGCCGGGTCGCTCGAAGTCCTTGGCGTCCTCCAACGCGTGCTCCGCGTCGGCAGCCGCCTGATAGAGCGGGTACTTCCCGCCGTGCAGCGTCAGCCCGCCGGAGATGTGGAGGGTGGGGTTCCCGGCAGCGAAGCGCACCAGGTCCCGCCGGATGGTATCGGCCAGCTTGGGCAGCACGTCCCAGGCGCCCACGATGAAGAGATCGTCGCCGCCGGAGTAGATGGCGTAGGCCTTGTCAGGTCCCCGTGCGTTCACCTGCCGGCAGAGCTCGCCCACCCAGCCCTCGAAGAAGAGGGAAAGCGAGAACGAGAGCGCCGCCACCCGTGAGAGCGTGCCCGCCTCCCGTGGTCCCCCCGTGAAGAGCGCGCCCAGATCGTCGACGTCCATTCGCAGCACGCCCAATCGCTTCACGCCGCCGGCTTGGGCCTGCATCAGGCCGAACTCCTTGATATCGCCCGGCCTGGGCGCCGCCTGATCCCTGTCCAGGTGCTGGATGTAGCTGTCCCATCCATCCCACGCGACATCCTCCTCTGTGACGCGCGGCGTCACGTTGACGGCATAGCGCGTGCCCGGCGCCACCGGGCAGCGACTGGCGCTTGCGATCCGTGCCGCAGTACCGGCGACATCCGGGGCATCGTGCATCGCCAGCAGCGTGGCGCGCACGGCCCCGCTGGGCAGTTTGAGCACCGGACGCCCATCGGCGGCTGTCAGCCCGACCACCGTGCCAAAACCACGCAGGCAGGCAGCGTAACCGCCGCGCTCGGTCTCAGTTGGGCCGACCTCGCCCATCAGCAGGAAGTCTGCCTCGCGCAGCGCAGTCCCCAGATCCTCGAGCGAGGCGCAGAGCGCGCAGATGCGGCGCGAATCCTCCTCGTCATCCTCGGGCGCCACGTCCGGCCCCTCGTAGTGGCAGACCTGGCACTCGTGTGTGTCATCGCCGCCGGTGCCCAGCGGGCCGAACACGAGGCTCTCCAGCTCATCCGGGTCACCGATCTCTGAGAAACGCTGCCGTTTGGCCGCGTTGGTGGCCTGCGCGACGGCGGTCCAGGCACTGTGGAACTCCGTGCGCGCGAACTGGTCTGCGGTCACCGCTGTCCAGCCCAACGCCAGGTATAGGTCCCCGCCGTGGTGCGCCAGCAGCTTGTGACTGATCTCCTCGCGTATGGAAGCCAGCGCCTCCTCGGCGCCGGCGGGCGCCAGCAGGTAGAAGTGACCGCCACCCGCGTAGATCAGGTTGGTGATCGGCAACCCCAGCCGCCGAAGCACGTAGCGGGCGATGGCCTCCGTTAGCAGCTGCAGGTAGAACGAACGACCACGCAGCCCCTTGGCTGCGCCTCGGGCTGTGACCGTGTAGATGAACGTCTGCACGCCCGACACGTCGCCGCCCACAAGCAGGACCAGGGGACGGCCGCCTTCCGGGTGAGGAAGAAGCCCCTCGAGGGCATCCTCATCGAGCTCCGCAAGACAGGCGGCCAGTGCTGCCGTTGCCCGACTGTGGTCGTAGAGCGACACGTCCGGCGCAGCGTAGTAGTAGGCGCCGGGCACACACCACGTGCTGCGCTGCAGCGCGTAGGCCAGGCCCGTGACGTAGGTCGCCAGGTCATCCGCGGGCAGAGCTTGCGCGTCGGCGACAAAGGTCTCCCACAGTGTGCGGTAACCGCCCGACTCCTCCGCTGCCCCCACCGGATCCCTGGGCATCAGGGCGTCTTCGCGCAGCGCCAACGGCACCAAAGGCAACACCCTCTTACTTGCCTGTGCGCCTTCCAGGCCGGTCCGTCCCAGGATCGCCAGGAGCTGCTTGGGCGAGGCGTCGCCCGCATCCTCGCGCTCGGCTGCCGAGAGCCGGTCCGCCAGCGCCACCACGCGGTTGCGGTGGCCTGCCAGCGGGTGCTCGTGGTGGCCCGCCACAGCGTACAGTTCCCCGCGCCACTGCTGGGGCACGTACTGCCGCACGAACTCCGCACCGACCTTGGTGTGCTTGCCCTTAATCCATCCGGCGCGCTGCCCCAGCTTGCCCACATCGTGGAGCAACCCCGCCAGCGCCGCCAACCACCGCTGGTCCACCGACCCTGCTGGGTTGACCAACTCAGCAGAGTTGGCCAACTCTGCTGAGTTAGCCACATCCGACGAGGCCATCAGCTCACTTGATGCATCTGTCATAGTACCCTCCTCATGCGAGGTGCCCGCCATCATCGTAGCTTCTCACGGTCCTGCGGCATCGGGCGGATGCCCTATTCCCACATAGGGAACTCGCCCTATTGTCCTCTCCAGCTCAAACCGCTTCCTCTCCGGCTCAAAGCCTTTCCGCAGGCTTTGAGCCGTTCCCAGCCTCCTCCAAACTGAAGTACGCCGCCAACAGCGACGTCAACGTATGTCGATCCGCCCGCGCCAACGCATATGCAGCCCGTGCCTTCCGATACGCCGACGACAGCTGATGCCCCACGGTCTTCGCGCTCCGATACGTCCGTTTCCCGATCTGCGCATTCGTCAGTCCATACCGGACCATCAGGCTCACGACCTCTCGCTCCGCAGGACTGAGCGTCTGCTGGACAAACTGGCGTGCGGCCCGTTGCGCATCGGCCTGGCGCCATCGTTCATACCGGGTCACCGCGTCGAACGGGTCATCGCTCAGGGCCAGCTCCGTCAGCACCGGGCTGATCGCCGACCAACGCAGAACGGGGATGGGCAACAACGTCGACTCCCCAGGTTCCGGATGCAGCGCGGCCCTCGACACCAGGTCCGGACTCGACACCAAATGCCACACCTGATCCCCGGCGTCGAAAAGCAGTTGGGCAGCAGCCATCGCATACACGGCCAGCACCTTGCGTCCGCCAGCGATGGAGAGATGGACCCGTTCGCCCTGCTGCTTGGCGGTCTTGATCTCGCGATAGAGCATTCGAAAGGCCGCGCGGGCGGCAGCCTCAGTGTCGATGTCGCCGAAGGGCCGGCCCTGTGCATCACACAGACAGACGCTGCGCAGAGCAGTGTCCGGATACCGGTGCGCAAACTCTCCATCTAGCGTGGCCAGCGCCGCGCGGGTTGCCGAGCGTGCCGGCGACGTGTGCAGTGCAACGGTCTCACAGAGGCGCTCGCCACGGGCGCACAGCAAGTCCACCGCGATGGTCACGAGCTGCGGCTTGGAGCTCAGCGGAGCGATCAGAACGGACGGCGGAGCGGGGGCAGCATCGGACAAAGCACTCACACTTCCCGCTTGTGCGTGGCCGAGGTCTCGCGCCGCACCTGGCCGAGCCCCATCGTGGTCTGGTACCCGATCCCGGCGTAGAAGGCATAGTCGGCCAGTAGGTGCATCACCCCCAGCCAGTAGCGGTCGCTGTTGAACGCCTGGAAGCGGCACTGACCGGTGAACCCAATCTGCATCGACCCGCCACGGCTGCGCAATGCCTGGGTCTGCAGGCGGTAGCGGCTGACGCCCATGCACTCCTCTGCGTACCGCCGCATCTCATCCGAGAGGGCGACGTTGGCGAAGGTGTTCCACTTCCCGACGAGGCTGCCGAAAACGAGGTCGGGCAGCGGTAGCGGCACCACGCGTCCGCTGGATCGGAACGCCGTCGGCGAGACGAACTGCAGCGTCACGTGGCGTTCCGGCGCGTCGCCCGGCAGGAGACGTTGCGCCGCCAGCGCCTCGTACGTCGTCTCCCCGGCCCACGGGTGCTCTTCCGGACTGAGTGTAGCGCCGTCGACCTGCAGTGTGGCATCCAGCAGGCTCAGCTCGGCAGGTGGGTCACCCGCGATCCGCCGGAGATGCGCCGACACCTCGTCTGACAGGCCCGTGTACCGCAGGAAGAATGCTCGCTCCGGCGCCAGGGTCTGGACGGCGCCTCGCGCGTGCCCGCCGACCAGCGTCGAGCAGGTGAACGGTCGGAGTGTGTCAGCGGTGTGGAGGCGCTCGGCTAGATCGGCGTCTGCTTCGGCGATCAGCTTGAGGAACACAGCATGGCTCGCCGGACCCAGGTGTCGCGCGACCGTGACGGGGGCTTCGGTGTGCAGAGACAGGACAAGGCTCGTTAGCATAGTCCTCCCCAGGGGTCAGAGGTTCTGGAAGGGAGCGCTCTGGCCGAACCGAGATAAGAATACTCAGTCTTCTAAACCATGCAAGCGCAGGTATCTGGAGGGGCTGCAAGGCGGATTGCCAACAACCGGTATGCGACGCTCCACTCTCGAGGACAGGTGGACAGCCAGGTCAACAGCGCATGCGGACCAGGACGCCGCGGTTTGCGCCTAGTGGCGCACAGGCTGGGCTCAGAGGTGGCGTCGGATTGCCTCGTCGATGCCCCAGAGCCACTGCGCGTATGTGCCGAAGAAGCCAAGGATCTGCGCCCTGAGCTCCGCGACATAGGCCTCGACATCGCCCCCGATGTACTGGCCTATCGCTTCCCGCACGACGTAGCCGTTGCTCGTCCTGAGATCGACTTCGCCGGGAAGCTCCTCACCGGGATTCTGTCGCTGGCGGATCAGCTCCGCCAGCAAGGCGTCGTTATCTCTGATCCAGACGTACAGATTGGCAGCTGGCCCGGAGCCGAACAGGTGGTCCGGACTGACCCTTTCTACTCCAATCCAGACAGCGTAGCCATCGCCCTGTCTCCAGTTTCCGTTTGAGATATACACCTGCGCGCGTCGGGTCTGGGCGAAGTGCCACTGGTCAGGCCACCACGGCATCTGCGCCAGCTCGGACTCAAGCGAATTGAGCACAGTGATCAGTTCTCCACTGAGGCTATCGTGGGCCCTCAGGATATCGCGAACCGTGTCCCAGTTCTCAATGAGCAACATGCTCTCGTCGGTGAAGGTACTCACGGTGTGTCTCCTATCTCCCGAGCGATCTCGATCCAATCACCAACGATAAAGCGGAGTCTGTCAGACCCAAGTCCGGGAAGCAACGCTGCGAACGCATCAGCCAGCTGGCGGTATGATAGCGTGTGCCAGTGACTGGCTTCATTAGTCGTCGGTGGCCTGCCGTGAGGCGTCAGGAACACGGCGTACTGGCGATCCTTCGGCACCAGGAGTCTGGTGCCCAACTCCTGCATGTCACCAAACTCGTTGGCGAGCTGGCGATCACCTTCCGGGGCCCCCACCTTATTCTCAACGTACACCAGCAGCCCGCCCTTGGTGTAGATCATAACGTCGATGAAAGCGCACCGTTCGCGATACTCGGTGCGCACGATGGGCAACTCCCTGTGGCCGAATCGGTAGTGGATGCCGCACGCTTCCAGAAACGCGTGCAAGAAGGCTGTCCCCCGCCTGTGCTCGCCTCTCCCATCCAGCAGCCAAGCGAGAAAAGCACTGTGGCGTATCTCGTAGTCTGCGATCCTCAGGGCTCTGAAGACGTTGAAGTTGACCGGCCCCGTGGTCAACCCGTTGTAGTGCTCCTCCTCGAAGCGCTGGAGGAAGCCAACCATCCTCTCGCGGCGCCCGGCTCTGCGGGCGGTCTGCAGGTCCTCAAACCTCCCGAACAGCTCGATCATCCGATCGGTCTTCCTGCTTGGCAGTGTCGTGGTCATTGGCGAATCCTGTGGTGGCGTAACTCCCTCAAGGATTGGTTCTCACACTCCGTCATCGGGGTTCGTGCCCGCGCCGCGGATGACTGGGGTCATTGTAGGACCTGGGCATCACTGCGCAACCTCGCCAAACGACTTTGCCCTCCACCCTGTATTTGCCCCCCCTACCCATTTGACAACTAGAACATCTGTGCTATAATAGGAGTAGATCACACCGTATGCCCAACCACCCAGGCCGCCCGCCGGCCCCTCAGCCCTGACCACCGAATCGTGACGCCCGACCCTAGACACATCGAACGGCGCGGATCACCCCACGGCGCAAGCGCCACCCATTGCGTCCGCGGTCCCGCGCATCTTGCCCCACATCCCCTACCCAGCATCCGCCGGCAAGCATCTCTCGTCCCCCATTCGGCATTCTATACCTTGGGGTTTGTGATGAGTGATTCGAAGGGAGACACTATTGTTTTGCAGAAAAGAAGTCTCCACCGATATCGAAAACCGCACCCGGTGAGCCATCACCCGCCAACCAAAAAGCACTTCGGGGTTTCGGATAACCCCAAAGCGCTGCCCACCCACGCACAGCCCGCTCAACGCCACGGCCCAACGTGCCGTGGGGGCGCGTCCCGACCGTGCAGGATTCCCATGGTCCCTCCGCCGGCCTACGGCTCCCAGATCGTGACGAAGGCCGGATCCACCCGGTGGTTCACCAGCGACATCTCCACGTCCTCGTGGAGCAGCCCCATCCAGAAGTGGAGCGGGTTGCGCTCCGGGATCTCGGTGATCTGCACGCAACCATGCACGCAAGAGCGCGCGCCGGGCTCCAGATACCACGCGTCTCCGCGCCGGACCAGGTCAACGCCCGGCGTCCCGATGCCCCAGCGGAAGGGGTAGGCGTGAGAGCCGGCGTCATAGTCCATCGCGATGCGAAACACGCCCGAGTCCTCGGGCCACCCCAGCGTGTTGAAGTTCTGCTGATCCGCGTACGTGGCCCCCGGCCACGGCCCCGTCGTGCGGATCGGCGCCTCGCCATCGTTCTCCACAGTCAGCGTAAAGCACAGCGTGTCCGAGAGCACCAGCGTGGTGGCGGAGTAGTCGACGTCGCCCGCCACAACATAGGCGCTGGGCTGGCCGGCGTCGACGATCTGGATGCTGGCGCCGGCCACCACCAACTGCCCCACCTCATCCTGCGCCTCTGCAACCACCGTGGTGACGCCATCGGGAGGTGGGTCCAGGCCCTCGGCGATCCCTCCATCCCAGACGAAGACGTGCTCGCCTGCCTCGGTCGGCGTCGCCAGTCGCTCATCCTCCTCGACCGGGCGGTCCATGCCGTCCGCCCCTCTGATGTGCACCCGCAGGTCTTGAACGTCGCGATCGAGCGTCAGCGAGATGGCTACGTCGTCCTCGATGCCGTCCTGGTTGGGCGAGAAGGTCTCGGGCGATGCCTGCAGACCCAGAATCGCCGGCAGCCGGTCCTCGGCATCTGTGACGGTCAGAGGGCCGCGGCTGGTGTGCTCCCGTCCGGTGACACTCTCGGCGTGCAACGTCCAGGTGTACTCCCCGTCAGGCACGACGCGTCGCACGACCGTGCCGCCGACGCCGTCGACATCGTCCGGCAACGAGAAAGCGTCCACGACGCCGGCGAAGTACACGGAGTACGGCTCCCGAGTGCCTGCCAGTCGCGTATCCGTCCGGTACGTGAACTGCCGGCCCTGCGAGTCGGTCAGAAAGAAGCTGACGTACGAGGTCTCAGAGAGGGTGAACGCCACTACCGCGACATCGGTCTGTCCATCCGCGTTAGGAGAGATGCCGGCGGGGGCGACCATCACATCCGCGAGCAGGGGCGGTCGCCCGCAGCCTGCCGCGAGGATGATAGCCGCGGCAAGCACGGTGATCGCGTGCCATCTACGTTGAACTCTGCACATAGGGACGATCGCTGGAGGCGCCACCTCGCGGGCCAGTGTAGCCGACCCACAGGGCGTGGCAAGGGGTGCGCAGACAGCAGCCCTACCACCGGCGACGTGCGTCGGGAATCCCGGTCGGTGTTGGGCAAGACAGACTCACGAGAGACTTGTATGACACCCATATCGGCATTGTCAGGACTCTCGGATTACACCGGGACGTAGCTGCATGACAAGGATGCCTGCTGCAGACAGTGACAGTCCGACAGTGTCTCGTGCTGTGAAGACTTCGCCCAGGTAGATCCAGGCGAGGGCCGCTATCTGGCGGGGGAATCCCGTGAAGATGCTGCTTGATCAGGATCCAAGATGTGGACCAGAGGAAAGCCACCAGCAGGGCTTCCAGGACAGCGGGCGACATTTCTCACCAGCGCGCACGCGACCCGTGGCAGGTGTTCGAGCGCCTTTCGTGCCTGACGCCAGGGAATCGCCTGTGAGAGAGTCCGCGAGGCGAAGTGAGCGCCTTCCTCATCGGAGCATCTGCACGCAAGGCCAGACTCCTGTCCTGGCGATGACCACTCACACGAGGGCAAGCTGCCCGTGCGCAGCGTTCTGAATCGTGCATTGTGAATCGGGCCAAGCGCTATCCGCTCAGCGCCCCTCGCCCACATCCACCAGCCTAAAGGACCCCGCCAGCGCGGCCAGATAGCACCCCGCCGTGACGACCATCATCACGTCAAAGCCCAGCCAGTCCACGATCAGGCCACCCAGCGCGCCCGTGAACCGGGCCAGGCCGAATAGGGTGTTGTTGAACGCGAGGTAGAGCGGTCGCTCCTCCTCCGGCGCCACATCCAGCAGATAGTTGATCAGCCCGATGCCCGACCCCGGCCCAAAGATGCCGGCGGCCAGGAAGACGAGCGCAAACGCGTACGTGACCCACGACGCCGATCCGGGGACGGCGCCGTGCAACCATCCGAGGACCAACACCAGCACCGGCGTCACCGTGCCCACCGCCGTGGTGAGGATGATGAGCTTGCGGTTGCCCATTCGGTCGCTGATGCGCCCCCAGATCAGGTTGGACACGATTCCGCCGCCGGTGCGCACGCCCAGGTAGAGCCCGATCAGCTCCGGCGCCGCACCCAACTCGCGCTGGGCGTAGACCACGAAGAAGGGCGTGGCCCAGCTCGAGACTGTGAGCGCCAGCCGCACCCACGCGTAGCGCCGGTAGGCCACGTTGTGGCGCAGGATGCCCACACCCCGCCGCAACTGCGTCACCAGCTGGGTGAGGGTGTCTCCCGGCATGGCCTCCGGCACCGGGCTCGGCGGCTCCTTGATCGCCAGCCACGACCACGCCGTCAGCCACATAAGGGCCGAGGCCAATACGAACATCACGGCCACGTTGAGCGGGAATGTGAGCCCAAAGGGCTCCGCAACCAGGAACCCGATGATCGTACTTCCGGCCAGTGCCACCAGGCCGCCCCAGAACATGCGCCGCCCAAAGAAGACGCCGCGCCGCCGCGGCGGCACCACCTTGCCCACCACGTCCATGAACGGGATGCTCACCAGGCCGGCGCCCAGGCTATAGAGCGTGAGCGCCACGAAGAACGCAGCCACCAGCCACGGACTCTCGACCGGCACAACCGCCACCACCGACGCGAAGGCAAGCAGCACCAAGCACCTGAAGATCGAGATGGTCCGGTAGAGCGGGTGTTTGTAGGGCTGGCGCTCCACGTAACCGGAGAAGGAGAGCTGGAGCAGGAACGACGCGCCGAAGCGCAGCGGCTGTACAAAGCCGATCAACGTGTTCGAGGCCCCGAGCTGCGCGAGGAACCACGTCAGCACAGTCTGCGTGTCGATGAAGATGTCGCCGATGCGGAAGAGCGCGCCGTTGAGGACGCCCAGGGCGAAGTTGCGCCGGTGATCGCTGGGTGTCAGGGCCGGTCGCGAGCGGACCGGCGGCTCTCGACCGGTATGCGAATCGGCGAGGCCGGTGGTGCAGGCCTCGCCGATGGTGCTAGTGCTCTCAGTCGCTGGGACGGGTTCAGGCATCCGCCGCCCATGCGATTTCGAGTTCCGCCAGCTTGATCTCTGTCGGCGCACCGGTCTCGGGGTCCCAGCCCATCATGCCATAGTAC
>Ga0180436_10002640_pt1 | contig 16859 bp, 14 predicted proteins | sample SS_ome_2_FD_132434 | JGI IMG/M metagenome (GOLD analysis project Ga0180436, IMG submission 132434) | Hypersaline lake sediment archaeal communities from the Salton Sea, California, USA - SS_3_S_2 metaG | ecosystem: Environmental > Aquatic > Non-marine Saline and Alkaline > Hypersaline >...
ATAGCCAAGTTCTTTGCAGTGACCTTCAACCAAACCAAACATGTGGTAATCGACTTCATCACCCTGTTCATCTTTGATAGGGCCGCCTTCCAGTATCCACCATGTAAATCCAGAATCCGGGGTGAATAGCTTCAGATACGCTACCGCCTTACCGCCTTTGCCATCTTGCGAATAAAGCGTAGGTAGTGTTTCACGGATTTCTTTGGGAAGAAGTTTCATTCCTCGGATTTTGTCATTGGCCACCACTTTCTTGGCCCGTTCTACGGCAACAGTATCTCCCACAGCAATGGCCTGCTGTTGCGATATCCCAAGTTCTGCCGACATTCCGCCGAGAAAGTTGGCCATGTTTTCTGCTTGTTCCTTTCTACTTATGGGGTCAGATTCGCAGACTGGAATGGGTTTACCGATCACTTCCACTTGGACCGGTTCAAGTTCGAGTACGATTCTGCCATTGATATCTCCGTAGATTTCGATGTACGGATAATCTGTGTAATCTCTTGGTGGCAACCCAGCAGTTATGTCACCCACTTTCCCGGTCTGGTGAAGGGCAAAACCCTCCATGTATCGGTTTGCATCTTCGGGGATATCACCTTCATAAGCATCACCATGAAAGTGAATCTTCGCACCCCGAATATCCCGGTGGAAGTTGCCTTCCAAACAGAAGGTCACCTTTTCTTTTAGTCCCGCGAACTGCATCCAGCCGGTGACCTTACCAAGCTGGGTATTGTCGAGTTCGCCTTCTACAAGGTACTGATTTGGTCTCCATGCCATAAAAACACCTCCGTTTCATTAAAGAGCGATGGCACGCTCCACTCTGGCAGCGTGCCATCTGAATAAAAAAAAGCCTCCGGACCATCCGAGGGCTTACACGTTCTTGTTTGCGATTGTTTACTTATATCCCTAGGCCAAATGGTATAGGCCCTGGCATCATGTAATGCGGCATGTACTGGGGATCAAACAGATATTGCTGCATCTCCCAGGTCTCCTCCATCAAAGGATCATAGTCGGGAGTCAGCTGTTCTGATAGTTGATCGATGGCTTGATCAACTTCCTCATGAATCATATCCATATCCCCGGGAATAGCATCCGGCATCATTTCCGTTTCCGCTTGTTCTGCGATCTGTTCAAGGCTGCCTTGATCCATTAGAGATGCGTCTGGTACAGTCTGCTCAAGCATCATATCAAATTCAGCCTGTTGATAGCCATGTATATCCGGTGAGTGATCATCCATATCCATAACTTCAGGCAACTCGAACGCTTTGTCAAACTCTTGCATTTGTTGGTTGAAGATCTGTTCAGCTTCCTGAACAGGATCGTGCTCGTATGCTGCCGTAAGATCCTCAATTGGACCTGATGTGACCGGTTCAGGCACATGGTGCATCTCGAACTCTCCAACTCTCCTTAAGGCGGTCCTGAGATTAACGATGTCCGAGTGGTCCTCAGGCAAGCAAGACTGCAGATCATGCAGAACCTCTCGCAACGTCAGGGAGTCAGGAAGTTCCTCTACAGGTACTTCGTCAGCGGGAATCGGCAATAGGTCACAGAGGGTATCTTCGATCTGAAGTTCTCTTGATTCGTCATCAGCAAGATCAGCCAGGACGTCTCTCTGCAAATCGTAAATCTCCTGCATATGTTTCAGAAGGAATTGGTTTATCGGCAAAACGCTTTCGTAAGTCGGAACATTTGACACTTGCTCTGGCAATTCCACAAAAGGCCTGAACATCTTGCTATCGGAAGTTTGCCGAACTCTATAATCTTCATCGCCTTCATAGGGTTCGTATTCAGACCAATCGATGTTAGGTGAATTCAGCCACGGATGGTAGGAATGTGACTGGCGACAGTTGTATAGTTCTTGTTGATCAATTGGTCCATGCGAAGGCTGCCAGCCAACCACCGGTCTCGATGACCTGCGAAATCGATTATAGGACACACCGGAAACCGATCCATCCAAGGATCGACTTTTTCGTTTACGGTATTTGAAAAACTCATTTCGTAACTGTCCAAACATAGCCATGATTCTTGTCCTTTCTGTAATAGTTGCTTCTGTTTTCGCCTATCATAATGATAGCATACTTATTAGAAAATTTAATTCGATCACGATGTTTTTTCGCTGCTGTTTCGATTACAGACTGATTATCTGTCGCGAGACCCGAAAGTTTTGCTCGTCGACAAACTATTATTTTCAATATTGCAGAAATATCTCTACTTTGATCTTAGGTTGGCCGAAGGCCAATCCCGAATTCTCGTCGATATGAAGACCCGCTGCATGATGGTTCTGTTGAACACTTTCATGTGGGAAGTCCTCGGGCGAGCCTTATGCCCGTTCTCGTAAGAAAAGGCGGCTCGCCCACGGAACAGTAGTGTTCCGTTTTGAGGATTAAAGAGTGGTGAATCAAGCCAAATTTATAAATCTTGCTATTTGGAACCAGGTAAGAAATCCAAATAACATTGAGATGTAATCGTATAGGTATTCAACGGCACAGTGGACCATGTTATAATTGACTCTGAAGAGATCAATTAGCGTGAGTAACTGGAAGACAATCGCCAATAGAGCCGTATATCGAAAATCTTTTAGGACATGAGGATATGAAGCGAAACTATATCAGTCCAGATGAAGCGCTGTTACTGGTTGATAAAGTCGACAGCAGGTTTAAGCCTGTCTGGGAACATCGTTCCCGCGACCACCAGATAGCACTGGCGCGATACTTCTTGCCGCACAACTCCCAAAAACCTGTTTTGGGCCCAACTCGGCCTCGTATCGTCAAGTGGTATTGCCCTTTCGCAGATCAGATGGATTTTCCCAGCGGTCATCGTTACTGTATCAATGTATACACCGGGTGCGATCACCAGTGCGTGTACTGCTATGCCGCCGGATATGAACCGGAAAAAGCGTCCGCAAAAGCGAATTTTGAAAAGCTAATTCGCAAGGATATGGATGATCTGGAAATCTTTGACGTGCCACCTGCTCCGGTGCATTTGTCCAACAGCACAGATCCATTTCAACCCTTGGAAAAACGGTTTGGCCACACCAGATATACTCTCGAACAGATATTGGAACACAGACGCCGCTTCACAACCGTAACACTTCTGACAAAAAACCCTCTGCTGCCTGTGCAGTTCGGCTATATCGAGCTTTTTAAGGCCTTATTGGATCATCAACCTGACCACTCAATGTATAAAGACAGCAGGCGGCACTGGCCCGGTTTCGTTATTGAAGTCAGCCTCGCTTTCTGGCAGGAAACTGCGAGAATTGCCTACGAACCGGGTGCACCAACGGTCAAACAACGCATAGAAGGAATCAGGGCTTTGCACCGAGCCGGAATTCCTCTGGTACTACGTATAGACCCGCTATTTCCACGCTCGCCAATAACAGCCAATCCCATCAAAAACATGGCTGATTTCGGATTGCCGGAAGCACACACTCTTGAGGATCTTGACAATTTGATCTCATTTGCCAAAGAGGTAGATGTAAAACATATTGTCTACTCAGCAGCGAAAATTACCCAGCCCCGATATCGAAAACTCTCAAAGATAATGGCTACACTTAAAAAGCTCTATCAGGTATATGCCGCTCCTGAAAAGCTAATTTGGCAGGGGGGAAGTTCGCGACTGCCCTTCGATGTCATAAACCAACGAATCGTTAATCCTTTCCTTGAAATTTGTCATAAGCATGGTGTAAAGGCAAAATTTTGCAAACAAAATCTTATTGAAACACCATAAAAGAGGTTTTTATGATTCAAACAAAATCCGTCTATGATCCTGTTGAACCATCAGACGGGAAACGTTTTTTGATAGCCCGATACTGGCCTCGTGGCCTGTCGAAAGAAAAACTAAAACTGTCGGGATGGATTCGTGAACTTGCCCCAAGCAAAGAGCTTTTGCATGACTGGAAGAATAACAACATTAGTTGGCAGGAATATAAACTGCGTTACTTCAAGGAGATGGAAAAGCATGAAAAATGTATACAGAAATTGGCCGACTTGGCCGCATCCGGTACAATCACTCTGCTTTGCTTTGAAAAAGAAAGCAATCCTTGTTGCCATCGTCATTTGCTAAAAAACTTATTGAATAATCTGATTAACCGCGATATTTAAGGTGCTCATGAAAAGAATTAGAATACAAGGACTGGTAAAACTCGCCAACAGGATCAGAGATGAACTAAGCGGACCTTTATCTGGTGAGCGGAAAGCCGTACTTCAAAAAAGGGTGAGAAATGCCCTGCAGCAGATTGATGAAATCCTAAAGCGGGAAAGCGCGACTGTGAATACGCTGCCTGCGCCTTCACGCAAGGCCTACATGTTCCTATCAACCTTGGATTTTGATGCCATTAACTGCAGCAGTTCTCCATCAGATGGCAGTTCTCCTGTCGGCAGTGTTTCTTTTCGGGGGCTTCGGCGCTCTTTGCAGGGTATCCTGGATCAATGGGCCATGGCCCGAAACGAAGGAAGTTTTCAGCACGTTTACGAGCATATCTATTCCCACAGTGAGCATCTGGAAGAGCTGATCCGTGAAGATGCAATCGCTCCCGAACAACTTACCCGGGAAACACGTGAGATCCGAGGGTGGCTGGCTTATTTTGCTCAGCGGAATCATTTTGATGATTATGTTACGGCCCTTCAGACAGCCACTCCCTGCTTTATTGAAGCGGCCCGAGCCCTGCCCAAACTGCCGAATGAGGTTTTTATCCATTTTAAGCCCATACGAGGCCTCTATAGCTCAAGAACCTACCGCAATCTCCTGCTGGTGAAGCTTCCAACGCCGATGGTTTCATTTGGCAGGGATACTTTTGAATTGCTGGCAGGACTGGCCATACACAGAAATGGCCAGAAACAGCTTATTATGGAGGCCATGCTTGACGAACCCTATCAGTCGGTTCTCTGTGAACTGGAATTGCTAGCCGGCATTGCCGATACCAGCAAAGGCATCTGGCACGATCCGGCACAATCCTTTGAACGTGTCAATTCCGCTTATTTTGGTAATACAATGAAACAACCTCGTTTGGTCTGGAGCAGAATCTTCACTTCCCGAAAGTTTGGCCATTATGACCAGGCCCATGACACGGTCATGATCAGCGCCACGCTGGACAGAAACGACGTCCCGGAGTTGGTCGTTGATTTCATTATGTATCACGAACTACTGCACAAGAAATTGGGCGTTAAATGGTCCAACGGTCGTAAATTGGCCCATTCAGCAAATTTCCAGCGTAAGGAACGTCACTTTGTCAAGTATGATGAAGCCAAATCCTTCCTTAATAAGCTGGCGAAGGAATCCCGTATAAGCTGACTTGCTTACCGGCTTGACAAAAGCTAAATATCCGCTTAGAGTATCGGTAATGTTCTTAGATAGTCGAATTGTCCAATATAAATAAATGATAACCATGGATAATCTAGAAGACATGTTTCGCCCACCTAATGACGAGGCCTACGAAAAAGACGAAATACGTACAGGTCCTCCGTTAGATTATGTGGCAGAAAAACTGCGCCGCTCTCTTGAACTGACCCATTATCTTATACATAGTCTGAACAACTTGGAAGGGCCATCACAAAGTGCTTTGGATCCGCTACTCTATCAGACAAGCGGAGCCTTCCAGTACCAACTAACCAGCTATCTGGCTCTCAAAAATATGCTGGCTTTGGCCAATGAAAAAGATTTCTTTGAGCGATTGGAATTTCTATCAAATGAAGATTTCAAGGAATGGTTCGATCGAATCGACCAACAGGGTTCGGTTACCGGATAAAAACTGGGCCGTATATCGGCTGTAATGCTTCCCTATTCTTGAGGCAGAGGTAAAAAGTACAAAAGATGCAGTGGGTAATAAAGAAAGTGATATACCATGCGCAGATATTATATAAAACCAAATGACTTCAAAGACTTGGTAACCGGGTTATTTCAAAAAGACGGGGAGACATTGAATTTAAATTGGTACGAAGGCTTTAAGGATATCGAAGAGGGATGGTTTAAAGAAACAGAACCAATTTGGCTGGGTTCAGTATACGCCACCGGGCAATCTGAAAGTGGGATAGAATATACTCGTCTGGTTTGCGACGAAGAGAATATTGAAGAACTTTTGATAGCCTTGGCTGATAAAACTAAATTGGACTCTGGAAAACTCAAACTAATCTGTACCGATAGCATGCCGGGAGAGGAGGGATGGCCTAACAATGAAGTAGCATTATGCTATGAGAATACGTGAACTACTCCTCTATTCATATTAGGATGATTAAAGTTGACACTATTTCACATTATACAACTTCTGTGATTTTGGCAGCCCTCCGTAGGAGTGGTTATCGATCATACCAGGAATATTGTCCTGCGGCCAAAACCTCACATTAGTCACATTCATCGATGCCAATAATTTGTTTGCACACTCTGGATTATCCATCGCAAATCGCACAGGAATCGCCTGGCAGGGCAGTGTTCTACGTGCGTGAATCTCTCCAGACAAGTGTTCTATCCTGTTTGACAAACTCCATATCCCCCATAGATTCGCTACTGCAAGTACCAATAATCCAATTACTCCAAAAACTAACCATATTTTCATTTGCTTCATTTTTACTTCACCTCGTTTAACGTTGAGCGTCAGTAAATTGTAACAGCATGGAATCCTTTTCCTGTGAAATGGCTTTAGTATTTCGAAACGTACCAGCTTTATCAGCCAATTGACGTAAGCCCTGCTCAAATCTACTCGAAAGCTTCCAGCCAAATTGGCCGCTGTAGCGGCTGTTGAGATAGCTGACATGCTCAATCAAGCCAAGTTTTGCCAGCTTCGCACGTGTTCGCTGCAAGATCCTCCGGGAGATCCCGTATTTCGATTCCATATACGCCATGTTAGGCACTATGAGTTGGTTCCATTTCAACTCAAAATATATGCACGCTGCAGCGTGCTGTTGATTACGATTCCCAGGAATAAGTATTTGTATGAGTTCAGTAAAGTCTGAAAGCATTGAGATCTTCCGATATCGAAACTCAATTTTTATGGATTCTGACATGTTACATTTTCACCCCTACCTTTTGGGTGAAAATGTAGCTTTTGACACGGGACGTCTGTAACGAGGCCATGTTAAAATTTAGACCCACCCATTCTTATATTTTTCGGTTGCACCAAAGTTTTGGCTATCATGGGCCTGGTGCACACAGGAAGGCAGGTTGATAGGGGAGGGTGGTTCTGAGGATCGGTTTTCCTATAGGCTCCGACGAGACGGTTTGGGAGGGTAAATCACTTGTCATTTTGACCAGTGGTGCTTCAGCAGTGCCTGTAGGGATTTGTCGACGGGGAAACGACAAAAGCACGATTCAAGTGACTTTCGCAAAATGGTGTAAGTATCCAAACACAGCCACACTTAGCTTTGCTGGTCCATGATTGTCAACCGTTCGGCCAAATATGCTAACGAATCGCCTTATTCTTTGCAATTACGTTCGCCAGTCAAGATTCTAAGCCTTTCTATCTCATATGGTTATGGTGAAATAGTTTTTGCACCGTACGGGCTCTACCTATACAAAACGTGCGCGGAGATAAATCCAGTTTCGCTCGTATGGTTAATGTGAATTACTTTTTGTTCAACATTACAGCGGCCAGTTGTCAGGGCAATAGCCCAGCCAATAGGAAGCGATGATAGAAACATCTTCTAAGTCACAATTACCATCGCTGTTTAAATCGCCCGGTAATCCAGGTCCGGGTTGCAGCCAGTCTCCGATGAAATTCAGCATGTCCTCCATGTCAACAGTGCAGAGGCAAGCCCCCGACCAGAAACCGCCACGTAGCGTGTAGTCACCACCAGTCATCGTTCCTGCGTCCGGTTGACCAATCGTACCAATCAATTTATAGTCGCCACTGCTACTGGTCCCGCCGCCTCCGTCGATGGTGGTCCAACTCAAATCATAATCTCCGCCGCTCTGAGCCAGTAGCATGGATGGCCACAGTAAGCCCACCAGCAAGACTACCCAAGCGGGATTTCTCCAGATCAATCTATAAAAAATGAACTCTCTCATTGTTTAAACTCCTTTACGTTGATAGCAGACAACTATCCTATATCAGTGAAATTTTAGACTACCGTTCTGATACAACCTGAGCGCACCATCATCGATAATCTTAATGCTTGCCGATCGAGTTGCTTTTATTGAAAATAATCGAATGTTGTTGGAACTTGTACCCTGGAACCGAATGTAGTTACCCGTCGTACTGGTGCAGGTCACCTTGATGCCACGAAGAAACTGAAGATGCTGACCTGGTTGGAAAGTTACGCTGTCACCCGTAGCATCCCGGTCAAAATACCGATAGGGAAATAACTGCACGGGAGGATAGTTACCAACCAAAGATTTTCCCAGTGCCTGTTTTGGATAGATGTTTTCCAACAGATAGTCCTCGTCATAATCATACCAAAGATGGGCATCCAAAGTGTACCAGGTATTGCATCCGGTTTGGCAGGTACCGATTTCTCCCCAGCCGTAATTCATGTGATATTGCTTGGTAAGAACTTGGTTTATAATAACCTCCTGCCAACCATCGCTCACGATTGAATGGCCGGAAATTTTGTAATGCACGGGCCGATTAACGTCGAAATTGGCTTTCATAAGATTAAACCACCCCACGGCACTATAATCATCCCGATTCCGCCTAGCACAGTCGGTAGAATAGCGGTAATGGGTTTCGTAGACATTTTCCATATCATCGGTGAAGGCCCCGGAGCCACAAACTCCATAATCCATATTAACGGCAACGCCAACCTCATAGCATAACTCTGCCATCGCATTAAGGTTAGCCTGCGCCAAAGGATTCCCATCTTCATCTTCCCACCTGTCTTGCCAAGCATCCCATATGTATCGGTTAGCCATACGAACCCAATCATAAGTATCACTGAACGTAGCGCTACGGATTTCACCACCCACCGGACCGTTGCAGGAATCATCCCCGTCCCAGGTATAGGAATGGTTGGTAACACCATATGGCGGCCAATTCCAATGTTTCATAATCTGGGAACCCGCCGTAGCTACACAGCCAACTAAAGTAGGTTGTGTTGGATTACAGGTCCAAGGATCATCAGGGCAACAGTCAGTACAGCCGGTATCACCGGTTGGGCAAAGCCGGTTATATGGATCTCCTTGGTCCCAGGCTGTAGAAAGCAATACCTCCCCTTCTTGATAGTTCATTTCTATTCCAGCAGATTTCAATCTCTCTTCTAAGATGTTTAAATCAACTTCCATCTCTTCCCAGGCAGGTCGGTAGTTGATCTCCAGGACGTTCTGGACTTGCTGAGAGGTGGCCGCTTCAATCGGTCCCACCTCTTGTTCGACCGCATCCAGAACCCGCTCCATGCCGCCTTTTATCACGTCAACCAAACCTTTTTCGGATGTAGGATCCAGATCACTGGTGGCCGAATAAGCTTTCACCGGGGCCAGTTCTTTCCGCAAAGAGATGACAATGAAGCCTTGGGGGTATACCTGACAGAAATACCCTATCACACGACCCTCTCGATTGAAATCCTGGATTTCTTCCACATAGGCTTGGTCGAAATTTCCCCAGGCCCCCTTATTATACATGACTATCTCAATCCAATTGGATGCCACGATAAGGGCCTCATCCATTGTTGCCATCTGGGCCCGTAGCGATGTCGTCGGCACCACAATCGCTAGGGAGACGATCAGTATCTTAATTGTCAACTTTTTCATGATAATCACCTCCGATCTATTGCAGAGTTACCAGAACCAATATCTGGGCTTTTTTGCCTTTTTCTAGTTTTTCCATGGCCTTGCCCAGTATAGCACCTTGGGCACGAGTATAATCTACCGGCTTCATAGCGTAGCCGGGTATAGCTGAGGTGGTTAGCAGATCGCCCGGTTCAATGGCCGTTTTGGTGGCATCCACGTTGCAATATACCCTCCCGGCCAGAGCGACATCGCAATCGAATTGCCCCACGCCGAGCCGAACAGCTGACGATAGACCGTTGGCGCCCGCCACAATACCAGCTACTTTACGGTCATAGGCTTGCGTGCTACAGGTCAATTGACCGGAATTTCGAGAATCTATTACCAACACCGTTCCCGGAGCTACCTCATCAGTCTCCGATACATCAAATCCTTCCGCATAGTCAAGTCCTTCCCCTAGTTCGATAACGGTCGCGCCGTTGGTGTTCTTAATGCAGACTTTTCCTTGGAAAAGTCCGGCGTAGGATGTGGTTCCAAGTGCACCGAAAATATTTTTGCCGTAGCCGGCATGTCCGAAAACGCCACAGTGACCTACATTATCATCCCAGCCTCCGAGTGTACCATAGTACTCATAATAGTTACGACCGTAAACGCCGACATTAGTGCTACTATCTTTGTATCCCAATACGCCTTTAATATAATCACCGGAAGTTGGCACAGACCTTTCCCCAGTGATACTACCTCCCGAAACGGCGTCTACTTCTAAAGTTCCATTGATCTTCAAAAGGTCATTATCAAATTCCCCATAAATCAGCGGAGAGGATGAATTGGAATTCTCTATGTATAGTTTATTATTACCTCCCTCATGCGTACCGGCTTGGTAACCAATAAAGACGTTACCGCTTTGGTTAATTCCTACCATAGGATTTGGAGCTGCAAAGCAGCCAATAAAAGTATTTCTTGAACCTATCTTGTCCTCAGCCCCGGCATAACAACCAACCGCTACGTTGTGGGTACCTGCAGTACTCTTGTTGCCTGCGCTTTTTCCTACATATGTATTATGAGTGCCTGCACTGTTATCCTCACCTGCGCCGTCTCCAATAAAAATGTTATTCGTTCCTGGATTTGACAGAACCGTGTTACCGGATAATTTATAAGTTTCACTTGAATTGATATGCCCGTCAACGTCCAGTTCCTCATCAGGAACGAATTTTCCAATACCCACATTACCGGTACTGTCTACGAAAATCCCCCGGGTATGCAAGGCGTATGGTGTTGGTGTCACTTTCTGCCGCGGACTGAGTTTCGTATAAGTCCCCGTGCTCGCGCCAGGCCGTACACTAATTTGTAGCCAGCGGGCATCACCATTAAACACATCACTACCAAAATCCAGTGTTACAGAAAAAACACCAGCTTTCGGTACTACATCATTTTTTGGCACCGTACTGCCCTTTTGGCTACCAGCGCTGGGATCGTCGAACAACTTGAACTCAAAATCATATGGTTTACCATCAGCCGGTTTGCCACTAACACTCAACCGGCCCTGATAAATAAAGGCCGTACCCATTGGGGCGGCCCAGCTTACCTCGCTTTGACCCAAAACACACACTACTACCAGAAATAATGTTACCAGCTTTTTCATGACTGACCTCCTTAATAAAATGTGTTCTTTCGTAACAAAACCTTTCGCCAACAAGAGCGGGTGATCCCCTTGTCGAAGCAGTAGCCCTGCCAATAGGAAGCGATGATAGAAAATCCTCTTAGTCACAATCACCGTCGCTGTTTAAATCGCCCGGTACACCAGGTCCGGATTGTAGCCAGACACTAAATAAATTTATAAGGTCTTCTACTTCGACAATACATAGATAGGCACTTGGCCAGAAACCGCCACGGAGCGTGTAATCACTGCTATTCATCGTTCTTACATCCAGCTGACCTATCTTACCTTACAACGTATAGTCGCCTCCGCTGCTTACACTTTCTACTTCGATTTCAAGAGGTTAATACAGAGTGAAGCAAATATAACTTGTTTTTCACTGCTACTGTATTACTGCATTATATCCTCTAAGTGTGAATGGCCGGTTAATTATCAGTGTGCCGGCCGAAAATGTATTTGTGGAGCCAGCCTTGAATATAAGAGTGACCCCGTCGGGTGCATAATTGATAGCCTCCTCGATATCCTCATAGGGATCATCGGGGGAACCGTCACCAGGGTTGGTATCTCCTACAAACTTCACATTTTCTGGTGCTATGCGAGTAACATATTGCTTATGATTAGGGAAGGGTATGCTGTCATAAGTATACCACACATGACTGCTCCCTGAGCCCCAGCCCATATTTATCAAGAATTTTCTATCCGGATCAGTCGATTTGTCATAACCGTATATAACGAAAGTGTGGCCTACAGTTGGCGTATGCCCGCACATCACCACCGGACAAAGCCACTGGGTTTCATCAGTTAGTGTAGCGATAGCAGAGCTGTCCGCCATCTGGTATTGGGCATCGTTGTCATATCGAAAATAGTCATCGAAAGCGTCGTCCACCGAACCCAATCCTGCAACGGATCCACACACTCCATAGTCCATTTCAATGGAAACTCCTACTTCGTAGCTCAGTTCCGCAAGCGCATCTTGCTGAGCCGTTGAACAGCCCCCGGCGCAGTTATCCGGCATGTTTGACCAATCATAGGCATCCGAAAAGGTGGCGCTTTGGGTACCACCACCAACATTTCCTCCACAAGATTGGTCGCCATTCCATGTGTATGAGTGACTGCCAGTTCCTGCTGAAGGCCATGTCCAGTATCCTAAGATCTGCGCCATTGCGGTGGCGGTGCAACCTACCACACAACGTCCACCATCGCCCATGGGGCATAAATTGTTGTATGGTGCTCCCTGGTTCCAGCTGGTGGTCAGATTGAGCTCCATCTTATCGGGTTCACCGAAAGAGGCTTCCAGTCCCTCGACCTTTGCGGGAGCTCTACCGGTAATAAGCTCTTGCCAATAGACGGCTCTTTCCCAAAAAGCTGCTTCATACGTTGTAATTTCTGGGGCATTACCCTGGAAGGCTTTGCTAAAATACTCCGATCGAGCGCTTATCTCCCAGAGGATGAATTGATAACCCGGATGTTCTTCTTCGTATACTTCCATCGGGTTGTAAAGATATACTGGCAGAACCAGATCATCAGCACCACACAGGCAAAAACCACCACCGGCAATATGCGCGATATAGGCAACGGTTTTACCATCAACTAAGTAAGGTTCCATTTGCTCGATAACGGCGTCCGGCTTGGCGTCGGAGGTTACGTAGCGCACCCATGTTTCGACCGCTGTCTGTACTTCCCGCTCTGTCAATTCCTCAGCGTGGAGGCAAACAGGCAAAAATACCAGACACAAAACTATAGATAACTCTAACCGTCGATATGTTCTTAAAGCTTCATTTATTATTATCTGTTTCATATTCATGGTTTAACCTTCCTTACTGTAAGTTCACCAGGACTAAAACCAGCCCATTTCCGCTTTCCAGCGGTGTCATGGCTTTGCCGATTACTGCTCCATAGGTCTTTTCGCGATCGGTCGCCTTCATGGCGTGGCCAGGTGTATCGGAGGTGGTCAAAAGGTCACCGGGTTTGATAGACTGACGGCTTGCGTCGCAATTGACCCACACGCGCCCGCTCAGTGCGATCGGAGGTGCGTTCTCTTCGCCGGGCAGGTTGCCCAGTATTGCACCGACTGAAAGCCCGTTCGCTCCGCTCACCACTCCCGCCACGCAGGGATTGTAGGCGCCCCGCGACAGGCGAAGCTGTCCGGGATTATCAGGATCGATTGCCACCACCATACCGGGCTTTACTTCTTCACTGACTGGAAATTTTTCGGCCAGGTCCGCCCCCAAGATTTCCAATATCTTAGTTTTAGTCCGTCCTGTCTCACCATTGAATACGATAGTACCAATTCCACTACTGTTAAATAGTTGATAGGTGCTGCCGGAACCGGTGAATTGGTGGGTCGTAACGCCACTACTGTCCTTCAAATCTAACTGACAACCTTGGCCCCAAGCATGTGGCATTAATCGCACAGTTTGGACGCCGTTATTGTTATTACAGCGGAGTTCGCCATTAATGCCAACTTTGCCCTGAAAGTAACCAGCATAACCCGTAGCTGAATGCCCGAAAACACCAATAGTATCCAAACCGATACCTCCGTAATTTTCTTTACCATCACCGGCATGTCCGTAAACACCGCAATGCCCTAAAACATCATTCCAGCCTCCCAGGGTGCCAAGATATTGATGACTGTTTTCCCCATAAACACCCGCCGCGATAGGATCAGAACCACTCCTGAATCCCAGAATACCTTTCGTACCATTTCCCGGATTATTGGCGTATATTGAATGATCATTCTCATTAGGATCACCAATAGCATGTACTTCCAATCGGGCGTTGCTGGGATTTGTCGTCCCGATACCAACCTTGCCGCCTTCCTTAATATAAAGACGATCTCCTATTCCAGATTCAGAAATGACCATTCCTCGGTTAAAACCCGCAATGTGCCACCTTTTATCCCCCTGATCTGATTCTTCGAGCAAAATAGAGGGAGTGGCTTTTTTAACATGTATCGGTGTGACTGGACTTGTTGTTCCTATACCGATATTGCCCGATACTTTCGAATACATGTCATTACCGGTAATCTCCCAGTCCATATCCGGGCCGGAACTTCCGGTAGTCTCAGCATACCCGGCTTTTTTGGCGTAGAAGGCATAGGGATTGGGACGCAATCGGATGCGGGGTTTTAAGAGATCCCAGGGGCCGTTTTGATTTATGCTGACGTAAACCTCCAGATTTCGGGCATCTCCCAGGAAATAATTAGACGAAAAAGGCACCGGTATGTTCCCCAGGCCGTTTCGGACAAGATAAGGTTTAGGTGGTATGGACTCGGCAATTTCCCTGTCTTTAGTTTGATCGTTGACATCGTGCACTTCGTACAATTTAAACTTGAACCAGTAATAGCCATGGAGGGCATTGCCGCTACTGTCTTTTAATTTACCCTGAAGATTAAAGTAATTTTGCATTGGCGCCGGAACAGCCCAGAGGGAAACACTCATACAAAACGTAACTGCTAAAACAACAATTCCTGTCATCTTCTTTAATTTTAATTTCATCATGATTACACCTCTCCTTTTCAGTTTGGTTAATGTTTTAAAAGTATCCAACCGTTTTCAGAACCTCTTTTTTTTTCTGCAATCACATCGGCCAGTCGGGCGGACAAAACTTCAACCAGTAGGCCGCGATAATGCTTAAGTCAATGTAATCGACGGATTTGTCCTCATTAATATCAGCAAGTAGATCGTCTCCAGTGGCCAGCCAATCGTTCGCGAGATAGACCAGATCCATCATATTGACAATACAAGGAAACCACTCCACAATCATATATCCCCCCTCCATCGTATAGAGATCGCCGGTTAAGTTTTCGGCATCCGGTTGACCGATGGAACAATAGAAAACATATTCAGCACCGCTGCATTCTGCTGCACCACCGTCAATACTGTACCATTCCAAAGTGTACTCCTCCGCATGAGAGGTAGGGGTGAAACCTATCAATAGAAACATCATCATTAACAATTGTGTTAGCACTTTTTGAGGCATCATAAGTCTCCTTTCATCTTGAAAAGTCTTAGTTTTACCTTTTCTATACGTGGAATCACTGCTACATCGTTACTTCTCAAACACACCTCTTTTCTTGCCTTTCTGGCATATTCGCGGTAAAATATAGTGTGCTTCAGGCGCGCAAACTAGGCGTCCGAGGCCAACCCGGCCGGTGAGGAGCAAGTTATGGTCAACTTTTCTCACCGGCCCCTGTTTACTCTGTGTAAAAACACGATTCAGATAACCGGGTGCGTCCCGCCTTTCATCTGTATCAAGGCGGTCGCTATGTTTTCTTTTGTCTGACTATCGGAAATAGCCTCTGTTTTATCACTCACCTCCTTTATCACCCATTCCGGCCGATGCGGTCGAAAGACTGAAAGACACCATCAGCCGGTTCGCCACTATCGCTCAACTGGCCTTGAAATATAAAGACCGTACCCATTGGGGCGGCCCAGCTTGCCCCAATTAATACTAACAGACAAACAACCATCAGAATTGATGCTACTAATTTGTTCGTGGCGAACCTCCCTCTAAATGAGTAAGATTGTTAGAGTATTTTCCCTTTGAGGACTCATCACATTAGCCTCATTCTGAGACTCGATTTTTCTAGAGTGTCCTCTAGTGTTTCAATACTAACTCTCTGTATTTTCATATTTTCGAATGGATTTGATGAGATTTTTCCCCCGGTTTTCTGTCTCCATCGGCATACCTCCCCTTCCTAATATTAAAATTTCACAAAACCAACATGAATGTTAAATTGTATCTACATAGATAAAAAACGAATGCATGCAATTGTTTTTACCGGTGCAATCTGTGATGCTTGCCATGCCGAACATTAATCATATTAGGAATCAAGGTATGTCCTTTTCAATAGCAAAAAATATTTTTTTAAAAGTAATGTTTTGGACGGACCGAAAAACTGTTGTTGAGTTTATTGTCTTTGGTGCCATAAAGATTTGAATTTGAACTGAAAGCAGCATAAGAAGTGTACAACGTTACTTCAAGATCAGCATGTCAAGAGTATATAGAAATTTTCCTACTTCTATTCATTTCCATGGCCTCTTTTACATGATGGCGAAATCAGTCACTACTTTTCGTCGAGAATGGCCCCTGTTCTTGCATTTTCATTGAGTTTGGTACGTCCGATGGCTATTTGTTCAACAGTATCTGCCGCGTAGCCTATTTTTCAATCAGAGATAAACTTAATTTTCACTGGTCCGATCATCACTTGACAAGCACACTTGGTACAGCGACACCGCCCGATAGAAATGAGACTTGTTGGAAATGGTGATAGCGAATTCTTCCATCGTGGATAAATGAAAAACATTTGTTTATCTTCTATGGATTCTTTGATGATTTTTACTGAATTGATATTATTAAATGTGAAACGGGTGAATATTCAAGATTGGGATTGTTGATGGGTGCTGACCACGGTAGGTCGGACGCGCTCTCCAACTTTTTATTATCGTCCCAAAGTTTGTGGATTTTCAACTTTAATAGCTCTCAGAGCAAGCAATACATTGTCCTGTATTCTCAGCCTTTTTCGCCAGTATTTCTCCCATTGACCGGCGGAGGTGAA
>Ga0180436_10002642_pt1 | contig 16850 bp, 15 predicted proteins | sample SS_ome_2_FD_132434 | JGI IMG/M metagenome (GOLD analysis project Ga0180436, IMG submission 132434) | Hypersaline lake sediment archaeal communities from the Salton Sea, California, USA - SS_3_S_2 metaG | ecosystem: Environmental > Aquatic > Non-marine Saline and Alkaline > Hypersaline >...
CTATTCGGCAGCGCTTTCCCTGATCGACATATTTCGAGCAGATCATCTCGCGGCCGGGATTGTGGGCGTGATCGACAAGATCCTCCTGGGACTAATGGTCGCCGAGATTCTGTACACGGTCGTGAAATCGTTTGAGACTCACTCGCTCGAGGCCGAGCCATTCTTGATTGTGGGATTGATTGCCGCCGTTCGGCGAGTGCTCTTGATTTCGCTGGAAGCGGCTCACGTAAGTGAGATTGGTCACGACCTGTTCATCGACTACATGATCGAGATGGGCGTGCTCACGGTACTGATCTTGTTCTTCGGAATCGCGATCTTCCTGCTAAGAAAGTACAAGCGCGCGGCTTAGTCGCTTTCACGCCGTGCCAATGCCATGGCGCTGTCCCGGACGACATCCCGACCGGCGATGAAATCGGCCACCGAACGCTTGATTTCGATATCGGGTGCGATCCCCTCGCCGAACGGCAAACCTCTCGCGGTGGTCGCGAAGTTCTTCCGTGGAATCAGCATGCCAATACCCGTGTTGTTGAGGTCCCTCTCGACATATCCACCGTTGCATACCCACGACCCGGAAGAAGTCGTGCCGATAAACGTGCCCCTTCCCTGCTGCCTCAGAAGCGACAGCAAATGTCCCGTGGTCGAGAAACAACCCTCGTCGATCAGGACATACAAGTCGCCTTCGAAATGATTGATCACGGTCGGTTGAATCTCGCGGCCAAGGGCGGGATAGGCCCCGGCCCCATACCCCTGGAAATAGATGAATGGCTTGGGCAGCAAGTACTGTAACACATAGGCCGCCGGTTCCGGCGAGCCGCCGTCGTTGTCACGCAGATCCAGTATGAGGCTCTGGCATCCCTCATTGGCGTAGCGCTCGAAGAAGCGATCTAGGGTGCCTTTGAAATGCTCATCATTGTCGAAGTAGTCGAAGAAGTTGACGTCCAGTCCGCAAACTGCCGAGTCATCCGAAATGCTAAAACTTACCCAGTGGTCGAACTCGCCCATTGGGAAGATCTCATCTTCCTCGGTCGGTGGGAGATCTTGCTCCAGCGGAACTGCCGGTACCAGGATGGTGTCGTAATCCTCGTCCTCGAATGAGTAGCTGACAATTTCGAACTCGTCGCTATGATCAACCAGTAAGCGATAGTACCAGCGGAACCGCTGATTGAACTCCCAGGTCTTATAGCCCTCAGCCGATCCGTCGGCCCACAGACAGGACTTTGCCCGCCTTAGAGCTCCAGAAAACGGGAGACCGTTGAGCGAGATGACAATGTCGTTGGCCGACAATCTGGACCGACCCTGGTACACCTCGGTGACGACCAGGGTGTCGTTAACGATGCGGCCATCGAAAGGCAGGAAGCGCCCGCTGTCCTCTAGATACCTTTCCGAGATGTCGTCAAGCCACAGTCGCGTGTGACCGCACTTGATAGGCGACACCGCCGGCGCCAGCAGGCGTATGAACTCGGGCGCCGTCATGGAATCCTGGATCAAGGCTGCTTGACGCTCAAATGCTTTAGCCACGTCGGCAAAGGGAGCAAAGGTCTTGGGATGCAACCGTTGGATCATCGCCTTGGCTTGCCGCATATCGGCGCGCAGTTCTGCAGGGGAATACTTGCGGTTGGGTTCTCTTCCGTCCCCACTGCAACCGCCCAGGATCAAACAGCAGCCGAGCGTGACGAGCAGCACGAACAGTCGAAGGATAGCAGCCAGAACGAAGATCCTCTCTTAGCTTGAGCGAGACTGTCGAAAGGATAGTCGGTACGGAAACGAATGTCAATGCAAAGGCGAACCCGGTTCTGGATTCGCCCTTGGATGGAAATATGTCGACGCGATCTACGCTGTTTGTCTGCGGTAGACGAAGAACAGTCCGGTAATGACGAGCGTGATGAACAGGAGCATCATGGCGGTCGGCGAGAGGGCCGGCGCCGGGATCACTTCCGAGATACTGGTGCTGGTCGAGGCGGTGTAGATATAATCGCCCGAGGTGCCACCGTTGCCGTCGGCGGCATTTCCAGCGGCATAGAAGAACACCTCTCCCGGGGTTAGGGGCGCCGTCCAGTCGAAAGTCCAAGTGACTGGTCCATTGGCAGTTCCGTTCTGCGTTCCGGTGGAAGTGTGCTTCATGTAGTCGCGGGCGGTGCCGCCGTTATCACTGAGCTGAGTGTTAGTGAAATCGGTGACTGTGAACACACCTGCGCCCTGAGCGCCGGCGTCATTGGCATCGATTGCGGTGAGCTCAAAGCCCCAGCGACTCTGACCAGGGTCTGACAGCTGAAGCGTTAGCGAAACTGTTTGTCCCGGTGTAACTGAACTGGGCAGGCCAAGAATCTGGAAGGCGCCGTCGCCGGAATTGAGGGTGAAGCTGGCGTGGCAGCCGGTGCAGTTGCCCTCTCCCGGGGCATTCGTGCGGCCATCGGGCGGATTGCCCGAGAACATCGATTCAGCCGAAGTCAGCGTTGGGATTAGTAGCAGAAGTGCCATTGCAAGCAGTTTGGCGGAAAGAGAGATCTTCATACGGTACCTCACTTGGGGACGGGTTCTGATTGTGGTTTCGCTTGGTTCTTCTAAGACGAAGTATCTTATCCACACAAACAACTGCGGAAACCCTGTGGTTCCGGGTATTTACGAGAATGTATCAGGAGCACATCTGCCTTGACCAATCGAGAGATTAGTCTATATTTCCTATAGCGAGTATTGAGAGATTCAGGATCCGCTTAGGAGTCCTCCCCTTTTCTCGCCTGAAGAAGAAAAAAAGACAATCATTTTAGGGGCCAGGCTTGTGATTATGACCGTCTGCCCCGTCCAGGAGACAAGTATGCGTGCTCTATGCCTCTCCCTGCTGTTGACCGTTGCATGCGTTTCGGTGTCGGCTACGGTTCCGAACATGATGTCCTACCAGGGACGTCTCACCGACGATACCGGAGTTGCCCTGACCGGCGACTACAACATCACCTTTGTCATCTACGCCGATTCCATTGGCAGTACGACCATTTGGACCGAAGCCCACTACAACATCCCGGTGACGGATGGTCTCTTTTCGGCTGTCCTTGGCTCAATCACTCCCCTGGATGAATCGGTTTTTGACGGCTCAGTTAGATACTTCGCTATGAGCGTTTCGGGAGGCCCCTACGGCCCCGCGGTGCCACTGCTCAGTGTCGGTAACGCCATTCGCTCGGCCTACTCCGACACGGCCGCCTATGCCCTAAACTCGGCCGGAGGAAGCAAATGGGTTCTGAGTGACTCGGTCCTCTATACGGAAGGATACTATGCCCTTGCCCGGGGTGATGCCGATAATCAGGTGGTCGGAGACTTCAGGAACTCGCATGTGAATCTGGGCGTCAGTTGCACGACCGGCACCGAGGGCGAGTGGCAAGGCTGGGTAACAGTTTCGGGTGGTGTGTTAAATATCGCGCAAGAATCCGGAGCTACTATCGGCGGCGGCTACGGAAATCAGTCGAAAGGGGGCTACAGCTCGATCGGAGGTGGAGTCGAGAACACCGCCGACTCGGGATGGAGCACAATCGGAGGGGGCTACTTCAACCGGACATCTGGATCTTACGGCACAATCGGAGGAGGCAATAACAACCTGGTAAACGGATTGCACGGCACTGTTGGAGGAGGGAGTCAGAACGAGGCCAACGGGATGGGCGCCACCGTTCCCGGCGGTCTTGATTGCATCGCAGAAGGGGCTTCCAGCCTTGCTGCGGGAACCGATGCCCAGGCGCTACACGATGGTTGCTTCGTTTGGGCCGATCATACGTTGGCGAACCCGGGGCCCGGATGGGAAGAGTTCCCCTCTACTGAGACCAATCAGTTTCTCGTGCGCGCTTCCAGCGGTGTGGGCATCAACACCAATGCCCCCGAGGAGGCACTCCACGTTGACGGGACGATCTACTCTTCGACCGGTGGTTTCAAGTTTCCCGATGGATCGGTTCAGACAACGGCTGGCAGCGGCTGGACGCTGGTAGATTCCGTGCTGTACACATCTGGATTCTATGCCATTGCCCGAGGTGATGCTAACAGCGCCACGCTTGGTACCCATCGACACACCCACGTCAATCTTGGAGAAAAATGTACTACAGGTGTGGCTTTGGATGACAATAAATACGCAACGATTTCGGGTGGCGCCTATAACCTCGCGACGGGCAGGGAATCCACCGTAGGCGGTGGCACAGGCAACCATGCGATCGGTCGCATAAGCACCATTGGCGGCGGACTGAGTAACGTTGCTGACTCTGGCCTGGGGACGATCGGAGGGGGAAGCTATAACTTCGTACAGGGATTTAGCGGCACAGTCAGCGGAGGCCGTCAGAACGTGGTTCGCGAAGGATACGCTACGATCGGCGGGGGTGTCCAAAACGAGGCAAACGGAGAATACTCAACGGTTGGTGGCGGACATTTCAACGTTTCCAGGGGCCCTCACAGTGTTGTTTCTGGTGGCCTCTCAAACAGTGCGGATAGTTCCTGGTCGGTTGTCGGAGGAGGGATTGGCAATCAAGTCATTGGACAAGCATCGGTGATCCCCGGTGGCTACGATTGCCACATAGAAGCTGACGGATGTTTCGCCGCCGGCTCCGATGCACAGGCGTTGCACGACGGCAGCTTTGTCTGGGCCGATCGCTCGGCAGAGGATACGTACGGTTGGGTTCCGTTCCAAACGACCGACTCCAATCAATTCCTCGTCCAGGCTGCGGGTGGATTCGGTATCAATACCAATACTCCCCTGGCGGCGCTGGACATCGCCAATGTCGACAACAACGACCCGGCCATTCATTTCAAGGGTACCAATCGAGACATCACTTGGAATCCGGCTCATTCGCTACAGTTCGGTCAGTGGGATGGATCAAGCTACACACAACGCATGATGATCTCGTCCGACGGCAACGTCGGTATCGGCACGGGATACCCTGACGAACTGCTCCATGTGAAGAACGGCAATAACGCCGGCAATGCTTTCTTCAAAGTCCATACAAGCCACGCCAGCAATTGGGGTGAGTGCGGAATTCGCATTGAGACACCCCAGAATCGCTGGCACTTCCGCATGGACGACGACACCAACAACAACCTGCCGGACGGCGCGCTCGGGCTTCGCAGCCAGAACAACGGCTATGAGCTGATGACCTGGACCCAAACCGGAAATGTCGGCATCAGGATGACCTCTCCCTCGTACGAGTTGGATGTAGACGGCGACATTCGCTGCATCAGTCTCACCGAGACCTCCGACGGGCGTCTGAAGCGCAACGTGGCCGATATCGAAGACGCTCTCAAGAAGGTGAGTCTTGTGCGCGGCGTAACATTCGACTGGGCCGACGAAGTCCACGCCGAAGCCGGATCGCAAATGGGTGTCATTGCTCAAGAAATCGAGTCGGTCATGCCGGAGTTGGTCTCGACCGATAACGACGGGATCAAGTCGGTCGACTACAGCAAACTCTCGGCGGTTCTGATTGAGGCGGTCAAAGAGCTAAAGGCTCAGAACGAGGAGTTGCTCCAACGCATCGAGCAGCTTGAGTCTCGCAACTAATCTACTTGCCGACAGCACATTGACAAGGGCGGATTGCATATGGGATCCGTCCTTTGTCTTGACCGATACCGCTTTGATAGATCAAATCATCGCTTATATTCGATTAAGCGAGAGTATGAAGACCACTTGGGACTAAGTTTCCCCAGTTACTCGCCCGAAAAGAGATAATACACACTCTAATCAAGCCAGAAGGGACGTCCTCCCGATCAGGCTATATACGGGAGTTTTTCATGCGAACGATAATACTTGCAATGGCTTTGTTGATCATAGCTTCGGCGGCGTTGGCAGATGTACCACGAACGATTTCCTACCAGGGCCGTCTGACGGATGACCTGGGCAGTCCTCTCACTGGAACCTACGACATAACCTTCACGATTTACAGTGACACGAACAAGATCAAAATCATATGGACGGAAGATCATGCTTCGGTTCCTGTCGAGGAGGGATTGTTCAACGTAACGCTCGGAGCCAACAATCCTATTGGCAACGCGGTCTTCAACGGTTCCACTCGGTGGCTGGCTATGGCTGTCGATGGTGGCACGGAGTCCCCGTCTACTCGCATTGGCTCGGTAGCGAACGCCCTGCGAGCCTTCCGTTCCGATACCGCCGCATACGCCCACGCTACGGCAGCAGACGGAGAAGCCGGTTGGGTTGTCAGCGACTCTGTCCTTTACACGCGCAACCGACTGGGAGTTGCCCGGGGCGGTTCCAACAATGTTATGTGGGGAGACAACCCCTTTGGAAATGTCAATCTGGGCATCGCCTGTACGACCGGGACTCCCTCGGCACAAGACACCTACATTTCAATAGCCGGTGGCTACGGCAACAAAGCCAGATCCTGGTATTCGACGGTGTCAGGGGGAGAACGTAACACTGTCTGGGGTGATCACGGCACTGTCGGAGGTGGATTTGGCAACGATGCAACCTCTCGGGCCGGTACCATAGCGGGCGGATACGGCAACCAAGCCGATGGCGAATTCTCTGCCATCGGAGGCGGCTATGACAACAGCGTGCCTGACACCGGCGGCTTTGTCGGCGGCGGCTGGCAGAACCGCTGCGAAGGCACCATGAGTACGATCGGCGGCGGCTATTACAACGACACTTACGATGGCTACCATTCCACTGTTGGCGGCGGATACAGCAACAGCGCCCAGTTTGAGTTCTCAACCGTTGGGGGTGGGTACGGTAATCGCGCAATTGGCGACTATACGTGTGTCCCCGGCGGGTATCAGTCTTACGCCCAGGCCGCCCACGCCTTTGCAGCCGGTACCGCTGGCAGGGCCAACCATTCGGGAAGTTTTGTCTGGGCGGACCGGCAGTTCAACGGAATAAACCCGGTGGGATTCGAGACAACCGACACAAACCAGTTTCTCGTCCGAGCCGTGGGAGGTGTTGGAATCAACACCAATGATCCGGTGGCCGCGATGCACGTGGAGCCACGCTCGGATCCGACAATCTGGGCAACAACCCTTCATGTGGGCGGGGACGATCCCAGTTTGTCTTGGACCGTAGGCGAGAAACTGAAGCTTGTCCAGTTCAATGGTTCCTCCTGGTACAGTAGAGGAGTATTTGACGAAAACGGAAGACTCGGACTTGGAACTAGTTCCCCCGAAGCCCAGGTGCACGTGTATAGTTCGAGTGCTTCCCGATCGGCATTTATGTGGATGGAATCAGACGGCATCCTCTCGTGGTCCGAATGCGGCCTCCGAATCGAAACGCCCCAGAACCGCTGGCATTTCCGCATGGATGACAACACCAACAATAACATTCCCGACGGCGCCCTCTCCCTCAGGACCCAGGAGGGCAACCAGGAAGTAGTGACATTCCACAAGAACGGCCTGGTTTCGATCAACCGAACCGATGCCTCCTACCGTCTCGATGTCAACGGTGGCATTCGATGTGTCGCCCTGGTCGAGACTTCAGATGAACGTCTCAAGCAGGACATCGTAACGATCGAGAACGCCCTCGAAAAAGTGAGTCTGGTGAGGGGTGTCTCCTTCGCCTGGAACGAAGAGGTCGAGGCCGAGACAGGCCGTCAGTTGGGCGTTGTAGCACAGGAAGTCGAGGAAGTGTTCCCAGAGATCGTGTCCACCGACAATGATGGCTTCAAAGGAGTGGACTACACTAAGCTCACGGCAGTTCTTATCGAAGCGGTGAAGGAACTCAAAGCTGAGAATCAGGAACTCAGGAAACGAATAGAGAGTCTGGAAGACAAAGACTAGCGCGCCCAATCAAGAATATGTCTGTACAAGAGTCGGATCTCCCCCCAGATCCGGCTCTTCTTTTGTGGGATACTGCTTTGAAAGCCGAGGACTTGCCTTATATTCGAGTAAGCGAGAGTATGAAGACCACTCGGGGCTAAGTTTCCCCAGGTACTCGCCCGAAAAGAGATAATACACACTCTAATCAAGTTCGACCTGAGAACTACCTCGGCTCGTCCTGCATATGGGAGTCTCTAAATGCGTACGTCTTTGCTTGTTCTGCTGATACTTCTGGCTGTTGGTATGGCCCATGCCGATGTCCCCAGAATGATGTCCTACCAGGGACGACTTACGGATGATCTCGGAAGCCCCCTCTCAGGCACCTACGATCTAACCTTCACCATCTACAGCGATACTAACAAGATCAAAGTGATTTGGACCGAGACACACGGTGCCGTGGCGGTGACCGACGGTCTTTTCGGTGTCATGCTCGGCTCCAACACGCCTATCGACAATGACGTCTTCACGGGCGTGACTCGCTGGCTGGCTATCACTGTTGACGGCGGCAGTGAGTCGCCTACGACGCCTATTGGCTCTGTCGGAAACGCGTTGAGATCCTTCCATGCCGATACCGCCGATTACGCCCATGCCACGGCTGGCGGAATGAGCCACTGGACTCTGACCGACTCGGTTTTGAGCACCAACGCTCCCTGGGGAATCACAAAAGGCGGGTACAACAACGTTTTGATGGGGGCAGCGATCCACTCCCAGTTAAACCTCGGGTACAATTGCACCACGGGGACACTCGGGCATACGTCGAGCTACAACACTGTGCTGTCGGGCTATGCCAACCATGCGTTGGCCAATTTCAGCACCATCATCGGAGGATTGTACAACAGAACAGCTGAGGACAACTCTTTCATTGCGGCGGGCGAGTACAACGAGGTGAACGGTCGTTTGGGATGCATTGTCGGCGGCCGTTACAACGAGGTGCAAGGTTACGGAAGCTTCATCGGAAGCGGAAACCACAACACTGTCGAAGACAGCCTCTGCGCGATCGTGAGCGGCGACTACAACATATGCCAGGGGAAGTTCTCAATTGTCGGTGGTGGTACGTTCAACCAGGTACTCGGACACGACGTTTTCGCAGGAGCTGTACTTGGTGGGCGGTCCAACCTGGTAGTCGCAGATCAGGCGGTTGTGGCCGGGGGAAGATCCAACAACGCCCGTGGAGAATACTCCATGATCCCAGGCGGTTACAACAACCGGACGGAGGGCATTGGTTCGTTTGCCGCCGGACACAAAGCTCAAGCCTTACACAACGGCTCGTTCGTATGGGCTGATCGGAAGCTCGATGAGTGGGACAACCCTATAGAATTTGCGAGTACTGACTCAAACCAGTTCTTGATCCGGGCCAGGCGTGGAGTGGGAATCAATACTAACGATCTTGAGGGTACGTTAACCATCAAAGAGGAAGTCGGGCATCGCACTACCATTCATCTCGACGGTGAGTATACCAGCATTTCATGGCCTGAGGGTGAAGACTTTAGCCTGTCGACTTTGAGTGAACACTTGACCAGAGACGTTGTGCGGTTCACCTCCGAAGGGCAAATCGGTATGGGCACCTTTGATCCCCAGGCAGAGATTCACATCTTCCGAGGCGCCGACCCGGCCTTCCTGTGGGTCGAAACACACGGCATCTCAGAGTGGGGCGAGTGTGGCCTCAGAATCGAGACCCCACAAAACCGATGGCATTTCCGCATGGACGACAACACCAACAATAACATTCCCGACGGCGCCCTCTCCCTCAGGACCCAGGATGCCAACAAAGAGGTCATTACCTTCGCGAAGAGTGGACTGGTCGGTATCAACCGCACCGATCCGACGTACCAACTGGATGTCAACGGCGGCATTCGATGCGTAGCGCTCGTTGAGACCTCGGACCAACGCCTGAAGCACGACATCGAGACAATCGATAACGCACTTGACAAGGTTAGCCTAGTGCGCGGTGTCTCTTTTGAATGGAACGATGAAGTTAAATGCGAGGACGGCCGTCAGCTGGGTGTGGTAGCTCAGGAAATAGAAGAGGTCTTCCCCGAAATCGTATCGACCGACCGCGAAGGACTCAAGGGTGTCGACTACACCAAACTCACAGCGGTCCTTATCGAGGCGGTAAAAGAGCTAAAATCTGAAAGCGAGTCACTGCGGGCAGAGAACGAAGATCTGAAACGTCGACTGGAGAAACTGGAGGAGAATCGCTAGAGCTATTCCCTCTCGATCACGCGAGCGAAACGCAGTAGTTGAGCGATCCGTGATTTTACCAGCGACAACGTCAGGAAGTCCCGATCGGATACCTCGTCGGCGATAATGACCATACCTCCGCTGACACTGAATCCGTCGAAGGGTGACAACCGTTGGATTGTCTCTCTCGCATCCGGATCGTTGAGAAACTCCGGCCGGTCTTTTTGGTCGGCGATGATAAAGAACTCCCGATCGAACGACTCATCTCCCGTCTGGTGCTCCCAGGCAAAACCGACAGCCTTCTGAACGCGGTCTATCCAGCTTTCGGTCCTAATTGCCAGGTTCGATTGACAATTCACCCTCAGGGATATGCGCAGGTACTCGGTGTTGTCGCCCGCCTCAAAGATCGACGTTCTCTTGAACGGCACTTCGGATATCTCGACCACCAGCGACCTGCCCTCCATTTCGTACTCGAACCTGGGATATCGGAAGAAGCTGTTAGCACTGGAGCCCGTGTGCGCGTCTTCAGCCCCGATTGGTTCGATGATCGTGCCACCCAGTTCGGAACGAAGATCGACTATCAGCCTTTGAAAGGGTTTGATCCAGGGTCTGTCAATGCCCATTTGCAGATTCCTTTCGGGTCTCGATTGGTGTGGCACCGAGCAAACCTGCCCCAATGCTACTTAGATTACTCCGCACATTCTGGAACATTCATTCTGTTTTGGAGCGCAACCACTCCCCCACCACCATGGCGTAACCGGTGTTGTCGTGCTCGAAGCCGACTCGCTCGTAGAGGCGACCGTCGTCGGCCAACAGGCAAACGTGTTGTCCGGGCATACGATCGAGCAGGTAGCGCATCATGGCCTCGCCGATGCCCTGACTTCGATACTCGAACTTAGTCCAGACATCTACTATGTAGCCGTTGCAAACACCATCCGACAGGGCTCGCGCTTTGGCGATCAGTCGATCGCCGTCGAAGACGAGACACCTTACCTCGCACACTTCAAAGCAAACTCTGAGTTGTTCTGCACTCCGGCCGTTGTCAAACTGGTCGTCATTCAAGTCTGTCTTGAGTTGACTCCAATCAACGTCTGAGAGGTCGTCGGTCAACTTCAAGCCTTTGGGCAAATCGTGGTTGTCTTGCATGTGAGGATGATAGTCCTGTACCCGCACCGTGTCAACGGCTTGAAGACGTATCCAACCGTAAATCCCTCTCCGGATCGATTTCGCGGTCCGGCCGTAGCTCTGACACCGCCTCGATGATGTTGCTCGGTTTGTAGTAGGCGCTGCTCTTGTACAGGGCGCGAAGAGTCGCCTTGTCTCCCTGCGTGAGTATCCCATAGTGCGGTGGGGAGTACATCACATCGTTCGGGTTCGATGAACAGGCGACCGTATCGCCCGGTCCCAGATGGAAGATCCCGAAGGCATGGCCAAACTCATGGGCTAGCAAATTGTAGATCTGATTCTCAGCTAAGGCCACCGTTTTGCCGCTAGTTGTCATGCGGCGGGCTACGGTCATGGTTATTTGGCTAAACCGACGTGTTGCCTCGTCATAGATCAGGGGCCCGGTCCGTGACGCCCGCCCTCCGTCAAGGGTGTCGACGAAACGAATATCGATACGGGGGAACTTGTCGTGCATGACCGTACCGTCGGACTCGAACAGGGTGTACGTCTTGCAGTCAATGCCGGTAGTTTTGACCACTTGGCGCCATTGCTCGCGACCCAGGACAATCGCCCGCTTCATTACCTTGCGATTAAACCCGCTGGGGACCGAACCGGGACCATCGTAGACATTGATGCGAATGCCGCATCCGTCTACATCCGATCCCTTCCACGAGAAGTAGATCCATCGTTCGCGGTCTGGATCGAAATAGATCGCTTCCGACTGATAGGCCTCGGTGTTCTTGATCTGGTCCGGGAACGATTGGACAAACTCGAAACTGGAATCGCATCCACACCACAACCCTGCGAAAATAGTCAAGGCTATAGCCAGACCGATTGCAATGTGGCGTGCGAACATTAGCTCCCCCGTCGAGCAATTGTAACTCTGCCCAATCTAAGGAGAATCCGGCGCTAGGTCAAATGGTTGATCTAAGATCGACCGACCCTTCTCATTCATTCCCGCGGCGGCTGGAATCCAGTCTTGGGGCCTTGGGAAACCCACCTAAAAGGTGTGCCACCCGGGCGCGATCCTTGACCGTGGAGCGTGATTGGCATATTCTGTAGGTATACATCGAATCACGATTGGAGGAGAACGTGGCTACTGGACGCAGCAACAAAGTTGTTGGACAAACCGGAGAGTACTTGGTGGCAGCGGAGTTGGGCCGGCGCGGGTTGATTGCTACCACATTCACGGGAAACGTCCCCCACTACGACATTATCGCATCCGATGAGAACGGCAAACATGTCTCTGTACAGGTGAAAACTTCTCGCGGCACGTCGTGGCAGTTCGGCATGCAGCACTTCTGCAAGATCGAGATGGACGGAGACCGCCAGGAGATCGGGGAGCCCTGGGGCTGCCCGGTACGGCGTCTGGTGGTGGTCTTGGTCGCTATTACGGATGACGGTTACGACCGGTTCTACATCATGACATGGAAACAGCTGCAGCGTCTTCTCATGAAGCATCATGAAAACTACCTGGGGAGGCACGGAGGAGTCCGCCCGCAGAATCCTAAGTCCCAGCACACAGCATTGAAGGAGAAACGGATCGGCCGCTACCGGGACAAGTGGACAATTGTGGAGAAGAATTTGAGGTGATCTCTGACCATCCGTAGGGCGGGTCCGTCTTCGAACCCGCCATTTTGAGATCACAGTTTGTGATCTCAAGGGTGCCCCCTCGCCGTCATTCCAGCGGCGGCTGGAATCCAGTCATCGGGTCACGAGAAACCCACCTAAAAGGTGGGCCACCCGGGCCTCAGTTGAGAACTCCGAAAACCTCCCTAATCCAGGGACGATCGGCATCATCTGAGTACGAAAACGGTCCGTTGATGGCTTGGACACATCCTTTCAGCGCGACGCTGTGATTCAAATGTGTATCAAGCCATTTCACAAATGCGACTCTACGGGACGCATTGAAGGCAGTGATAACTCCAATAGCCAGTACGTCCATTTCCTTGGCGCCTTGCCCTTTAAGGCGTTTCACAGCCAGGAAGTCTCCCACGCGAAGCTGAGATCTTCTATCAGTCTGTGCAGGTTGATCACGGTCGTCCCAATCCATCTCCCAATAGCCGAGTTCTATGAACTCTGGCAGTACGTCCCGCTCCAGGTCATCGCCAAAGGTCGCTCCAACTAGCCAGTAGTTAAACATGAACTCCTCCACATTGTGTTGTTTCGTTCGTCAGTGCTTCTTCACGCCACCGCCCGGTTTCACACGTAACCCCGCCCTTGGGAGGGTGGGCCACCCGGGCGACAAGGGAGCGTTTACAGCTCGTCTACGTCGATCGCCTCCTTCTTGACCTCCTCGATGTAGTTGGGCGTTGAGTACTGCAAGACGACTGCATACCGATCGATCTTGGCTATGACTGCATTAGTATACTTCCGTGTTACAACTGCGATTATGGAGTTCCCTGACTCCTGATCAAGCCACTTCGCACTAAACTGCAAACCGCTCGTTAGCTTCTCGCCGAGATGGTCATTGATTTGATCAGACTCGGGATCACCATACTTCGACTTTAGCGCATAGACAAGTTTCTGTGCGTACTCCCAAGCCTTTGCTCTTCCCTTGCCTGGTGAATCAAACATATTGTCAGGATTTTCGACATTATCCCAGATGAAAGCGTATTGCACGGCGCACAGCCCATCAGTACTATCGAAGATCAAGTACGCTTCGTCTGCCTTTTCTTTGAGGAGTTTGATCTTCTTTATCTTAGAGCCAGTGAATCCCGTCGGTAGGTGCTTGTGCTTTTTGGGCTTGTCGGGTAGGAACTGCTTTTCTCTCGGCAGCTTGCGTATGTCGACTATTACGGAATCCCAGGGCGTACCCCAACGGAGACCACGTGGTGCCTCAAAGGCACTTGCGACCGTGGGAAATGCAAGTGCTAGGACAAGGATAGTCAATATAGATTTCATTTGCGCTCTCCTTGATTTCATCATGTTCCGTGCCATCTCTCAGACTGAAAGCCCCCTTAACAAGGATGGGCCGCCCAACCGGCTATTGGCCCAAGATTCTAGAGGCAACGGACCGCGCAGCTGGTCGAAGAATGTTGATCAATATGAAGGTTCCGACTAGTGCTCCAAGCCCGATCATCCAACCGGAATAGACAAAGGCAATGATCACGCAACCAAACATCATAAGCGCCAGAACACCACTTACCGCCTGTGTGAGCGATCCTCTCAAATGCTCATTGACTGTCCAAAAGAAAGTCAACAGGACAAGCGGTATGGTCCACCATAGCCAATGCATATGCAACTCCTATTTGACTCATTCATTCCATTCAGCGGGTCGGTCATTCTCATTCTGCTTCGGACTTCGCCTCTGCATGTTTCGCGGCTAGCCATTTCTTCCATTCACCCCTTAGCAGGAATACTCCAGGTGCAAGGAATGCTGCATAGAGGAGGGAACCCAAAAGCAGCTTTCGCCAAACCCACTCGAAAACGGATTGAGTACCGTTTCCCTTGATCCGACTGAGACTAGGCATATGTGGGTAGTATTCGACTTTCACTGGGATCACCGAGTCGATGTCATAGAATTCATCGTTCAACTCGCCATCTCTAGTGTAGCGAGAGGTGAACGTGTGTCCGCCAACTCGAAATTGGTACTCAAGACTGAAGAAAGGCCCCGCTTCGTCATAATCCTGGTGCGTCCAGTTTATTTGTCCCTCCGTCTCCTTCCCCCATAGCAGAATGAATCCGTCCGTTAGCGGATTCCCGACCATGTGATGTACCATGAGCAGACCGACAATCGTAGCTACGAGTCCGACAATCACTGTCTTTTGACTGGGGTATTCCATCTTGAGTTTACGCTCCTATGCCTGAGCGTTAGGGACTATTGTCAGCACTATCAATTGCTGGCATTCTCTGTTGACAGGTCATTGAATAGCTTATTAAATACTTCATCGGCACCCCAGGCCTGCGCGGAAGCATACGCCACGTATCGACGCTGAGCACCATTCAGATCGGTGTTGGCCTTATAGGCAAGGTCGTGGTTGGCTTCGCCCCACGCATGTTGAAACAAGGTCTTGATTTGCAGCTCAAAGAACTTTGGGCTTCTCTCGGGAGTAATCTCAGCACAGAAGACATCAGTAGGAAGAAAGAAGACAAAATGTGTTCCAAAGTAACCGAACTCGCTATCAGATTCTGGAACGAGATCTCTCTGCTCAATGTGACGAAAGAAGTCGCGGAGTCTCTTGCCTAGGCGGATTACGTCGTCTGTGTAGTATGTTATGATCCTGGCACCCACCTGATCCTGAATCTGACTCAGTGGATCGGTGTACTTCGGATTGGAGTCCTCGTCAACGTTGGATGCTTTGTCGACGAAGCTTTCCACAGTTTTCGCACGGAGTACTATTCGCTCGATCCTGACTTCCCCGGAAACCGCCTCTCTAACAATCGGTTCGAGCCGTTCTGTGATCGGCAGCAAAACATTCTTCCGACGCTCACTGTATAGGTTTTCTATATCTACCATTTCCTAGACCTCAATCGTTCGTCAATGACTTCGCCGGTCGTAGTAAACTTCATTTTCCGTTTGTCCTTCCCAACAGGATTTCTTTCAACATGCCTCTCAAAATCCTCTGGTCTGGCAGTTAGCATAACACCTGTATCTAATTCGATCGATCGAAACCTGAGAACGTTTCCGAACTCGTCTGCCGATAGCACAAAGCGGTCATGACGCGACATGCTCTGTCCGGTGAACTCCTCAATTGCCCCCTTCGCTTCATGGGACAGATTGAAGTAATCGGCCAAATCGGATATAGATGTGACTTTGCCATCTAGGTTCTGGGCTAGAGATGCAACGTTCACTATCTCTTGCTTAGCTTTTGAGGAGATATCCTGCTCCAAGGCACTCTTGAGTGCGTTGGCCAGTCGTCGTGTGCCTTGAAGTGACGTTGTCCTAAAGTCTGAAAGTAGGAATTCCTGAATCCAATAGCTGGAAAGCTCTCGATCAGCAACCTTGGTCTGCTTGTCAATGGCCTTACCATCCCATAGGTCGGAGAAGGGTGACGCGGAGCTGTATATGACTGCTTTGTACGCGTAAGCATTTCTCATGAACACTTTTTCGAGATACTCAACATTCAATCCGTTGTCGCCCTCTTCAGCGAGAATCCCAATGTCAGCCGGGAACCTTGAAATGCAAATCTTCTGCGTGTTTTCGTCAGTCCCAATGATGATGAATAGCAAGCCCAGCCCAGACCTATTGGTGGTGACCGCCTGTAGTCGTTCAGCGAGCCTTCTCGCCTTCCCCATGCCAGGTGCTGAAAGCAGTTCGACGATTTCATCTCTACAGTCGTTTTTCTGTTCTCCATCCTCGCTGGGCCTGAAGGCGATATCTGTTTTGCACTCATCGTCACTGCGATCGAACAGGTCCCGTAACATCTCGAACAACTTACCGTTAAGCTGGATTCTCGTGCCACGGATGCTGGGTTGCGGCTCGATACCCTTTCCTACCTGCAATAAGAAGCTGTAAATGCGGCTGACAATCATATTCAGCACCCCCCACTCTCAATGTGATATTACAATGCTATATTATTCGAAAATAGTCGACCAGAGTGCAGCGACGTGGACGTGTAAACGTAGATGCCCGCGTAATTCCCTCACCCGGCGTACCGGCAATACTCATCGTAGTAAAACCTTCCCCACCGTAACCTAACCCGGCAACATTAGGCCCGTTCTTCACAAAGATATTGGCGCGACACAATTGCGCCATGTTCGACAAATTGACAATACTCGTCGAA
>Ga0180436_10002644_pt1 | contig 16848 bp, 18 predicted proteins | sample SS_ome_2_FD_132434 | JGI IMG/M metagenome (GOLD analysis project Ga0180436, IMG submission 132434) | Hypersaline lake sediment archaeal communities from the Salton Sea, California, USA - SS_3_S_2 metaG | ecosystem: Environmental > Aquatic > Non-marine Saline and Alkaline > Hypersaline >...
CCCGGAGTGCTCCATCAGACGAACCACGAGCGCATCTGGCCGGCCGAGGGGGTCACGCCCATGCCAGGTGCTCCCGGAACCGAGGTCTGGGTCTTCGAGCCTGTCACGCCAGGGAGAGCCGAAGTCTCGGTCGTGTGTACGTGTTTGGACGAAGAGGGGGCCGAGCAGGTTGTGGACGGTAGGCTGGTCGTTCAGGCAACCGTCAAGTAGTGTGGCGGGAATCTCCATCGCCGACTCGCAGGGTAGCCGCGCGGGCTTGGTAAGAAAAGCGGCGTCACTTGATTCTTGCAGGACGTGGACGAGCCTTCGCGAGTTGAGCGAAGGGATGAGGCGTTCAACCTGTTCTGTCGATGCCCGTGATGCGATGAGTGCCGCCGAAATGCGCTCAACGGAACGCAAACGAAGCTCAAACTGAATCCAAAACCTGGGATGGGGCTTGTGTGCTATACTATAGCCGTTGTCAGAACTCCTCGATGTCACAAGACCGAGGCGGTCTGATACACGCTCTTGAGATGCCTGGTCGTCACGCCCGTAAGGGATTATGATGCTAGACGCGGAATGCCCCTTCCATATCGTCGGTAGAGCTGCCGAGCTGGCCTCTGAGCTTGAGCTCGGCCCGATACCGCTGGACTTCGAACCCGGGCAGCTTCTATGGCGGGAAATCGTAGCGCTTATTGCCGAGGAGTTCTCCAACCACGGGAAGCTGCTTGAACAGCTTGACGAGGTTGGGGCCACGCCGGCGGGGGAGCTGTGTGAGCACTGCGCGGTGCTGGACGAGGCCGGCAAAGAGGATGCCGCAGACTGCCCGGAGCGTTGGCTGGCCGAGCACGAGCTGTGGGCGGCGGCGCTCAGCGCGGCCGAGCGCGCGTACCAGCGTTGGCTGGCCCGCCGCGCGATCCGCCGGATGGCGGCTGAAGGCTCGTAGACTGACTCGGATGGCCTGCTACTCACATGCGGGATAAGCTCGGAAGTGGCCGCGCTGCGCTGGAGGATGTGGAGGCGTCACGCAGCCGTCCTCGGCGGCCGGCAGATTTGGCTGTTTGCTCGTCAGCCCCTGCGGTGGCCAGTGCTGACAGGTGCTGCGCCCGGCCTCATTCCGTCCAAACGTCGGGTGGTGTACGCGTCTGTGCGGGCGACTCACCGACCACTTATCGGGAATCCTTGTTTGATTGAGTGAGCGGAACTCGCACTCTCCGGCCGTCCTTCCGCACCTGCACCCGGTAGAGGTCCTCCGAGCAAGCCACACGGTCGATGAAGAGGACGCCGTCAAGGTGATCGAGTTCGTGGTGCACGACGACGGCGTCGAAGCCCTCAAAGGTGTCTTCGAAAGGGCAGCCCGTCTCGTCGAGACCAGCAACGCGCAGGAAGTGGGGTCGCGCCGTCTGCCCGTAGAGCCCAGGCAAGCTGAGACAGCCATCGAAATCGCGCTGCTCGTCACGTGCCTCCAGGATCTCCGGGTTGATCAGAGGCAAAGGGGGCCCGGGTGTGCCCTCGTCAGCTCCGCCGCCCAGCCGTACCACCACCACTCGGCTTGTGATGCCTATTTGCGGCGCTGCAAGGCCGATTCCCTCGTTGTGGGCGGCGAGCGTCTCCTTTAGGTCCCGCACCAGGTTCTCCACTCGCCGCGTGATGCGCCCCACCGGCGCGCACTGTGCACGAAGGATCTCCCGCCCCTCCGGATAGATGACGATGTTCCTAACCGCCACAGTCGCTACCCCCCGTGACCGGCAACCCGAAGACCCATCCACTGACGGCAGAATTGGTTCACTATCTCACCGATGATTTCGACCTAGAGCTGTCCTCAGTCACGACTCTTCGTCCACGTGACGATTCAGGCGCCGCAAGTAGAACGTATGCTCACCATACTCGGCCCGAACCAACTGGTCTTCCTGGAGGAGCCGTTCGACGACGTCCCAAGCTGCGTCGGCTCGCTGGAGGAACTCGCACACGGCATCCTCCCGCATGGGGTGGACCGCGGTGATGCTCAAGAGGTCCTCCTCTACGTCCCCGGTGAACGCGAAGGCGTTCCCCTCGTACCCGATCAAGTACTCTACGCGATCGACCCGCTCGGTGATGATCTGGTATGCGCGATTGATCCGTTCCTCGCCCGGGGCGCGTACCCAGTCCACCGAAGGCGGGCGGGTGGGGATCGCTAGATAGGCTACATCCGGCGCAATCAAGCCGAGGCGGTCCGCGATGCGCTTCAAGGAGTCGTCGCCATCGTTCAAGCCGTGCACCAGCATGGTCTCAGTGGCTAGCACGCCCCGGTAGTTGCTGGCGAAGGCGAGCGTACCTTTCTGGATAGCGTCGAGATCCAGCTTGCCGTGAGGCCGATTCACCTTCCGCCAGACGGATTCCGAGGCAGCATCAACTTTGACCGAGACCCAGTTGGCCTTCCCCAAATCCTCCCTCACTTCCACATCGGTCAACAGAGAGCCATTGGTGATCACCGCTGTTTGGATACCGAGCGGGCTGAGCATCTCGATTTCCCGCCCCAGGTTCACGTCAAGGGTTGGCTCTCCATCTGGGACAAAGGTTAGGTAATCGATATGCTCACCCCCGGCGCGGGCTTTCTCCACCTTGGCCCGGATCTCCTCAAGGATGCGTTCCGGTCGATAGAAGACCTGTCGCTCTAGGCGAAGCGTGCTCGGACGCTCCAACTGGCAATAGACGCAGGCGTACGTGCAGATCTTCGGCGGGATGTTGTTGATGCCCATGCTACGACCGAGGCGCCTCGAGGGCACGGGTCCAAAGGCTATCATGCTCATAAGTCCTTTCGCTCAGAGAGGCCGACGGTCGATTCGAGCCGCCCCCGCTCAAGGCCCGGAACCTTAATCCTGATCGCGTTGAGATCCTGGTTCTTGCTGCAGAAGCTCCTGGCACGGAGCAGATGAGAACCCTCACGAGGAGACGGGGCCGCGTACGGTTGTCCCACGACGAGGGTTCCCGAAGTGAACGCTACGAACCCGTGTCTCTGTGACATGCGCTCCCATTCGAGCAGGGCGGGGTGGTGCAGCGATCCGAGCGACCACAGCACGTACTGCCCGCAGGCCGGGACGTCCGCCCGCTCAGCACGGTCGCTGCGGTCAGCAACTTGTCCAGTGCGCTGCCCCCGCAGTCAGGACAGCGCACTGTGCGGTCGGCTCGGACGAGGGCCTCAAAGGTCTGTCCGCAGGTAGCGCAGCGATACGCATAGATCGGCATGGTATCCTCCCCAATTGGCTGGCCTCGCACGAAATCCGACCAGAGTGTCTCCACCACCATCCGTCGGAGTGCGGCGTTCGCTCGGCGCAAGGCTGGGCGGGTTCAGCGTCCGCGCCGCCGGCGTCTCTCTCGGCGACCGCGTCCGTTGGCCTGTCCGGTCCCGGTTATCTCCGTTCGGTTTCTATCCTGAATCTGGTCAACCTGCCCGCTCAGCGTCAACCAGTGGCCGACCAGGCGGGCCAGGGCCCCGGCAGCCTGCGCCACCAACCCGGCGCCCACTACCGCGACCACCGGCGCGACCCTCGGCACGATGGGCGATGCCTCCCGTACAGCGGGTGTGGGTCGAGCCCCTGAAGGTACGAGCTCGCCTTCCATCACCGGCTGAATCGCGTCCTGATGGCAGGTGTCGACACACGCCAGGCAGCTTGAGCAAACGGTGCTGTCCACGTGTGCCACATCGTCGATGAGAGCTATGGCTCCAACCGGGCAGGCGTCGACGCATGCTCCACAGCCGGTGCAGCGCTCCACATCCACCCAGACACTGGCGTTGTCATTCATCTAAGCCTCCCTATGAGATCGGTATCGTGTGATCTCTGTGCGGTGGGGATGCCGCTGCCTCCCGAGGTTCGTCCAGCCCCACAGCCATCGCGATAAATCCGCCCCACCGTCCCCATGGCTGGTTGAAGGGCCAGGCGGCCAGGTAGAGCGTCGTGACCCAGTTGAGTACCCGGTCGCGCGGGGCAGGTCGTAGTGGCCCACCGTCGCGAGGTGCAGTGGCCGACAGCCGCCTGCCGGCGCCGGGCCTGCGCCACTCCGAAGGGTCATCGTCTGCAGGCGAGTCTTGCGCCGTAGACGCTCCCCGGGTACCGTCCAGCGGGCCCGTCCCATCAAGTCCGGGGGGTCGTGGTGCAGTGGAACGTCTCCTCCGTCCGGGAACTACCTCTCGGCAGCGCCGTCTCTCCCCTGTGGATGGCGGAGACAATGCGTGCCTGCTGTGCAAAACGGCACGTGAGCCTCACAGAGATGGCCTGTACTCACGGAACCTCGGACTGCCGCCTCCTTGACGCGCTAGGAGCGCATCTTCGCCAGTGCCATCTCCGCCGCGTTGAGCACGTGGTATGCGATCGGTGACGCCGTGAGCGCTGGATGGGTGCCGATCTGGAACGTCGCCATCTGCTCGGCCGTCATGCGGCTCTGTACGCAGGCTGAAATGGCGTTGATGATCTCACCCGCCGTGGCGTCGCCCATGACTTGCCCACCGAGCGCCACGCCAGAGTTTCGCTCGAAAACCATCTTCACCTTGGTGTTCGTAGCACCCGGCATGAGACCCGGGTGGCGGTTGACGCCCTCCATAGACACCGGGATGACGTCGTATCCCATGTCCTCCGCCATCGACTCGGTGAGGCCGGCGGTCGCCAGGGCGTGGTCACCGACCGCGGTGGACCAGACGCCGACCGTCCCCACGTTCTCGCGCTTGATCCCGAATAGATTGGCCCCGGCAATGCGGGCCTCGGTGGCGGCGATTGAGGCCAACTTCAGCCTGGACGGCTTTCCACCGAAGAAAGAGATCTTCTCCGCGCAGTCTCCGCATGCGAATACGCCGTCGGCCGATGTCTTCATCGTCCGGTCTACCTGCACGCCGCCGGTTGGGCCGATCTCAAGGCCGGCGTCCCTGGCCAGATCGATGTTTGCCACAGCTCCCACGCCGACGATGACCGTATCTGCGTCGATGGATGAGCCGTCCGCAAGCTCCACCCGCTCAACCCGGCCGTTGCCAGCGATGCTCTGCACGCGTGCCGGGGCGCTGACGTTGACACCGCGGGATGCGAGTACCTCCTCCATCGTGACGCAGAATTCCTCGTCGTAGGCCAACATCAGGCAGTGCGGCATCATTTCGACGATGCTCACGTTCTTGTCGCCGGTCTTGTTGATCTCGTCACCGAACTCGATGCCGATGAATCCGCCGCCTATCACCACTACATCCTCGGCGGCCTCCAGTTGCTCCTGCAGGTCTTTGAGGTAGTCAACATCCTTGACCACTGCGTAGACGCCGTTGAGATCCTTGCCAGGAATGGGGGGCATGGCTGGGTCGGATCCGGTGGCGAGGATCAGTCGCTGGTAGCTGACCTGGTCCGTCTCCGTCTCCAGAATCCTCTCGTCAAGATTCAGGCTCTCTGCTCCGCTGACCAGCAGATCAATGCTGTGCTTTTCCAGCACGCTATCGGGGATCAAGTTCTTCTCCGGCGCGCCCACCGTGCCGAAGATGTACGGAATCCCACAGGGGATGAGGACCTGTTCCTCCTTTCGTATCACCAGCACCGATTTGTCCGGGTAGTGGCGGCGTGCGGTGATGGCTGCTGTGAGGCCTGCGGCACTGCCTCCGACGACGACGATATCGGCCCGCTTCATAGTCTGCTCCTTGGGAAGTGATGTGATGTCGGACCCGGGGCGGGGTTCAGAGCGACCGTCCCCGTGCGCATCCCGGTCGGTCAAGACAGGGGTGCCGGGTGCAGGGCGTCGGTTTGTTCCTGGCACCGCCGGCTGCCAGCTGTGACGCGGCCGCGCCTGGATGGCGACCGGCGACAGTTGCGCTCCGGTCGGCGGCGCGTATAATGCGTCGGCCTTCCGGCGGCGGATGCGTGGTCCGCCGCCCGGTTGGGCGCTCGGGGCGGGTGACAACGTCTGTCGCGAGTCCACCCGCCCCGAAGGATACTAGCGGTCGTGATTCAGCGTATGCGCCGCTCCATGTATCGCGTTAGGTCTCGCCCTAGGCCTCACCCTGCTCTAGCTCCTCGATGCGGTCTGTGATGGCCTCTAGCGACTCACGAAGCCACTCGGCCTGCTCTCGAAGATACGCGACCTCGTCCTCCGCTCCCGCCGGTGCGCCGAAGGGCGCGTACCCGGCACGCGGCGGACCAGCTGCTGGGGGGTAACCGTGACGCGCCCAGAGGGGCATCCCGGTGGCTCGGTAGCCGTACCGGAATCCCCGTCCGCGACCCCAGCCTCCGCCCCATCCACCGGCCCGGCCACGGGCCCAGCCCAAGCCCCAACGCGGGCCTGGAGTGGCGTAGCCGGGAGCATCGTAGCCGGAACAGTACCCGGCACCGCGTCCCGTCATAGGGCCCATGCCCATCGGTCCTGTTCGATCTCCTGCTGGCATCTTACGTTTCCTCCTTGCTTTCGTAGGCTAACCTGTCGCTGCTGCGTAGGATCCTCGGCTCTCCGGCCCCACATTGGGCCCTAAGAGCAGTTGATTGTGCCCGCCGCTGGGTAGGTGACCCTAGCGTCTGTTCCTCCCATCACGGCGGTCGCTGATCTAGCCCCGACCTCGGCCGCGGCGGCGACCGCGACCGCCTCGGAACCCTGCGCCGAATGGGCCTCGTCCGAGACCCAAGCGGGGGCGGATGCGCCCGAAGAAGGGGCGCCTCGCCCCACTTGCGGGCGTCTGGGACGGCCCATAGGTTTGAGCCTCGGGGCCGTACGGGCTGCAGGGCCCGCGTCCACCACCGGTCATGGGTCCATTACCGCTTGGTCCAGTTCCGTCGAATCCTGGCATGCTGTCTTACCTCCTGTTCCTATCTGGGCGCCAGCACCGTGTGTCCTGTGGTGCCGGTTCATTGACTTGCATCGTTCTCCGTCCCTCTTCAGAGTCGTCGTCGAGGCCGGCTACCGGGCCATCGCCCGCTGAATCTGCGCAGAGTGCGCCTCCTTGCCCCTGATGGCTGGACGGCCCTCCCCGGGCACGGACGCGCGGGCCGCTCCATTCGATGCAGCTGCCACAAGCTGGGTCGGGCCCAGGCGCGAGCAGGACCCTGGCGCCACGGGGCCACCCGAGGTCCGGGCTGGATAGGGGTGAAGCCGTCGCTGGGCCCACCCAGGATGACGTGTTTTTCCCGGGCACGGGGTGCCCGGTCCGGATGGCCGACGGCGGACTCGTTACCCTCGTCGGGCAGCCTCATGACGCAGTAACCCTCGCCGCGGCCCGTGAAGGGGCCTTCGCCTCTGGGTCCTGTCCCGTCGAATCTCGGCATGGTCGTCATCTCCTCCCTGGTAGCGGTCTTCTCTCGACTCTCGTCAGTTGTAGGAAAGCCGCGTCCTCTCGTCCGCCAGCGTCGGTTGAATCCTCTCCCTCCAGGCAGGGGACCTCCAAGTCCCGAGCTCGTTGTGGGTATCGTAATAGCTCTGCGGGATGGGATGGGTCCCTACGACGACCTCCAAATCGTACTTTTCCGGGATGAAGTCGCAGAACGCCTGGATACGCGGACACGGGGGGTAGCCAACCGCCAGGCCGGTTGCCAGGTGGATCACCTCAGCACCGTTCTTTTTCATCTCGGCTGGCGCGTACTCGACGTTACCGCCTGGGCAGCCCCCGCAGGTGGCGTAACCTACGAGCTCCACTTCCTCGCCCTTGTACCGCGCGAAGGCTCCTTCCCGGTTATGGAGGGATCGCAAGCACTTCCCCCCGGCGCAGGTATGGTATCGGTGACAGATGATGATGCCGATGCGTGTCATGATGGGTTCTCTCCAAGGTTCAGTTCCGTAGCCTGCGAGTCTTGCCCCTGTCGGAGAATCGTACTCCCCTGGGGCACGCCGACGTCCCTTGCAACGACCGGGCACTTGGTCTGAAGCAGGAAGAAGACGCGCCGTCCGGCCTCGCTGAGGCACTCATAGTTCGCCTGTCCCTTGGCGATGATCAGAGGAGCTTTCCGGAACGTCTCTCGAAAAGCCCTTGAGCACGTCGCCAAGAGCGTCCCTGCAGCGTCGGACCCGTTAGCCACGACCTCGGCTTCTTCGTCCACGCCGGCGGCCAGGGCGTCCTCCATCGTCGCGTCGTTCGCGATAGGGGATCCCTTCACCGCATAGGTGACCGGTGCCTCGATGAGGTTGATCAATGGTCGATCACAGACCGTCTCACCGGCATTGTCCGCAAGAAAGAGCACCCAGTCCGCGTCATCCAGTGCGGCTCGTAGAGCGTCGACGTCGTTCACGGTCAGCGGGCGACTGAGCGCCCGGTCCATTTCCTCTTGGAGATCGACCTGTCTGCCCGGAATCGCGTCGATGATGTTTCCGGCGATGCTGAGCCGTACGGCGGTCTCCAGCGGGTCTGAGGCCCTATCCACCAGGTCGTTCATCCACGGGAGGAGCTCCAGGGCTTCTTTTGTGCTTCTCGCCTTCGTTGCTCGATACGGGTCCGCGTTGCCCGTCTGCTCTCTGACGATCCGGTGCACATTCTGCCCCATCCGTGGAGGCATGCTGGAGGGTTTCACGTGCTGTAACTTGACGAGCACGCTGTGGACGATGGCCCGCTGTTGCGCCTCGTCCGCACCAGCCATGCGCGAGGCCTCCAGGGCCTGGCCGAGGAAACAGGGGTAGCAGTCCAGATAGGTCCTCATACTCCGTCCTCTTCCGTAGGTTCATCTGCCGCCACACGTTCGACCAACTGCACGGCGATCGGCTCGAAGGCCTCTCCGCCGTATGCCTCGATCTGCCCCACATCACAATGGTGTGAGAGCTCAGGATCGAGCGGAAGTCGACCCAGGAGCGGCACCCCGAGCTCGGTCGCAGTGTAGTCGGCCTGGCTGGGCCCGAAGACCTCCAGCCGCGCCCCACAGTCGGGGCAGGTGGCGTAGCTCATGTTCTCGACCAGTCCGAGGATGGGGGCCTTCATCTGCTCCGCCATACGCGCGGCCTTACGCACGACCATACCCGCCAGATCCTGCGGGGACGTGACCAGGACGACGCCGCTCAGCGGGATAGACTGCATGACTGTCAAGGAGGCATCCGACGTGCCCGGCGGGAGGTCGACCACCAGGTAGTCCAGGGTGCCCCAGACGACCTCGTCCCAGAACTGCTTGATCGCGCCACTGATCAGGGGCCCGCGCCAGATCACGGCCTGGTCCTCGTCCGCGAGAAGCAGGTTGATCGACATCAGCTTGATACCCCCATCGGTCTCCACCGGGAGGATGCCTCCCGCCCCGCCGATCGGACGCTGGCGCAACCCGAACATCTTCGGCTGGCTGGGCCCCGTGATGTCCGCATCGAGGACGCCGACGCGGTATCCTTGCCGATTCAGCGCGACGGCCAGCAAGGCAGTCACCGAAGATTTCCCTACACCGCCCTTTCCGCTCAAGACGGCCACCACGTGCGCAATATCGTTGCCAGCCTGGGCGGGTCTTGGGCCGCCCTCGGCTTCTGCCATGAAGGCTGCGCGTTGTTGCTGGTCCATCTCGACCAGTCGCACGTCTACCTCAAGCTCGGGCTCGATCGGCCGTAGGGCGCCGCGGACGCTTCCAAGGAGGTCCTCCTTGATGGGAATCTCCTTGAAGGGCAGCGCGACGGTGACACAAACCTGCCCGTCGCCCGACGTGACGTCGGTTACCATGCCCAGCTCAACTAGGCTGCGACCTATCTCCGGATGCTGTACCCTGCGCAGCGCGTCCCAGATGCGTTCTTCGAGTGTCATAGGCTCCCTCGCAAAGCCGTCCGCAGTCCCGTGGGATTGGACAGCCAACAATCGCCTTCGTGGCAGGGGACGCAAGCCTCCCTCCTGCCACAGCAAGCGTCAGTGGTGTTCACCCTCGCCCTCCTCCATATGCCGCTGATACGTCTCAAGCACGTTGTTGATCATAGACTGGGTTTCCTCCAGGTCCCGGATCCACCAGCGGAGCACCTCGTCGCCGAGCTCCGTCAGCTGGTAGACGCGGCGCGGTGGCCCTTGCGTCTGCTCCTCGTCCCACGTGGAGACCACCCAACCCTTCTCCTCCATACCCCTGAGAGCGCGGTAGACGGCGCTGGTGTCGACTTCATGAAGGCCGTACTCCTCCAGGCCGTCAATCAGCGTGTAACCGTGCCCCGGGCCGTGATGGAGCAGGAGCAGGAGGGTCGGCTCGAGAAATCGTACGGCACGGCGCGAGTAGCCGCGCTGTCGCCAGCGGCGACCGCGTCCTCGACCTCGTCCGGGCATCATGTTCTCCTCCGTCGTGTCATATCGTTTCCTCCTTGTGCTGAGAGTATAGCACGCTATGTGTAATTTGTCAATAGACAGGCAACAGTATCAGGAGTCTGGACAGTGTGCGCACCACCAAGGACACAAAGATCACGAAGGATGCGAAGGCCGAGAGCGGGTCGTATGCTGACCCAGGGCGGGTCTCCATACCCGCCGCAGGCCGGGACCGCGGCGTGGTTGGCGGTGGAACCGGTGGGGGAGGTGGTGCGACGCACTTTGCGCGTGCGTCGCACGTGAATCAAAGGCTTGGGGCAGGGTGCCCTACAGGTCCGGCGACTCACCGTCCTGCGGCTCGTCGAGGGGGCAGATCTGGTCGACCGTTATCCGAGCGGTGTTGTACCCGTACCACTCGAAGAAGACAGCCTCGTCCGGTCGTTCTGCCACCACGTCCTCCATGGCTGCACAGGCAGCGACGACGTCGCCGGTCTCCTCGTAGACGCCGATCAGTCGCTGAGCAGCCTCGGTGTAGATGTTCGGCACGACGAAATCGTGGGCGCGCGCCTGGGCCAAGACGGCTTCCATGGCCTCCACGTCGCCGCGCTGGGCGTGCACCAGCATAGCCTCCACGGCGGCGTAGCTCACGATGCGCTCCTTCCCAACCTCCTCGATAGGCACCATGGAATCGCTGAAGTCCGGATCTTGGACGACGGCGCGGGCAAGCTCCAGCGCTCGGTCCCAGTCGCTGTCTGCAAGCGCCGAGTTAGCGTCCAGCATGAGGTAATAGGGATGGTCCGACGGGGCCGGCTCGTCCTCCACGAGGCGGTAGGCGTCGTCTCTCCAATCGAAGAGGAGCCGGTGCGGCCGCTGGAGGCCAGCGCCCACCGACCCGAACGTGCCGCCGAAGAACGAGAACTCCAAGGCTCCGTCATCGTCGGAGTCCTCGACCGTCAACTCGGTGTAAGCCTGGCTGATGGGACCATCAGCGAGATCGTGCCAGCGTGCCCCATCCCAGCGGCCGACGGTGAGTCCGATGAAGCACGTGTGGGCCCCGCACCACAGCTGCTGGAGGAGAACTTCTGTCTGTCCGTCGGCGTTGATGTCGTTGATCTGCCGAAGCTCCGCGTTCTGGAACTGAATCTCGTAGGGCGGCGAACCGCGTACAACGTGACCGGGCACGAAAAGGTCGTCCTTCACCTCAAAGAGGATGAGATAGGAGGGACACGAGGTCACGCCGCATCCACGCCCCGGTACCGGTACACTCATGACCCATTCATCAGCGCCGTCCGCATCGATATCTGCCGGCTCGGCCCAGACGACGGCGGATGGGTTGCCCATGGAGTCGTCCGCGAGAGACGACCACTCAGTGAGGGTGTTCAGGACCTCATCCACGCCGCGCCCGCTGTTGAGCATCGCCGTGACCAGCGCCACGTAGTCCCTCACCCAACTGTCGGACTCGTCGACTCCCATCTCGGGCGGGGGAGGGGGCGTAGGTGCGAAGCCCTCCGGGGGCGGCGTGATCTGTCCCTGGGGGACGAGGGCCTCCCCGGGTGGCGTTGGCTGGGGGGTGGGCGAGGCCGCTGGGCTTGGCGGAGCGTCGGTCGTTGCCGGTGGGACAGCCGTTGGTCTGCTAGTGGGCGCGGGCGTCGCCGTCGGTGGGACCGGTGTCGGCGCCGCTCCAGCTCGTGTCTCCGGCGGAGGAAGAGGCGTGGGCGATGGGGCCGGCGTGGGGATTGCGACACAGCCCATCGCGATCGCCAGAATCAGCGGTGGGATCCACACAGTGCGTCGAAGGGACAGTTGTTTGCTTGGCATGAATCTATGCTCCTTGAAGCGATCTTACGTTGGTAGTGTGCGCGCCCCCATGGTAGCAGCGGGTGGGGCAGATGGCAATCTTCGTTGAACGCCCCGAGCACGGGACTCGGGGCGCTCCAAGTCGACGTCTCCAAGGTGTCTATTGACGCGTCAGCTTCCGCGTCTCGCTTAACCCTGGAGATTACTCCGTCGCCAATACGATGTCCGCGCAGGGCTCGCCGCAGGCATCTACCACGTCGAAGACTGCGTCGATCTCCGGCTCGATGGTCATCAAACGCGTGCCCTCCGCCAGATCCAAGGTGACCTCCAGCGAATGAAGCTGCGTGAGCTGAACTACCTGACCGGACCGAATCAGCTCCTGAGCCTCCGCCCACGGAATCCTGGTCTCCGCAGCCTCGGGGATCTCATTGTCGACGTCGAGCGTGAACGTCTCACGCAGGCCGTTGACGTCTACCGTGTAGGTACCCGCCGGAAGGCCCCGCACATCGAGCTCTACGCGTTCCTCGAAGGGAACCAGTGCCTGCGTACAGGTGGCTTCGGCGTCGCGCACGGTGGTGATCTCCACGTCGAAGGTGTTGCTGTCCTCGTCGAAGGACGTGCGGATTTCGTCAATCTCCGTGCAGCCGTCCCTCAAATTGCCCTTCGCCACGGCGCTTACTTGCACCGGGAAGGATTCCATAATCATCAGGGTGATCTCGTCGACCTCTGCCTTACCGCGAATCACGCTGCCGGGTGTCTCGACCGGTCCCGACGTGCCGCAGCCGACCAACAGGGTCACCAAAAAGGCCCCAGCGCCTAGTATCCAAAGCAAGTCTTTCCCAGACATGATCTTACCTCCCATGACTTTCTACCACTCGGAACCATCCGAAACCAGTTCAAACCTTGGTCCTACTCATCTTCCTAGACGTTCTTCGGGCAGCCAGGGTTCCACTGGGAGGCAGGAAGACGGTCGATTGTAGACGTGGGCGGCCCCGTGGGGGCGGGCTATGCCGGTAGCCTTGGTGGCATCTGATAGCTCCCACTCCCGTCCCCTCGGGTCAGGACGAGGCTCGCGGCGCTGCCGACCAGTACGTAGGGTGGGTCGGAGGTCGTCGTTCTGGAGGCGGGGAGGTGAGGCTAGAGTAGGCGCGGGGATACCGTGTTAGTCTCGCCCCTCTCATAGGCGGTATCCGGCGGCAGGTTCTTGCGGCGGGCGGCCTCGCTAGCCAGTTGATCGGCGCGCTCGTTTCCGGGGAGGCCGGCGTGTCCCTTGACCCAGCGGAACTCAACGTCATGCTTCTCGTTCAGCTCCAGGAGACGCTGCCAAAGATCGATATTCTCTGCCATCTGCCCGTTTGCTCGCTCCCAGCCGTGCCGGCGCCACCGCTTTGCCCAGCCCTCCGTGATGCCGTTCACAACGTAGGCCGAATCGCTGTAGAGGACGGCGGAGTAGGGCCGCTTCAGGGTCTCCAGGGCCACGATGCAGGCCATGAGTTCCATACGATTGTTCGTGGTCCGTCGATAACCACCGGACAACTCCTTGTGGTGCTTGCCCTGGCGGAGGACGACACCGTAGCCTCCCGGTCCGGGGTTTTTGATAGCACCGCCGTCCGTGTAGATGACGACCCGGTCATCCTTCTCTGCGCGGGCCGACAGGCCGATCCCTGTCTCCCCAGCGGGGGTCTCCAGGGCATCGAGTAGCCGGGCTCGTCGCGCGACTGGCAGAACCTGGGGGTCCAGCGAACGAACCCAGGTGGCGGCTTCCTCCCGTCGAGTGAATCCCTTGAAGACGGCGCCTGGATAGCCCTGGACGTGCTTGGCAGCGCCCTCCTCGCCGGACCACGTTCGATAGACGCCTGGTCTGTCGCCTCTGACGACGACGTAGAGTCTCTTCTTTGCCATCGGTTTGTTGTGCTGCCTTCCTTTCAGTGGGTGTCTTGGACTTGGTGTCACGCGCCCCTTCGCGGCTGAGGTTGCGACGAGTGGACCCGGGACGTGCTCGACCATGGTACACGACGTCGGTCAGGCCCGCCAGTCGATTCGCGTTGGAGGCTGGGCGGGACGTGGATGCTGACGGAATTGCTGAAACGGTCACTGCCAGGGCGCCGGCGGTGATGGGGAGGTCGTAGCGGCGACCTTGGTTGCTGCGTGAGAGGCATCGAAAACGAGGGTAGATGGGCCCGCCTGGGCCATCAGGTACGTAACCTGCCCTACGTGTCACATACAGGGATCGCAGAGGTCGGTTCGGTCTCTGTACCCGACAGATCCGCCCTCGGCCGAGCGGCGGGTACCAAAACCACCTCACGTCCGCTGGAGGGCTAACCCTCAGGACGTGCTCAGCACCGTCGAACCGGGTCCGACCGTCACCGACCGACGTTCATCCACTGGGTGAGCCTCACAGCGGGGTGCAGCTAGGTCTTCACCACCAAATCTCGACTCAGTCCGGTCAGGCAACGGCACGCGCCCTCCGTCACCACAACGATATCCTCAATCCTCACGCCAAAACGACCGGGCAGATAGATCCCCGGTTCCACCGAAAAGACCATGCCCGGCTCCAACACCTCCGTATTCATCGCCGAGATCCAGGGTCGTTCGTGAACGTCCATACCCAGACCGTGGCCGGTCCGGTGCACGAAATAGGGCCCGTATCCCGCTTCGTGGATCACGGACCGTGCCGCGCGATCCACATCACACGCGTGTGCCCCCGCCCGTGCAGCTTCTCGGCCGCGCCTATTCGCCTCAAGCACGGTCTCGTACACGCTTCGCACCTCGGCCGATGGTTCGCCAAGATGCACCATCCGCGTGATATCCGAATTGTACCCATCCAGCGTGGCGACGATATCCAGCACGATGGTATCCCCCACGGCCAACCTGCGCTCGCCGGCCTGATGATGGGGGAAGCCGCTGTTGGGCCCGGAGGCGACCAGGGTGGCGTGGACCTCCTCGGCCCCATCCTCACGGAAGTAGCGCGCGATGCTCTCGCCCACCTCCCGCTCCTTGACCCCGGGATCGCAGCGTTCAATCCCGACCATCATTGCCCGGTCTGCCTGGGCCGCGGCGCGTGCCAGGGCTTCGATCTCCTCTGCCGACTTCCGTGCGCGCAGCGAGCCCATCAGATCGCTGGCCGTGGTAACTCGATCCGGGGTCGCTGCCTCCTGCAAGGGCAAGAGCGCATCGGCTCGCATCGCTCCATCAGCGGCGAGCAGAGCTTGCCCCACGCCGCCCAGTGCGTCCAGGGCCTGCTCGAGGGCCTCTCCTGGCCCCTGATCGTCCTTCCAGGCTGTGCCTATTACACCCGTCCGGGCCTCCATTTGCTCGGCGTTCAACTCTGGAACGACGAGCCTTGTGCCTTCCTGGGTGATCAGGAGTAGGCACAGCCGTTCGTCCGCCAGCGGCGAAAACCCCAGCAGGTAGCGCATATTGGACGTGGGCGCGATGGCGGTCAATCCAACTCCGGCCCGGGCCATATCAGCTCTCAGCCGATCCAGCCGAGCGGTGTATAGGTCACGCGTCATAGCGTTTCCTCCCTAGCAGGTTGTGAGTGGCCAACCGCCCTGTCGTCCCCAAGAGAAAGGGTCAAAGGATGCCGGGTATGAGCATGGCTTTTCCCTTGCGATACTCCTGGTACAGGCGGCCGAACTTCTCTCTCATCGACCTCTCCTCGCTCTTGGACTCAAGCCACCAGAGCGGCACGAAAGCGCCTAGAACTGCCAGGTGGACCCAGCTGAAAAAAACCAGCCCAAGGCCCAGAGCCAGCAGGAGGGCGCTGGCGTAGATGGGGTGTCGGATGACGGCATAGGGGCCAGTGGTCGCCATCCGGCCGGCATCAGTTGCCTTCGTACATACTATGCTAGCGGAGATCCAGAGCGCAATGGCACCGCAAAGGCACGCGCCTCCGGCGGCAAGCACGAGCACACTCTGGGCGAAGAATCCCTCCCTCCCGGACACGAACTGGGCTGCCAGCAGGGCCAATCCGAATCCGGGGCGCAGCAGAACGTGGAGGATATGCTCGGCTGTGCTGCCTTGTCCCATAGGATACCTCCTCCATGCAGGCCGGACGGTTCGTGGATCTAGGGGATGGCCGCGAAGGCCTCCAGCGGGCCGTAGGCGACCCCGACCATGCTGGGCCCCGTGTGAGCACCCAGCACCAGAGAAATCGAACCCAGCGGAAGCCACGTACAATCGAAGAGCCGATCCAAGTGGTCCCGCAGCATGACTGCCCCCTCCGGGTTGTTGGAGTGGAGCACCTGGGTACGGAGAGCGCTGCCAGGCGCCAACTGGCTGGTCGCGTGCTCGGCGACCTTCTGGACTGCCTTGCCGAAAGTACGAGCCTGTCCAAGCTGGACGTACGTGCCATGGACTTTCTCGACACCGATGAGGGGCTTGATATTGAGGAGCGACGCGATCAAACCCTTCATATGGCTGATACGCCCGCCGTGGATGAGATACTTCAGTTCCTTCAGCGTGTACAGGCTCTCTGTCGCGGCCGAGATACCCTCCATGAGGGCCAGGATACGCTCCTTGGCCCAACCTGCCCGGGCTGCCCTGGCCGCAGCTTCCACCTGCCAGCCTGACGCTGCTGAGAGTGTCTTCGTGTCAACGTGCGTAATCTTCGCCCCAGGCACCAGCGTGGCGCCCGTTCTGGCTGCTTCGAGGGTTCCGCTCAACCCCGAGGATATGTGGACTGAGAGAATCTCGGAGCCCCGCGAGGCAATCTGCTCGTAGACCTCGGCGAAGTCGCCGGGCGATGGCTGGGATGTGGTGGGTAAGCCCTCTGCCACCGAAAGGTGCGCATAGAACGTGTCTGGTTCGATGTCCACCCCCTCGCGGTAGCTCGTACCGTCAAGGGTCACGACGAGGGGGATGACGTGGATGCCCAGAGCCTCGAGTTGCTCCGGGGACATCCC